>ENA-OUOG01000180-OUOG01000180.1-marine-metagenome-genome-assembly--contig:-NODE-180-length-80927-cov-5.787174_pt1 | contig 80927 bp, 70 predicted proteins | sample MGYA00248635_ERZ508505 | MGnify/ENA primary metagenome ERZ508505 (study PRJEB26176, sample SAMN06267871) | marine metagenome | isolation source: Saanich Inlet, British Columbia, Canada | place: Pacific... | reverse complement strand
TCTTCAAAGGCTTTATCAGAGGGCGAATCTGTTCCTGAGTTTTCGGATAGTACCATCGCCTATCGGCTCGATGTGTTGAATGCGCAAACGCCCATTGAATTGGAATACAACGAGCACGTTGCCCGTTTCATCAATGTGTACGCCTACAATAGACGTGAGCAAGTTTCGCGTATGATGGGTATGGCCCATTTATATTTTCCGCTTTTTGAAGAGGTACTGGATAAGTACGATATGCCCCTTGAGTTGAAGTATTTGGCCATCGTCGAAAGCGCCTTGAACCCCCGGGCAAAATCACGCGTTGGCGCCACGGGACTGTGGCAGTTTATGTACAGCACAGGCAAAATGTACGGACTTGAAGTAAGTAGTTATGTCGACGAAAGGAGTGATCCGATTGCATCGACAGAAGCAGCGGCTCAGTTCATGACGAAACTGTATCAAACATTTGGCGACTGGAATTTAGTTTTAGCGGCCTATAACAGTGGGCCAGGAAATGTAAATAAAGCGATCCGCAGGTCGGGCGGAAAACGCACGTATTGGGAAATTCGCCCTTGGCTTCCCAGAGAAACCCGTGGATACGTACCTGCATTTATTGCGGTAAACTACGTCATGAATTACGCAGATGAGTATAAAATTATCGCCGACGAGGTTACTATTAATCGATTTGAAGTGGACACAGTCGTTTTAAAACGGCTTATGACTTTTGAGCAAATAAGCGCATTGCTTCATATTCCATTGGGGGACTTAAAACTGCTGAATCCGCAGTATAAACTCGACATAATACCCGTAGTAAAAGGAAAGCAATACACGTTAACTCTTCCGAGAAAGACATATGGAGTATTCATTTCCAATGAAGACAGCTTGTATGCCTATGCGGAGGCGGTAATGCCAGGACTTTCCCTTCCTCAGTATGTAGAGATGAACGATCGAATTCGGTACAAGGTGCAATCGGGAGATTACCTGGGGCGAATCGCAATTAAGTACGGTTGTTCGGTGCGGGATATTCAGCGATGGAATCATTTAAAAGGCACCAATATTCGCGTGGGACAACGCCTGACTGTTTACGCAAAGAATGTGGAATCCATTGGGCGAATAACCGGGGTCTCCGAATCGAATATTACCGGCGTAGAGGCGGTCGTAAATGCAGAGGATAAGGCGGAGAAGGAAATCGCCTCAAACGCGACTGAATCCCAAGAAATAGAGCATAAGGAAGCTGCGGCAAGTACTGAAGAGGTGAAGGCGGCCACCAAGGCCAAGCCCGTAGATTATTACATCGTGCAGCGGGGAGACACTCTTTGGGATATAGCTAAAAAGTATGAGGGAGTTAGTTCCGAACAGATCAAGAAGTGGAACAATATTTCTTCGGTACGAAATTTGAAGCCAGGTATGAAACTTAAAATCAACACTGCTTCATGAGAGCGCTTATTTTATTGATTACAGGGTCTTTGCTTTTAATGGTTTCCGCATGCTCACCTGATGAGGAATCTAAAGGTGCTTCAAACGGGTTAATTAAGCCCAAAGCGACGGGAAAAATTGGCGAACTCGTAGTTGTTATGCCTGATTCATGGTGGAACGATACAGCAGGGGCCGCTTTTCGAACTTATTTCGGAAATGAGTATCCCGGTTTGCCCCAACGTGAAACGGCCTTTACTTTGGTTCATATCAACCCAAAGGAGTATAACCGACTATTCAAAACGCACCGAAATCTAATACTCGTTGAAGAGGACTCAACTGGGTTGGCTTATGAGTACGACCGCTTTGCGAAAGGTCAGTTGGTAATGGCTATAGAAGCGCCCAGCGTGGAAGCGTTTGCAGCGCTTTTAAGAAAAGAAGGGCAGAAAGCTTCCGAGGAGTATAGGAAAGCTGAGATTAATCGATTGAACAAGGCACATGCCTTGGTTCGCACAACGGAAGCGAATGACGAACTGGCGAAAATGGGATTACGGATAACGGTCCCAAATGATTTTCGATTGAACAAGGCAGAGGATGGGTTTATTTGGTTTTTTCGGGATAAGCGCGAAATAACCCAAGGGGTTGTCATCTACATATCGGATTTACTACCGGATATGGGTATGGAAGAGGCGATCATTGCTGCCCGAGATTCTGCCACGCGAGTTGTAGAAGGCGGTGTTGAAGGGGCCTACATGGCCGTTGAAAAGCTTTATTCTCCGTCGGTTGAAGCCACAGAAGTGCAGGGCCGATTTGCGATGAAAACGCGGGGCCTATGGAAAATGGAAAACGATTTTATGGGCGGATCCTTTGTGAACCTCACCATCTGGGATGAAGCCAACCAGCGATCCGTTTCCGTGGACGGATTCGTTTATGCTCCTGGAAAAGACAAAAGAAACTACATGATGGAGCTTGAAGCAATGGTACAATCGCTTCAATTCGTAAACGCTAAATAAGAAGGAAACCTAGGAAAAGTCTTCTTTCCAGCCGAGTAGATTTTCTCGGTATTGGGACTCGATGACCTTTAGGGCCGTCTTTTTATCAGTAGCTTGTACTGCAATGCGCACTTCCTTTTCAGGGTTCTGCAAAAGCACAATGCCTTCAAATGTTTGGATTAACCTAGCGGTGTTTTTAGGGACTATAAAGGCAAGGAAAAAAGATGGACGAATGCGTAACTACCTAAGAAAGAACCGAGTGCAGTACATCAAGACTTTTTAGCGCGGCAAACTCCGAAAGGTGAATCCGATAATACTGCTCCAAAGCCTTAAGAATCGCGAATCTTTGATCTCCTTGTAAGGGAATACGGGAACAAACGGACCAAGGTTGGTTGAGGAATTGCAAAAGAGGGAGCGACGTGTTTTCCGGTATAAAATCTGGATGAACAGGAGTGCGATTCACGAAGTGTCCTTCTCGGAGATCCAGTATGGATCCGCCCGGGAGGGCGTGGGGGTAGAAACCTAAAAAAGAGCTGAGATTAAGCGCGGTATAAATGGGTAAATTGGTATACGAACTGGGCGATTGCTCTAGAACGGAAACCACTTCTGAAATGAAATCGTACAACTCCGGATGAGGTTCATCCGCGGTAGCGCTGCGCATTACCAACTCCGCGATATACACAGCTATACAGGCTTTAAATGGATCCAAGCGAATTTGGCTCGAATCCCCTTTTTTAACCGCTTCTTTTAACCGTTCAAGACCGCCTTTATTCTTATAGTAAAGAACCAGATCAAGTTCCTGAAGCGGGCTTAATAACGAAGGCGCAATAGGGCTCGATTTACTTTTAATAGAGGGAATGAGCAAAGACTGAAGGCCGAGTTTTCGAGTATAGATTTTAAGAATAACGCTGCGGTCGCCGTAGGGAAAGTGATGCAGTATGAGTCCCGCCGTTTTCGTTAGCATTTTAACGTACGATCATGATTTTCGTAACGGCTGTCTCGGAACCATCGTCATTTGTTAGAAAAACCAAATAAACGCCTGTAGCAACTTCTTGTCCAGAAAAAGACTTGCCATCCCAAATGGCTTGGCCCCCCAAGGCAGTGGTTTCAAAAACGATGTTCCCCGAAATATCAGTGATTTTCACACTGGCGTTTTCAACGAGTCCTCGAATACCAATTTCACCCTTATATTCGGGTCGAACAGGATTTGGATAGGCGTATACGTTTTCGAAAGTTTGAGCCCCCTCTAGCGCCCCTCCACGATACGAAATGATGCCTTTTTGGGTACCGAAATATACTTCGCCGTTGTCCGGGTTAATGGCGATGTCTTGAATGTTGTTTGAAAATAGCGGCGAGTTTTCCTCCGTAAAATGAAGAAGCTCTTCACGACCGTCTTCGGACATGAGAAACACTCCGCTGCGAGCGGTTCCAAACCACTTTCTATTTGCGCCGTCTATGGCAATGCTTGTAACGGATTCATTCTCTAAAAGCTTTGCCACATATCCGTCTTCTTGAACAAGGATGTGTTGGGCGTCGTAATTTTGGCCCGAAAATATTCGGCTTGGAGTAAAGAAAGTTACCACACCTTGATTTGTTCCTACCCAAACGGCTCCGTTTTTGTCTTTTGCCATGCTGAGCACAGTGTTCGATGACAACGCCCCTTTCCCGATGGCGGTGGTAAGTTGTGTAATTTGATCATCTTGATCGTTAGCAAGGGAATTATTGTGATTATAAACTACAATGCCATCATTTCGTAGTTGTACCCATAGTTGATCGGAGTCATCCACCAGAATAGATTTTATGGGCAGTGACGAAGGGGCAAATCCGGCCAAACTATAACTAAACCACTCGGAGTTTCTCGTTCGAACGACGAGGGGCTTATCCGTGCTAGAGTTCGTCATCCAAATGCGCCCTTGGCTGTCAAAATCGATTCCGCCAATGAGCGTAAAGCCGGCTTGACCTACCTTTTCAAGGAGAATGGAATTGGTGTAATCATCAATGTTTTGAAGATCGCCATTGGCATTCCAACGAAGGAGGCCTCGGGCATAGCTCGCCCCCCAAACGATATCTTTTTGAATAGGATCGAAGCGAAGCTCGACAATGTCAAAAGCCGAGTCTTGATCGGAGGGTGTACTCGGAATCCAAAGGTTTTCTCTTTGGATTTGCATGGCGTTGCGGTTAAAGAGGTTGTTGAAGGATCCGTTTACCCCACCGGCGGCAACCCAAAGATCTTTGTCCCGTGCGATCATATTAAAAACACGACTCGATTGCGGTCCTTCGGGCACATAATTAGGCGCTAAAAAGCCATTCCAATGCCGCACCAATCCGGCGCCACTGGTCCCGACAAAATACTCTTGATTATTCGGATTACCTTTTATCGCCGCAGTAACATCGAGCGGGTAGGTAAGGTCGGCTTGAGTCAAATTGGCGACCATGTTCAAGTCGGTATCATAGGAAACCATGCTGAAGTAGGTCGATTGCATGATTTCATTGCCATTGGAAGTAAGACGATTTCTGGTCCAAGTGCCCATTTCTGTGAAGGGAATCCAACCGCTTCCCGATTGATAATAAACGATATCGTTGTTATTAATCTCGCTTTGTTGATTTACGAAAACGGAATTGTTGAAGTAGGTCAATGTGTTAATGGGGCCAGTAAGAATTGGGTCTTTCGTCCAAGAAGTGAAATCGCGCAAATTCGGACTGTTGATATCGGCAAAGCACACCCCTTCATCAGTGGCGGCCCAAAGGTTTACTCCGTCGAAGGTCATTTCATTGATACCTACCTGGCTCCCGTTGTCGCCGATGAAATAAGGCCCATCAAATTCTTGTCGTTCTATATCGAACTCAACAATTCCAAAGGCGCAGCTCAAGAACATTCGTTGGTCTACCGAAAGAATGTGGTTAATCGATTTGTCGCCAATAATATTATATCGCTGGATATCGAAAAAGGAAGTCAAAATCCCGTTATCCAGGATATCAATGATTTGGTTGTCGTATGCGATAACAATTTGCCCGGATGGCGGGTGCTCACTCATCGCGGTAATGCGAACTGCAGACAAACCATCAATTTTGCTTTTTATTTCCACGGACCTGAGATCGCGATCGTAATAAAACAAACCGCTTTCACAAGCGACGACTACTTGTTCTTCTTGCACGACCAAATCGACCACATTGTTGTAGGGCAAATAATTCCCCCAACCGCCGAGGGGAAGAATTTCTTGCGCATATCCAATAAATTGAAGCGAAAGAAGAAATAAGAAAAAGGCCTTTTTCATGAATGTCGATTTGCAGAATAAAGAACGCACATTTTGGAAAATTAGTTTGAAAAGCAAAGATACGTCCTAATGCACTGAAAATGAAGCGCTTGCAGGCCGCCTTTTTTAACGCCCTCAGCGCGCCTTTCTCGCTTCGGGAAGCATATGGGTCTACACAGGCCTAAAAACGGCTAAAACCTCCTTTTTTGGCTTCTTATTGCTTTTTAAAGACGTAGATCAAAGAGCTGTATTCTCCATTGCGCCTAGCGGCGCGATTTGATCTGAGGCCGGACCAAAAAGCAGAGAATAAATTGGAGCGCCCCGATTTATACTTTTCGCTGAGAAGGCTCACGTAAAAAGAGTCAAAAATCATGGGCTTCGTTTCTAAATGGGAAAATCCGTTTTTCAAAAACAAATCTTTCATTCCTCCCTGGCTAAAATGAAAAAGATGTCGGGGCACATCAAAAGCGGCCCAATGCTTTTTGTAGTGTTTTGCGTCCCAAGACTTGAAATTAGGAACCGCGATTATCGCAATGCCACCTTTTTTCAAAATGCGCCACAATTGTGATACTGTTTCATTAGGGTCCGGCACATGTTCCAGTACGTGCCACATAGAAAGGCCCTCCCAAGACCCGTCGTTTATTTCGGAAAGGTCGGGGTTTGAAAACAAGGAAGCGCTCAGTTTTTGCTCGGCTTTTGCACGAGCCCCGCTATTGGGTTCCATTCCGCTCACCTTCCATCCATTGCGTTTGAGTTCCAGTAAAAAATCACCCGTTCCACATCCGATGTCGAGAAGCGATTTGTCTGGAATATGTGTTGAGACAAGTTTCCTTTTCTGAACGAGGGCGTACTTTTTAACGGCTTGGTAGATGCGGTCGACAAACCCTTTCGCGCTATCGGTGTGCGAGATATAGGCATCCGACTCGTAATAGCTACCTAAGTCTTCAAGGCTGGGCCTAGGATTTGTTACAAGAATAGATTCGCTTTCATTAGCGTCTATTTGGAATGTTTTTTTGGAAACGGTTTCGTCGACGCAAGATATGTAGGGGTGCAGTTCCGTATCGGTCACTGGGCACTTTTCGAATTTTTTCATTGGTTGTTCCACGTGAAACATTAACGGCCCATATGGACCAATAAGACATTAATATCTGCTGGGTTTACTCCGCTAATTCTACTCGCTTGCGCGATGTTTACAGGGCGTATCTCGTTGAGTTTTTCTCGAGCTTCTAAAGACAATGATTGAAGCCTGTCGAAATCAAAAGTATCCGGAATTCTTATCCCTTCTAATCGAACCAGCTTTTGTGCGTTGTCGTGTTCTCGATCAATATAACCCTTGTATTTAAGCTGAATCTCAGTCTGCTCAAGCTCTTCCGAACTAAGTCCTCTGGCGTCGGCGAATTCTTTTACGCTGGCAATCTTCAAGAGGTCCTGTACACCTACTTGAGGCCGTGAAAGCAATTGATCCAGCTTTCTTTTTTGATCAATTTCCGCGCTGTTTAATCCATTGAGAATTGGATTGGCTTCCTTTGGGTCAACGCTTGTTTCCTTTAAGAAGGAAAGAAATTCTTTGGTATTCTTTTGCTTTTCTTGCACACGCTCCAAGCGCTCTGTTGAGGCGAGCCCCATTTCATGAGCTAAAGGGGTCAAGCGCAAATCGGCATTATCTTGTCTAAGCAGGATGCGATACTCAGCTCTTGAGGTAAACATGCGGTAAGGTTCTTCCGTGCCTTTTGTAATGAGATCATCAATAAGAACGCCTATGTAGGCGTCTGATCGTTTTAGAATGAGGGGGTTTTGCCCATTCACCTTTCGGTGTGCATTTATTCCTGCCATTAGCCCTTGGCTCGCGGCTTCTTCGTATCCTGTGGTGCCGTTGATCTGACCGGCAAAAAAGAGGCCTTCGATGAGCTTGGTTTCCAGACTGTGTTGTAATTGCGTCGGTGGAAAGTAATCGTATTCAATCGCGTATCCTGGCCTGAATATTTTGGCATTTTCAAAACCTTCGATCTTTCGAATGGCGTTGTATTGAACCTCTTCAGGCAATGAAGTGCTAAATCCGTTGACGTAGATTTCAACGGTATCCCACCCCTCTGGCTCAACAAAAATTTGATGCTGGTCTTTATCCGCGAAACGGTCAATTTTGTCTTCGATAGAAGGGCAATATCGAGGACCAATGCTCTGAATTCTGCCATTGAACATCGGACTTCTGTCGAACCCGGTTTTGAGTACATCGTGTACTTCCGGACTGGTATAGGTAATCCAACAAGAGCGTTGTGTCAATAATGGCTTGGTGTCCGTAAAGCTGAATTTTGCAGGAGCTGCATCGCCCGGCTGTTCGGTCATTTTTGAATAGTCCAGACTTCTGCCGTCAACACGCGGAGGTGTTCCCGTTTTCATTCGACCGTGATCAAAACCTAGCTTTATGAGTTCTTCGGTAATACCGGTAGAGGCGCGCTCTCCAGCTCGTCCTCCTCCGAAATTTTTGTCTCCTATGTGAATGAGTCCGTTTAGGAAGGTTCCGTTCGTTAGAACGACGGATTTGGCTCTGGCTTCCACTCCGAGTCCAGTGCGCACGCCAACAATTTTGTCCCCTTCAATGAGTAATCCAGTAACCATGTCCTGGAAAAAGTCCAAGTTGGGCGTTTGCTCAAGCATGATTCGCCATTTTTCTGCAAATCGCATACGGTCGCTCTGAACCCTGGGGCTCCACATTGCTGGCCCTTTGGAGCGATTGAGCATCCGGAATTGAATGGCCGTTTCGTCTGAAATGATTCCGCTATATCCACCGAGGGCGTCTATTTCGCGGACGATTTGACCCTTTGCAATTCCACCCATAGCGGGGTTGCAGCTCATTTGCCCAATGGTCTGAAGGTTCATTGTAATCAGCAGGGTGGAAGAACCGAGGTTCGCCGCCGCCGCTGCCGCCTCCGATCCGGCGTGACCTGCACCTACAACAATTACATCGTATTCTTGAGCAAACATTCTTTATTTGGTTTCACGTGGAACAATTCCATAGTTGAAGTCGTAACTGACTGTAATTCAAAAAATTAGGGTGCAAAATTAGTGAAAACGAATGAAATTCCAAGGAGAAAAGTCAAATCCCTAATGCCGAGGGCAGACGAGCAAGGCATTCATCTTCTGAAGAACGCATTTCGGCCTTCAGCTCCGGACTGCTGTCTTCCATTCCCAGTAAGTGTAACACCCCGTGTATCATCACCCGAGAAAGTTCTTGTCTAAACGGGACTTCAAAGGCCTTTGCATTGTCCTGAACTCGCTGTGTTGAGATGAATAAATCTCCGCTAATAAGAGTGTCTTGTGAATAATCGAAAGTTATAATATCCGTGTAATCGTCATGATTGAGGTACTTCTGATTAATCGTCAATAGGTATTCATCATCGCAAAAGATATAAGTGATCTCTCCACAGTTTCTACCCCGTTCTTCAATGCACGATTCGACCCACTCGGCGTATCCCGCTTGTTCATCGTCCGATAGGTTAAAGTCGTTCTCACTTTGGAAATAGAGCGCCATTAGTTACTTATTCCGTTAAAGTATTCATTCACGAGGTTTTTGTAAAAGGGCGCCAATTGTGGTGGAACCGTTCGTAACATTTCGGCCTGTTGTGACTTTAATTTTTGGTATTCAATAAAGGCATTGGGCTTTCGGTCAATGGTTCCTACAGCTTCTTTCGATTCTCTTTTATTGTCGTATTCCCGCTCTCTTTCTGCATTCTCGGCCTCCAAAAGTTTGGTCAATATTTCTTCTTGACGCTGAAGTGTCTCTTGTGTTATTTGACGGTTTACCAAATCGCGTTCCGTTTCTTCCATCTTTTTCATCGCATCTTGGAGTCCGCCCGGACCCGATCCATTCTCTCCATCTTCTCCCATTTGGTCGGCCATTTCACGCAATTGTTGACGCAGAGCCTCTTGTTGAGCGGCCATTTTCGCCAGTCCCTGACTCATTTTTTGACCTTGTCCCCCTTGACCTTGCCCCTCGCCTTTTTGCTCTCCAGGCCTTTGGCCGTTTTCCATTTGACCCTTCATCTTCTTCATTTCCTCTGCAAGCTTCTGCTGCTGCTTCATCATTTCCGACATGCTCGGGGCGCCATTGTTCGGGTTTTCACAGCTTTGAGAGCCTTTCATCATGGAAGCCATAGAATTCTGCATCTGGTTCAAAACCTCGCTTAAAAGAAGCGCCAAATTGTTCGTCGAAGTCATGACGTATTGCTGTCGCATAGTGGCTTCATTAGTTCTTCTTTCCGCTAATTCGCTCAAGGCCATATCCATGTTGCGATTGATTTCGGCCATTTCCTTGTTGATAACGCTTTCTATTTGAATCACGCGCTTACTTAAGGCAAATAAGGAGTCTTCAATTAACTTCGAATCTTCCTTCAATTCATTTTGTCGGCGAATAATGTCCACGAACTTCGGATCGTTTCTGTTTAGCCCAGACGTTTCATTGATCAGTTGCTCTTGTTCGAAGCTCAAACGAACTAGGTTGTCCAGCAGTTGCCTCAGCGCTTCCATATCTTCTTGCTGTTGCTGTTTCCCCATGCTTTGTTCAAGACTTTCTAAGGAATCGCTGAGTTCGTCCATTTTTTCCTTGGCCTTCTTTTGCTTTTCAGAAGCGTCTTTCTTGTCTTTTTGCTCTAATTTTTCGGAAGCGCTGTTCATTTCCTTTTCGATTTCTTTTTCAAGTTCATCGGTATCGGGCATGTCGTTTTCGAATTCGAGCTCATCATTTTTCTTTTCTAGATCTTCCAGATCTTTTTGAAGTTCCTCAAATTCTTCGTTCAGCTTTTCCTGCTCCTCTTTCAGCTCTTCATCACTTTTTTCTCCGTTTTCCGTTTCTTTCTGAAGGTCGTCTTGCTTTTCTTTGAGCGCATCGAGTTTATCCATCGACTCTTGAAGTTTTTCTTCAAACTCGAGTTGTTTAAATAGCTCCAGATTGCGATCCAATTCTTTTTCTAACTCTTCATTATTTAAGCGCAATTCGTCAATTTGCTTTTGCATTTCGTCCTTATTCAGCTCTTCCATTAGCTTCTGAATATCTTCCATCAACTGCTTCATTTCCTCGGACATCAGCTCGTTGAACATTTTTTCAAGCTGCTCTTGTTTCTGCTGAATGCGCTCTTCTTGCTGCGTATATTCTTTTTGATTTTTATTGTTTTTTTTGTTCTCGCGATTCATCTCTTCCATGTTCTGCTCGAGCTTCTTTTGCTTGTCGAGCAAATCAGATAATCTTTGTTTATCGCTAAAATCAAGTTTCTTTTTATCGAGCATGCGCTTTTGAATCTCATCCAAATCATCTTGAATATCCTTCGCTAAGTCGATACTTTCTTCGAGTTTGTCCTTAACGTCTTCTTTACTTTTGGCATTCTGCGCTTGAAGTTCCTCTATAGTGGGCGCTTGATACATCTGGGTTTGCGATCGGACCGATTTAGGTCCGTTTACTCCGTCGTTATCAGAGAGCTCAAAGTAGTATTCAACTTGATCTCCGGCCGTTAGGCCGAGTGTGCTAATATCAAAACTGTGGAAAAAAGTATGAGCCGTAACTCCTCTCGGAACGGGCAGTATTTCGACCTCTATAGGCGAAGGGCCTTCTTCTTTGATCACTCGGTATTGAAACGTGAGCCGCGAAAAGCCGTAGTCGTCTTTCCCCGATCCTCGGAAGTACAAAAGTCGATCATTCGCGCTATCTGCTTGCTCTTCAAGGTTTAGTACAGGGTAAGCATCTTGAATTACACGAATAAAATACTCAGCGGTATCGCCGCCTTTAACAAACTCGTTTTCGGTAGCAATACCGTAGCGCAAATCTTGTCGAATGGACGCCTCATAGGCATATCGGTTTTCAGCCAATCGCTCAACATTGAATAAGGTGTCGCTAAAAAGTAAAGTAATGGCATTCGTATTTCTCGTGGAGAAATCCCATTTGGCTTGGGTGCCTGCTGGCACAACTAAGTCACCTGAATTTTTCAGCGTTTCTGGTTTCCGGCCGGTATAGGCCGGATAAATAAGCGAGACTTCGAAACCGAGTAAAGCCGGATCAGGAAGGGCTTTTAAGGTATAAGGCCCGGAGGAGAAGCCCGCCGCAGCCAAATTAAACTCCGTATCGGCCTGTACATTTTTAAAGGTATAACGATAGGCATTTCGCCCTACGGTCGGAAGACGAAATCGATTCCCATTTAATTCCAAATACACTTTATCCGGTAATTCTTCTCCGGCAATTCGAACCTCCAATTCAAAATCGCGATTTTTAACTACCTCTAACTCGCCGTTTTCAATGAAAATTTGAAAAGGCATTTCCGGGACAAACTCGCGATTGTAATTGATTACTTGTTGCGTTCCTTGAGTGAGTACTTTTCGATTGCCACTCAACAAAAGCACCAAAATAATGACGGCCGGGGCCATCAGGTAGCGCAGGTACTTTTTGTTCTGTCTAAAATCAACGGCTTTCGTAAACTGTATCGGTTGTAGGGTTTTGCTCTTTTGATCAATGGAAGCGAGAATTAAATCGCTACCTCCAGACGCTGCCCGGTGCAACTGCAAAACATTCAATAAACGATCATCTACCTCTGGGAAATACTTTCCAATGATTTTGGCAGCACGGTCGTGATCTATTCGATCGCCAATCTTAAATAATTGGAGCAGTGGATATATGATGAACCTACCGAGAACAAGCGCAGCAAGGCCAACAAAGAGCCAAAATAAGATCGCCCGAGTACCCGTATTTAATTGCCCGAAATAGGCTAATACGGAAACGACAATGAATGCGCTGGTGATCAGCGCACCACTGTAAATAGCTCCTTTTAGGAGCAAATTGTGATAGTACTTTCGAATGAAAGCATCTAGTTTCTTTAATAATAAAGCGTACGTATCCACTACTTCAATCTATTTAACGCTTCGTCAGCTTCTATATAACTCCATTTCGAAGTAAAAGGTGCACGAAAGATACGGTTTTAATGTACTATCTTTGCCGCCCTAAAAAGGCGTTTAAACCATGCAAAATCAAGGTGTTCGCGTACGTTTCGCTCCAAGTCCGACAGGTCCATTACACATGGGTGGGGTTAGAACGGCACTCTATAACTATTTATTTGCCCGTAAAAATAATGGGACCTTTCTATTACGACTGGAAGATACGGACCAATCTCGGTTTGTTCCAGGAGCCGAGTCCTATATTGTTGATTCGCTGAAATGGTGCGGAATTGAAATTGATGAAGGAATTTCCGCTAAAGGTCCGCATGGCCCGTATCGCCAATCAGAAAGAAAGGAAATGTACCGGGAGTACGCAGACCGATTAATTGAAAGCGGTCACGCCTATTATGCATTCGACACCTCAGAAGATTTAACTGCGATGCGCGAGCGTATGAAGGCCGCCGGAGTGCCGAGCCCGCAATACAATCACATCACCCGTGAGCATATGCAGAATTCTTTGGTGTTACCGCACGATCAAGTTGAAGAACGATTGGCCAAAGGCGAGCCTTATGTAATTCGCATTAAGATGCCTCGTAATGAAGAGGTGAAATTTGAGGACGTGATCCGCGGGTGGGTTTCTGTGAATACCAATAACCTCGACGACAAAGTGCTTTTCAAATCGGATGGAATGCCCACGTACCATTTAGCCAATATTGTCGATGACCATTTAATGGAAATCTCGCATGTAATTAGGGGAGAAGAGTGGTTGCCTTCAGCACCGCTTCACGTTCTTCTCTATCGTTATTTGGGTTGGGAAATGCCGCAATTTGCCCATTTGCCTCTAATTTTGAAGCCCGATGGAAATGGAAAATTGAGTAAGCGCGATGGAGATCGCCTCGGCTTTCCCGTTTTTCCATTGCAATGGAACCCGGAAGAAGGCGAATCGAGCTCGGGTTATCGCGAACAGGGATATTTCCCTGGGGCTTTCATTAATATGTTGGCTTTTTTGGGTTGGAATCCGGGAACCAACGAGGAGCTTTTTTCTATGGACGAGCTCATTGAACGCTTTTCTTTAGATCGGGTAAATAAGGCCGGAGCGAGGTTCGACCCGGACAAAACACGCTGGTTTAATCAGCAATATTTGCGCGCTTTTAGCGATGAAGAGTTAGGGCAGTTTTTGCTTCCTAAAGTTGAAGAAGCAGGCTTTTCAAGTGATGTGATCTATTGCGCAAAAGTGGCTTCTGTCATGAAAGAACGCGCCACGTTTGTTCATGAGATGTTGGAAGATGGGCGCTACTTTTTTGAAGCCCCTTCAGAATACGACCCAAAAGCATTGAAAAAATGGAAAGAAGACACGCCTGAAATTGTCGCTTCTTTAAACGAAAAGCTTTCCGGAATAAGCGACTTTACGTCGGAATCTGTAGACGCAGCTTTCCATGGATTTATGGAAGAGCGCTCATTGGGATTCGGAAAAGTAGGACCGGGATTTCGATTGGCTTTAACCGGAAAAGGAATGGGCCCATCGTTGCCCGATATTGCCGCTATTTTGGGTAAAGAAGAAACCCTGAGTCGCTTGAATGCGGCCCTTGAAAAACTCGGGTAATGGGCGTTATTGAAGTTTCGAATATTCAATTGTACGCCTACCATGGCTGTATGGACGAAGAAGCGCGTATTGGCTCGAAATACCGAGTAGACGTACTTCTCAAGGCAGATTTAAAAAAGGCAGCATTTACCGACCAACTGGACCATACCGTTGACTATGTGCACGTTCATCAGGTTGTGCGAGAGCAAATGGAAATTCGCGCAAAACTCCTTGAAGTAGTTGCGCAGAGAATCATCGATCAATTGTTAAAGCAGCTTCCCCTTATTGAAGAAGTCTCCGTTACCGTGCGCAAAATGACTCCTCCAATCATGGGCAATGTAGAAAGTGTGGCTGTTACGTTAAGCGAATCGCAAAAAGGCTAAATTTAGCCTTATGAAGCGACTGTTACTACCTCTCATCGCCCTTTTCTTGGGCACTTCGGCTTGGGCACAAATCAGCGCAGGCGGAACTCCTCCTAGTTGGCATCAGGCAACAACGATCCCCACGCAAGAAGTTACTTTTCCAAACCAAAATGTATTCGCCCTGCGGGCAGATGCGGAACAGGTTTATGAAACGGGAGGACCCTATAGGGTGGGGGTTGAAGTACTGAAAAAGCTGGACTCGAGAACGGCAGGTCGTTGGTATCGCGCATCGAATGGAGCTCGTTTTTGGAAGCTAACGATACGGGCACAAGACGCTCAAGCAATAGGGGTGTTATTCGACCAAATCTTCCTTCCGGAAGGAAGTGAATTATACGTCTATAATGAGGATCATTCTGAAAAACTGGGCGCGTTTACATCCTTCAACAACTCTTCGGAGGAATGGGCGATAGCGCCGATACGAGGCGCTACTCTTACTATTGAATACTATGCCTCTGCCGATGTTAAGGAGAATCCGATCCTTGACATTAGAGGCATTAGCTACGTTTTTCGGGGATATAAAAAACCGGAAAATCGGGCTGGATTTGGTGACTCGGGGCCTTGTCAAGTGAATATGAATTGTGCTGAAGGAAACCAATGGAGAAATGAACAGCGGTCTGTGGTTCGTATATTGACCAAATCGGGTTCTTTTTTCGGATTCTGCTCAGGGGCCCTTGTTCGTACCATTGATGGATCGTGTCCGCCCTATATTCTTTCCGCAGATCACTGCGCCATGAATACATCTACCAGTGATTTTAATCAATGGGTATTCTACTTCAACTATGAAGGACCGAATTGCGCAAACCCGGCGAATGAAGTTGGTTTAACAAGCGAATCTATTTCGGGTTGTGATCTAGTTGCGAGCAGTGGTGTAGGGGATATTTCGGCCGGAAGTGATTTTCTTTTAGTGGAACTGGCCAATGGTGTACCCACCTCCTACCAACCGTTTTATTCGGGATGGTCGCGTGAATCGACAGCGGCAATGAACGGTGTCACCATCCATCATCCGTCGGGTGATATCAAGAAAATTTCGACCTACAATCAAAGCCTTCTAGCGGGTTCTTGGCCTGGGACGAGCACCCCAAATCGCCACTGGCAGGTTTATTGGACGGCAACTACGAACGGGCATGGAACTACGGAGGGAGGGTCTTCCGGGTCACCGTTGTTTAACGAATTTGGCGAAATTGTTGGCGTACTCTCGGGCGGGTCCTCAGGATGTACCACAACTTCGAGCCTCGACTATTACGGAAAATTTAGTACCGCTTGGTCCATGGATGGAACGGCGGCGAATCAACGTTTATCTCCTTGGCTCGATCCAGATAATACGGGGATCCAAACCCTACCGGGCACCAATCCGCCTTGTATCCCTTTCAGCGTTGAAGAATGGGAAGGTATTGAGGTATCCGTGTACCCGAATCCAACGAGCCGAATTCTTTATTGGGAAACCCCGCAATTGACGCAGCGCTTAGAAGTAATAGATGCAATGGGAAGGGTTGTTTTAGTTTTTGAGCCAAATGAACTGAAAGGGGAAATAAACGTCGCTACCTGGGCACCCGGGGTGTACTTTTTGAGAATGGAAACATCTGAAAATCTAGGCACAACGCGTTTTATCGTGCCGTAAGGCACTTCTTTGATGCTTGAAAAACTTATTGTAATTTTGCCACCCTTGATGGTCCTGTGGCCGAGCGGCTAGGCAGAGGTCTGCAAAACCTCGTACACCGGTTCGAATCCGGTCGGGACCTCCACTTAAAAAGAGCCTGCATTTAACGATGCAGGTTTTTTTTGTCTTGTTCCCATCCTTTTGCCTCGTTTCGGCGTAATTCTAATGTAACCTTCTGGGCACCATGAATTATACGGTACAAATAGAACGCGAAATTGAAGCACAAAGAATTGAGCTGGGAAGCCACCCAGTTTATATGGGGGTGCACAATGTGTCGGGGTTACTTCGAATGATGGAGTTCCACATTTTCGCTCAGTTCGATTATGCCGAAATCAGTAAATCGATCTCGGAAAAACTGCCTTGGTCATTCGCGCCAAAAAGCCAGCAGTTAGCAACCGAGTATTTAGATACCATGCGCTCAATGGGTGCCGATATGCGTTCGATAGACACCTATTTATCATTGAAAAAATCGGGAGTAATTCCTTTAGACGCCCTCCGGCATTGCGGTGCAAGACCTGAAATAGTTTACTTTTCAACGTATTCGCATTGGGTGGCTAAACGCGCGCCTTTACATGTTGCTTTGGGTATTGTAGCATGGGCGCGGGAGCACAGAGTAAACGAAACATTTATTAGGGCCTTGCTCGAATCGTCGAAGCCCCTATCGGGCCGATTAAAGCCACTTGATTTGTTTATACCCGACTACCTCGCTTTTCCTAGGGAGAAAGCGGCTAAAACTGCGCGGTTACTCTTATCGGATTTATGTAAAGAGGATGATGAAAAATGGTATCAAGTGCGCGAACACGTCCAAAAAACGATGCGATTGAGACGTCGAGCTTGGGACGGACTTTTAAACGAGCTTGTGATCGCTTAACTTGGCTGGGTGGCCAAACTTCCAATTGCCTTTTACGACCGACCCGACCCCACTGTCATTGCCAAAGAACTTATTGGGAAAGTACTTTGTACACGTATAGACGGTGTTTTGACTTCAGGGATCATCGTCGAAACAGAGGCATATCGCGGACATAACGACCGTGCCAGTCATGCCTTAAAAGGTACTCCAACGCCAAGAACAGCCGTCATGTTCGGACCGCCCGGCATTGCTTATGTGTATTTGTGCTACGGAATACACCATTTATTTAATGTTGTAACGAACGGCCCTCAACGGGCCGACGCAGTCCTTATTCGCGCTTTAGAACCTTTGGAAGGAATGGGCACAATGCTCAAGAGAAGATCAATGGTTAAAATGGAGCCTCGCGTAACTATGGGGCCGGGCAGCTTAAGTAAAGCGATGGGGATCGACAGAGCATTGAACGGAATCCCTTTAGTGGATGATCAGGTGTGGATAGAAGACCCGGAGATAATGCCCGAATATGAAATTGTTCCCAGTGCGCGGGTTGGCGTTGACTATGCAGGAGAAGATGCACTTCTTCCTTGGAGGTTTTTTGTGAAAGGGAATAAATTTGTCAGCAAGCCCAGGTCATAAAGCTAGCCAAGGGCAACATCCAAGCTCATCATCACAATAAACCCGGCAATAAAACCGAGTGTTGCGACATCGGTGTATTTATCTTTTTGTGTTTCGGGAACGACCTCTTCAATAACCACGTAAATCATGGCACCTGCAGCGAAAGCGAGGGCATAGGGGAGAATGGGTTGTGCTACCATTACCGCTGCGGCGCCAATAACACCGGCAATGGGCTCTACAATCGCACTTAACTGACCATACCAAAAGCTGCGACCCGCACTTACTCCTGAGCGCCTTAATGGCATAGAAACGGCAATGCCTTCCGGAAAATTCTGTAATCCAATACCAATGGCTAAGGCTACTGCAGCACCCAACTCTGCCCCGGGGACTCCACTCGCGAAAGCACCAAAGGCAACACCTACAGCAAGGCCTTCTGGGATATTGTGGAGGGTAATCGCCATTACGAGCAAGGTGGTTTTATGCCATTTGGTTTCTGGACCTTCACTTTCTTCTTTTTTGAAGTTGATATGTAGGTGAGGAACGAATTTGTCCAGGGCATAAAGGAACAGCGCACCCGCACCAAATCCAATCGCCGGCGGAAGCCATCCGGGCAATCCTTGGGCTTCACTCATTTCAATTGCCGGAGCTAAAAGGGACCAATAACTTGCCGCGATCATGACTCCGCCCGTAAATCCGAGCATTGCATCGAGCCATTTTCTGCTCATATCCTTGAAGAAAAACACAAGCGAGGCCCCCGCTGCGGTTACCAACCAAGTAAAGGTGGTTGCAATTAGAGCTTGAATTATAGGGCCTTTTTCAAGGAACCAATCGGGTAAAATATCCATTAGACGCGTTTTACAAAAAGGTTTTTGGTCACTGCAGCACTTACTGTTTGTCCTTGCCCCCCATCGAGCCGTAGGCGCATACTGCGATCAAATGAAATGATTTCGAGCACTTCTAAATGTGTGCCGAGGCCAATGCTTTCTGCATTTAGGTATTTTAAAAAATCGGTACTGCTATCCAATACCCCGACCACGACAGCTGTTTCACCGGGTTTTAAATGATCAAGTGTTGGGGCTTTTCGCGGTTCGATATGTCCATTGGCGTCTGGAATAGGGTCGCCGTGTGGGTCGTGTGCTGGAAAATCAAGAAATGAATTGAGTCTTTCAGTGAGCTCTGGCGCTTGAACATGCTCCAATTGTTCGGCCATATCGTGTACTTCGTCCCACCCAAAGTGGAGCTTTTCTACTAAAAAGGTCTCCCAAAGACGGTGCTTTCGGATCACTTTAAGCGCGCTGTGAAGCCCCCCTTCAGTGAGTTGTACCCCTTGATATTTTTGGTAGGCGACTAATTTTTTGTCCGCGAGCTTTTTAACCATGTCAGTCACGGAGGACGCCTGTGTTTGTAGACGCTCAGCCAGAGCATTCGTTGAAACAGGAGTGTCCGTGTCCACGGAGAGCGAATAGATCGCTTTCAAATAGTTTTCTTCAGATTGTGTATGAGCCATATTTAGATTTGCCAACAACTAAATTTAGGCAAATCTAAATAAAAATGAGTGCAAAAAAGAAACCGGTTCGAAAACCGGCTTCTAAATTCATAAGAGGTGATGGATTATCCAGCTGCAAAGCGGCGAGCAACCTCGTCCCAGTTAATCACATTGAAAAAAGCATTGATGTAATCAGGTCTTCTGTTTTGGTAGTTTAAGTAGTAAGCATGTTCCCAAACATCGAGTCCTAAAATGGGTGTTCCATTACAATCAACAACGTCCATTAGCGGGTTGTCTTGGTTCGGCGTACTGCAAACCGCTAGCTTTCCATTTTCAACACAAAGCCAAGCCCATCCAGATCCAAACTGAGTAGCAGCAGCATTCGAAAAAGCGTCCTTAAACGCCTCGAAGGATCCGAAGTCGCGATCAATTGCAGCAGCTAATTCTCCTGAAGGGTTTCCGCCTCCGTTTGGGCCCATAACCGACCAAAATAAATCGTGGTTGTAAAATCCACCGCCATTGTTTCGAACGCCTGCTCCATGAGCCGAAATATTCGAGAGGATACTTTCAATCGAAGATCCTTCAAGGTCAGATCCTTCAATAGCAGCATTTAATTTAGAGGTATATCCAGCGTGGTGCTTGCTGTGGTGAATTTCCATGGTGCGTGCATCGATATGTGGTTCCAATGCATCGTACGCGTAGGGGAGTGAGGGTAATTCAAAAGCCATTATTTTCTTTTTTTAGATTGTACTTGATTAAAGAAGGCTAACAAAGCTACGAATTGAATGGTTCTTCACGGCTATTTCGAGCGTATCCTTACCTTATCGAAATAATTTCCGCGATGAAAATGACCGTGAAAAGCTAGTTTAACACTCGAAAACGAACTCATGAAATTTCAGCCGATCGCCCTTCCCTCATTTCCTATGAAAGCAAAACAAGAAAAGCGCATAAAGCACTTTAACGAGCTTCTAGTAGAATTGGAAGAAAAAGTACTGCCTTCGGAATTAGAGAAACTGGTTCAGGAAGAATTAGAATTGATTCCTTCAAAAGAGAGCCGGAGGAAATTCTTATTGCAGTTGCATAAGTCGCAGCGCCGAATACTGTATCAATTGGAAAAACAAATGAAATTAGTTCCGAAACGATACTACATGCAGTACTATATGATTCTCGGCATGGTCATTTTGGGAGCCCCTATAGGCAGTATATTTATCGGTCTGTTCGATAATGGGGCCGCCTTTATGGGCGCTGGTTTTGGAATCGGATTGGCTCTAGGAATCGCTTTTGGAACCCAAAAAGATCAAACGGCAGCAAGCGAGGGACGTCAACTAAATTGGGAATCGCCCGGCTATTAGTGTTTTTTTAAGGAGGCGGCATCCGACACCTCAATTCCGAGCGCCTCGTAGACGTAGTCAAACGTCGATAAAATGTCGGGCATTCCATTCACAATTGCTACATCGTGTTCAAAATGAGCGCTGGGCATTTTATCTTGAGTAACAATACTCCACCCATCCTTTAACTGACGAATATGTCGTGTTCCCATATTGATCATAGGTTCTATGGCTAATACCATACCATTGACCAATTTTTTTCCGCGTCCCGGGCGGCCGTAATTGGGCACCTGTGGATCCTCGTGCATCACACGACCAAGTCCATGCCCTACGAGTTCCCGAACCACTCCATAGCCGTTTTTTTCTGCGTGGTGTTGAACGGCATAACCAATATCGCCAATCCTATTTCCCGAACGGGCCTGTTCGATCCCCAAGTAGAGACTTTCTTTTGTAACCTCAAGCAACTTTTGGACTTCCGGAGCGATTTCTCCCACCCCAAAAGTATAGGCGTGGTCTCCGTAAAAACCATTCTTTTTAGCTCCGCAGTCAACGGAAATTACATCGCCTTCTTCTAAGGGACGATCATTCGGTATCCCGTGAACAACCATTTCATTTACAGAAATACAGAGCGTATTCGGAAAATCATAGAGACCTAAAAATCCGGGATCTGCTCCGTGATCGCGTATACAAGCTTCCGCAAGTGTGTCGAGCTCAAGTGGGGTTACACCTGGCTTTACTACTTTGGCAACTTCGCCTAAAGTCTTGCTCACGATCAATGCGCTTTCGCGCATGAGCTCAATTTCCTCTTCGTTTTTGATGTAAACCATGGCTTTTTACTCGGACGGCAAAGGTAATTATAATAGCTTTAGCATTAAGTTTTAGCCCCCGCACTTATGTCGAACCCCTTTACCGTTTACCACGCCTCTGCCGGATCTGGAAAAACCTATGCGCTTGTCCGTGAATACCTCGAAAAATGCCTAGTTGAAAAGAACCCGCAAAACGCCTTTTACGGAATTCTGGCAATCACTTTCACGAACAAAGCGGCGGGCGAAATGAAAAACAGGGTGCTCGAGTACCTTCAAGATTTTACCTCGAAAGAACCAAAACAGAGTCCTTTGATGGCCGATTTGTGCGCGCGAATTGGAATACCTCAAGAGGAGTTGATACGAAGGAGCCAGGTGCTTTTAAGCGGAATTTTGCACGAGTACGATCGCTTCTCGATCAGCACCATCGATAAGTTCAACAGCAAAATTGTTCGAACTTTTGCTTTAGACTTGGACTTGCCTTTAAATTACGAAGTGGAGTTGGATACGGCGCGACTCATTGAAGAGGCTACCGCTCGGTTATTGCTGAAAATTGGGGAGGACAAAGATGTAACGGCCCTGTTGAAGAGTTTTAGTGACCAGCAAATGAACGACGATCGCGATTGGCGAATCGAAAAAGCCTTGCATGAAAAAGGGGTCTTTTTATTTCAAGAGCAACATCGCGCCCATTTAGACGAGCTTTCGGAAACGGATCCGGCCGACTTCTTGGGCGCAATTAAAGCCATTCATTCAAAGCGAACAAAGCTTGAGAACCGAGGGATTGCACGCGCAAATGAAATGCTGGAACGAATTAATTCAGCCGCTTCGCCCATCGGATTTTCGGGCAAGCATTATCCGGGATGGCTGGTTAAGGTTACTGAGAAAATGAACTGGTCGGGCTTTTATAAAGACTTCGTTTCAGACGAGGAAGGGGTGCACTTCAAAGCAGCCTACTTACAAAAAGCATTAAGGAGCGAGTTTTTGAACAAAAAACCTGCGGCAATAGATGCCGAATGGATCGCCCGGAACGGTGACTATCTGGCGCTTGGAACACGAGAGATTTCCGAGGGCATTCTAGAAGCACATAAACTCCGAATGTATGCGAAGAATCTGTTCGAAGTAGCGGCCCTTTCTATGCTCGACAAGTGCTTGACGGAACTCAAAGAGGAGCGGAACGTGCTTCATATTTCAGAGTTTAATAGAACCATTGCCACTCAAGTACGAAATGAACCCGTGCTCTTTATTTACGAGCGATTGGGGAATCGTTATGAGCATTATTTCGTCGATGAATTTCAAGATACTTCTCGGATGCAATGGTCGAACCTGCTCCCTTTGGTGCACGAAGCACTTTCTTCGGGTGGCAGTTGCATGGTCGTTGGCGATGGAAAACAAGCCATTTATCGTTGGCGAGGAGGCGATGTGCAATTATTTCTCGACCTAACGGCCGGAAATAACCCGAGCTACGAAAGCGGATTAGGTATTCAGGAGGTCCCTGAGAAACCCAAGCCGATCCGACTAGAAGAAAACTGGAGAAGCCGGTCCGAAGTGGTTGAGTTCAATAATGCTCTGTATACGCAAGCGGCTGCATCGCTCCGTGAGGAGCAGCTAAAAACCCTGTATGAGCAAGCCAACCAAAACATCAAGGGAAAGCCGGGTGGATTTATAAAAATGACTGGCTACGCGGCGACCCTTGCCCTTGAAGTAGAAGAAGAAGCTTGTGCCTGGATCAATGAAGAAATCGCTCGCCTAACGGATCGGGGGGCGCAGTACAAAGACATCTGCATTTTGGTAAGAAAGGGTAAAGAGGCGTCTCTAATTGCAAAATATCTACAGGTTTCCGGCGGTAAAACCGGAAAGGGAATTCCCGTAGTCAGTAATGACTCGCTTCTTTTAAGTACCTCGCCGGAGGTGAACGTACTGATTCAATTTTTGAGGTGGAAAGCGGAAAATAATGCTATCGATGCCGCTTCGCGCGTTCTGCTTTATTTAGCAAATCACTTACAGATCGATTCAGAACGTCAGCACGATTCGTTCAAAAGAGCTCTAAAAGAAGAGCAGTTTGATACCGTTCTCCAAGAATGGCTACCTCAATGGGACGCTGCGGAGTGGGAACAACGGAACCTGTACGAAAAGGTGCAAACGCTCACTTCATGGATTCCTGGATTCGATCGATCCAATGCCTATGTGCAGTTCTTTTTAGACCTATGTCATCAGTACGGCTTAAAAAAGCAGGGAACAGAACAGGAGTTCATTCAATGGTGGAAGGACACGCACGAATCTCATTCCATCACGGTTCCGGAAGGATTAAATGCCGTAAGCGTTATGACTATTCACAAAGCCAAAGGACTCGAATTTCCCGTTGTTTTCGTGCCCTTTGCTCATTGGGGAACGAAACCCGATGGAGAAAGGCTGTGGTATGAACTCGATCAAAACGAACAAGACGAATTTGGCATTTCGAAAGTTTTGATTGATATGAATAAAGGCGCCCTATTTGGGGGGGAGCGCTTAGCTCAAATGCAAGAATTAAGCGAAGAAGCCCAACGTCTCGATTCACTGAATACACTGTACGTCGCCACTACACGCGCGGTTGACGAGTTGTACTTGGGCTTTAATCTGAATAGTAAAGCATCGAACAGCGTCGCCGACCGCATAAAACCCTTGTATGATGCGGTCGAAAAAGAGCAAGCACAATTTTATGGAATCACTAAATCGATTGGAAATCCGGTCGAGTGGGAACCTAGTAAAATTGAAGAAACTCATTTTTTGACGGCACGGAAAACGGGTGAGTGGCGAGAAAAGCTGAAAGTGAGCTTTGAGTCGAGCAAGCATTGGAACGATAAGGCCGCTGCCAGAAATTACGGAACCCTGGTTCATAGGGTACTTCAAGAAATCCAATACGAAAGCGACTTAGAGCGTGTTTTGAAGCGGTTGGAACAAAAGGGCATTATTGCCGCTGCGGAACGAGAAAGTATCGCAATTGAATTGCGGGAGATGTTTGATCGACCCGAACTAAATAAGTACTTCAGCGAAGAGACGACCGTTCGAAATGAGGCGCCTATAATTATGCCGGGAGGCATGACGCAAAGACCCGACCGCTTGGTTTTTCATTCCTCTCAAGAGGTGAGTGTGGTCGATTTTAAAACTGGGAAACCTCTTCCGAAACATCGAGAACAAGTTGACGCCTATGCCCACCTTTTGAACCTCGCCCACGTTAATGTGGTTAACAAAGCGCTTATCTACTTAAACCCGGTTTTCGTAGATGAGAATTGGTAAATAAGGAATTGTTAAGATTACCTTACTTTTAAGGCTTCATTAACCCAAACGAATGAAAAAAATTGCGTGGCAAGGAATAGCCTCGTTGCTTATGCTATGCGCTCCCTTGCTGGGTTCGGCACAAGAAAAGTGTGCAACGGATCATTTTCATGAGGAGCAAATGCTTCATAATGAGTCGTATCGATCGTATTTCGAGAATAAAGATCGCAACGTTCTAGGGAACGGATCAGAACGTTCAAACAACACCCTAACCGTTCCGGTGATTGTTCATGTTTTTCACGATGACGGTCCCGAGAATATTTCGAGAGCACAAATCTTAGATGCTTTGGAAGTCTTGAACGCCGATATTCAGCGTACCAATGCGGATGCCTCGGACACAAGACTCGAATTTCAATCGGTGGCCACAGGCGCGAACATCGAGTTTAAATTAGCGACGATTGGGCCGGGTGGGGAATGTACCGACGGAATAATTCGCTACCGTACTCCTCTCACAAAAAGTGCGCGGAACGACATTAAAAACCTAACCGTTTCTGACAATATTCACTACCTCAATATTTATGTGGTTGCCTCCATATGGAACTTTACGGGTGGCACCGGTACCATATTGGGTTACGCCTACTATCCAAATCCGGGACAAAACTATTTGAACGACGGAATTGTGATGCGCCATGATGTGATGGGGCGAATGGGCACCGCGAATACCGGTTTTGGGCCTTCAAATCAAGGAAGAACGTTAACGCACGAAGCGGGACATTACCTAGATCTGCCGCACACTTTTGACGGTTCGTCCTGCTCGGCATTTAATGACGGATTTTCCGATACACCGGCCATAGCTGGGAGTAACAGTGGTTGTAATTGGGGCGATAGTTGCCCGGGTCAACCAGGGAATGACCAAGGCGAAAATTACATGGATTACAGCAATGGTATTTGCCAAAACATGTTTAGTGGAGAACAAGTAGCTGCGATGGAAGGCGCTCTATTGGGTACGAGAAACGCCTTGGTGACGAGCGCGAATTTGGCGAATACGGGTGTTTCTACACCGGGTCCGACCTGCGCACCAAACACCGACTTTACCCTTGCAAGCCCGTACAAATGCGGATCAGGCGGAACCATCACGGCAACAGATTTGAGTTGGAACGGCCCCGTGACGAACAGGCAATGGGAAGTTTTGGGAACCTCCTTACCCATTTTGACCGATTCCGTGGCAAGTATCTCAGGAATGCCGCTCGGTCTCAATGCGCTTCAATTAACTACAAGTAATGCCCAAGGGTCTTCTTCAGCTATTCGCTATGTAAATGTGCTGGCTGATACTGGAATAGCCCCACAGTTTTATTCGGAATCATTTGAACCACCGTTCGCTTTGAATAGCGATTACCAAGTGCAACCAAGACAAGTTCAAAATACTTGGACAGTGAACAGTCTGGTAGGTGCTCCCGGCGGAGCCCAATGTGTTTATCTCGATAATTACAGCAAGATTTCGGGCGTTCAAGAAAGTCTTTTACTACCTCCATTGGATATGACTCAGCAAGGTTCAAGCCTGCTGTCGTTTAAATATGCCTTTGCGGAACGCGACACGTCGAATACTGATGAACTTCGGGTATATGTAAGTACGAATTGTGGAACCACCTGGATTCCGAGGAAAATTATAAACGGACAAGACTTAATCACTGGACCACAGCAAGCAAATTCAGAATTCACGCCCGGCCCGGCCCAATGGCGCACTTCCGAGCTTAATTTAGCCGCTTATCAAACTTTTGATTACGTGTTGGTGCGCTTCGAGTTCACCTCAGGCGGAGGAAACAATTTCTTCCTCGACGATCTCAATATTTTCGAGCCGTTAGGCTCAGAGGAGAATACGGTGGACGATTTAAAAGTTTATCCCGTACCGTTCCAAAACAAATTTGTAATCGAGTGGCCTTCGATAAATTCAGATAAGGTGCTTATCGAAGTTTATGATATGACGGGCCGCCGTGTGTATTTTAATAATCAAGAGGCCCTTTCGGGCCGATGGGAAATGGACGGAACCCAATGGGCAAAAGGAGCTTACTTGGTGAAAGTGACATCCGAAAAAGACACCCTATTTAAGCGAGTAATAAAAGTAGATGAGTAAGAACGAGAATATGAGAATTGGAAAAGTATTGGGCTTTGTTTTAGGCCTGTTAGTATGTGGATCGGCAGTGAAGGCACAGGACCTACAAAGATGTTACATGGATGAGATTCATGCAAAGCGCATGGAAAATGATCCATTGTATAAAATGGCTTTTGAACAAACCCAAGCAAATTTTGCCGCCATTCAGGCACAACTGGAAGTCGCGAAGAGCTCATCGAACGGCGTACCTGTGTACTACATTCCTACTGTGGTGCACGTTTTTCATGATGGCGGTGCCGGAAATCTCGATATCGCTCAAGTGTACGACGGTATGCGCATTTTAAATGAAGATTACGGCAAAACGAATGCCGATACCGGAAGTGTTCAATCGGTCCATAAACCGGTTCACGCCGATACGCAAATTGAATTTCGTTTAGCTCGATTAGATCCCGACGGCAATTGTACCAACGGTATTGTGTACCACAGAACGCCCGTGGCAGATGAAAACTACCCTCCAAACTGTACCAAGGCGCTGAGCAGCTGGGACAACGACATGTACATGAATATTTATTTGGTGCCTTCATTGGGTAGCCTATTAGGATATTCGGCTTTTCCTGCGGTCAATCAAACAGAATTAGAAGACGGAAACTTTATGCTTTCTGGGAGTTTTGGATCTATAGGATCCGCTGTGAATAATGTGCCCTACCATTTAGGAAGAACAACAACACATGAAGTCGGACATTATTTAAATGTGTTTCACACTTTTCAAGGGGGCTGTTCGGGATCGGGTGATGGTTGTCCGGATACACCGCCCACTGCGAGTTCTACCTTTGGATGTCCAAATCCATTCACTTCTTGCGGAGGCACTATTACAGTTCAAACCGAAAATTTTATGGATTACGGCAACGACCCTTGTTTATTGATGTTCTCCGAAGATCAAAAAAACTTGCGCATGTTTCCGGCACTCAACGACGCACAAACGCGTGGCCAGTTAGTTACACAAGCAAATTATATCGCAACGGGCATCCTTGACCCTGTTTCTCCTTGTGCGCCTCAGCCCGATTATTTAGTGAGTACAGACGTGATCTGCGCGGGCCAAACCATCACGTACACAGACAATCATTACAATGGATCCGCCACATCTCGGTTGTGGGAATTTCCTGGTGGCTCGCCCGGAACTTCAACCGATTCTATTGTTACCGTGACGTACAACACACCCGGTAACTACGGTTTTAAGCTTTCCGTGACCAATGCACTAGGAACCAATTTAACGGATTACCAAAATACCATTGTTGTGACGAGCAGCACTGGAATCCCGGCCGACCAATGGGCTGTCGGATTCGAAAACGCCAGTGAAATTGGCAATGAGGTTCAATGGCTTGGCTGGGAACTCGGCAATAATTTCGAGCGGGTCACCAGCGCATCCGCAGAAGGAAACGCTTCCATGAGAGTCAACGGATTTGCTAAGCAAAACGATTATCAGTATACCCAAAACGATTATCAAAAAGAGTATTTGTATTTACCAGCGGTAGACTTAACCACACAAGGCGCTTCCGAGCTTCGTTTTTCACATGCTTATGCTGCACAAAGCAATTTTAACGACAGCGAATTACGCGTTCAAGTGAGCAATAATTGTGGTACTTCTTGGCAAACGCGTTTAACATTAAGCGGAAATTCATTGCAAACAGCTTCGAATACAACGTCTACTTTTACGCCCAATGCAAGTCAATGGAATGAAAACACTATAAACCTTTCGGCATTTTCATCGAGTGACGATTTGCGCATCCGACTTCAGTTTACTGCGGATCGAAGAGGGAATAACTTGTATGTCGATGATTTTTATTTAGTAGATCAAACGATTGGTATCGATGAATCTCCAGAGTTATCGCTCAATGCATTTCCGAACCCCGCAAATAATCAAATTACTCTCGTTAATGGAGCTCTTGATTCCAAAGGTGTAGAAATTCGTTTAACCGACTTATCGGGCCGTGAGGCCCTTGTTCAGAAAGAGAATGAATGGCTGGCTGGCGAAGAAGTGCAACTCCATTTGCCCAGCGGCCTAGCGGCCGGAATTTATGTCCTGCGCGTAGTATCTGAGCAAGGTAGTTGGACGCGTAAATGGATCATTGAATAAAACCCAAGAATTATGAAAAGGAGACTCATTTTCACATTGTTCGTATGCGTAGCATTTGTGGCACAAGGACAAGAATCGTGTTTATTCGACGAACATTTGGATTATTTAACCGAGCGTTTTCCAGAACAAGGACAACGCTTTTGGGAATCCTATCACAATGAAGCGCTAACAAAAAACGCTCAAAGCAATTCTATACCAGCGGATAGTATTTTGAGAATACCGACCGTTGTACACGTTTTTCACAATGGGGGAAGCGAAAATATTTCGGATGCTCAAGTTCTAGATATGATGCGTGTGATGAACGAAGATTTCCGGAGAACACATGCCGATACTGCGCTTACCGATAGCCATTTTGTCGGCGTTGTTACCGATATGCAAATTGAGTTCATTTTAGCCAAACTGGACCCAGATAGTAATTGTACAAATGGCATTGTACGACATAGAAGCCGGCTAGCTTCGAACCTTCCACAAGGGTTTAAACAGTTCGGTTGGAACAACAGAGACTACCTCAATATTTATTTAGTAGGCGGGCTGCCCTCCTCTCCAGGGAGCATTTTAATTGGATTTGCCATGCCTCCCGGGTTTAACACACCCTTGCGGGTCGATGGGATCATGAATCGATCGGATCATGCTGGATCTATTGGTACAGCGGTAAATTCGGCGACGGGACCTCAAGGGGGAAGTATTGTTTCTCATGAGGCCGGTCACTACGTGGGCTTAATGCACACCTTTCAGGACGGTTGCTTTGGATTCGGAGACAATTGCGATGATACGCCACCCGTGGCTATTGCAAACCAAGGAGCTTGCGGAACAACCCCAATTAATTCCTGTTCAAATGATGTTCCGGATTTGCCCGATATGGTGGAGAATTACATGGACTATTCAGATAATTTCTGTCTGCACAGTTTTACAAAAGATCAAAAGACAAGAGCTTTCGATCGGCTTCTAGATGTCTTTGGAAGAAGAAGGTTACTCGAATGGGACAACCTGAAAGAAACGGGGATTTTGCTCGACGAAAGTCCATGTGCACCGATGCCCGATTTTATGATCCAAAGAGAAGTGATTCCTTTAGGCGCATCAACCAAACTTTATGGAAATGCATACAATGGAACAGTAACCACTCGCATGTGGGATTTTCCGGGAGCAGCCACCATCACGGGAGCTAATGATTCAATCGCGCAAGTATGGTACGAATCGCCTGGAGTTTACGACTTCACCTATACGGTTGGGAACAATTTAGGGACGAATTCGAAAACATATGAAGGGCGAATTGTGGTGCTTGACACGACGATTCAGAATCCAAATGGCCCAGTCATAGTCGATTTTGACCAAGCCAATTCGTCTCAATCTCTACTGTATTTAGCATCGGAACTAGGAAATAGTTTTGCAGTGACATCGGATGCAAGTCTTTCCGGGAACGCCTCTTTGAAACTTGATAACTGGTCAAAAACGTCCCAATCATTCAACCGAGAATACCAAGTTGACCAAGTATTTTTTGGGCCATACGACCCATCCGTACTTACATCTTATAATTTGACTTTTGACTACGCTATGGCGGCAGCCCGCGATAATACGAACGACAATCTCCGGGTGTCGTATTCTAAAGACGGCCTTAATTGGACGGCCCGCGGAAGCATTAGTGCTACAGATATGATTACGGATTCAGTTATGTATGAAACTCAACCCTATATACCCGCTTCTTCGAGTGTATGGAATACGAAGACGATTCCTTTCAGCGTGGTTCAGAACGATACTAAAATCTGGTTTCGTATTGAATACACAAGTGAGTACGGGAACAACTTTTATCTAGATAACCTGTATTTCGGAACGGAAGTGGGACTTGAAACGGTTGAAGCCCTAGAAATTTCGGTATATCCGAATCCCGCCAAAGACTTCATTACTCTTTCCATAGGAATAGACGAGTTGAACAGGGCTGAAGTCCGACTTACCGATCTCACGGGTCGCGTAGTATTTTCGCAGGATTTAGGGCAGGTTGCGGCAAACAGCGAAATGCGTTTAGCCCTTCCCTACGGCCTATCGGCCGGAAGTTACCTGCTTCGCATTGAGAGCGCCGAGGGAACCTTTACGAAACCTTGGATACTGGAATAAAGAAGCTTTAGTGGGCTTCGAGCCAAGTGGCTCCAGTGCCCATGTCAACATCAAGTGGAACGACCAATTTTACTGCATTTTCCATTAGTTCCTTCACAATGGGCTTAATGGTTTCGAGCTCATCTTTGTGCGCATCGAACACTAATTCATCGTGGACCTGAAGAATCATTTTTGATTTAAACCCTTCTTCCTTAAAGCGCTCGTGAATGGCGATCATGGCTTTCTTGATAATATCTGCCGCAGACCCCTGAATGGGAGCATTAATAGCGTTTCGCTCTGCAAATCCGCGAACGGTTGCATTGCGCGAATTGATATCGGGCAAGTACCGACGGCGCTCCATTAGGGTTTGAACGTATCCGTTGTCTCGAGCAAACTCAATGCTTTTATCCATATACGTTTTGATCGTTGGATATTGGGCAAAATAGTTTTCAATGATGTCACGCGCTTCCGTACGTGAGATGTTTAAGCGCTGAGCCAGCCCAAAAGCCGAAATGCCATAGATGATTCCGAAGTTGACCATTTTAGCACTTCCGCGCATGGTTCTATCGACCTCTTCTAAGGGCACACCATAAACTTTGGCTGCTGTAGCAGCGTGGATGTCTTGTCCGGCCGTGAAGGCCGAAATCATATCTTCATCTTTCGCCAAAGCAGCAATGAGGCGCAGTTCAATTTGCGAGTAATCCGCCGCCAATAACACATGATCAGAATCGCGTGGCACAAAAGCAGCACGAACTTTTCGACCGCGCTCCGTCCGGATCGGGATATTTTGCAAATTCGGATTGTTCGAACTCAACCGACCCGTAGCCGCAACGGTCTGATTATACGTGGTATGAATCCGGCCCGTTTTTGGATTCACCAAATCGGGCAACGCGTCCACATAAGTCGAAATAAGCTTCGATACAGACCTATATTCGAGCACCTGATCAATTATTTCGTGTTCTCCGGCCAATTTGCTTAAAGTGTCTTCAGAGGTGCTGTATTGGCCCGATTTCGTTTTTTTCGCCTTGGCGGAAATCTTCATGTGGTCAAAAAGCACTTCGCCCAATTGTTTTGGTGATCCGATGTTGAATTGAATTCCCGCTAATTCATAAATTTTCGATTCAATCGACTTTAGGTCTTCTTTAAGCTCGGCACTGAACGTGCTCAAACGGTCCGAATCGAGTCGGACTCCTTCCGATTCCATATCGGCAAGCACGCGAACAAGTGGGGTTTCAATGTCTCGAAATAAATTATCGACTCCGTTTTTCTCTAGATCTGGGGCAAAAATGTTCTTTAGCTGTAACGTAATATCGGCATCTTCTCCGGCGTATTCGGCTACCTTTTCAACAGGGACATCGCGCATTGAACCCTGTGACTTTCCTTTTTTACCAATGAGAGATTCAATAGAAACAGGGGTATAATTCAAATAAGTTTGCGACAGTAGGTCCATGTTGTGCCTCATATCGGGTTGAAGCAGATAATGAGCCAACATGGTATCCCACAGGGCACCTTGTGCATCGACGCCGTGATTCTTGAGTACGATAAGATCGTATTTCAAGTTTTGCCCAACTTTTTCAATCGCTGGGTTTTCAAAGAAGGACTTGAATTCAGCCACAATCTCCAAAGCTTCTTCCCGGTCTTTTGGAATCGGAACGTAATAGGCTTTTTTTGGCTCAAAACTGAACGAGATTCCTACGAGCTCTGCCTGATGAGCATCGAGGGAAGTAGTTTCTGTATCAAAGCAAACCGACTTTTGAGCGTTTAAAAGATCTAGGAGTTCTCGACGTTTGTCTTTGTTGTTTACGCATTCGTATCGATGCTCCGTGTTCTCGATGGTTTTACCTGAATCGGAGCCTTGAACTTCTTGTGCAGAGGTCACCGGAGAACCAAACATATCCAGTTGATCGGTGACGGTCTTTGGTGATTTAGGCGTTTCAGATGGTGCAACGACGGCAGTGGCTTCACCAAATACGCGCTTGCCCAAACTCTTGAACTCGAGCTCTTCAAAGAGCGCTGTTAATTTTTCTTGATCGGGCTCTTCCCGAATAAGATCATTGTCGTCGAATTCAATAGCCACATCGGTAATAATGGTGGCTAATTTTTTACTTAAAAAGGCGAGTTCTTTATTCTCTGATACCTTTTCTTTCATCTTCCCTTTGAGGTCGTCAAGGTTCTCGTACAAACCTTCCATAGAACCGTATTGGGCAATGAATTTTTGTGCGGTCTTTTTCCCTACTCCTGGAATCCCTGGAATATTATCTACCGCATCGCCCATCATTCCCAAGAAATCAATGACCTGATCGACCCGCTCAATTTCAAATCGCTTTTTAACCTCCTCTATTCCCCAAATTTCTACGCCATTCCCCATGTAAGCGGGCTTGTACATGAAAATGTTTTCAGAAACCAATTGACCGTAGTCTTTATCGGGAGTCATCATGAAGACCTGATAACCGGCTTGTTCTCCCTTTTTTGCCAGAGTACCAATTACGTCGTCGGCCTCAAACCCCATCACTTCCAGGCACGGAATTCGAAATCCTTTGGCTAATTCTTTGATATAAGGAACCGACATTTTTATGTCTTCAGGCGTTTCTTCACGGTTCGCTTTATACGCTTCAAATTCTTTTACTCGATCGACCGGCCCTGGCGGGTCGAAGACAATGGCGATATGAGTCGGATTCTCTTTCTTGAGCAAGTCGAGCAGTGTCAGAGCAAACCCGTAAATAGCGGAAGCATTTCGGCCATCCGTGGTGATGCGTGGGTTCTTGCTAAAGGCAAAGTAAGAGCGGTATATAAGGGCAAAAGCGTCTAATAGAAATAAGCGCTTGTCATTCGATTCGGACATAAAAAGTCATTTGGTGAACGCAAGGTATGAACTTCACAAGAATGCTTACGTTTGAGACAAGACTACTTTACGTAAATGAATCAGATGCTTTTTAGAATACTCGTAATCATTGGAATCTTGCTATTCCTGGATTTATACGCCTTTCAGGCGGTTCGTGCCATAACTAAAGGCCGCATATGGCTTTATGGGTATTGGGTGATCACCTTTGGAATTTTAGCTTGGCTTGCCTTTACTGTCGCCAATTTTGACCGTTCGGCCGGACCGCAAAACCGGATTTTCACTTGGCTTTTTGGCGTCATGGTTTTAATTTATGTGCCGAAAATGGTCATTGCCTTACCCTTGCTCTTCGAAGATCTTTTTCGAATTTTTAGGGCCGGATGGAAGGTGATTTTATCTGTGCTTCCCTCCAGTGAGGCAAATGCGGAGGCGACCAGCTATTGGCCCGAGCGACGCAAATTTATTTCCCAGATTGGTCTGCTACTAGCCGCTCTACCATTCGTTTCTATTTTATACGGAATAACCCGCGGTAAATATCGCTACGAAGTCTGGAAACACACACTCTACTTTGATGATTTACCTGAGGCTTTTAACGGGTTTCGGATTGCTCAAATTTCTGACATTCACTCGGGCAGCTTCGACAATAAAACCAAGGTAAGTCAGGCCGTTGATTTAGTGAACGAGCAAGATGCAGATGTGATTCTTTTCACAGGTGATTTGGTCAATAATTTGGCCGAAGAAATGGAGCCATGGAAAGAGACGTTCTCTCGGTTATCGGCCCGTGAGGGCGTGTTTAGCGTGCTCGGAAACCACGATTATGGAGATTATTCCGAATGGCCCGATCTACAAACTAAGCAAGCGAATTTTGATCGCCTCTGCGCTACGCACGGCGAGATAGGGATGGACCTGCTCCGAAATGAGCACCGCACCCTAGAACGAAACGGACAAAAACTGCACATTGTCGGAGTCGAGAATTGGGGAAAACCACCTTTTCCACAGCACGGCGATTTAAATAAAGCCACCGAGGGCCTTGCCAATGACGAGTTCTGCGTTTTAATGAGTCACGACCCGAGTCATTTCGACTTGGAGGTAAAAAAGCATCCACAGAATTTTGGACTTACGCTGAGTGGACATACGCACGGTATGCAATTCGGAATTGAAATTCCGGGAATCCGTTGGAGTCCGGTGAAGTATCGCTACCCAAAATGGGCCGGAATTTATGAAGAGGCCGGTCGCATTCTCAACGTGAATAGAGGATTTGGCTTTTTGGCCTTTCCAGGGCGCGTAGGTATATGGCCCGAAATTACGGTGCTAGAATTGAAGCGGCGATAACCGAGCCGGATCGATGAAAAATTTTTTATGCGCAAGATCATCCACATCGATATGGATGCCTTCTACGCTTCTGTGGAACAGCATGACCATCCCGAACTCAAAGGCAAGCCTCTTGCCGTAGGGGGCTCAAGGGAGCGCGGTGTTGTGGCGGCTGCGAGTTATGAGGCTCGCAAATGGGGCGTTCGAAGCGCCATGCCATCGGTGACCGCGGCTCGACTGTGCCCAGAATTGATTTTTGTTCCTCCCCGCTTCGATCGTTATAAAGAAATCAGTCAACATATACGGGCCATTTTCTTGGATTATACCGATCTGGTAGAGCCTCTTTCCCTCGACGAAGCGTATTTAGATGTCACTGAGAACAAAAAAGGCATGCGCTCGGCCACCTTGATTGCCGAAGAAATTCGCCAGCGCATTTTTGATGATACCGGCCTAACTGCATCGGCCGGAATTTCCATCAATAAGTTCTTGGCGAAGGTAGCCTCGGATATGAACAAGCCTAATGGCCAAAAACTAATTGCTCCGGATGAGGTGATTTCGTTCCTGGAGCAGCTCGATGTGCAGCGCTTTTATGGCGTCGGAAAGGTAACCGCCCAAAAAATGATGCAATTGGGCATTTTTACCGGAGCGGATTTAAAAAAGAAAGAGCTTCCCTTTTTAGTCGAACAGTTTGGCAAAAGTGGCCAGCATTATTACAACATTGTTCGAGGGATTCATAACAGCGAGGTCAAGCCCGACCGCATCCGAAAGAGTTTGGGCGCGGAACGTACTTTTGATAGCGACCTTCGGTCGGATGAGGAAATGGAACAGGCTCTTCAGAAAATTGCTAAAACGGTTGCTCAACGCTCGCAAAAAAGCGAAACCAAGGGGAAAACAATTACTTTGAAGTACAAGTATTCCGATTTCACTCAACACACCCGCGCCCGGAGCTTGCCCTATTTTGTTGGCGACGAACAACTCCTTTGCGAAACGGCTATTGAACTGCTAAACGAAAGCGAATTGAATCAACCTGTGCGCTTGCTGGGAATAACCCTTTCGAACCTGAATACGGAGGAAGACCGGGGTCCTGGATACCAATTGACCTTAGAATTCTGAAAAACGGTATCTTCCGACGTGCATCGATTTTATTCATTCGTTCAACATATTTCAGTATCCGCTGCGTTCCTGGCAATTTTGCTCCTTCCTTCCTGTGGAAACGGGAAAGAGAAGGCATCGGGCCGTGAGGCCTTGAAACAACCGCGCGATTGGAAGGAAATTAAGGAAGAGGGCGTACTTCGGGCAATCACCAATTATTCAGGGACGAGCTATTTTCTATACAAAGGGAGACCCATGGGCTTTGAATATGAGCTTTTGGAGCGACTTGCCGATTACCTTGATGTGCGTCTTGAAATTGTTTTGGCAGAGAATATTGACTCCATTATTCCGATGCTCGAGCGCGGCGAAGGAGACATCATTGCTTTTGGACTTACCATCACCGAAGAGCGTAAAAAACGAATTGATTTTACCGACTATTTGTACCTCACCCGGCAGGTACTGGTTCAGCGAAAACCACCAAACTGGCGCCGTTTAAAAAGGCATCAGATCGATGCTTCACTGATTCAGGACCCCGTTGAACTGATTAACGATACCGTTGCTTTGCGCTTGACCACCTCTTATTACGAGCGACTCAAAAACCTTCAGAGTGAAATTGGTGGCGTTATTTACATCGACACCATGGCCGGTGATTTATCGGCCGAAAAATTGATTCAGTCGGTGGTTGATGGAGATATTAAATACACCATTGTTGATGACAATATTGCGGCGATTAACGCGGCGTATCACCCGATTTTAGATGTATCGACTCCGGTGAGTTTTTCTCAGCGCATTGCTTGGGGTATCCGCCCTTCGAGTCCGAATTTACGTGACACCCTTAACGGGTGGATCGCTCAAGCCCGAAAAGATGTGGACTACCGCGTGATTTACAACAAGTACTTCAAGAATAAACGGGCTTTTCGATCACGCGTAAAAAGTGAATTCTACAGCCTCAATGAGCAGCGAATTTCACCGTACGACGAACTTATAAAAGAAAATGCGGAACGTATCGGTTGGGATTGGCGTCTTTTGGCCGCACAAATCTATCAGGAATCGCAATTCGACCCGGAAGCTACGTCGTGGGCGGGCGCGGCCGGACTTCTTCAGTTAATGAAAGGAACCGCTTCGGATTTAGATGTGGAAAACCGTCTCGACCCCGAAGAAAACCTGCGTGGAGGCGCCGATTATATGAGCCAACTCTACCATAATTTTGATGAAGTCACCGACTCGATTCAACGGGTGAAGTTCGCTTTAGCCAGTTTTAATTGCGGCTATTACCACGTGCTTGATGCACAGCGGTTGGCCGAAAAAAAAGACCTAGATCCGAAGATTTGGGACGAAAATGTTGCGGCCATGATTTTAGAATTGTCCTTCCCGAGAAACTACAACGATGAGGTGGTCAAATACGGATATGTTAAAGGCGTGGAGCCGTTTACGTACGTCGAAGAAATCACAGAGCGCTACGAGCACTACAAAATGTTCGTGGATTAAAATCTCAGGGTCATTTACGAAAAACGAACTCTAGATAATTCGCTTCCAATACTATTCAACCCCGTTAAAATTCGATTGAGTTGTTTTTGGGAAGGCTTTTTCTTCCCCTGAATATACTGCGACAGTAAGGTTGGATTCATTCCAATGCGCAAAGCGAGAAAACGCGCATTAATGACCCGATACTGTCTAAAAAAGTCGGCGAAATTGAACTCCAAGGAAATTTGTTCCGGTTGAATGTAAACACCCTCATCTTCAAGCGCCAGATTAACGGCTTCAACCAAGTTTCCGGTCAGTTCGGATTCGCTTGCGCCGGTTGGAAAAGCGTTAAGAGATTCAACACAGGCCGAAAAACCGGTTGGTGTATAATCGACTCTGGCAGTGTACTTTGAAGAACTGAGTTTCATTTAATCGGCGAAATTTAAGGTTTGAATCTCTAGTAGAAACTTTTTGCCAACCAGCTCTTTCAAGCAGTTTTAAAAATATCGAACACTTCACCGTAGGTAAATAATTATTTACCTAAGAAAAAGAAAATTGCCTTTCTAATCCAGCCCTTTTTGCGACTAGAAGAGGCTAAAGTTTAATACAGACATTTTTAGGTTCTGTGAAGAAGCGCAGAGCTTCGAAGCCACCTTCCCGACCAATTCCGCTTTGCTTTACGCCGCCAAAAGGAGTTCTGAGATCGCGCAGGAGCCAGCAGTTCACCCAAACGATTCCGGTGTGTAGGTTCGAGGCAATACGATGCGCTCGTTTTAGGTCGCTGGTCCACACCGTAGATGCGAGACCGTATTTAGTGCTATTGGCATAGGCCAGCACTTCTTCTTCTGTATCAAAAGGCTGAAGCGTTACTACCGGTCCAAAAATTTCTTCTTGATTGGTTCGGCAAGTATGGTCGAGACCTTCGATAACCGTGGGTGCAATGAAGTAGCCGTTTTGGTATTCTCCGCTCAAATGAACTCGTTCACCGCCCGTTAATACTTTTCCGCCCTCGTCTTGAGCGAGTTGAATGTAGCTCAAGATTTTTTCCATGTGGGGTTCAGAAACCACGGCGCCCATTTTGGTATTGGGGTCGTCGGGAGCACCGACTTGCATTCGGCTCACTTTTTCGACAAAAGCATCTCTAAACCGGTTGTAAATCCCGCGCTGGATATAGATACGCGAACCGCATAGGCAAATTTGACCTTGGTTGGCAAAACTTGAACGAACGGTAGTTGAAAGCATATCGTCAAAAGCGCAATCGTCAAAAATGATGTTCGGATTTTTACCACCGAGTTCGAGCGATAGTTTTTTAAACATGGGGGCGGCAACGCGCGATATTTGTTGCCCCGTTGCTGTTCCGCCCGTGAAGGAGATCATAGGCACATCGGGGTGTTCGGTCAGCGCGGCTCCTACTTTGGGTCCGAGTCCGTGTACAATGTTCAATACTCCTTTGGGCAAGCCGGCTTCGATGCACAGCTCACTTAGGAGGTAAGCGGTCATTGGTGTTATTTCGGACGGTTTTGCCACTACCGTATTTCCGGCCGCTAGGGCGGGAGCAATTTTCCAAGTAAAGAGGTAGAGTGGGAGGTTCCACGGCGAAATACATCCGGCCACGCCAATGGGTTGGCGGAGGGTATAATTAATTGCCACGTCGCCCATTGAGTGCGATTCGCTGGCTTCGTGCAAGATTGCCGTCGCATAAAAGTAAAAGTTGCTCTGAGCGCGCGGAATATCAACGGCGGTGGCCAATGAAACGGGCTTGCCATTGTCTTTGCTTTCGGCGGCGGCCAATCGATCGAGGTTTTCGCCAATGAGCTCCGAAATGCGCACCATAATACGCGAACGCTCGTGAATAGAGGTTTTGCTCCACCCGGGAAAGGCGGCTTTAGCGGCATCTACGGCGAGGGATACATCTTTCGCATCGGAATCGGGAATCAGTGAATACACTTCACCTCGGCTGGGGTCGTAATTATCGAGGTAGGTTTCGCCTAGCGGCGCAACGAGTGCTCCGTTGATGTAATTCTGCAATTTTTCCATGGCGCTGTTTTATAAGCTTGACGTGCGCCCACCGTCGACAGGCACATTAATTCCGTTAATGTAGGAGGCCGCTGGCGAGGCCAAAAAGGCAATGGCATTAGCCACCTCTTCGGGTTTCGCAAAGCGTTTCATCGGCACAGCATTGGACATACTGGCGGCGGCGTCTTCTAAAGAGATATTCAACTTTGACGCTTTCCCAGCAATGATACCCGTTAGACGGTCCGTTTCCGTAGCTCCTGGCAGTACATTGTTAACTGTGATGTTATCTATGCCCAATTCGTTGGCCATTGTTTTGGCCCAATTGGCGACGGCCCCTCGGATGGTGTTACTTACCCCGAGGTTCGGAAGGGGCTGTTTTACAGAAGTAGAAATAACGTTGATAATCCGGCCGTAGGCCGAAGCTCTCATGCTTGGAATAACGGCCTGAGCAAGAATGTGGTTACACATTAAATGCGCCGTGAAGGCATCCTGAAACTCGGTTAAATTCGCCAGGTGCGCGGGACCCGCAGGAGGCCCCCCTGTATTATTCACTAGAATTTGGTACTCATTTCCTGCTTCAATATGCTCTTCAAGTTTCCTTTTAAGCTCTTCGGGTTTGCTGAAATCAGCGCTAAAAAACTGATTGCCCAATCCGTTTACCGCATTGAGCTCCGCAACTACTTTTTGAAGCTTTTCCGTGTTGCGGGCAACGACAGTTACTTGAGCTCCTAGCGCTGCCAATTCGAGGGCAGCAGCTTTTCCTATTCCTTGGGACGCGCCACAGACGAGTGCATTTTTCCCCGATAAATTTAAATCCATACAACAAAACTACCGTTTTTGTACCTTCGTTTGACAACGTAAAATCAGGGTTTCATGGCTATCAAAGCTCCTTTCAATCTTTTTAACTGGATCGAAGACAATCGCGATTTGTTAAAGCCGCCCGTGGGAAACAAAAACCTCTATGTTGAGTCGGGCGACTACATCGTTATGATCGTAGGTGGGCCCAATGCGCGAAAAGATTATCACTACAACGAAACGGAGGAGCTTTTTTTCCAATTGGAAGGGAGCATTACGGTGTACATTCAGGAGGATGGAAAGCGCAGAGCCGTTGAAATTAAAGAAGGGGAAATGTTCTTGCTTCCCGGTAAAGTTCCTCATTCGCCTGTACGCGGGGAAGGAACGGTAGGATTGGTTATTGAGCGAAAAAGGGAACCGCATCATCAAGACGGCCTCATGTGGTTTAGTGAAACGGCGAATGAAAAATTGTACGAAGAGTACTTTCATTTGACCAATATTGAAAAAGATTTTTTGCCCGTTTTCAAGCGCTTTTATGCGGATGAGAAACTGCGCACTTGCCCTAAAACAGGTGAGGTAATGGAAGCGGACGAGCGCTTCGCGTAAAGGCTCAGGTTCTGCTTTATTTGAATCTGATCGGATTGCGTGCAGTGGTCTTTTCTTGAATGAATTGTCTGAGGTAAGCGAAGATCTGTTCTATCTTATCGTCTTGTCCACTTACTTTTTTTCGAATAGCTTCTATTTCGATCAAAAGGCTTTTATGCGTTAGCAGCAACTCGCGCATTCTAACGAACACTTCAATGATTGCAATACTCATTTGAAGCGCTCTACCACTCCGCAATACATTAGCTAATTGAAGCAAACCTTGCTCTGTGAAGACATAAGGCAAGCTCCCTCCGAGTTGTTTTTTAGATGGTATCGCATTTTGCGATACCATTGTATCGGTTTCTTTTTCAGTTAGCTGGAACATGAAATTTATTGGAAATCGCACTATGTTTCTTTTGACCTGTTCGCGGAGACGAATCGATTTCACGTCGTAAAGCTCAGCGAGATCTCGATCGAGCATCACGCGTTGGTCTCGTACGATATAAATCTTGCTTAGAATAAGCTCTTCTGGCCGAATGTTTTCTTTTGACATGAGGCAAATTAGGGGCAACTCGGGGCCTCCGGCAAGCTCAGGGCCAATTTATTGGAACCTTGGTGGTTCAAGCGAAAACCGAAGCTTCTGAGTTACTTCGGTAGCCCGAGAATGTAGTATCCCACGGGCTTTCCCTTTTTATTGAGCGCTCGATCGACAGTCCATTCGTAGGCGGTGTCTTTGAGCCCATCGAGCAACTCCTCAACATCATCAAAGGTGTACATGCGTACCGATGAGGCTTGACCATCCCAGGCATAGGCCAGAGGTATCACGGGTATGAGGTAGGTAAAAAGCAGTTGCTTGCCGGTTAATGGGCGAACAAAAGGTGTCATTGCCCACGTCATGATAATGAGAATAGCCAGCGAGATGGGCAGAAAGAGCCACCAAGCAACGAGCGGCACTTTATTTTCCGCCATTTCATAAATCAGAAGAGGCTGTTTCGATTCGTGGGCCGATTTTAAAATGGAACGAGCAATCTTCGGAGGCATGTGATGAAAACTATTCATCATGGTTTTGAGTCCGGCCGGAGCTTGATCTAAATGACGTGCGTCGACAGACTCGGACCGATAGGAAATGTGCGGGTCTTTTTGACTGTTTATTTTTTCCACAAATTCGGGATGGGGATTCAAATCCGTTAGTGTCAATGAAATGGGCGAATCTCCGTGTTTGCTGTTGTATTGTTTTACTGCGTCAATCAAGGCTCCGCCCGATCCCGAACCGGTGTCTACGATATTGTCAAAGGGGTATTGCTTTTTTACATCGTTCAGCAGGGAGGCGAGAACTTGTGGTACGCCCATCATTTTTTGAAGGACGACGATGAGGTGCGTCATACTTGTGCGCCACGATTTGGGAAACCAATGGAAGTCTTCAAATTCGAATAACTGAATCCGTTTCATATTTCTCGCTTTAGAAATGACCTGGATTGTAAAATTAAGTTATCCGACCGTAGGTCGTAAATAAGCTCCATGAAATCTTCTTACTTTAGCCGAACGCATTCATTTTACGAACCAAAACCTCATCGCCTTGACACAGCCCAAGCGTCTCAAGATTGATATGCATACGCATATCATTCCGAAGCATATACCCGATTACAACGCCAAATTTGGCTACGGACTCTTTATCAAGCTCGACCATACGGAGTTGGGCACAGCTCGCATGATGAAAGGAGGGGAATTTTTTCGCGAAATAAAACCGAACTGTTGGGATCCGGAATTGCGAATTGAAGAATACGCGGGCTTTGGCACCCAGGTTCAGGTGGTTTGTACCATTCCAGTGATGTTTAGTTATTGGGCGAAACCATCTCATTGCCTCGAATTATCTCAGTTTTTGAATGACGACCTGGCCGATTTAGTGGCTCGATTTCCAAAGAACTATATCGGATTGGGAACCATCCCAATGCAGGATACGGAACTCGCTATTCAAGAGTTGAGGCGCTGTAAAGAAATAGGCTTAGTGGGTGTTCAAATAGGGTCGAATATCAACGATCTCAATTTAGATAAGGAGCAATTTCATCCGATTTACGAGGCCGCTGAAGATTTGGGTATGGCTGTTTTAGTGCACCCGTGGGAAATGATGGGTTTCGATTCGATGCGCAAGTATTGGCTGCCTTGGCTCGTTGGAATGCCTGCGGAAACTTCTCGAGCTATTTGCTCTATGATTTTTGGAGGTATTTTTGAAAAGTACCCGAAGTTACGCGTGAATTTCGCCCATGCGGGCGGATCTTTTCTTCCGACCATTGGTCGCGTGGAGCACGGTTTCAACTGTAGGCCCGATTTAGTCGCTATTGACAATAACGTTCCTCCGAGCGATTATTTAGGTAAGTTTTGGGTCGACTGCATTACGCATGACGAAAAGATGCTTCATTTTGTTTTAGACTCTGTAGGTTCAAAGCGTGTCACCTTGGGCTCTGACTATCCTTTTCCACTCGGCGATTTGGAAATAGGGAAGTTCATTGAAGAAGGCAAGTTTAGCGAAGCCGTAGTGAACGATATTTTTTGCAACTCGACCCTCGAATGGCTCGATTTAAAAATGGCTGATTTCCTATGAAAAGTAGAATAATACCCTTTATCGTTGCTCTGATATTCTCGGCAGGATGTTCGAGTGAACACCCTTTAAAGGCTAAATTTCATTTTTTGGAAGGTGACTGGGTAAGTGAACAAGGAGTCGATACTCGATTTTATGAAACTTGGTCATGGACAGGATCCGAATGGAATGGCCTCGGCAGTTCGGTCGAGCAAGGAGATACCTTGCTCAGTGAAGACCTTCGGATTTTTTCCGCCTCCGGCGGGATTTATCTCTCGGCGAATACAGGAGGAGACGACGGTGAAGTTGCTTTTCGCCTTGAGCACGATACTTTAGGGATATTTATTTTTCGAAATCCGGAACACGATTACCCTTCTGAAATTGGATATGAATTTGCTGCGGACGATAGTATTCGAGCTTGGATTGGCGGTTCGCAAGGTCAGTTTGATTGGGCCTTCAAACGCCTAAAAGACCCTTCTTAAATGCCTCATTTTAAGATATCGAAAACGGTGCGCTACGAAACTTGGGGCCATCCAGAAACAGCCCAGGAGTTGTGGTTTGTTTTGCATGGCTACGGGCAATTAGTTCCTTTTTTCATCCGTAAGTTTCAAGTATTAGATCCCGAAAAATACTTAATTATCGCCCCGGAGGGGCTCCATCGATTTTATCAAAAAGGATTTTACGGTCGTGTGGGCGCCAGCTGGATGACGAAAGAAGATCGGTTGACGGATATTGCCGATTATATCGCGTATTTAGATCTGTTATACGGTCATATTATAAAGGAATACGGCGGAAATTACTCCAAGAAAAGGATTCTTGGATTTTCTCAAGGCGGGGCCACCGCCACGCGCTGGGCGGTTCAAGGGAAAGCAACTTGGGATTCGCTCATTCTTTGGGCTTCTATGATGCCCGAAGACCTCAATTGGCCAATCGATACGGCGCGGCTAAACGAATTGCAAATTTCACAGGCCGTGGGTGATACGGACGAGTTTGTTTCCGACGACCGCCTTCAAAAGGAGCTTGGATTCTTGAACGAAAAAGGGATCGAATTTGATCAGTTCTATTTCAAAGGAAACCACGATATCCCAGAAGTGGCATTGAAGGAGTTTATTAAACAGCGGCTTTAATTTCTTCCAATGCTTGTTCTAAAACCCTCACGCAAAACTCATTTTCATGTGTGAGTCCGACTGTGATTCGCAAACAATGCGGAAGACGAAAAGCCGTTAGTGGTCGAACGAATACGCCCTTTTTCATCAGGGCTAAATAGATTTCTTGAACCCGTTCAGGAGTTCCGAAATCAATCATTACAAAGTTCCCTGCCGAAGGAAAAAAAGAGAGCCCCAAACGCTCGAATTCGCGATAGAAATAGTGAATTCCTTGAGTATTTTGTTCTACTGATTTCTGAAGAAAAGCGGCATCTTTAAGTGCGCCAATTCCAGCAGCTTGGGCCAGGTTTGATGGCTCAAAAGTCAATTTTACCTTCATAAGAGGCTCTATCAATTCTTCTGGGCCAATTCCGTATCCAATGCGAATTCCCGCAATGCCATAGGCTTTACTAAAAGTGCGAAGCGTGATTAAGTTTGGGAAATCGAGCTGGGTGGAGTCTGGATAATCATCCGATAAATCAATGGCATACTCGTAGTAGGCTTCGTCGACTACAACGATTATATCGTCGCGTAAACCCGTTAGAAAATTCCGCAAATCGGCTTCGGGGATCATGGCTCCGGTCGGATTATTCGGGTTCGATAAATAGATCACCTTGGTTTTGGGCGTTACACTTTCCTTGATTAATTCAAGATCGAACCGATAATCAGAAGTCATGGGCACCGTAAAGCAAGGAACATTGTTTGCTTGAGCCCAAATATAAATAGCCACAAAAGTTCCTTCCGAAGTAAGGAGTTCATCATCCGGATTAAAAAAGGCGCTCAACATATAGTTGAAAACACTTTCGCTTCCGTTACCCACAATGATGTTTTCCATTTTTTGACCTACTCTGTCGGCAATAGAGGTACGCAATTCCCGACAAGCCGGATCAGGATAGTAATTGGAACCGTCAACTACTTTCTTTACTTCCTCCATAGCCATGGGTGAAGCGCCTAAATTGTTTTCATTATTCCATAGAATGGCCGTTTTCGTTAGGCCGAACTCTTCGATAATTTCTTCCAGTGGTTTTCCTGGTTTGTATGATTTAAGGCGCTCAATATTTGCAGGAATGTTGATCATAAGTCAAATTGTGATGTAAGCAAATATACCATTTGCTATATTCGCTGTCAAAGGATTCCCAATGGCGAAAAAAGCTGCGGACAAGGTTCGCAAAAAGAAAAAAGCTGAAACCACGAAACCCGCATTTCCAATGGCGGCGGCTATTTTAGTGCCCCTCGGTATTGTTCTACTGACGTGGTTTGCTTATTCGGGCGTTGGATCTCTTGACTGGACCAATTGGGATGATCCTCCCTACGTATTTGAAAATGAATATGTAGTTAAAGAGGATACGAAAGGAATTTGGTCTCCCGAAGCCTTTGTCATGGGAAATTACCACCCGATTACTATTTACACCTTAATTCTCGATTGGAACCGGTATGGGAACGATGCGGGCGCCTTTCATGAGTCGAGCAGAACCTATCATATTTTAGCGGCATTATTTGTCTATTTCTTTTTTTGGAGAATGACGGGGTCCGTATTTCTGGCGGCTTTTACGGCCGCGGTCTTTGGTGTTCACCCCATGCATGTTGAATCGGTCGCATGGGTTGCGGCCCGGAAGGATCAACTCATGGCGTTGTTCTTTTTCGCGGGACTGTGGTCCTACATCGCTTACCTAGATGACGCAAAAAGGAAAGCCTTGTGGTACGGTCTTGCGCTGGCCTTGTTTATGGCTTCAATGATGAGTAAAGCCATGGCAGCGCCATTTCCCATTATTCTTTTGCTCATTGATGTTTATCGAAAACGAGCAATGAACGTTAAAGTGTGGCTCGAAAAACTGCCTTTCTTCATCGGCGCATTTGTTCTCGGTTATTGGGCCATTGTAGCACAACGCAGTGCGGAAGCTCTGACAATGGAATCGTATCCATTAAGTGAGAAAATCTTCTTTGCTGGAAATTCAGTATTGATTTATTTCGCCAAGTTTTTTGCACCTTTTAAACTTTCCGCATTTTATCCTTATCCCGCAGAGGGGGTGCCTTTTACTTTCTATATAACTACGCTCCTAGCGGTTGGATTAGTGGCGGGAACCATTTGGAGTCTTCGCAAAACACGTGTCGTTTTCTTCGGAATAGGCTTCTTTTTAGCGATGATTGGACTCGTTCTGCAGATTTTAAGTGTGGGAGCTGCGATGATGGCGGATCGCTACACGTATTTGCCGTACGTGGGTTTAGCTTTTCTTCTCGGAGCAGGATTAGAATTGCTTATTGAGAAAAAGAAGATACTTGCGTATTCGCTGGCTGGGTCCGTCGTTCTTATCTTTTCCGTGATGGCCAAAGAACGAACCAAGGATTGGGAAAATACGGTGACGATATTTAGTGATGTAATTGAAAAGTACCCACAGGTACCGGTGGCGTATAATAACCGCGGAAAATATTATGGCTTTCAAGAACAAGACTACGCCAAAGCTTTTGCCGATTTGAACAAGGCCATTGAAGTGGATCCTGGCTACCCGAATGCCTATGTAAACCGAGGAAATGTTTACAGTATGAGGAAGGAGTTGGATAAAGCGATTAACGATTATAATAAGGCAGTTGAACTGCGGCCTAAATATTATGACGCTTTAACAAACCGAGCAATTACGCATGCAATAAAAGGAGACTATGATGCTTCCTTGGTAGATTATTCTGCGGCTCTTGAAGTACAACCGAACAATATTCAAGTTTATTTCAACAGGGGGTATACCTATTTCCAAATGAAAGATTGGGATGCTTCTTTGGCGGATTATTCCAAGGCTATTTCATTAAATCCGTCCTACGGTCAGGCCTATTATTACCGCAGTATGGTGGAGTCGCAACGAGGAAATCTGGAGGCGGCGCGGCGCGATGTGCAAAATGCCCGCAGCTTAGGTTTCCCGATTCCTCAATCATACTCCCGGCAATTGGGTTTGTAGGCTGGTTAATTAGAATGAGTATTTTCCACAAGTGGCCTTAATGTTCATTTGATGATAACTCCACAAAGGGTTTTAGTTTAACGGTTTCGCAACACTGTTAGTAACTAATATAACCGCATTAGAAACGAGGGTTTTGCGCAGTTATTAACACTTGTAAGACAGACTAAGGTCTCAATGATTTCTTAGGGAAGCCCTTCACGCTCATTCAACTTAAAGAGTTGTTGCAGCATATAGAAGAGTGGCGCCTAAAGAAGTAGCGCTGGAAATAAAATTTACCAAGTCGTTTTCTAGCCATCGTATTCCGCCCGCTTTAGGCAGTGGAATGCCATTCCATTTTTTTTGCTCTGTGATTTGCGGAGGGTTGTTGGTGTTCGCAGGCAAGTGATAATAGGCTTGAAAAGCACCCAAGGCCGAATCGACCAATGATCCTGAAAACCCGATCAAAGTAACGGCGAAAAACCAAGACCCAAAGGGAAGAAATAGTAGTCCGGAGCAGGCAATGAGCGCTGACCCTGCCATCGCCGCTATGAGTCCGACCGCTGATACCCCACCAGATTTTCCTTTCGGTACAGGTTGTAGGCTAAAAATACCGCGTGGGGTTCCACCATATCGCATTCCCCATTCGGTCGACCAAGTATCGGCATTGGCTGCCGCAACGGCTCCTAAATACCCTAAAAAAGCCCAATGCAAGTTATTTGAATAAAAGCCGAGTAGAAGTGCGAAAGCCGGAATGGCGCCATTTGCAAGTACTTGCCACGGGTCTCGAGCACCCGTTTTTTCGACTGTTTGTGTGTTTATTTTGAGAACTCGACTGAGCAATGAACCCGTTCCGAAGAATAAGAAAAGCGGAATTACGAACATCCAGCCGCCGAGGCTGTAGAGTAAAACACCTAAAGAAGCGGCCGTAATTCCCCCGTCGCGGGTTAAGCTTTTTAACCGGGTTGTCCCTAGAAAGAACAGTGCAGCAAAGGGAGTAATCCAGATGAAACGCGAAAGGAGTTCTGGGCTGGCCATCGGACCAAATAAGAATGGGAAAACGGCTCCAAATAGTAAGGGTACGCTGAGGTTGTCGGTGCCCTTTCCGGCGCTATTTTCTACTGCCGTAAGCCAAAAAACTAAGAAGAGAATGGCCACAATGTCTATCGAAGTAGTGACCCATTGCAGCTGTAATAATCCACCGAGAAGCAATATGAAGGCGATAAAAAAGAAGGTGATACTTCCGGCCCACGATTTTTCTTCTCGCCCGAGCGTTAAACTCGGTAAAGGGAATTTCCGGCCGATTAAGGCCGCTAGTGCGTCCGCTAAACCCATTACAGCCATTGCGAACACAACGGTGATCGGCGAATTTTCACCCCAAAAAAGGAGCAGGAGAAAATAACTCAGTCCGAAGTAAAAAATGCCCCAACTTCGGCGATCGTGCATGCGGTCAATTGAGAACCATTGTTTAGAAACACTCAGCCATAAGAGCAAAACGATGAGGCCTACTCCAAGAATAAAATAAGGATTGAAGGGAATGATTTCAACTGCCACAGCACAACAAAGCGCTACGGTAATATGCACGCCTTTGCGGGCCGAAAAAAGGGAAACCCAATTTTTTCGCGCAGCAATTTCACCCGCTGCGGTGAGTAATCCAGCCAGGGTTAATAGGGCGCCAAACCAGAAGGGCCAACTCATGCATTCGAAGGTAGTAAAACGACAACAGAACCCCTATCTTCCGTTCATGGGATTACGCGGATTTGAATTTGAAGATCAACCTTGGTTTCCGTCCAGCCTGAGGCGGTGGCAAATGGATTATATACGGTTTTCAGTTTCTCTATTACGTCCCTATAAAAAAATGAAACCGCCCTTTGAAAGTACGGTAGAACGGCAAGAATGGCTTGATTTGGCCAGTGGTTCGGGCGGACCACTTATCGAGATCCACAAAGCTTGGCAGAAAAGAACAAAAGGCCCTTTGATAGTGCATCGGTCGGATCGATTTCCCAATGACGAAACCATTTTGGAACTCGATGTGTTAGAACAGCCACTTCCCAAAGCTAACGGATACACCATGTTTAATGCTTTCCATCACTTCGATCGCGATCAACAGGCTAGCATTCTCTCGAAAATGTCGAAGGGCGATTGGGCTTTAGTAGCAGAGCCTCTAAATCGAAATCTATTCACGTTTTTGGGTGTTTTTTTACTCACAGGGCCCCTTCATTTCGTGTTGGCCCCCTTTGTTTCGCCATTCTCATGGCGAAGAATATTCTTCACCTATTTAATTCCCATCGTTCCTGTGGTGACGTGTTGGGATGGTTTGGTTTCCGTACTGCGCACTCCCACATTGGGTCATTTGAGGCATCTTGCCGAGGAGGCAAGTAATTTAGAATATCAATGGAAGGCAATAGCCGTGCCTTTTGTTTTCGGAAGGGTCGCTATATTGGTCGGAAATCGAACGCTCCCATGACGCGCCTTTTCTCCATAGCCTATAGATTTAGCCGCCCGCATACTATTTTGGGATCGGTTTTAAGCACGGCAGCCCTTTATTTTATGGCGGCCTACCCGGCCGGATTCGTTCGTGATGAGCTTCCACTTTTTTGGATCACCTTGGCGGCAGCCTTGGGATGTAATTTGTACATCGTGGGATTGAATGAGATTGTGGATATTGAATTAGATAAAAAGAACAAACCACATTTACCTCTGGCTTCGGGTGAACTCTCCGTTTCGGCAGCTAAATTGATCGTTGGATTCTCTGCCCTGATAGCATTGGTGACCGCCTTTCTCGCGGGAGAATTAATGCTGCTTTTAGTCGTAGTAGTTTCTCTTTTGGGCACTGCCTATTCGTTACCACCTTTAAAGTTTAAAAAGCACCATTTTGGAGCGGCCATTAGCATTACTTTAGTGAGAGGCGCACTTGTGAATGTGCTTATGTTCCTCCATTTTAATAACGAGCTCGTAGGATCGCTCGATTTCCCAGAGTATATGTGGCCTTTAGTTCTGTTCATGATTCTTTTCAGTATTGGAATCGCGTGGCTGAAAGACATTCCCGATATCAGTGGAGACCGGGTTCATTCCATAAAGACCTTAGCGGTATACCGGGGAGCTCGTTGGGCCTTTAGAGGAGCCGTTTCATTGGTTGCCTTGACCTATTTAATTATGATATTATGGGGAGGAATTGGGGTATCCGACTATTCAAATGTACTCTTGACGTCATTCCATTTCGGCATGCTGGTGCTGTTTTTAACGGCCGCCTCATTGACAAACCCATATCGACATACCCAAGTGAAACTCTTCTACCGATTCTATTGGCTTCTTTTCTTCGCGGAGTACTTGGTCTATCCAATCGGACTTGTGTTATAAATCATGCCGTAGTGTGCTCTTCATCACAAAGCTGACAAAGGTCATAGTTTAGCGATTACATCTACACGTACTTTGACCTTAGAAATTAAAGCTATGAATCTGAAGTACACCCTGTTATCCGTCATTTTTTTAATCGGCATTTCGTTAAGCGCCCAATCCAAGAAGCCAGTTCAGTCTAGTTCTGAGATTCTGGTGCACGGCACGAGTTCGCTGCACGATTGGACCTCAAATTGTCAAGAATATTCTGGATCGGCCGTCTTAAAAGTAGAAGACGGAAAACTAACCGGAATGAGTGACCTCAACCTACAGATTGTGGTGAAAGGGATAAAGAGCGGTAAATCTGCCATGGATAACAATACATATAAAGCCATGTTTGAGGAGAAACACCCCAATGTTTCTTTTAAATCAAAGCAAATCAATTTAGAGCAAACAGCTTCGGGTGCCAATGTAAGCGCGAAAGGAACCCTCACTATTGCGGGGGTATCTAAGGAAGTTACCCTAAAGGCAACGGCCTCTAAGCGCGGCGAACGGTGGGTCTGCTCGGGTCGTCACAAAGTACACACGCTAGACTATGGAGTTGAGCGAGTGAGTGCCATGATGGGCACCATAAAAACGGGTGAGGACGTGGAAATCGAATACGACATTGTTTTTTAAATAAGTTAAACTATAAACCCTAGATATCATGAGAACTACACAACTTCAAAGATTAATGGTAGTGGCTGTTTTGTTTATTGGCCTTACCGCTTGGGCTCAGCAACCGCCTATCCAGTTTTTTCGTTACCCAGATCAAAGAGGGGTAAATGTATTTGAAACTCCCAGATCGACAGACATCGTTTTTGAAGGGTTAAAAGTGCGCGTTGGAGGTGCTTTCGCACAACAACTTCAATTGTTAAGCCATGAAAACGGATTGCCAGGAGGAGACACTACGCTCTATTCCTTGGCACCAGGATTTAATTTGGCAACGGCGAACTTGAATATTGATGTTCAATTAGTTGATGGTGTTCGCCTTCAATTAGTGACCTATCTTTCTTCACGTCACCACCCTGAAGCATGGGTGAAAGGTGGATTTATTCAGTTCGATAAATTGACCTTTTTGAACGAGAACCTTTCTTGGTTTGACGATTACTTCACGCTTCGTGTAGGTCACTATCAAGTCAACTACGGCGATTTCCAGTTTAAGCGTTCTGACAACGGTAATGCGATGTATAACCCGTTTGTAGGTAACGCTATTATGGATGCTTTTGCAACGGAAATCGGCGGAGACGTAACCTTCCAAACAGAAAGCGGATTACTGGCTGTTGTCGGGGTCACCACGGGTGAGATCAAAGGAAACGTGGAAGAAAATGATCTTCGTGGCCCGGCGTTCCAGTTCAAGTTAGGATGGGACAGTCAAGTGAGTGAAGACTTAAGATTGCGATTTACAGGTAGCGCGTATATCTGCCCGAGCTCTACAAGAAATACACTTTATAGCGGAGACCGTGCGGGATCACGTTTTTATAATGTGATGTCTGATCCAGGAGCAAGTTCTACTTCGGATTTCACTACAGGACGCGTGAATCCAAACCTAAGAAATGAGCTTACAGCGATAATGATTAATCCGTTTGTGAAATTCAAAGGACTCGAATTCTTTGGAATGTTCGAGATTGCCTCTGGACAGAATGAGGGTGAAGCGGAAAGCAGAAGTTATACTCAAATTATGGCAGAAGTGCTATACCGTATGGGTGAGCGCGAGCAATTCTATGTAGGCGGTCGCTTTAACACAGTTACCGGACCTGGATTCAGCGGAATCTCCGCAGCTGCAGCCGGTGGAGACGTAACGGTATCGCGGATTGAAGTCGGTGGCGGATGGTTTGTAACCAAAAACATCCTCGCTAAAATCTCGTATGTGAACCAGAGCTATAACGATGTTGTGGACACGAGCAAGTATTTTGAAGGACAGTTCAACGGCATTATGGCTGAAGCTGTAGTAGCCTTCTAAAAAGAGGTTTAGTTTGTTGTAAAAAACGGCTCCCCTCTCAATCTGAAAGCGGAGCTGTTTTTTTATCTTGTTACCCCATACTCCTTTCATGCCTACAACCCTACTTTGGATTTTAATTTTGATGTCCTCGCTCAATAGCGGGCGTGAAAAACTATTTATTAAACCGACGAGCAGTGTCGAAATAAAGGGAACGAGTAACGTTGTGGGCTTTACCTGCAAAATTGACGGGGATCGATTCTCAGATACCGTAGTTGTGGCCTTTGAAAATAAGGAGAAGACCTTTGTTTTTTCCGATTTCAAATTCCCTTTACCCGTTGATGATTTCTCGTGCGGGAACAGTTTCCTAACGAAGGATTTTAAAAAAACGCTTTGCGAAGAAGATCACCCTATGCTCACGGTCACAATGCTCCGATTTACACAAACACGCGTGCACGACTTAGGCATTATGGATTGGGGAATACTAGATTCTGAATTCACTGTAGCGGGAGTTAAAAAAACCTACCGCATTGAAGTTAGGAGAGATTTAAGCGACTTCGGATTTATCATGAAAGGAGAAGTGGTGGTGGATATGTGCGCTTTTGGAATTGAGGCGAAATCGAGCCTTCCCATGGTCAAGGTAGACGACGATTTACTCATTCGTTTTTCGTTTGCCTTTGATCAATTATAGCATTGGAAAGACGATACAATTATTTGGAATTGGACAGTAATACGAGAAACATGGATAAAGAGAGAACCCGACTTGGGTTTGCGGTACTATTGAGTTTGACTTTGGGCCTTGCGCCATTTGTTCCGGAGCCTCATCTATGGGGAAAGCTTAAATGGATTTGGGGTGGTGCAAAGGGAATGGCGTTTATGGATTACTTTGATCTAGTCCTTCACGGAGCCCCGTGGGTTTTCTTGATCTACACCTTGATAGAAGTGTATAAAAGCAAAAAGCGCCAGGCATAACTATGCGCGTTGTATGTTTTGCCTATCCACTTGCGATCCGGCTATGTGGAGCCCTCGTCCCTAAAGGCTAAAAACAAAAAAGGCGGCATTAAAAATGCAGCCTTTTATTGCTCCTCCTCTTGGGCTCGAACCAAGGACCCTCTGATTAACAGTCAGATGCTCTAACCAACTGAGCTAAGGAGGAATTCGTTAAAAACGGACGGCAAATATAATACTTACTCTCCGAAGAAAGCAATACCTTCGCGTAAAATTTTTAAAGCCTTTGCGATGAGCCTTTTAGTGATTGGAACTGTAGCCTATGATGCCATAGAAACTCCTTTTGGGAAAACAGATAAAATAGTCGGTGGATCTGCGATGTATTTCAGTGTTTCCGCTTCTCAATTTAGCGTCCCTACTCAACTGGTTTCCGTAGTGGGTGACGACTTCGACCCCGATTTTTTAGAAGGTTTGAAAGAGCGCAATATCAATTTGGACGGACTTCAAGTGAAGAAAGGCGAAAAGTCCTTCTTTTGGGCAGGGAAGTATCATATCGATATGAATTCAAGAGATACACTCGATACTCAATTAAATGTACTCGCTGATTTCGATCCAGTTGTACCGGAACAATACCAAGATGCCGAATTTTTAATGCTCGGTAACTTAATGCCGAGCCTTCAGGCGAAGGTACTCGACCAAATGGAGACGAAACCCAAGCTCGTTGCCTTGGATACCATGAATTTCTGGATGGATAGTTTCATGGACGATTTGAAAGAGGTGCTGAAACGTATTGACGTATTAATCATTAATGACGAAGAAGCACGTCAACTAGCCAATGATTATTCGCTCGTGAAATCGGCTCGAAAAATTATGGAAATGGGTCCGAGCATAGTAGTCATCAAAAAAGGAGAACACGGTGCTTTACTCTTCAATAAAAACGAAGTATTTTTTGCGCCGGCCTTGCCTTTGGAAGAGGTCTTTGATCCGACTGGGGCTGGCGATACCTTCGCAGGTGGATTCATAGGTTATCTATCGAAAACGCGCGACACGTCTTTCGCCAATATGAAGCGCGCCGTTATTTATGGCTCGGCCATGGCGAGTTTTTGTGTTGAAAAATTTGGCCCAGAACGCATGCTTGAGTTAACCGAAGGCGAGGTTCAAGAACGGGTACAACAGTTTGTCGATCTGGTTCAGTTCGATATTCAGCTCGCCTAACTCAACTCTTTCTGTCGGGTTATCGTTAACTTTATAGCTAATCTACTTGCTATGAAAAAAACTGCGATTACTCTGACCTCCTTTCTTTTGCTTTTCGCTTTAGGCTTCCTCTTTTTTGGCCCCCAAAGCGGCGATCAATTACCGGTGAAATCAGAACGCGATCCCGAGGCTGTTTCTGGAGCTATGGAAGCGCTCGAATCTTGGTCTCTTCAGCGATCGTATCCATTTGAGGAACTGCCTTCGGCAGGATATGTACAAGCCTTTGAAGAGCGGGAAGCCATTTTCGCATCCGGCCGTGAGGCCGAAACAACCAGCCCGTGGGAAGCCCTTGGACCCTGGAATACCGCTGGGCGCACCCTAACTCTAGAAATCAATAAATTAAATCCAACCACGATTTGGCTTGGAAGTGCTTCAGGCGGAATATGGCGGACACGAACAGGCGGTGAAGGAGCAGAAGCATGGCATCGAATTGCCACCGGATTTCCGGTACTCGGTGTATCGAGCATAAAACTGGCTCCTTCTGATACCTCCATCGTTTATGCGGGAACAGGAGAGGTGTACAATATAGATGGAGCGGGGCTCGACCCTTGGATTCGCCCTTTCCGCGGTTCTTATGGCATCGGAATTTTAAAGTCGGCGGATGGCGGAGCCACCTGGACAAAGTCACTCGATTGGTCCTATGACCAAGAACGCGGAGTGAACGACTTGGCCATTCACCCTACGAACCCCAATATTGTATACGCAGCCACCAGTAATGGGGTGTACAAAACCATAGACGGAGGGATGAATTGGACTCAAATCAACAGCACTCCTATGGCTATGAGCTTGGCTCTAAACACAACTGACACCGATACATTGTATGCCGCGTTTGGAAACCTAAACAGTACCGGAAAAGGAATCTACCGGAGTTACGATGCCGGGGCCACATGGACGCAATGCACTAGTAATTTGCCGACCACCTTCGGTGGGAAAATACACCTTGATTTATACGAGAATAATCCGTCCATTATATACGCCAGTATTGGCAACAGTACCTCTCAAGCTAATGGCGCTTCTTGGTTGTGCAGAAGTGCGAATCACGGCCAAACCTGGACGGTTCAAAGTACTTCCGATTATACCTTATGGCAGGGTTGGTTTAGTCATGACGTGGCCATTCACCCAAATGATCCGAATGAACTTTATGCCGTTGGGGTTGAATGTCGAATTTCAACCAATTCAGGAACGTCTCTTTTTGCAGCAGCAAATAATGGGCTTAACCTGGGTACTCCGCCCATAAATGGTCCGGATGGAGGGCCTAATTATATTCATTCCGATATCCACGAGGTCGAATATCACCCAACGCAACCCGATACGGTATACTTTGGAACAGATGGTGGGATGTTCCGTCGTACGGGCTCAACCATGACGTCATTGAACGGCGGGTTACAAACAACGCAGTTTTACAATGGCACAAATACCGGATCAGTCGACACCATGATATTTATGGGTGGACTCCAGGATAACAGCACGGTAATTTGGACGGGTTCGCCTGCGTGGCAGCGAGTTTTAGGCGGAGACGGAAGCTATTCTGGACTGCCTTTTGACGGGGTGCCTTATCGACTGGCGAGTTACCAAAACCTAAATATTGGTCGGATTGATGTATCCGGCAATTGGGTACAAGTTGTAAGTCCACCCGGAAGCGGTATTTCAGCTTTTATTGCGCCTTATAGAATTGCGCCCTCTGATAACAATGTCATGTACGCGGGAAGAGAACGCGTTTTTTACTCGAATGACGGTGGCCAAAATTGGTCTCCAACAGGCCCGAGTTCTTTTGATGGAAATTTTTTCACCGATTTAGCTGTGAGCCCAACAAATAGCGACAAGGTCATTGGGGCCACTGGCCCGTATTTAGGCCCTCACCATATATATGCTACAGACAATGGGGGTGCTTCGTGGACGACTGCGAATATGTCGGGTTTACCCGACCGATATCCCGTAGATGTAGCTTTTGACCCTACGAATGACAATGTAGTTTATGTTACCTATTCTGGATTTGGAACTGGACATGTTTTTCGTTCAGAAGACCTCGGTCAGACTTGGGCGGATATTACCGGAACCTTGCCGGACATTCCAACGAATGCGATTGCCATTGACCAAGACTATCCCAATGTTTTATATGTGGGTAATGACCTCGGGGTATATGTATCCGAGGACTACGGAAATACATGGAATGTATTTGACACCGGACTTCCAGAGGCCGTAATAGCCATGGATTTAGTAATTAGTAAACCGAATAGAAAGCTAAGACTCGCAACCCATGGGAACGGCGCTTATCAGCGCGATTTAATTGTTCCGTCGGGTATAGGGATCACCGAAGAATCGGGTAACGCAATCAATGCTTTTCCGAATCCGTTTCAGCATACGCTGAACATAAGCCTTCGGGAACAGGGGTCATACACTGTATTGAATGCGCAAGGTCAGATTGTATCTGAGGGCGAATCGGGCCGTGAGGCCCCTACCCAAATCAATACGTCCCATTGGGCCTCGGGGCATTACTATCTCCGAACGAATAAAGGAGTTATCAAGTTGATGAAAGTAAAATAAAAGAGAAAGTACCCAACCCGAGTATTCTGGACCTCGTATTCATTATAAATCATGGATTCTTTGTCAAAAGACAAGAGGTTTAGCTTCGCATGTGCACGGCCAAGATGAAATCGGAACAGAACGATTTAAACTTCTTACTCTTTTTCTCCGTGGAGAATAAACAACGTGCAACACTTGTGTGAACGACCGGCCACACAAGGGTTTGAAGTTCTTAACAATGCTGATTTTTCAGTAGATTAGTTTAGGTTTGAAACGACGAGTTGCCCGGTCGGCGACTCGTCCTTTCTTGATCGTATGGAAATTGACAGCGAACTCATTGAGCAGTGCATCGAGCGAAAGCAAAGGGCACAGTATACCTTGTACCAAAAGTGCTATGGCATTATTATGGGTACATGTTTTCGCTATGCAGACCAGAAGGTAGACGCCGAATCACTGCTGAACCTAGCCTTCTGCAAAATCCTAATGAATTTAGAAAAGTATAATTCTGACGTGCCCTTTGAGGCCTGGATTCGAAGAATTACGATTAATACAATCATCGACGAATTCAGAAAGCAGAAGAAGTATAAAGAAACACATACCTATCCGGATGAAATATTTCCGGATGGGCATATTGATATGAATACGGCCGATGCGCATTTTCAGGCCGAGGAGTTAAAGAAGTTGATTTTAAGGTTGCCTCCGGTTTCTCAGAAGGTTTTTAACCTCTACATAATAGACGGTTATAAACATGCTGAGATTAGTGAGATGTTGAAGATATCGGAAGGTACGAGCAAATGGCACGTTTCCCATGCGCGGAAAATGCTGAAGAAAATGATCATTGAAGAGTTAAAAGATATTCGGGTTGACTGATAAAGAATTAGATAAGTTATTTCGCGAGAAGTTTGCGCAGCAAGACTTTGAATTCCAAGAATCTTCTTGGGAAAAGGCGAAATCATTGGTTGAAGCGGAGGATCCGGCAGTTGTCGACGCCTTCGTCAAGAATAAGTTTGCTGCACAAGAGTTTGTATTTCAAGAAGCTTCATGGCTTAAGGCGCAGGCTATGATACGCGGAATGTATCGAGCGCAATTCTTGCGTCGAACAGCGGTAGGAGGCTTGGTGTTCTTAGCTACGTTTTTCACCCTTTCATCGGTAGACCAGGTGCTTACCATGAACGAAGTACTTGACTATCCGGCCGGGAGGCCGGCATTAACCGTAGCTGCCGAATTAAATGAAGTAGAAGACATTGATGGATCTGGCGCTATTGCTGCTGAAACATCAGTGCTGGATGCAGAAACGCAGGAGTCTTCGAATTTGAATGAGTTTCCGGAAACGGCGCAAACTCAAGTGCCAATAGTTTCCGAACCTAGCGGTTCGATCGGAGACCAAGTTCTTCTTGCGGAAACAGAAGCAATCCTTGAAGGTGGGTCGACCCCATCGATGAATCCCACGGATTCAGATTCTGGAAATCCGCCAGCAGGGCAATCCGCGGCGCTCTTGTCGTCCGAGCCGGAGTCGGTTGCAATGCCTAGGTCTGATGACGAGTTTTCGGAGCCCGAATCCGCTGAAGATGAGGTAGAGACCGCTGTATCGACAAAGACCTCGGAAGATCAAGCCACTGAGGAAGAATCTGTGGAAGCGTTAGAAGACGATTCAGCGCTACCTGAAGAAGAGGAACGAGTCATCACCAAATCACCGAAACCTTCGGCACCGGGGTTGTTCAACCCAATGAAAGGTAAATCGAGTTATTTTGGATTGAGCTTTGGTGCGCGGATCTACGCAGATTTTGATTCTCGCGGAACCGATGGAAATCGGATTTCTCCGACGGTCGGAATTCGTTATTCATACATGTTCCACCCAAAACTGAGTTTGAACGTCAGCGGAATGTATACGTACCGCAGCTCCACTGGAACGGGACACACATTTACTGGCACGTCGTATAGTTTTGGTGCTCACCAACACAATATGGCGATGAGTTCGAGCGAAGTACACCAGTTAGATTTCCCTGTTTATTTGAGATATCAAGTGGTTCGCGGTCACTTTTTATATGCCGGAGGATACCTTGATGTAGTCATGGCTAGTAAGAATACAACTCAAAGCGCTACCACCGCTCCCTACTCAAATGAACGGGAAACCGAAGGCGTTGAGTGGGGTCATATGCCCGGGATCAGAGAAACGGATTATGGAGTAGTTCTAGGGTACGATTATAGGATCAATGAGAATTGGCAAATTGGCGTACGCTATCAATACGGACTTACAGATTGGAGTGATAACCAAGTTTTTGGATCTGAAACGTACGATCGAAATCAGGACGTAAAAATCTTACTGGAGTACCGCATTTTCGAGTAACCATGAGCAAAGTCAAGATCCTGTTTGTAGCTGCATTGTTCGCGTTCATATCCTGTGAAAAGGATGTGGATACGCCAAATTGGTCTCAAGATCCTGTATTCCAAATTCAAGGGACATTAAACGGATCGCCTTTGCTAATGCAAGCGGGGAATGACAATTATTATTTGCACACAGGTTTCACGGATGCGCTTGCTCAACCGCGTGAGTTTTATGGAGTGCTCAATAATTTGAATTGCCCCGAATGCGAAGAACAGTTTCAAATAAGATTGCGGAACCATTCTTTATCCATGAATATTGTATCCTTTGATTCGATCTTCGCGGCGGGAGACCATCCTTTTGTAGAGCCGTATATGCCTTATCAACAAGGGCTTTACCAATACCGATTTGAAACAGAATTAGATCCAAACCAAGGGGCTATAAATACGGTATTTTGGGACTTTGGCGATGGTAATACAAGTACTGAACTAAATCCTGTTCATGTGTACGAATGGCTTTCGGGTTCTCCGTTTCGGACATGTAGTTTAACCGTAGACTATGCGAATGGCTGTCAACGATCGAGTTCACATATCATTCAATTGGGCTCCAATTGCTTTACCTCATTTACAATGCAGGTTTCGGGCAATGCAGTCCAGTTCAACTTAGTAGAGTTATCTTCTCCTTCGGCAGATTACGATTGGAATTTTGGTGACGGACTTTACAGTGATCAACCAGAACCTTACCATGTGTATTCATCGCCCGGGGTATATATTATTACCTTAAATGTATCCGATAGCGCCAATAATTGTCAGTCTGTATATCAGCGAACAATATCTGTTTCTTCGAATGAATGTTCGGTGGGCTTTTTATACAAACCCGAATCTTTGCAAACGAATAGCGATTCCACGCAGTTTCGGCATATGGCCGTGGATTTCACGGATGCAAATGGAGTGGAATACAGCTCGGAATATGGCTTTCAGCCTGCCGGGACTTCGATTTCTCTCACAGACCCGATGGAGCCTTATATCATCAATGAAGCTGGAAATCCGACTTATAGGGTGAATGGATCTGTAAACTGCTATCTCTACACCGCTGACCGCAGCGATTCTCTACACTTGGAAAACGGTTCTTTTTCTTGGGCCTTCGCCTATTAGAACGACTTTCTGGGAATTGAGTTTTCTGGACAGAGCCTTTTTTTAAGTCCGTACATCTGGAACCCCAAACTGCGCAAGCGCTCATCCAATTCATTAAAAAGCGCTTCGTCCAACCATTCTAGTTCATAAGCTAAGAGTAATTCGGATCTACATCGAAAGGTAGCTCCTATAGCTTGCGAAAGCAGTTCAGAGAACCGTTCATTCTTTTGAACACTTCCTTGTGCAATTTGCGACATAACCGTTCGAATAGAACGGCGAATAGCAGTATACAATTCTGACTTCTCGGCGATATCAATTTCTTTAGTTGCCCTGTGCAAGTCTAACCCGAGGCTTTTTGCTGACTTCCAGCAGGAAAAATTTTCAAAGTTTCTCATGACGTGAATGTCGAACATTACAGGGCCACAGGACGTCTTTAAGGGTCAAGGACTATAAAAATTGTATCTTTTTTCCTCTTAACTAACCCCAAACGAAAAGAGGGCGTATCCTATTTAAAACCAATTATTATGAAAAGAATACTTCTCTCTTTTGTCGCGTTGCTCTCAGCAACGCTTGTATTCGCACAGCCGGCGATTACCATTTCAGGTAATGTAACGGATAATGCGGGTACCCCCCTCGCGCAAGTCGAGGTGATTGTGGTGGATTCTACACCCTCTCAAATTCAGTTTGCCATTGCCTTTACAGATGCCCAAGGCTTCTATAGTGTGCAAATGCAAACAACGGCCGGACCGAACGTAATTGCTGGTGTAACCGATTGTAATGGAAACACGGTTGTACAGCAAGTACAGTTCAATGGAATGCTCGGCGGAACGGCGAACTTCGCTATTGCTTGTGCTGGACCACCTACCGGTGGCGGTGGTACTGGTGGCGGTGGCCCAGGCGGTCAGCAATGCTTTGCCGGATGGTTTCCTATTCCCGACACGATGACGAACATTGGGTTTGTTCCCCTCGTGTTAGACTCCTCCTTGACCTATTCATGGAGCTTTGGAGATGGAAATACATCGAGCCAAATTTTCGCTCAGCACACCTATGCTGCTAATGGCGTGTATTCTGTATGTTTAACTGTTTCGGACGCTGCTACAGGTTGTTCAGACACTTTCTGTGACTCGGTCGTAATTCCTACCGTATTTCCTGGTGGTGGCGGAACAGGTGGTGGTGGAACCGGCGGCGGAACTTGGGGCCCTGGGTTGAGCCCGTGTGATGCTTTCTTTTTGCCACTTGGTGACACTTCGAATACGGTAGAGCTCTTCCCATTCAATATGGATTCTACGCTGAGCTATTCTTGGACCTTCGGTGACGGAAACACTTCTACTCAAATGTATCCGACCCATACGTATGCGGCCCAAGGAATGTACACTGTGTGTTTAGTTGTGTCCGATCCAATTGGAGGCTGTACGGATACGATGTGCCTGCCCGTTGACGTACCTCAACTTCAAGGCCCTTGGGGACCTGGAACAGGAACCGGTGGCCCATGGGGGCCAGGTGGTGGACCCGGATCAGGTGGAAATTGGGGTGCTTGTGACGCCTTCTTCTTGCCGCTTACAGATTCGAGCTTAACTGCTGACTTCTTCCCAGCGGTAGTAGATAGCAACATGGTTTATGCTTGGGATTTCGGAGACGGGAATACGAGCGCTGCCATTAATCCACAGCATACTTTTGCCTCGGCAGGAGCCTATATTGTTTGCTTAACCGTAACCGGACAATCAGTATTAGGACCGTGTTCGGCAACGTTCTGCCAAGCAGTAGTAGTGCCTTTCGACACGACTATGTGCGGACCCTGGATGCCAGGATATGGATTCCCTGGACAAGGCGGTGGCGGACCCATTATTACTCTTCCAGGTGGAGGCGGTAATAGCGGATGCTCTGCATTGTTTATGCCATTCCCCGACACCATTCCTTTAGCGATGCATTTTGTGCGCCTCCCTTTAGATACTAGTTTGACGTACTCATGGGACTTTGGAGATGGCAATGTATCAGCTGATCCATTACCACACCACACGTATTCAGTAACAGGTACTTATCCAGTATGCCTTGCCGTTACAGATCCAATCAGTGGATGTACAGACACGTTCTGTGATACGGTAACCGTTCAAACGGCTACTTGGACAGGTGGTAGTTTTGCTCCTTCCGTTGGAATTTTGGAATCTGCAGCCATTGGCGAGCTCAAGGCTTATCCAAATCCGACTTCATCGTCGATCACGGTATCTCTATCTGAAACGCTCGGCGGCGAAACAGGACTCCGAATTATCGATATGACGGGCCGTTTGGTTTGGGAGCAAAATGAGTTTGCACTTGATGGTCAAAATCAATGGCAAGTTGATTTGAGCGGCCTAGCGGCCGGAAGCTACTTACTCCAAGTTTCTCAAAATGGAGCAGTAGATTACCTAAGGATCATGAAGCAATAAATGAACGTTTCACCGGAGCTCATACAAAGATGTCTTCGTGAAGAACGCAAAGCACAATTCGAGTTATATCGGTTGTGCTTTGCCTTCATGATGCGCATTTGCTTCCGGTATACGAAACAAAAATCCGATGCAGAGGCCTTGCTTAACCTTGCGTTTTGCAAGGTCCTGTTCGGACTTGAAAAATACGATAGCCAATATCCTTTTGGTGCCTGGTTAAAGCGAATCACGGTCAATACAGCCATAGATGAGTATCGCAAGGCCCAAAGACGAATTGAAAGCTATTCCAGTGAAGAAATCCACGAAGAAGGGTTTTACGATTTCGACCCACTAAGTGAGAAATACGACGCAGAAGACCTTCTTGCTATGATTCGAGAATTGCCGGATCAAAGCCGTGAGATTTTCAACCTGCATGCGATCGATGGATACATGCACAAGGAAATTAGCGAAATGCTTGGAGTGAGTGTAAGCGCTAGTAAATGGCACGTTGCGAATGCGCGTAAGCTGTTGAAAATGAGAATGTACGAATATAAAAATGTAGTTAGCAAGTGAGCGATCAAGACTTCGATAAAATGTTTGAGGACGCTGCGAATGAGCGGGACTTCCTTTTTTCCACGGATTCGTGGGATGAGGTAGCTTCTATGCTTGATCGCAACGACCCTAAGCGGGTCGATCTTGCCGTTGCTCAAGGAATTGAAGGCGCATCTTTTGAAGCTACTGAAGGGGGCTTTGAGTCTGCGATGGGTGCCTATGCTCAAATCAAATCGAAGCGAAGAAGAAAAGCGATTATATACTGGAGCTCGGGGGCGCTTGTTGCCCTTTTACTCGCTTGGTTCGCCCTTGGTCCTGCAAGTTCATTGAATGATGCGTCTACAACGCCAATCGATTTCGAAAAGAAGGAGAAGGTTTCGGCTCCTGTAGAGTTAAATACCGAAGAAGGTCAACAAGCACCGGAAATAGAACAAGCTACCGGTGAGTCGTCTGTAAAGACTCCAGAGCCAATCGCGCCGCTAGGCGAAACAACCGAAATGAAAGAGAGAAGTACCTCGGTTGTGGAACCAGCTCAAGCCAATGGAAATGAGGCCGGAAATGCCGAACCACCAAGTCCAGCGATTGCTTTAATCGAAGACGAATCGAATAGGGCTTCTCCAGGATCCAACAAGCAGGTGGATGCGGAGAACAACGAACCCTTTGCTCGCGAAGAAGCGCTGAAATCAACCCTTGAAAAAAAGAACGCGGTACCTGTGGATGTGGCGGAAACCAATAATTCTTGGATCCCTCAGTCGGGCGAATATGTGCTTCCTTCATCCAAGAAGGGAATTGGCCCCGAAGGTCAAAACGATTGGGGAATCATCGTAGGTGGCAGATCCATGCGCCTTAAAGATGTGCCTGATGGGTTCGATATCACTAAATATTCTCCGGAGGTAGGTGTGCGCTATGCCCGTCGACTCAATGATTTATGGAGTATTGAAACCGAATTAACGGGGTACATGATTGCGGGTACTCAAGGCTCGGTTTCCTTTGCCCGTGTAGTGTACGGAATGGGAGAAGCCACACAGTATCGCTATATCGAATCGGACCAATCGGTACAATTAGAAGTTCCGGTTCGCCTGCGTTATAGATTTGGAGGACGCCATTTTGTGACGGGCGGAATGAGTGCCACGTATATGTTGCCGACCGATGTTCGCATTACTGAAGAGATTGAAGAATGGTACGGCACTGAATCGCTCGGAAGCCACAGCAGCTTTGGCTATGTATACGGTATGCGCAAGTTGAATATATCCTGGACCTTCGGGTATCAGTTCCGAATGTCGGATCGTTTGTCTTTGAACACAGCGGTGAATTATTATATGCTCGATCGCGATTTACTCGATTCTGAGGCCTTAGTTCCGATTCCGTGGCAAATACGCGTGGGCGTTCATTACAGTTTATTCCGATGAAAAAGCATATTGGTTCCATAGTATTTCTTTTAGCGCTCGTCCTCGCGGCCGGATGCGCAAAAGACGTGGGTCCATTTGACCCCGATGCCCCGGAACAAGCGCCCGTATTTACGATGTCCGCTGTAATTGGCGGCGATAGCGTATCCATGGCGGCAGGTCCGAATGGATACCGAATGGAAACTTCAAAAGCGCTAATAGATAGTGTTCCGGGCCATTTTTTAATGACGGGAAATTTGAATGATCCCCAATGCCCGAATTGTGGCCCTTCGATGGAATTAAAACTTTGGCATCGACCCCAAAGCTTTTTAGGGGCACGGCCCGATTCGGTATTCGCTCCCGGACCAGTTTCCCTAGGTGTTGCGGAGCAGCCATCGAATACGCGGACCTTGCAATTTGACTTCCTTCCGGAACCTGGTTTAGGAACCCCACAACAAGTAATATGGGATTTCGGTGATGGACAAACGGGTTTAGGAATGCAGGTAACGCACACCTATCAAACGGGCCTCGGAGTGCCTCCGCAAGTAGTGGTGAATTGCACGGCTATTTATGACCCCTTGTGTACATCGGTTTCGACAAACGTAATTGACCTATGGGTACCCTTCTATTTCGATATTGACGTAGTAACTAACGGTCAGTCCGTGATGGTAGATATTACGCCGGCCCTTACACCAAATCAAGGAGTGGCATTTATTGATATGGGCGATGGCTCTCAACCCTACTCGGATTTTTCTTTTACCCATCAGTATCCGGGAACAGGGCAATACTTCATGTCGGTGGTAATAATTACCGGAACCGATTCGCTCTTTTTATTACAGTATCAAAGGATCATCAATATTGGAATTCCTTCCTGCCTGGGTAACTTCGTTTATTCGGAAATTCAAACCCCGCAGCCGATTCTCGAAAGAGAAGCGGAAATTATTTACAACGATGGAAATGGAAATCGGTATTCTTCAAAGCCGAATATTTCGGGTTCCGAGCAGTTTATCAACTTTATACATCATTCAGCGTACAAACCAAATGAGCATGGCGATATGGTTTATCAGGTTGAAATTGAAGCACCTTGCTGGTTATACGAAGTCAATGGTCTCGACTCCATAGAAATGTCGAGTGCTGTGCTTAATTGGGGTTTTTCGTATTAAAGCTCTTATTCGAACTCGAGCAGAATCTGATTCTTTTCTACCGCTTCGCCGTTCGCGACTTTAATCGACTTTACCGTTCCATCCGTAGGTGATTTAATCACATTTTCCATCTTCATGGCTTCAAGAACTAAAAGGGCATCGCCTTTAGATACGTGGTCTCCAACAGCAGTTTCGAGCCGAAGCACGAGCCCCGGCATAGGCGCTTTAATATCGTTTACTACTTGAGCACCAATATTATGGAGGCCTAGTTTTCGCAAGAGCTGGTCAAATTGATCCTGGACTTCTACAGAATATTTGTTCCCGTTCACTCGGAGTGTCATATTCTTTCCTTCGAAATCCGCTTCTAATACTTCCACACGGAACGATTTTCCTTCATGAAGCACATGGTACCTTCTCGTACCTTCGCTTACCTCATCCAGCCGAAAAGGCTGGCCGTTTAATTCGCCCACATGCAGCGAATCCCCTTTGAATTCTACTTCGTACGTAGTATCGTTGACAATGCTTTTAATCATGCCACGAAGTTACAAAACAAGCAGATTAAAAAGTCGGTTATATTTGCTGTCCCAAATGAATGTATTTATGAAAACAATCCTACGAATTGCTCTTTTGTCTCTTTTCCTTTCCGCCTGCGGCGGGATGAAAAAAGCGGATACCGTCGTCCTCGAAGAAATTGAAGTTGTTGGAAACGTCGTCGATCAACGACCCAACTACCAAGCTGAAGTGACCAAGAAATTCGACCTTATTCACACAAAGCTAGATCTGCGATTCGATTGGGAAAACCAATATGTTATTGGTCGCGCTTGGCTCGATGTACGCCCTTGGTTTTACGCCACCGACCATTTTGAAGTAGAGGCCAAGGGATTCGATATTTCAAAAGTTCAGTTAATTACACCAGAGGAACAAACCGACCTAACCTACCAGTACAATGACTTGGTAATTGATATTAATCTAGGTCAGGAGTATAAAAAAGAAGATACCCTCAAAATATACATTGAGTATGTAGCCAAACCAAATGAACTCGATCGCATTGGATCCAGTGCCATTTCCGGAGCTAAAGGACTCTATTTTGTAAATCCGCTGGGTGAAGACGCTTCAAAACCGATGCAAATTTGGACGCAAGGTGAAACAGAATCGAACAGCTGTTGGTTCCCAACTTTGGATAAGCCCAATCAAAAGATGACACAAGAGATCTTCTTGAATGTCGACCGCGGGTTTACATCTTTGTCGAATGGAACCCTCGTTTATTCCGTTGAAAACAACGACGACACACGTCTCGATTATTGGAAACAAGATCAACCTCATGCCCCCTACCTTACTATGCTGGCCATCGGCGAATTCTCTAAAGTGGAAGACGAATGGCGCGAAAAGGAAGTGAGCTATTTTGTTGAAGAGGAGTACGAGCCCTATGCCCGTGATATTTTCGGCGAAACCCCCGATATGATTGAATTCTTTAGCAATCAATTAGGCGTTGCCTACCCTTGGGACAAATACAGCCAGGTCATCGTACGCGACTACGTTTCTGGAGCTATGGAGAACACGACAGCCGTGATCCATGGAGAATTTGTCGCACAAGACGACCGAACCGTTTTGGATCGACCTCAACATGATATTATCGCCCACGAACTTTACCACCATTGGTTTGGCGATCTGGTGACCTGTGAAAGCTGGTCGAACCTTCCCTTGAACGAAAGTTTTGCCACCTACGGCGAGTATTTGTGGCGCGAGCACGCTTATGGCGTGGAGTCGGCCGACTACCACCTTATGGGCGACCTCAATAGCTATTTAAGCGAATACAATAGAGGCAAGCAAGTCGATATGATTCGCTTCGATTACACCGATAAAGAAGCAATGTTCGATAGTCACTCCTACGCAAAAGGGGGACGTATTTTACACATGCTTCGGAATTATTTAGGCGATGAAGCATTCTTCGACGGCTTGGGAACTTATCTGCGCGACAAAGCTTTTCAACCAGCCGAAATACACGATTTGCGTTTGGCCATGGAGAAGGTATCTGGTGAAGACCTCAATTGGTTTTTCGATCAATGGTTTTTAGCATCGGGACACCCAGTTTTGGAAGTAACCTACACCTATGACGAGACGACCCAAACACAGTATGTTAAAGTGGTTCAAACACAAAATCTCGATCTCACCCCCCTGTATTATTTGCCCGTGGCAATGGACATTTACACGGACGGCGTGCCAAAACGGTTCGACGTCGTTATTGATGAAGGAGAAGAAACCTTTGAGTTTCCTTTAGATCGCAAGCCAGAACTCGTTGTTTTTGACGGCGACCGAATGCTTTTAGCGGAAATAACAGATAACAAAACGCTGAGCGATTATAAAGTCCAGTATGTTCGCTCCGGAAAATTAATGGATCGTATCGATGCTCAAGCGGCGTTATTGGCCAGTGGCGATACAGCAGTTGTTACAGAAACAATATTGGAATCGTTGAACGATGCCCATCCCTATCTTCGAATTCAGGCCTTACGAGCGATTTCTCAGGGCGATTCGTCAAAAATGGCGGGTATTGTAGGTGCCGTAAAGGAATTGGCTTATTCTGACCCTAAATCAAGCGTGCGAACGGCGGCTGTGGAAACCATGTCGTCGCATTACAAAGAGTCTTCAGAAGACTTTTATAGAAACAGATTGGAAGACCCCAGTTACAGTGTTGCGGGAGCGGCACTATTAGGCGTTTATAAAAACCGTTCCTATGAAGCACTGGACTTAGCACGGAAAATAGGTCCGACCGCAAAATTGAACTTAATGAGTGCTTCAATGAAAATTATCGCGGAGTTAGGCGACGAAAAGGATGCGGCCTTCATGAAAGAAAAAGCGGAGCTCGCTTCTGGTTTCGGCGCCATTTCAGTTAGAAATTCCTACACGAACTTTTTGATTCGTCAAAACGAGGGCGTTGTAGCCGAAGGAATGGATATTTTGGCGAGTGCTGCCCGCAGTGATTCACAATGGTATTTGCGTTATTCGGCAATGAATAACTTGGAATCACTCCGCGATGGCATCAAAGAACGCGATGAAGGTTCAAGTTCAGAAGACTGGATGTCCTCTATGGTGGATCGATTAGGTACTGTGATGTCCGATATTAAGGCGCAAGAGACGAACCCGCGATTAAAAAGTTATTGGAAGTAGACTAGGCGTTGGCTTCGTACCAAGCGTCAATTTCTAATTGAGCCGATTTACCCGCTTGCACCGCCAAAGTGTCGCATCGTTCGTTTTGAGGATGGTCGTTATGACCCTTGATCCAGCGGAATTTGACTTTATGCTTGGCATAAACGGTTAAAAATCTTCGCCAAAGGTCTTCGTTCTTCTTGTCTTTGAAGTTCTTTTTTACCCAGTTAAATACCCACCCTTTTTCGACGGCATCCACAACGTATTTACTATCGCTCCAAACAGTTACAGTGCTTCCGGGTTTTTTTAGCGCCTCGAGTCCGACAATGACTGCGAGGAGTTCCATACGGTTGTTTGTGGTTCTGCGAAACCCGCCGGAGAGCTCTTTTCTGCGCCCTGCGGCTTCAAGAACAAGTCCGTATCCGCCGGGCCCCGGATTTCCACTTGCGGCTCCGTCGGTGTAGAGGTCAATGTGCATTTCGTATTTTTTTGGCCACGGTTTCAATTACTTCTGGGAAGTGCTTGTACTCTAATTCGTGAATTTTTTTCGCCAGAGTTTCCGCCGAGTCATCGGGTTCAATGGCGCACTCGAATTGTTCAATAATCGCCCCCTCGTCGTATTTCTCATTCACGTAATGGATGGTAATTCCAGATTTTTTTTCTTTCGCGCCTATTACGGCCCGATGAACGTGATCGCCATACATACCTTTCCCGCCGTAGGCGGGTAATAGCGCTGGATGGATATTGATTATTCGGTCGGGATAACTCTCTACCAAGAAGGAGGGAATGAGCCAAAGGAAGCCCGCTAAAATAAGGAGATCCGCCTCGGCTTTACGAAGCATGGGCAGCATAAAGTCTGGGTTCTGAAATTGCTCCCGAGAAAAAACACGGGAAGGAATACCCAATCGGCCTGCTCTGTCCAGTACACCGGCATCCGCTTTGTTGGAAAGAATCAACCGAACCTCTATATTGCCGTGATTCTTAAAGAATCGGGCAATGTTTTCTGCGTTCGTGCCAGACCCACTGGCAAGGATTGCTAAGCTTACTCCCATACCGCAAAAGTCGCTTTTTTTGACGAAAAAAGGGTGTATATGATGAGGAGCCTTATATTTGCCGAATATTTATTTGCATATTAATTGTCTAAACCTATAGAAACATGTCTGACATTGCATCACGTGTAAAGGCTATCATCGTTGACAAACTTGGAGTTGACGAGAATGAGGTAACTACAGAAGCTAGTTTTACGAATGATTTAGGAGCCGATTCATTGGATACGGTTGAGCTAATCATGGAATTCGAAAAAGAATTCGATATCCAAATTCCAGACGATCAGGCTGAGAATATTGGAACAGTTGGAGAAGCTGTTAAGTATATCGAAGAAGCAAAATAAGTCTCCATTCATATGGAATTGAAGCGAGTTGTTGTAACCGGAATGGGTGCGCTGACTCCGATTGGTAATAATCTCCAAGAGTATTGGGAAGGATTAATTGCCGGAAGGAGCGGAGCGGCACCGATTACAAAATTCGATGCATCGAAATTCAAAACACAGTTTGCCTGTGAAGTAAAGAATTTTGATCCATTAGAGTTTTTGGACCGTAAAGAGGCCCGTAAAATGGACCCCTTTACGCAATACGCTTTGGTTACTGCTGAAGAGGCGGTCAAAGATTCAGGACTCGACCTAGATGTGCTAGACCTCGATCGGGCAGGAGTAATTTGGGGATCCGGTATTGGAGGTTTTTTAACCTTTAGCGAAGAAACCAAAAACTTTGAAAGAGGCGATGGAACCCCTAGGTTCAATCCTTTTTTCATCCCGAAAATGATCATCGATATCGCGGCGGGCCAGATTTCTATTAAATATGGATTTCGCGGACCTAATTTTGCCACGGTCTCGGCTTGTGCCTCTTCTTCAAATGCAATAATTGATGCGTTCAACTATATCCGTCTGGGTAAAGTAGACGTAATGGTTACCGGAGGATCGGAAGCGTCGGTAGTGGATGCTGGAATTGGCGGATTTAACGCCATGCATGCGCTCTCCACTCGAAATGACGATCCGGCCACGGCCTCTCGCCCTTTTGATAAAGATCGAGAAGGTTTTGTTTTGGGAGAAGGAGCGGGCGCTTTAATTCTGGAAGAGTACGAGCACGCAAAAGCGCGCGGAGCGACAATTTACGCCGAAGTAGCAGGAGGAGGAATGTCTGCAGATGCGCATCACTTAACGGCACCCCATCCTGAAGGATTGGGAGCGCGTAATGTAATGCTGCAAGCATTGAAAGATGCTGAAATGGAGGCCACAGAAGTTGACTATGTCAATGTTCACGGAACGAGCACGCCTTTGGGTGATATTGCCGAAACGAAAGCGATTCTTCAAGTTTTTGGAGACCACGCTTACAAGTTGAACATCAGCTCTACAAAGAGCATGACCGGTCATTTACTTGGAGCAGCCGGAGCAGTAGAATCTATTGCGGCTGTATTGGCCATCCAGAACGGAATTATTCCGCCGACCATTAACCATTTTACCGACGATCCAGAACTGGATAGTGGATTGAACTTAACATTTAATACCGCTCAAAAAAGAGAGGTACGGGCAGTGCTTTCCAATACCTTTGGGTTTGGAGGTCATAACGCCTCCGTTTTGTTCAAAAAATTAGACTGATACAAATGATCTGGCGTCGACTATTTAAGAAGAATCCCCGTCTTGGAAAAGATGGGGATTTTTTTGTTCAAATGAAGCAGATCCTTGGCTTTGAGCCCGAGAATATTGCTTTGTATCACCAAGCTTTTTCGCACAGCTCCTACGTTCGCGGGAAAAAGAATCAGGATCATAATGAGCGGATGGAGTTTTTAGGAGACGCCATTCTCGACGCCGTTATTTCGGACTATCTCTATCGCGAATACCCCGACGGAGATGAGGGTTTTTTAACTCAAAACCGATCGAAAATAGTCAGTAGAAAAACACTGAACCGACTGGGAAAAGAGTTAATGCTCGAACCCCTTATTCGCGAAAACCTAGATCAAAGCCAACGGTCGCGCTACCTCTTAGGAAACGTCGTTGAAGCGTTAATTGGAGCTATTTTCTTGGACCGGGGATACGATCAAGCAGATCGATTCATACGGGATAAAATGATTGCTGTATTGGTCGATCAAGAAGATTTGGAAGATTTAGTGCTCAGTTATAGAACGGTCATTCACGAATGGGCGCAACAAACTCGTGCCGAACTGGAGTTCGAATTAGAGGAAGCCGGAGGCCCCAGTCACGACCGAACTTTTCGTTCTCGCCTGTTAATCGATGGCGAATTTGTGGGACAAGGAGAAGGATCTTCGAAAAAAACGGCTAAAGAGAACGCGGCCAAAGCCGCCATTGGTCATTTGAATATAAAAATCCAATGAGCGCCGCAAAGCTCACTTTGGAGCTCGATTACGATTTCGATTTTTATGTTTTGGGTATTCGAACCGATGTGCCCGATTACCGTTTGGCCTATTCCGTGAATAAAGCCCTTGAAATTCATTTGAATCGGAGCGCCCATGATTTACTTTTGGAGGGTCGAAAAGGGGCTGGATCGTTGAATTGTGCCTATTTCGAATACCAAGAAGAAGATTATGATCGAGATTGGTTTTTAGCTTCGAATAGAGGTTTTCGTGAAGGAGTACAATTAGGGACGGGCTTATTTTCGGGCTTTGACAATGAAGAACAAACCGATTTTCTATTGCCCGAGCTTAAAAATTTCGATTTCTTTTTTGTCGTTCATGGCCTTCACGGCCCGATGGAAGAGCAGCGAATAGAGCGTATTATAGGTTCTTTGTCCCATGTGGTAGTGGCCCAAACGATCGATTTAGAAAAAGTAAAGAATAGGGAGCATTTATTATTTTTAGATCAGTAAGACCTTATTGTATTCCTTACACTTGATTCTATTTTATTCTTTATTTTCCCCATTCATTTAAATCACCCCTATGGTAACCAAATGCAAGGTTGTCGCGACTTTAGGTCCGGCCACATCTGACCGCGAGGTCATGCGCAATATGATACTCACCGGAGTCAATGTCTTCCGGATCAACTTTTCTCATTCGAGCCATGAAGTTGCGGGCCAAAATATCCGTCAAATTCGAGAACTGAATAAAGAATTAGGAAGTAGTGTGGCGATACTGGCCGACCTGCAAGGTCCTAAATTGCGTATTGGAGTTGTTAAAGAAGGTGTTGTCGTGGCTCCGGGCGATGAACTCCTAATGACGACGAACGAAACAGAAGGGGATGGCACGAAGGTGTTCATGACTTATCAACGTTTTCCTCAAGACGTTAAAGCGGGAGAGCGGATCCTATTAGACGATGGGAAGCTCGTATTCGAAACGATTGAAACCAATGGTGACGATGAGGTTCGCGTGAAAGTAATTCAAGGAGGACCTCTTAAATCGAAAAAGGGGGTAAACCTTCCGAACACCAAAATTTCTTTGCCCTGCCTCACGGAAAAGGATATTGCCGATCTGCACTACGCCTTGGATCAAGAAGTAGAGTGGGTGGCAATTTCATTTGTGCGAAAAGCAGAAGATGTTATTGAGCTGAAGGAAATCATCGAATCAAGAGGGTCGCATGCGAAAGTAATATCCAAAATTGAAAAGCCCGGAGCGGTTGCCGACATAAACCAAATTATTAAAGCAACGGATGCTTTAATGGTGGCTCGGGGCGATTTAGGAGTTGAAATTCCGATGCAGGGCGTTCCCTTAATTCAAAAAATGATTACGCAAAAAGCGCGGGCGCAGAGTAAGCCAGTGATTATTGCTACTCAAATGATGGAGAGCATGATCGACGGTTTAACGCCGACGAGGGCCGAGGTAAACGATGTTGCAAATTCAGTACTCGATGGTGCCGATGCCATGATGCTTTCTGGAGAAACATCCGTAGGGAAATACCCTGTACAGGTGATTGAGAACATGAAAAAAATTATCGCTCACGTTGAAGAATCGGGTCAAATTGCACGGGAAGACTACCCACCCTACGATCAAAGCGATGAGCGCTACGTAAGTGATAGTATTTGTTTTAATGCGAGCCAGATAGCGGATCAAATTGGAGCCAAAGCGATCTTGACCAACACGCATTCGGGTTATACCGCTTTTAAAATATCGAGTCATCGTCCTCGAACCAATATTTTTATTTTTACTCAGAATCGAACCATCTTGAATACCTTAAGCTTATTATGGGGTGTGCAGGGGTTCTATTACGATGAGTACCACAGTACCGACGAAACGTTCCAAGATATTAAAGACATAGTGGTTAAAAAAGGGCTAGCCCGGAAAGGCGATTACCTGATCAAAATTGCCAGTATGCCAATTGAGGACCGAGGAATGACCAATATGCTTAAAATTAGTTCTGTTTAATGTTCGAATCCATCAATATTCCGCTTTTAACTGAAATTTGCGAAACGCCGGGAGCTCCGGGTTATGAATCGCGTATTCGAGAATTAGTGCTTCGAGAGGTTACTCCATATGTCGATGAAGTCCGAACGGATAACATGGGAAATATCGTAGCGATTAAGAAAGGACGTTCCGATAAAAAAGTGATGGTACCGGCTCATATCGATGAAATCGGGTTTATTGTAACCCATATCGACGATAATGGATTCATTCGCTTTCATACATTAGGCGGTTTTGATCCAAAGACCTTGACTGCTCAGCGAGTAATCGTTCATGGGCGCAAGGATTTGTTGGGGGTTATGGGGAGCAAACCCATTCACGTAATGACTCCGGAAGAGCGCAACAAGGTGCCGAAATTGAAAGACTATTTCATCGATTTAGGGTTGCCTAAGGAAGAGGTTGACAAGCACGTGCGTATTGGAGATACCATTACTAGAGAACGCGAACTGATAGAGTTGGGTAACCACGTAAGTTGTAAATCAATTGACAACCGAATAAGCGTCTATATGCTTATTGAAACACTGAAAACTGTAGAAACACCTGCACATGATTTGTACGCGGTTTTTACGGTTCAAGAAGAGGTGGGAATTCGTGGCGCAAATGTATCTGCTTTACAAATTCAGCCTGATTTTGGAATTGCCTTAGATACTACCGTTGCTTATGATTTACCCGGTGCGGCGGCCCATGAGAAAATTACAAGCTTAGGCAAAGGAGCGGGTATCAAGGTGATGGATTCTGGTACAATTTGCGATTTCCGAATGGTTCGCTTTTTAACCGAATGTGCTGAAAACGAAGGAATAAACCACCAAATGGAAGTGCTTACTGCCGGAGGTACGGATACAGCGGGTATCCAAAGGATGACTCCAGGTGGATCGATAGCAGGAGCGATTAGTATTCCTACTCGATATTTACATCAAGTAATTGAGATGGCCAATAAGCAAGACATTATGGATGCGATGAATTTATTGGCGACGGCATTGGACCGAATGGATAAATTTGATTGGTCGCTATGAGTGAGAATTGGATAGAAAAAGAGAATAGTCTCGTGCGGAATTTTGAATTTGAGAATTTTATCGCGGCGTTTTCTTTTTTGAATGAAGTTGCAGCATTAGCGGAAAAGCACAAACATCATCCGGAAATCTACAATGTGTACAACAAGGTGACCCTGACCTTGAGTACGCATGATGCGGGAAATACTATCACGGAAAAAGATACCGCATTGGCTTCGGCCATTAATGAACTAATTCAAAGTTAGCCGATAAAAAAGCTACTTTAGGGGAGAACTAAACCAAGGTCATGCATTTCGAAGAAGCTAAACAGAAGTTCCTACAAGCGTGGGGTGCTTTAGGCTCCAGTTGGGGCGTTCCCAAAACAATGAGTCAAATTCACGCTTTACTTATGGTATCGCCACGCCCTCTTTCTACAGAAGAAATTATGGACGAATTGGGAATTAGTAGAGGAAATTGCAATATGAATGTCCGCGCTTTGATCGATTGGGGACTTGTTCAAAAAGAACTTAAGGCCGGTCAACGAAAGGAATTCTTTGTTGCGGAAAAAGATATATGGAAGGTTACAAAGCAAGTAATGCAGGAACGCAGAAAGCGTGAATTGGAGCCGTTGGCGCGAATATTGGAGCAAGTAAGCGATTACGAAGGTGGAGATTCAGTTGAAACCAAAGAGTTTGACCGTTGCCTCGAAGACGTAAAAAGAATGTCTCAGAATGCCGATAAACTAATGGATACGCTCATCAAAGCGGATGAAAATTGGTTTACGAGCTACCTGATTAAAAAAATGACCTAGCCTTACCTTAGTAAATACCCGAAGTAAACTGTTCTAAAAAGCGAACATCGTTTTCAAAAAGTAGTCGAATGTCAGGAATTTGGAACTGTTGCAATGCAATTCGTTCAATTCCAATACCAAAAGCATAGCCCGTATAGACCTCTGGATCAATACCCACGTTTGATAGAACATTGGGGTCCACCATTCCACAGCCCATAATTTCAAGCCATCCGGTACCTTTGGTCATTCGGTAATCGACTTCGTTCTCAAGCCCCCACCATACATCCATTTCGGCACTTGGCTCCGTAAATGGGAAATAAGAAGGGCGCAAGCGAATTTTCGTTTCCTCACCGAAGAACTCCTTGGCGAAATAGAGCAAGGTTTGACGCAAATCGGCGAAACTCACATCTTTATCTATGTACAGGCCTTCTACTTGATGGAAAATGCAATGCGATCGTGCAGAAATTGCTTCGTTTCGAAAAACACGGCCAGGAGACAGAACACGAATAGGCGGTTCCGTATCTTCCATGTGGCGAACCTGAACCGAACTGGTATGCGTTCTTAATAAATGGTCGGGATTTCGCATTACGAAGAACGTATCCTGCATGTCTCTCGCTGGATGTTCTTCTGTAAAATTGAGCGCTGAAAAGTTGTGCCAATCATCTTCAATTTCAGGCCCATCGCTCAGAGTGAAGCCAATTCTTGAAAAAATTTCGATGATTCGGTTTTTGACCAAAGAAACAGGATGCCGCGATCCCAGATTTATTGGGTCGGGGGTTCGAGTTAAATCTAATCCGCTGGGTTGCGCCGATCTGCTCGACTCCATTCCCAACTTTAATTGATCGATTTTTTCTTGAGCCGCCACCTTTAATTGATTCAGAGCTTGTCCGAAATCTTTACGTTGAGCGGGTTCGACCTCTTTAAAAGCGGCAAACAAATCATTCATAACCCCTTTCTTTCCGAGAAAGCGAATACGAAACGTCTCTAGCTCTTCTTTGGTGGAGGCTGAAAAGTCTTTAACCTCATCTAAAAGCTCTTGTACACGAGTCAGCATGAATGTTCGTTATTATAAGTATATTTGGGCGGCAATATTACTAAATTCAAGGCGATTATGAAAAGTACGACCGGGGCCTTTGCAGTGTTAGCTGCAGCTTTTATTGGATTGTTGATGATGACTTCATCTTGTAAGAAAGATACTTTTTATAAGGCAGATGTTACCGTAGTTGTTCAAGATACTTTGGGCAACGAAACGCGTATTCAAAATGCCTTTGTGCGTTTGTATGCGCCTTGCGTTGATTGTGATGTAGATGTTGACGCACTCACGAACGGCAATGGTGTTGCAAGTTTTGAGTTTAATGCAAAAATGGTTTTGAACATCGAAGTTCAAAAAGGAGATCTCACGGGAAGTGGATTCATTCAACTCGAAGAGGGCGAAACGGTAGTGGAGAAAGTCGCCATTCAGTAAAGACCTTCTTCTTCGAAATAAAGTACTAAAGCTTCTTTTACAAGAATATTTTGTTGCCCTGGCGAAAGTTGGGGCAATTTTTCTGTGGCCCGCCAGTGAGGCCAGCCTTCCTCGTCTTCACCTTCAAGTTCGTAATAACCATAGCGACTGAGAAGTCGACAAAGCCCAATGTGGATAAGGTCAATTTTTTCGTCTTTTTTGAACCGCTTGTACCCTTGACCGAGTTCGTTTACTCCAACCAAGAAAACGATTCCGGGTACATCCATTTCTTCACCATCGGCAAATCGGTTGCTCAAATGAGTGACCAATTGATCCCATTTCTCTTTCAGTTCTTCCATGTGCTAAAAGTACAACTGCTGCCCAAAATAATCCTTACTTTCGAAGCGTGGATTATCTCGATATTATACTTTTAATTCCCTTGGCATGGGGAGCATTTAAGGGCTTCCGAAATGGCTTTATTATTGAGCTTTCCACTTTGGCGGCTTTAATTCTTGGAATTTGGGGCGCCATTCATTTTTCCGACTGGGTCGCCGATTACCTACTTCAGCACTTCGAAATAGAGCGTGAATACCTACCCATGATCGCCTTTGCCATTACTTTTTTAGGCATTGTGATCCTTTTAAATTTATTGGGCCGCTTACTTACAACGTTGCTCAAAGCGGTAGCCTTGAATGGCATTAACCGCCTAGTCGGCGCGATTTTCGGATTACTGAAGTGGAGTTTTATATTTTCTATTGTCCTTTTTTTATGGCGCCCGGTTCAAGAAGGCACCTTCAAATGGCCCACCGCTCAAGACCGAGATAAAAGTATTCTCTACGAACCGATATCTTCCCTGGCACCCCTGTTTTTCCCCTATATCGAAGAGCTCGATTGGCGCTCTTGGTGGGAAAAAGAATTCGATGGGGTTAGAGACCAAATCGAAAGTATAGAATTGTAATTGCAGCTTAGTTTAAAATGGCAGCGATACCAGGCAGTTCTTTCCCTTCCAGGTATTCGAGCATGGCTCCACCCCCCGTACTAACATAACTTACTCGCTCGGCAAAACCGTATTGCTTTGCAGCAGCTACCGAATCACCTCCACCAACTAAACTAAAGGCGCCGCCTTCAGTGGCTTCGCATATTGCTTCGCCAATGGCTTTGGTTCCGTTTGAAAAGGCTTCCATCTCGAAAACCCCCATGGGTCCATTCCAGAGAATGGTTGCAGCATTTTTAATCACGGAGCTATAGAGATCAATAGTTTTAGGTCCAATGTCGAGTCCCATCCATCCATCGGGAACATCATTCGCATCCGAAATGGCAACCTCGGCATCACTCGCAAATCGATCCCCATTTACTGAATCAATTGGCAAATGAATAGTAACACCTTGTTCTTTGGCCGCCTTGGCAATTTGAGCAACCGTTTCGAAGTGCTCGGTTTCAACGAGGGAGTTGCCAATCTTTCCTCCGGCCGCTAGGGCGAAGGTATAACTCATACCACCGCCAATGATAATATGATCTACTTTGGGAAGAAGCTTTTCAATAATCGTGATTTTACTCGATACCTTGGCGCCTCCTAGAATGGCAACTACAGGCTGCGCCTCACTTTCGAGTACTTTTTGAACGTTTTCGATTTCACTCGCCATCACATACCCAAAGTATTTTTGACCGGCGAAGAACTCTGCAATAATCGCCGTTGAAGCGTGTGCCCTATGCGCCGTTCCGAAAGCGTCGTTGACATACACATCACCGAGCTCGCTCAATTTTTGCGCGAAAGAGCGATCTCCGGCCGTTTCTTCCGGATAAAAGCGCAAATTCTCAAGAAGCAACACTTCACTCGATTTTAAATCCCTGCTGGCCTCCAGCGCATCTGCCCCGATACAATCGGAGGCGAACTGTACGTCTCTACCCAATAAATCGCTTAAATGAGCTACCAAGTGGCGCAAAGAGAATACATCTTCTGGACCGTTTTTGGGACGACCTAAATGCGACATCAGAATGACGCTTCCGCCGTCAGCGAGTATTTTTTGAATCGTTGGCAGTGCCGCTCGAATACGGGTGTCGTCCGTTATTTCAAGAGAATCATTCAAAGGAACATTAAAATCGACCCGAATTAGGGCGCGTTTTCCGTCAAAATTTAAGCTGTCTATGGTTGCCATCGTTCACAATTTTGCTCCAAAATTAAGATTCTGTTCGAGTTACGCATATACTTATTGTAATCCTTAATTTCGCTTTGTGTTATTTAAAGATGTTATAGGTCAGGCAGAAGTAAAGGAACGCCTTGTTTCATCCGCCCGAAAAGGGCGCGTTCCGCATGCTCAATTATTTACAGGACCTAAGGGCTCTGGGAAATTGGCGATGGCATTGGCGTACGCTCAATATTTGAGTTGTACGCAAAAAGGGGAGCACGATTCATGTGGAACGTGCCCATCGTGCAAAAAGTACCAGCGTCTCGAGCATCCCGATTTACATTTTTCGTTTCCTATTACAACGACTCCGAAAGTTAAAAAGGACCCAATCAGTTCGAAGTTCCTCGAAGAGTGGCGGGCTTTTTTAACGGAGAAACCCTACGG
>ENA-OUOG01000179-OUOG01000179.1-marine-metagenome-genome-assembly--contig:-NODE-179-length-81119-cov-5.229955_pt1 | contig 81119 bp, 77 predicted proteins | sample MGYA00248635_ERZ508505 | MGnify/ENA primary metagenome ERZ508505 (study PRJEB26176, sample SAMN06267871) | marine metagenome | isolation source: Saanich Inlet, British Columbia, Canada | place: Pacific... | reverse complement strand
AGCGGTCGAGGCCTTCGGGACGCTCGAACGCGATGCGCTGGCGGGTAGGGGTGCCGGGGAACCAGCGGGTGTCGAGGATTTCACCCGCCGCGTTGAGGGCGTCGATGCGGAAGGGGGCGTTGATTTGGCCTGCATTTGCGACCACCAGCCCCTCCTTCGTAGCGCGCGCCAACCGGTAATCCACCACGCCCGTCGTCGGCACGAGTTCCTCGAAGAACCACGTCAAATCCGCGCCCGAGCCCTCCTCCAGCGCGGCCCGCAGCTCATCCGGCCCCGGATGCCTGAACTTCCACCGATCGAAGTACAGCTGCATCCCCGCGTCAAACGCTTCGGTGCCGAGCGCCCCGCGCAGGTGCTCCATCGCCGCCGCCGACTTCTTGTACACGATGGTGCCGTAGTTCAAATCGCTGAAGTCGTCGCTGTGGCAGGCCATCGGCTGGTCCGCCCCCACCCGCGCGGAAATGAGGTACGCGAACTGGTCGCGCATGGCGTAGGAGAACTCGGTGGCCTCCACCGCCTCGAACAAGCCGAGCGGCCCGATTCCCCGCCCCGCAAGCGAAAGCGTATCGCCGTATTTCTCAACGAAGTAGCGGGTCTCGTTGAACGAATTGATGCCCTCGTCCATCCACGCGTGGGTGCGCTCGTTCGTACCGAGGATGCCGTAAAACCAGTTGTGGCCGACTTCGTGGACGATGACCGTCTCGAGGCCAAGGTCGCTGCCCGCGTTGCCGATGACGGTTACGTTCGGGTACTCCATGCCACCGCCTGCGCTGATGGTGCCGTCCACCGCCGTGACCTGGCGGTACGGGTAGTCGCCATTCCATTTCGAATACGCCACGATGGCGTCGTGCAGGTATTCCGGAGCGCGCCGCCACCGGTTCGCCTCGCCCGGCGTGAACATCGCCCACGTCGTCACGTCAGGAGACTCCACCTCCCCCCGCAGCACCATCCACCGCTTGTCCGCGAACCAGGCAAAATCGTGCACATTGGACTGGCGGTAGTGCAGGGTCTTCATGAGCGGCACAGAAGGCGGAAACTCCATGGAACGCGCCCCCGCAACGCCAGAAGCAAAGGCCGCTTCCGTATCCGCCACGAGCGAATCGAGGCGCGCCCGCTCGGCGTCGTTGTCCTCTGAGCCTTCCACGAAATCGCCCGTCGCCCCCACCGTGTAGTTCTCCGGCAGCGTGATGCGCACGTCGAAGGAGCCGTATTCGCTGTAGAATTCGCCCTGATTGAGGTAGGGCATTTCGTGCCAGCCGTCGCGGTCGTAAACGGCCGGTTTCGGGTACCATTGCGTGATTTGGTAGGATTGACCGATGTGGCCGAGGCGCGAGATTTGGCCTGATGGGAGCTGTACCCGGAACGGCGTCGAGTAGTCCAAACGCGCACCCGGCGCCAAGGCCTGTGGCAACTCCAACCGCACGATGTCCCGGTGCTCCGGATGGAACGACCACGCCGCCCGCTGGCCGTTCACCGCGAAATCCAGCGAGTCGATGCCGCCGAGGTCACGCGCCATCGCCCAGTACATGAACAAGTTGCCGCTGCGGAACTGCTGCTTCGCCAGCGCGCTCGTCGGCCCCTCGTACGCATTCGGCCAAACGTGCAGCCACAAAACGTACAGCGCCTCCGGGCTGTTGTTGACGTACTCGGTCTCGATGAAGCCGTGCAGCGTGTGCGTTTCGTCGTCCAGCCGCACGTCGATGCGGTGGTTGACCTCTTGTTGGAAGTACGGGGTTTGGGCAAGGGCATGGGCAGCGGACCAAACCGCAATCAAGGCAACGAAAACGCGCATGGCGAATGGGATTTCAATTGTGGACGCAGAAGACGGAGCGAAGTTACACCGAGCCCCGCTGGGTTGTACCTTTGCCTTCGCATGGGCGCTACAGAAATCGTCTTCATCCTCGTCATTTACCTGCTGCTCTTCGGGGCGAAAGGCATGCCGTCGCTCGCGCGGACCATGGGGTCGGCCGTGCGCCAATTCCGCGCCGCGTCGGACGAAATTCAACGGGAAATCCTGAGTTCTGCCGATCCGCTCAAGCCGCGCCCGCCTCAACCGCGCCCGCCGAAGGCGCCAGAAACACCGGAAAGTCCCGACACCCCTTCCGCCGAATGACCTACGACATCCCCTTGCTGATCGGCGGCCTCGCGCTGCTCGTGCTCAGCGGCGAGGTCCTGGTGCGCAATGCGGCGGGCATGGCCATCAAGGCTTCCATCCCCCCCCTCATCGTCGGACTGACCGTCGTGTCCATCGGCACCTCCGCGCCGGAAATCTTCGCGAGCATCCAGGCCGCACTCGCCGGCAACCCGGGACTGGCCATCGGCAACGTCGTCGGCTCGAACATCGCAAACCTCGCCCTCATCCTCGGCGTGACCGCGCTCATCCACCCCGTCAAAGTGGACCGCTCGCTGTTGCGCACGGATTGGCCGGTGATGATGTTCGGAACGGTCGCGTTCGGTGTGTTCGCTTGGGATTTGGTCTTCACCCACTTCGAGGGCACCTTGCTGCTGCTGGGCACCCTGCTCCTGATGAGTTTCCTCATTTACCGAAGCCAAAAAGCGCGCAAGTCCTCCGAACCAGACCCCGACTACGAAGGCGAATTCGACCGGTTCGCGGGCCGTCCATACGCCCTGCTCGTCCTCGGTGCGGCGGTCGCTTGCGTCGGCCTGTACTTCGGCTCCGAGTGGTTCATTTCCGGTGCCCGCGGCATCGCACAGGCAGCTGGCGTCAGCGACCACATCATCGGCGTCACCGTGGTCGCCTTCGGCACCAGCGTTCCCGAGCTCGTGGCCTCGGCCGCAGCGGCCATCAAGGAACAGAGCGACCTCGCCCTCGGCAACCTCGTCGGTTCGAACATCTTCAACATCTTCCTCGCCTTGGGCTCCACGTCCCTCGTAGCCGAAATGCCCGTCGATCCCGCCGTCATCCAAACAGACTTCTGGTGGATGGGCGGCATCGCCCTTTTGCTCCTCCCGATGATGCTCCACAAGAAGGTGTTTCATCGCTGGAAAGGCGCCGTGCTGCTCGCGCTGTACATCGCGTACATCGGGCTGATGCTCTGAGGCGCGCGTTGGATTGTGGGCTATTTTTGGCCCATGTCAGTGCACAAAGACGCCAAGCGCATCACGACCCAAGTGCTCCAGGAAATGAAGCACAACGGGGAGAAAATCGCGATGCTCACCGCCTACGATTACTCCATGGCCACGCTGGTGGACCAAGCCGGAGTCGACGTCATCCTCGTGGGTGACAGCGCCTCCAACGTGATGGCCGGCCACGAAACCACGCTCCCCATCACCTTGGACCAAATGATTTACCACGCCGCGAGCGTGGTGCGGGCAGCGAAGCGGGCGCTCGTGGTGGTGGACCTGCCCTTCGGCACCTACCAAGGAAATTCGAAGGAAGCCTTGAATTCGGCCATCCGCATCATGAAGGAAAGCGGCGCGCACGCGGTCAAGCTCGAAGGCGGCCGCGAAGTGCGGGAAAGCATCGAACGCATCCTGAGCGCAGGCATCCCGGTCATGGGCCACCTCGGCCTGACGCCGCAATCGATCTACAAGTTCGGAACCTACACGGTCCGGGCGAAGGAGGAGGAGGAGGCCATTCGCTTGCGGGAAGACGCGGCGTTGCTCGATGAAATCGGCTGCTTCGCCGTGGTGTTCGAGAAGATTCCGGCGGGATTGGCCGGTGAGGTGAGCCGCGCCATCCATTGCCCGACCATCGGCATCGGTGCGGGTGGAGATTGCGACGGGCAAGTCCTGGTGGTGCACGACATGCTCGGCATCACGCAATCATTTTCGCCGCGGTTCTTGCGCCGGTATTTGGACCTCGGCGATCAGATGTACAACGCCGTGCAGCAATATGTCAGCGACGTGCGCGGCCGCGATTTCCCCAACGCCGACGAGCAATACTGACCCTCGCGATGGAGCATCAGGAGCAGTCGAACCACCAGTGGGTCCGGAAACCGAAGGTCCCGGTGGTCATGAGCACGCCGGAAAACCTGCAGGTGCTGTACGAGGACAACCACCTCATCGCCATCAACAAGCGCCCTTCTGACATCGTCCAAAACGACGCGACAGAAGACACGTCCCTCGGCGCGGTGGTCGCGGAGTACCTGCGCATCAAGTACGAGAAGCCGGGGGACGCCTTTGTGGGCATCGTGCACCGGCTCGACCGCCCGGTTTCTGGGGTCATCCTCTTTGCAAAGACGTCGAAGGCGCTCTCGCGGTTGACGAACATGTTCCGCGTGCGCGAGGTGCAGAAGACGTACTGGGCGGTGGTGAAGCCTGCGCCTTCGCCGGCTGAGGGCCACGTTGTGAATTATTTGGCCAAAAACCAGCAGCTCAATAAAAGCTTCGCCTTCGACCAACCCGGTCCCAAGCGCAAAGAAGCGGAGCTGAAATACCGCGTCATCGGCGCCACCGACCAATACACCTTCGTCGAAGTGCAGCCGAAATCCGGTCGCCACCACCAAATCCGGGTGACGCTCGCAAGCCTCGGCAGCCCCATCAAAGGCGACATCAAATACGGTTCGCGCCGCACGAACGACAACGCCTCCATCCACCTGCACGCCCGCCAAATCGACTTCATTCACCCGGTGAAGCGCGAGCACATGTCCATCGTGGCGCCGCCGCCGAACGACGTGCTGTGGGACGAATGGGTGCGGCTGGACCAACGCGTTTGAATCGCATTTCTTAACGTCCGTTTCGGTTCCTTCGGTCACGCAGCAGCGGAATGGCGCGCCGTATCTTTGCGGCATGAATGCAACTCCTGAACACGTCAAGTGCCTGATCATCGGATCGGGTCCCGCTGGATACACTGCTGCCATTTACGCGGCACGGGCGGACATGAAACCTGTGATGTACCAAGGCATGCAGCCGGGGGGACAGCTCACGGAGACGACGGAAGTGGACAACTTCCCAGGGTACCCCGAAGGCATAAACGGTCCGGGCATGATGGCCGACCTGGAAGCCCAGGCGAAGCGATTCGACACCGACGTCCGCACCGGATGGGTCTCCGAAGTCGATTTCACCGGCCCCGTTCACAAAGCATGGATCGGCGAAGGCGACGACCGCGTTGAAATCCACGCCGACAGCATCATCATCTCGACGGGTGCTTCTGCCAAGTGGTTGGGCCTCGAAAGTGAGTTGCGCTTGCGCGACATCGGTGGGGGCGTCAGCGCGTGCGCCGTGTGCGACGGCTTTTTCTACCGCGGCCAGGAGGTCGTCATCGTGGGGGCCGGCGACAGCGCGTGCGAGGAAGCGAGCTATTTGGCCAAACTCTGCACGAAGGTGACGATGCTCGTCCGCCGCGACGAAATGCGCGCCTCCAAGGCGATGCAGCACCGGGTCAACAACCTCCAGAACATCGAGATCAAGTACAACACTGAAACCGTTGAAGTATTGGGCGATCAAGGCGTGGAAGGCGTGAGGGTGAAGAACAACGCGACGGGCGAAGAGGAAACGATTCCCGCCACGGGCTTCTTCGTGGCCATCGGGCACAAGCCCAACACCGACGTCTTCAAGCCATGGATCCAACTCGATTCACAAGGTTACATCGTCTATGAAAAGCCGGGCACATCGCTGACGAACGTCCCCGGCGTTTTCGTGGCGGGCGATGCGGCGGATAAGACCTACCGCCAGGCCATCACCGCCGCAGGAACGGGCTGCATCGCGGCCTTGGATGCGGAACGGTACTTGGCCGATCGCGGCATCCATTGATTCCACCGACACGCAAGAGAAAAGGCGGCCTTTGCGGGCCGCCTTTTTCGTGGACGTTCGTGTAGGGATGTGCCCCCGGGGCTCATTCCGCAGAACAATTCGTATCGTAAACGGTCAAAAACAGCATCAGCTCACCCGCACCGATGGCCCCGTCGCCAAAGAAATCTCCGAAGCATGCTGATCCGTATCCACCGGTGCCCCCATCTCCGGATCCGTTGCCTACGCACTTCTGCAGCCCCCCATCCCAAACGGTGCCTTCACCACAGTAATACGAAGGGTCAAAGCTGCATGAGCCGTCATCATCCGTCGCGTTTGCTTCGTAGTTGTTGGCGAGTTCATTCGTGCACCCCGGAACTTCAAACGCATCGCATACGCCGTCCATATCCACATCCACCAAGCAGTTACCCGAACAATCCAATTCCGATTCTGGATACGTGCACGAGTCGGACTCTTCCGTCGCAAGGGGATCGAAATTGCACGCCTCACTGTCCGTGCAGCCCAGGACTTCATCCCCATCGCACACCCCATCCCCGTCTGCATCGGCCAGGCAATTGCCCTCGCAATCCCGGCCTTCTTCTGCATACTGGCAAGCACCGGAATCCGTGGCTGTTGCGTCGTAATCGCAGGCCGAAGCATCGGTGCAGCCCAGGACCTCGAATGCATCGCAAATTCCATCCAAATCGGCATCCTCCAAGCAGTTTCCATTGCAATCGTATTCCTCCTCAGGAAACTCGCAACTGCCATCAAACGCGGTCGCCGCAGGGTCGTAATTGCAAGCAGCGGATTGGGTGCAGCCCGGCACTCCCGCTCCAAAAGTCAAGGATGCGAGCTGTTCATTGAAGGGATCGCCGCCGACAAAAACCTGCATGTTGAGGGTGCCTGAAATGATGCCCGACGTGGTGACTTGGGCGAGCAACACCCGCAAATTTTCATCGGGAATCCCGTTGGCCGAACCGGGCAACACATACCAACTGCCTCCCGTTGATGTGATCAACTCCGCACTCAATCCCGCGCTGAATGAAGTCAACAAGGGGGTCAATCCAATGCCCGCCACCTCTTCTTCTCCGTCGTTAGAGGGTGAACGGTCCAACCCGATGGTCAACCACGAATCGTAAGCCGCCTCGGGGATGAGGTCGTAGATGAATCCGTTGATGCTTGTGGCGAAATTCGCGCCTGCCCCATGCTGCCAAAACGTGGTCGTCGTTGAGAGGTTCAACGGAAATTCATCCGACCCGAAAACCGCAGTGACGTAGTCCTCAGCCGAGGTCATTTGCGCATAAATGCGGTAAGTGGTTTCACCTGCAAGATCAGTTGACCCCACGATTCCGTCGTGGATGGCCACGGGTTCAGCAATCAATTCGGTCACTTGAGCAGTAGCAGCAGGAGCGCCTGCGAGGGCACACAATCCCACCATCCAGCTCCATTTTAAGGAGGGGTGTATAGACATGGTATCAGGCTAAATTGGTCTCGACAATATACAAAATCGAATACAGATAATCACACTCAGTCTAATATTATTGTTGACCGAATTCCGTTTCCAAGGTAATGTCGTAAAACCCCCAAGGCTCAAGTGCGGTGTAAATGTTGGATTTGGCCTCGACGATGTCCCCGACCTCCTCCACCTCATCGAGCGTCACGTGTGCGGAAATCACATGCCGCTCGCCATCCAACGACCACACGCGGCACGCATGAAGCGAAGCCACCCGCGGAACTTGCAAGATGGCGCGCTGGATGTCCTCCATGTTCATGCCCTCCGGAAGGCCTTGAAGGAACACGCGCAAGGTCTTCGCCAACCTGCGAACGACGTTGTACACCACCCAGCTCGTGATCGCAACCGAAAGCGCAGGATCCAACCACGTCCACTCCGGACGAGCCATCAGCACCAAAGAAACCGCGCCGACCGCCACCCACCCGAGAACGTCTTCAATCAAGTGCCACGACAAGACTTGCTCGTTCATCGAACTCCCCCGACCTGCCCGCCAGGCCGCCACCCCGTTGAGCACAATGCCCACGACCGCAAACCACAACATTCCCTCCGTGTGCACGGCCACTGGATGTGCAAAGCGGTCGATGGCGCTCCACAAAACCAACGCCCCTCCCACGAGCAAAATGAGGCCATTCACCAACGCACCCAACAGCGAAAACCGCTGAAAACCAAACGTGAAGGCCGCCGTGGGGAGTTGGTTCGACTTGCGTTGCAACCACCATGCAAGCCCGATGGCCAAGGTGTCCCCCAAATCGTGCAGGGCATCGGACTGAATGGCCACGCTGTTGGTCAACGCTCCTCCAATGAATTCCGCAACGGTGAACGAGAAATTGAGCCAAAACACCAGACGCAAATTCCGCGTGGAAGCCCCTGCATCGGGCCTCAGGTGATCTTCGGCGTGCACGGCGTGGTGGTGGAGCTTCATGTCGGGAAGGTAAGGGATGGACGCAAAAAGCCCCGCGCTTCGGTGTGAAGGCGGGGCTTTCGTTGGGTGACTAATGGGATTTGAACCCACGACCCCTGGAACCACAATCCAGTGCTCTAACCAACTGAGCTATAGCCACCATTTTCCCGTTAGGGAGCGCAAAGATAATCGGAATCTTGCAACTCAATGCTGCCCCTCCTTTTTTTTCGCACCCGTACCGCATCTTTGCACCCCATGGCTCGTCTCCGCGTACTGCACATTGCCAGCTGGTATCCCAGCGAGGCCCACGGCACCTTGGGCAATTTCGTCCAGCGCCACGTTGAAGCTTCGGCCGAGCGGGTGGATGCAGAGGTTTGGTACGTGGCGCGTGGGGAATCCCGCATTGCGGAGCGCACCCACCGGGGAGTGAAGGAGCGCATTGCCTACGTAAGCGGCCGGTTGCCGTGGTTCGTTCAAGTTACCTGCACCTTGCTTCGGATGGCGAAGCATCAGGCGCGCCCCGATGCCATCCACTTGCATGTCCTCTATCCCGCTGGAATCGCTGCCCGCCTGCTCGCCCGGCGCTGGGGCGTGCCGCTCATCGCAACCGAACATTGGACGGTGTACCACCGCGACCAACGGGCGAAGCTGCCTGTTTGGCGGCGGCTTGCGATCCGGTGGGCGGGGCGGGGCCTCGACCGGCTTTGTCCCGTGACTTCCCAATTGGGGGAAAGCCTGGGCGATTTTGGCATCCAAGCCCCCGTGCATGTGGTGCCCAACGTCGTGGACACCACGCTGTTCAAGATTGCTCCACGCACCGCGCCGCCCGTGCTGTTGCACATCAGTTCCTTGGCGGACGAACAAAAGAACGTAACGGGCCTCATCGAGTGCTTCGGTCTAGCCGCCGATCGGTTGCCCGCAGGAACGACCTTGCACATCATCGGAGACGGCGACCCCGCTCCTCATGCGGCAACGGCCGAACGCCTCGGACTTTCGGACCGCATCCTCACAGGCGGCGAAATTCCCCTCGCGGAAGTCGCTGAGCGCATGGCGGCCGCCTCGGCGGTGCTGCTGTTCAGCCGATTCGAAAACTTCCCGTGCGTCATCCCGGAAGCGTGGGCCGCGGGCACGCCGGTCGTCGTCACGGACGTGGGCGGCATCCGGGAGCATGTGCCGGTTTGGGGAACCACCGATGCCGAACCCGAGCGCGGGGCGTGCGTGGCTTCGGAAGATGCGGCCGCCTTTGTGCAGGCCCTCCTGCACACGCTTGAAGCCGCCCCGGACCGCGGCGCCATGCGCCGATATGCCGAAGCGCGATTCAGTGTGGCAGCCATCGGCGCCGCGTTTGAGGCCGTGTACACCGAATGCCTGGGCCGTGGCTGAAGGGCGCGTCATCGGCCACAGCTTGCTCCTTCGCGGCGGCGTCCTCGTCGGCACGGCTGCCGTGGTCCTGCTGAATTCGCGGGTGTTGGGCGCCGAAGGACAGGGGCAAGTCGCTGTTTTTCAATTGGGGCTGCTGCTGATTTCGGCCGTCAGCGGATTCATCGCGGGAGGAACGGTGGTGTACTTGAACCAGCATTGGCCGCTGCGTTCGCTGTGGCGGGCGGGGCATCTGTGGATGGCCGTGAGCGCGCTTGCGGTGACGGCGGGGTTGGCGGTGGTGGGTGGTTTTCCGCTGTGGGGCGCCAACGGGTTGGCGGGTTGGCTGCAGGCGAGCATCGTGTTCCATGGCCAAATCTTGCTCGCCACAGGCGCCGTCCGTGCCCACAACCGATTGGCCTTCACCCAAACCGCCCTGCTCGCCACCTTCCTCCTTTCCGCCTTCATGCTCGGGTGGCGCTCGCTTGAAGGATTCGTGGCTGCCCTGATTTTGGCGCTGGCGTGGACTGCGGGCGATGCCGCTTGGCGCGTGCGCAAATCGCTGGGGCCGAGCGTCCCGTTCGATGCGCGGGTTTGGTCGGAGCTCTGGCGCTTGGGCCGTTCGGCTCAAACCGGAGCCCTCCTCCAGTTGTTGACGAATCGCTTGCCCTTCACGTGGCTGGCGCGCTTGGGGGCATCGGGCGCTGCGGTGGCGGGGTTGTTTTCGATTGCCTTTTATGGCATGGAGGCGATGTGGACGGCGGCGCGTGCCCTGGCGCCGGTGTTGCATGCGCGCACGGCGGGGACCTCCGATCGCGGGGAGCGGCTGGCGAGCACCCGCGCATTCGCCCTCCTGACGGCAGGGCTCGCTGCAGGACTGTGGTCGGTGGCGATGGCACTTCCGGAGGCGGGCTATGCGCGGGCGTTTGGGGTGGCGGGGATTCGGGAAGTGCTGGCGGCTTTGGGCCCCGCGGTCCTCGCGGGTTCGGTGGCGGGCTTGCTTTCCCACCACCTGAGCGGCATCGGGCAGCACCGTTGGAATGCGTGGACGTCGGGGGCTGGGTTGGTGGCCGTGGTGGTGTGCGGAGCCCTTTGGTACGCTCCGTATGGGGCGGTTGGGGCCGCTGCTGCAGCGTCGGTCGCGGGGGGCGTTCAGGTGGTGGGTTTGGCCTGGGGCCTTCACCGCGAAGAACGCATGCGGCTAGCGGAATGGATGCCGCGGCGAAGCGACTGGCATCAGCTGAGGGCGAACAAATCCGTCACGCCGATCAAACGCGACGACTCAAACCCTTCGGCGTAAGCGAATCCCGCGGGACGCCCGATGGTGCGCATGCGGCCGCGCAGGTGCTCCAGGAACTCGGGCGACGAAATGGGGGTCGCGGGGGCGCCTGATTCCTCCGGCCGGTGGAACTGGGTGGTGTAGGTCAAGACGGCGCGCATCTTCACTTCCTCGTGTCCGGTAATGTCGACCACGAAATCCGGGGTGCGGTTGCGGTCTTGGATGTAATGGTAGACGGCGGAAGGGCGCCACGGCGGCTGGGCTTCACCGGATTCGCGGTCCGCGGTTTCGATGCGCAAGAGGCCGGCGAGGAAGCACGCTCGGGCGACGAGTTCCGCACCCCGACCGTGATCCGGGTGGCGGTCGTCGAGGGCATTCGCCAACACCACGCGAGGACGCAACCGGCGCACGGACTCCACCACCTTCAGCAGGTGCGCTCGATCGACCTCGAACCACCCGTCCTCCATGCCCAGGTTCTCCCGGTGTGCAATGCCGAGGATGGCTCCGGCCGCAGCGGCCTCCGCCTCGCGCGTGGCGACGGTGCCGCGGGTTCCCAATTGACCCCGAGTCAAATCCACCAACGCCACCTTCCTTCCGCGGCTCACCTCCAATGCCACCGTCCCTCCTGCGGACAGCTCCACGTCGTCGGGGTGGGCACCAAACGCCACCAGGTCAAAATCATGCGCTCCGTTCATGGCGCAAAAATACTCAATCCACGAGCTGAACAACGGCTTGAACCCATCGGTGGTCACTCAGGACGACCGCCCCCTCTTCCACACGCAACGCCTCGAATTCGTTCGAATGCAGGATGTAATCAATCCGCATGGGCGGCAAATCGCCGATGTAGGTGCCCCCAAATCCCGTTCCCGCTTCCGCGAACGCATCCTCCAACCCCGCCGACCGCAACGCATTCAGCGCATACGACACGGGCGTGTCGTTGAAATCCCCGCACACGATGACCGGGTGCGGAGCGGACTCAATGGCCGCCTGCAACTGCTCGGCCTGGGTGGCACGTTTGGCCCACGCCGTGTTCAAGCGACCGAGGAGTCGGCGACCAGATTCGGCATCGGGGCCCTCGCGAACGGCATCGTAATCCGCCCGATTGAGGCGGAGCGAACTCAAGTGGGCGTTGATGATGCGAACGGTGTCGTCGCCGATGCGAACGTCCGTGAGGATGGCTCCGTTGCCCGGATCGCCGGGAAACACCATGCGTTCCTTGCGCACGATCGGATACCGCGTGAGCGTCATGACGCCGAACACTCCATCCCGGTTGCGCTCGCTTTCAAAATCGGAATGGATTTGGCCCAAATCCACTGCTCGCTGCACCGATTTCCCCGTCACATACGGATTCGAACGGCGATCCTCATACACCTCTTGGAGGCAAATCACGTCCGCATTCGCCTGCGCCAACTCCTGCAACAACGCATCCCGCGTCGCCGCTCCCTCCAACCACTCGAACCGATCGAACTGCCGCACGTTCCACGTCATGACGCGCAGGCCTTCCACGCCATCCGCCTGCGCCCCGCCCCCCAACAACAACCGGGCATGCGGGTACGTGTAGCCCAGCGCAATCAGCGGCACGATGCAATCCAACCACCGCCCCGCAAACAAGCGCCACGCGACCCCCAACAGCAACCCCGCCAACGAAATCGGGTACACCAAGCCCGCCGGCGCCAACCAAGGAAACTCCTCCGGCGAAACGTGCACCGCCACCTCCGCTGCGGCCACACCGACCAAGCCCAACGTCACGAACAGGCCACTGCCCCACGCCCCACGCCGCTGCTTCTCCTGCTTCTTCATTGGTTCGATTGACGGAACAGGAAATCCTTCTCCTCCTTCGTCAGCCGATCGTACCCGTGCCGCGAGATCTTGTCGAGGATGCGATCGAGGCGCTCGGCATTCGCTTTGCGCTCGGCATTGAATTGCTCATCCGTTTTGATGCGTGCACTGCGGGTGTCCGGTTGTTTGCGCGTTCCACGACGCTTCGGCTTCACCACGCGCATTGGCCGGTGACCGGTGGCGAGGAAATCGAGCAAGCGCTCCATCCACCGGGTCAGGTTCGTGCCTTGGGCCAAACGCCGAGCCCACACAAACCCAAACAACGCCCCACCCAAATGCGCAATGTGCCCTCCAGAATTCTCGCCCGAGCTCAACATGATGTAATCCAAGACCACGTATCCGATGGCCAAGTACTTCAACGCCGTTGGTCCGAAAAACATCAAGTTCACCCGCCGATCCGGTTCCGTCGCAGCGGCCGCCGCTAAGATGGCCATCACCGCCGAACTCGCCCCCAACGCCCAACGCCCGCTCCGCAACCCGGGAAAGCCGTTCAGCACCGCCACATACGCGCACCAACCCGCCAACGCCCCCACGAGGTACACGCTGAGCAGGCGCCGGTTGCCGTGTTGGGCCATGAACACCCGGCCCATCCACCACAGCACGAGCAGGTTCATCGCAATGTGCCACACGTCCAAATGCACGAACGCATGGGTCAACGCGCTCCACGGCCTAGCCGCCAGCCCCTCCAACTGCCAAGTCGTGGCCAACCCAAACGCCGAGGCCTCCCATTCCGCTCCAGCTTCCCACCCCATGCGCACGGCAAGACGCAACGTGGCCACAATCAAGAACACCGCAACGTTCACCACCACAAGCCGGAACAGCGCATTCCCGCTCTTCCATCGTTCAATCCACTGCTTCCACATGGTTCAATAAAACGTTCCGCGATCTTTTTGCCAATACTTCAACAACAAATAACCGAACAGCATTCCCCCGAGGTGTGCAAAGTGGGCGGTGTTGTCCCCCACATTGTTCTGCATGCCCATCAGCAATTCGATGACGCCATATCCTATGACGAAGTACTTCGCCTTGATGGGAATGGGCGGAAACAATAGCATCAGCCGCGTGTTGGGGAACAGCATCCCGAAGGCCAACAACAACCCGAAAATCGCCCCACTGGCCCCCACCACCCGACCGTAGGTGTACTCCACAAACCGAGCGGCTTGGGTCGGCGTGGCGCCCGCAGGCACGATGGCCTCGAGCGGCGGAAAGAAGGTCCCAAACTGATCGTGCAGTTGCAACCCCAACACAAACTCATGCAGGAAAAACCCGCCCAACCCGCTCACGAGGTAAAAGTTCAAGAACCGCTTCGCGCCCCACAGCCGCTCGAGTTGGCTCCCAAACATGAACAACGCAAACATGTTGAACGCGATGTGCGCCAACCCGCCGTGCATGAACATGTGCGTCACCAACTGCCAGGGCTTGAAAAACGGCGATCCCGGATACGTCCCCGCAAACAATTCGGTCGAGAGTCCCGCCGGCATGACCATGCTGGCCAGGAAAAACAGCACGTTGATGATGATGAGGTTGCGGACGACCAAAGGCGTGTTCTGAAGCATCAGCGGAATCGTTCTAAAATTTCGGCGTCCTCAAAGGTAACGATGACCGGCCGACCGAAGGGGTCGCGCGCAGGCGTCGAGCACGCGAACAAACGGTCCACCAAATCTTCCATTTCTTCCTTGCCAAGCACCTTGCCCGGCCGGTGGGCCAAACGCCGCGCCCACCCTGCTGCCACCCGCTCCTCCCGCGAAATGCCCTCGACCTCCTCCTCCGCTTCGGCAAGCACCGCGTCGATCAAATCCTTGGGTGTCGACTCCCCTTCTACCGGCATCCCCGTCACTTGAACCCCATCGGATCCCGCTTCGAAATGCAACCCGAGCTTGCGCAACCACGGTGCCGCTTCCATGAGCTGCAAGGTGTCTGCGGGGGGCAAGTGCACCGCTTCGGGAAACAAAAGGGTTTGGGTCGGGGCTGACGGCGCTGCAACGGACTCCAGTTGTTCTACGAGCAATTCGTACAGCACCCGTTGGTGGGCCCGCCGCGCGTCGATGAGCAACAGCGCCGATCGGATGGCCGTCACGATGAAGCGGTTTCGGAAGAAGAACAAGGTCCGCGCCACCTCCGGCTCCTCCTGGCGCCCGGAAGGCTCGGTCCTAGGCAGTGCCGGAACCTCCACCGCCGCGTAGTGCGCTTGCCACGCCCCGATGGCCGCCGACGAAGGCCGCTTTTCGAGCCACTGTGCTGGAGAACGCGGCGCCGAAGGCCGCTCGGACTCGAACGGATTGTAATTCGGATTGATGGTCACCTGCGGCGGCACCACGGTTGCCCCCGGCTCCAACTCCCGGATGTTCAAGGACGACTCTTGATCAAAATCCAGCGTCGGTGCCACATGAAACCGCCCCAATCCCCGACGAACCGCAGGCCGCAACAGGGCCTGAATCGAACGGTCTTCCTCAAACTTCACCTCCACCTTCGTCGGGTGAATGTTCACGTCCACGCGATGCGGATCAATGGTCAAAAACAGCACGTAAAGCGGATGCGCGCTGGGGGACAACAGCCCTTCAAATGCCTCCACGATGGCGCGATGCAGCGCAGAGTGCTTGATGAACCGACGGTTCACGAACAGGAACTGCTCCCCCCGAGTCCGTCGAGCAAACTCCGGTTTCCCCACAAATCCCTCCACCGACACCACATCCGTCGACTCTTCGATGGGCACCAAACGTTCATCGTACTTCGCCCCGAACACCCCCACCACGCGTTGCCGGCGGGAGCCCGGCTTCAAGTTGAACACCTCCGTGTCGTTGTGAAACAGGACGAAATGAATCGCCTCGTGGGCCAACGCAACGCGCTGAAACTCGTCGATGATGTGCCGCATCTCCACGGCATCGGACTTCAGGAAGTTCCTACGGGCGGGCACGTTGTAAAACAAGTTCCGCACTGCGAACTGCGTCCCCACGGGCATGGTACACGGTTCCACCGGTTGCTGCGCGCTGCCTTCGACGAGCACCCGCGTGCCCACTTCCGACTCCTCACGCCGGGTTTTCAACTCCACGTGCGCGATTGCCGCAATGGATGCCAACGCCTCGCCCCGAAATCCCTTCGTCGCGATTTCGAAGAGGTCGTCAGCCGAGCGGACTTTCGAGGTCGCATGCCGCTCGAAGCACCGCTGCGCATCGCCTTCGGTCATGCCCACCCCGTTGTCGATGACCTGGATGAGGGTACGCCCGGCGTCCTTGATGCGCACCTCAATGCGCGTCGCACCCGCATCCACCGCATTCTCCACGAGTTCCTTAACCGCCGCTGCGGGCCGCTGGATGACTTCACCCGCGGCGATTTGGTTCGCCACGTGCTCGGGCAAGCGCGCAATGCAATCAGCCATTCTGCAAGGAATTCATGAGGTTCGCGAACTCGGAGCCTTCAAGCCAAAGGATGCCCTGATAGGCCAACCAACACAGGAAAGCTCCGATGATGGCTGCCCGCAAGGCCGCACGGCGCGCTCCACGGATGGCTGAACGCCGACGTTCCGCGCGGTCGGAAAGCACTTCGTCGCCCTTGCCTTTCCGGAAGGAAATGCCGCGCGCACCGCCATCAAGCGGTTCCCCGAGGACCTCTGCTTCGACGCGTCGCTTCCGTTCCGTCCACTCTTCCCGAACGTCGGGCAGGTGACGCGACCGGAACGCAAACCGCCGAGGCTCCGTCCGCACGTTCCGAAACATGCTGCGCAATTTGGGGGCTTCCATCGCCTGCGAAGGTAAGGAAGGCGCTCCGGCTGACCTTGGAAGTCAGGCTGGGGTTTGGCCAAATTCCGTCAACACCTCATCGACCGGCCGCGCTCCCGGAAAATCGCCCAGCACCCGCTGAATCACCCGGTCCACCGTAGCATCCGGACACGAAGCGCCACTCGTCACCAACACCGTGGGCACCCCCGCTGGCCAAGGCGCCGGAGACACCCGCTCCGCCTTCGCATGCAAATCGAAGTGCCGGATGCTCCCGTCTTCGAGCAACTCGCGCTCGTTGCGAATGAAGTACGTCGGCATGGCCTGTTCGCACAGCTCCACGAGGTGCGACGTGTTCGAACTGTTGTAGCCGCCCACCACGAGGGCCACCTGCGCTAGCCCGGAATCGAGGGCACCCGTGGTCGCTTGCTGGTTGTCGTTGGTCGCGTAGCAGAGGGTGTCGCGGGTGTTCGCGAAATCCTCCGCGGGCCGTTGGGTGGTCAGGGCGGCCTCGAGGAGTGCGCTGATGCCTTGGGTTTCGGAGGCGAGCATGGTGGTTTGGTTCACCACGCCGATGCGTTGGAGGTCGCGTTCCGGATCAAATCCCGGGGTGGTTCGCCCGCTGAAATGCGCCTCGAATTCCGACCACGGGCGTTCGCCCCGCATCATGGAAGCCAGCACCTCGGCCTCGTCGTGGTCCTGAACGACGAGCACCGGTGCCGTGCGGGCCGCGTGGCTGACGGTGGCCCGGGTTTCTTCGTGCGCCGGTTTGCCGTGGACGACCACGGTGTACTGCTGATCACCGAGTTTCGCGGCGCGGTTCCACACCTTCTCAACGAAAGGGCACGTGGTGTTGTAGGTCGCGATGTCCACGCCCGCCGCCGTGAGGCGTTCCTCGATTTCCACCGTCGTCCCGAAGGCGGGCACGATGACCACATCCTCTGGGGTCAGGCCCTCGAACGGGATCAGGACGTTGCCGCTCGTGTCCATCAGGAAGCGGATGCCTTGCTCTTCAAGGTCGGCGTTGACTTCGGGATTGTGGATCATTTGGCTGAGCAGGAAAATCCGCTTGCCGGGGTTTTCATCGAGGGCGCGATACGCTTGCTCGATGGCATGTTCCACGCCGAAGCAAAAGCCGAAGTGGCGGGCGAGGAGGATGCGCACCGTGCCGAAATCGAGCAGCGTCGGCGTGAAGTCGCGTTTGCGCGGATCGGCGGCTTTGCGGGCGGCCTTGACGCGGCTGATGATGGGACTGCGGTAAAAAGGGGGGATGTCGAACGTGCGCATGCTGGCGGTTTGGCCTTCGAAACTAAGGCGTTTTCAGACCAAACCCCACCGCGCAACCTTTTGTTCTGCCCTCCCGTAAACGAGCGCATGATTCAGCAAACCCTACGCATCGCTTCGCTCATGGCCTTGGTCCTGACCAGCGCCCTGACGAACATGATCCAGGCGCAGCTCAGCGTGTCTGGAGCGGTCGCTAGCCACACCGATGCCCCGCGCAACGTGGATGTGGTGGTGTACCAAGGCAACACGGAAATGGAAACCGTGAACCCCAATCGCCGCGGCAAATACAGCACCTCGCTGGAGCTCGGCCACGTCTACACCCTGGAGTTCCGGGAAGCCGGTGCGGTCACGAAGCGCGTCACGCTCGATACCCGGACGGAAGAAGTCGCGACGGAGTGGGCCTCGGCGCTCGCGGCCAAGTCCGCAGAGGGCGAACTGCACTACGCATTGAACATGACGATGCACGGGCTCACCCCGGAACTCGCGGTAAGCGACGACTTCGAATTCCCCGTTGCGGTGTTGAAGTGGCACGAGGACGGGCAATTTGGACCGGAGCGCAATTACGTTCGGGTGGCGGGCATGACGTACGAGAAGGCCCAATTGGTGGGCGTCGTGCGGTAAACGCTATCGGATTTCTCCCTACAAGGCGGCTTCGGTCGCCTTTTTTTGTGCCCGGCGCGTGGCGCGGAGGGCATCGCGGAAATCGCGGCGGTCTTCGGGGTAGAGCGGGTGCGTCAAACGAACTTGGCGCCGGAGGCGTTGGGTAGCGCGCAGGGGGCGTTCGGAATGGGACTCGAGGGCATCGAGGGCCAGGATTTGGACCAACGGTTTCACCCATTCGGTGCGCCCCGTCAACACGGGCCAGTCCGCTTGGTCGACCCGCACAACGACGTCGGCCGATTGGGCAATCCACGCGAGGGTCAGCGCATCCACCGCCTCCGCAACGTCCGGGCAATTGCGGACGTTCGCCCGCACCCGCCAAGCAAGCGCCTCTTCCACCCAGGCAGCATCGACTTGGCCTTCAGCCGGCCAATCGGGATGCCCTCCGCAACCGCAAACCAAGCCCGCGAGCAGCCACCACGCCCCCATCACACCGCGCGATCGGTTTCCTCAAATCGCACGCCCCAGGCTTCCAAGCGCGGCAGCAGCACGTCGTAATAAGCCGGGTCCATCGGCGCCTCCACCCCCGTTCGTCCGAAGCCGCCCTCTTCGAGCAGGACCTCCGCGGCGAGGAGCATCGGCATGCCCACCGTGTCGGACATGGCCGTGAAGGTGCTGTCCCGCCCATCCAAGCGCAGGGCACTGATGCGCTCCCGGTTTTCGCCGCGCAACGTGTAGCCGAACCGGTGCCACATGACGATCATGTCCCGGTCTTCCGGTTCGAGGACCCAAGCGGACTCCAGCAACTCCTGCAACACGTCAGCCGGAGTGCCCTCGGTCGTCTTCGGCCCCTGGGCATCGTCGAACAAGCCGAGCCATGCCCATTTATCCAGTGCGGATTCCGAGGCGCCGGTGCACGCCGCCACCGCCTCGCGAATGCCGACTCCTGCGTATTCGGCGGGAAGGAACGTCCTCAGCCAAACCGGCCAGCTCACCCCCTGCTGCCACGTGAGCCGCGCGTCATCGCTGACGCACCCGAGGGTCACGAACGCTTGCCACGCCTCGCAAAACCCCGCGCCGCGGAGGGTGCCGCGCACGAGGGTTTGGGCATTCGTCAACCCATAGCGCTCCCGGTAGGCCAACGAATCGCGGTTCGGATAGCCTTCGAACGCCATGCCGCCGACTTCCACTGAACGGGCCTGCTGGAACAGCCGATGCGGCGGGACCATGCGCACGCGGCCACCATCGAGGAAGGTGGCTGCGCCGGCTTGGCCCGCAATGACCACGTTGCGGGGGTTCCAACTGAACTTGTAATGCCAGGGGTTCGTGTCGGATTCAGGAGCAATGAGTCCGCCACAGAATGACTCGAAGGACGTGATTTCGCCTCCCTGCGCGCGAATTTCGTCGAGGACCTTCATGGCGCTGAGGTGATCGATGCCCGGGTCGAGGCCGACTTCGTTCAGGACGAGGACGCCGTGCTCGCGGGCCAAACCGTCCAGCGCCGCCATTTCCGGCGCAATGTAACTCGGGGTGATGCACGGTTTGCCCGCGCGGATGGCCACTTCGGCAATGGGGGCATGCAAAAAAGCAGGGACCATGGAGATGACCAAATCCGATTCCCGAATGCGCCGGTCGCGCTCCTCTGTATCGTGCGGATCCAAAGCGAATGCCTTGCCTCGGGGATGGCCCTCGATTTTTGCTTGGGCCAAATCCCCGTTCACATCCCCTACGAGCACTTGCCAGCCCATCGCTTCCGCGCGAACGAGTGCTTCTTTAATCAGCGTGGAACTCGAGCGCCCGGCTCCCAAAATCAACAAATTCTTCACGGCGTGCACTGTCAGCAATTGGTTTCGAACGCCAAGGTAAGCCGCGAACCACGGATTGACTGCGCGGATTTGGCACAGGATTTGAACACAGATGCTGGGACTTGTCTAAATTGCACCATCAAATGAACCGGACCATGCAACGAATTGGAATCATTGGAATGCTCGCAGTGGCGGGCGTTTTGGCACCTCTACAGCTCAGCGCTCAAGGCGAACTTGAAGTGTTCTCGGAGCTCGGCGAAACCTTCACGCTCTACGTCAACCAAATGAAGCAAAACGCCGCCCCTTCCCCGCGGGTGGAGGTGAAGGACATGCAGGCCGGTTTCTACCAAGTGCGCATCGATTTTGAAGACCCTACGCTCGCGGACTTTGCCCAAAACAACGTCGGCATTGAAAACGGCGTGCACTCCACTTTCCTCGTCAAACTCAACCGCAAGGGCGATTACGTGTTGCGCATGAACGGATACGCCCCGATGGCCGACGCACCTTCATCGATGCCTCCTCCTGCCGGATATGACGCCGGTGCTGCAGATGTTGGCACCGTCACCGCACCCAGCAACGGCCAAGCCACGATGAGTGTCCAGGCGAACGGCGGTACGTCCACGGAGTCAGTTTCCATGAACGTCAACCTCGGCAACATGATGCAAGCCGCAGCAGGTGCCCTCGGCAGCGTGAACGTGAACGTTACGACCACCACCACCAGCACGAGCAGCGGCAACTGGGGCGGCGGATGGGAGGACGAGCCCGTTGCCGAACCCGCTGCGCCGGCCGGCCCCGTGGCGATGTCTTCCATGGATTTCAACGACTACTTGAACGCCATCCGCAGCAAGACCTTTGAAGACAGCAAACTCTCCACTGCGAAGGCCCCTCTCTCCGGCAACTACCTCACGGCCAAGCAAATCAAGCAAGTCATGCAGGCATTCACCTTCGAAGACAGCCGGCTCGAATTCGCCATCTTCGCTCACAGCCGTTGTGTGGATCCCAGCAATTACTACCAAGTCTACGACGCGTTCGAATTTGAACTCTCCATCGACGACTTGCAAGAAGCCATTGGAGAATGAAGTTTGCTGCTTGGATGGTGGCCTTCGCTGCCTTGTTGTTCGTCGGCTGCAATGGACCGAAGGCCCTCGTTAAAAAGGGTTCAGAATTGGAGGATGCGGGCCAAATCGAACAAGCCGCAAACCTCTATTATGCCGCCGTGATGAAAGACCGGTCGCACGTCGACGCCCTGGCCTCGCTGCAACGCGCAGGCCAAGGCGTGCTGAACATGCGACTGGACGACTTCCAAAGCGCCGTTGCCCTCAACGACCGAGCTGAAGCAGTTCGGACGTACGAAGCGGCTGTTGCCTACTTCGATAAAATCGGTGGCGTCAACGTTCGGCTCGACTTCCCAGAACGTCACAAGATGGCCTTCAACCAAGTGAAGTCGGCTCACATGGGCGATTTGTACGAAGAAGGCATGGAAGACCTCGCTACCGAACGTTTCAACGACGCGCTCTCCAAGTTCGAGGAAATCGTTCGACTCGACCCGAGCTTCCGAGACGCCGATTTGCAAGCGGACATCGCCTACTGCGAGCCGCGCTACCGCAGCGGTAAAACGGCCTTGAGTGTGGGGGAATACCGGTCGGCGTACCGCGCGTTTGACGAGGTCATCGGCCGAAAGCTGGACTTCAAAGACGCCGCTGCTTTGAAAGACGAGGCGCTCTCCCAGGGCCTCTACACCATCGCCGTCATCGGCTTCCAAAACGGTTCCGACCGGCCGAACCTCGAAAACAAGTTCCGTACTTATGTGATGCAGGAAGTTGCAAACTCGACGGACCCCTTCCTCAAAGTGGTGGATCGTGAGAACCAGCAAATGATCTTGCAAGAGCAGCAGCTCGCGTTGAGCGGCATGCTCGACGAGAATACCGCGATCGAAGTCGGAGGCCTCTTGGGTGCGAAAGCGCTGATGAAGGGCACCGTCGTGTCGTACGAAGCCAGCCAAACCGAACTGCGGCGCTACACCCGCCAGGGCTTTGAATCGTACCGCGTGGAGAAGGTGAATGCGGAGGGAAAGAAGTATTACGACACGCAGTATCGGGCCGTTACCTACATGGAATTTGAGCAGAGCCGGGAGGTTTCGGTGACGTTCAATTTGGCCTTGATTTCGCTCGCCACCGGGGAAACGCTTGCGTCAGAAATGATCACGCGCTCGAGGAGCGACGCCATCCGCTTCGCGAAGTACACGGGCAACCGCAACAACCTGTTTCCAGCGAACATGAGCGGAACGGTGAACCGCAGCGGCCAGCGGGAATTGCAAGGGCTGCTCGCGTCGCGACAGGAATTGATTGCTGAATCGTCCTTGCTCAATGAAGCGGTCCAGGAATCGGCAAAGGGCATTCGCGAAGCCTTGGAACGGAATTTGCTTGAAATCGTCCCATGATGCATTTGCTGCGTTGGAGGAACGGTGTGCTGGGTGCTTTGTTTGCGGCTTTGTTGTTCGCTTCGTGCGGCAGCCAGCGGCAACTTGCTGCCCCAACGCCGGCTTGGGTCACGGAGCGTCCTGCCATGCCTGGATATTACCTGGGCATCGCCTCGACCTCAAAGGCGCAGCACCCGTTCAACGCGGAAGAAGTGGCAAAAAGTCGCGCACTGAGCGCCCTCGCTGGGGAAATTTCAGTCAAGGTGGAAGCCACATCCGTGCTGAATACCCTGCAACGGGACGCGCGGGTTTCGCAGCGCTTCGAAGAGGACATCCGGAGTTCGAGCCAGGAAGACCTCGAAGGGTATGAACTCGTCGGGGTGCATGAAACGGACTCGGAAGTTTGGGCCTATTACCGGCTGAACAAGGCCACGTACGATCGCATCAAAGCCGAGCGTAAATCCGCGGCCGTCGCGGTTGCGGCCGGTTTCTACGAAGCGGGATTGGCCGCGGAGCAAAGCCGGGATGTGGGAAGCGCGTTGGACCGATTCGTGCGCGGGCTGTCGGCCTTGGAGCGGTATTGGGGCGAGGTGAACTGGTGGCAGAATGCCGCGGGCGAGCGGGTGGCCGTGGACCAGGCCTGCTTGATCGGCATCAACCGCGTGTTGAATGGGCTGCGATTGGAGCCGTCAGTTTCGGAAGTGGAATTGGGATTTGGCACGCATTATCGTGGCGAAGTGGTGGTCCAAACCTTGCTCGCAGGAGGAGCCGTGCCGAACCTGCCCCTCATCGCGCGGTACAGCCGCGGCACTCTGCCCCACCGGAAGGTCGTGCGGACGAACGGCGACGGCATGGCGGCCGTGGTGCTGGACGGGTTTGACCCGGGCGTGCGGCGGGCGGAATTGCGCGTGAACATCGACGTGGACGCCCTGATGCCCGAACTGCCCGGACTTGCGGTCCAGGCCTTGATTGACGGGCTCGAAGCACCGGAACTCCTGGTGCCCATCCGACTCGTTGAGCCCACGGTCTTCATCAGCGGTCGGGAATCGGCATTTGGCGGCCCCACGCGCGACCGCGCGTTGCAGCAAGCCCTCAGAAGCGCCCTCTCCGAGCGCGGCGTGCGCATCACCGATTCAGAAGAGCAAGCGGACCTCATCATCGAATTGACCTCAGACACCCAGCAGGGAGGTCAAGGACAAGGATTCCACACCGCCCTGCTCAATGCATCCATCCAACTGATGGACCGCAATGGCGACCTGGTCCTTCACAAAACCATGGACCGCGTAAAAGGCGTTCAACTCAGTTGGGATGCTGCATCGCAGGCCGCATACACGAAGGCCAGCATGGAAATCCGAGGCAGTTTCCTGCAAGAAATGCTGGAATCGCTCTACCAGTGATTCGGTTGAAACCTGTTTTGGCACGAATTTCGCTCTAACAACATCAAAAGAAATCCAATTCTACGACCATGAACGTACGCACCTTCGCCGCTTTGGCCCTCACCCTGCCCCTCGCCTTTGTGGGCTGCAAAAAAGAAGCCGCCACCACCTCGACGCCGGACACCCGCGGAGAGGTTCGCATTGTTGAATACTGCTCTGGACCAGAATTCTTGACCAACAAAGACTACTTCCGGGCCTCGGCTACTGGCAGCAGCCCCCAGCGTGAAATCGCGAAGAAGATTGCCCGCCAAAACGCGGAAGCCACCCTGGCGCGGGCCATCGAGGCCACGGTGGAATTGGTCGCTGAAAACCAAGCCACGCAGCTTGGCTTCAACACAACCGAAGAAGCAACGAGCAAATTCAACGAGTTGTCGCGCACGATCGTGAACCAGCGGTTGAATGGGGCCATCACGATTTGTCAAGAGTTGACCATGACCACGGACAAGAAATACATCGCCTACCTCGCCATCGAATTGAGCGGCGCGGACATCGCGGACGCTTACGTGGAAAGCCTGCAACAGGAAGAGCGCATCCGGGCGGAATACAACTACGATCAGTTCAAGAACACCTTCGAGGAGGTGATGCAGAACTACCGCGACTGAGGCCTTGAGAGGCCAGTGAAACCGGGAATTCCGAAAGGGGTTCCCGGTTTTTTCGTTCAGGACTCGGGGGTCCAGACGGGAACAGTCGCGGGGCGCACGGGATGGAGGGCGCGGTGGGCCTGGACTTCGCCGAGCCAATTCGCCAGCATGGTGGGGCCTTCGGGCGTGAGGACGGATTCTGGATGGAACTGCACGCCCACGTGGGGAAGGGTGGCGTGGCGCATGGCCATGGGCAGGCCCTTGGCGTTGCGGGCCGTGATGGACAGCGCGGCGGGGAGGTCGCGTTCGTCCACCACCCAACTGTGGTAGTGGCCGATGGGCGTGGGCAGGGTGACGCCGGCGAAGAGGGGGTCGCTGGCGGTGCGAAGTTCGGTGGCCACGCCGTGGAGGACGGCATCGAGGGGCGCGAGTTCGCCGCCGTAGGCGATGGCCATGGCTTGCATGCCGAGGCACACACCGAGAACGGGCATGCGTTGGGCGGCCGCGATGGCCAGGACGTTGAGGGTTTGGCCCGCTTCGGATGGCAAACCGGGGCCAGGTGACAGGACGACGCCGTGGTAACCGGTGATGCCAGCGGGCACGACCCGATCGTTGCGGTGGACGTCGACTTGGGCTCCTTCGCGTTCGAGCGCGTGGTGCAGGTTCCAAGTGAACGAGTCGTAGTTGTCGATGAGCAAGATGCGCACGGCCAAATTTTGTCCTGCTAAGGTCGCAAAACCGCGCGCAACTCCCGCATGAACTTTCGTAGCTTCGGCTCATGGCACAAACCGTTTCCTCATCCGATGCCGCGGCACCCGTTGCCGCGTACAGCCAAGCCATGCGAGCAGGCGACTTCCTCTACGTGAGCGGTCAAATCCCCATCGACCCCGTTACCGGCCACCTCATCAGCGAATCCATCCACGCGGCCACGAACCAGAGCCTTGCAAACGTGGCCCGGATCTTGGAATCCGCAGGTGCGTCGTTGAACCATGTGGTCAAAGCATCGGTTTTCTTGATTGATCCGGACGACTACGCCGAGATGGACGCCGCTTACCGCGCGACGATGCCCCAACCCTTTCCCGCTCGGGAAGCGGTGTTCGTGGTGGGATTGCCGAAGGGCGCCCGGGTGGAGATTTCCGTCATCGCTCATTTGTCCCCAACCGACTGAACCATGTTCTTCCAACGCATCGCCCACTACCTCAATCCGCGCAACCTGTTCCGGCGGAATCCCGACGACGACGTGAACCTGCGCATGATGCACGGGGTCAACAAGATCAGCATTTGGATGTTCCTCTTCTGCCTGGTCGTGCTCGCGGTTCGCTGGATCGGGCGGAGCTGAGGTTCAGAAGATGAGCTGGCCGTTCGCGCCGCGGGCCTCGAGTTTGAGGTCGCGCAGCATGGACGCCTTGATGTTCAACCGGATGTAGAAGCTTTGGCGGACGCCGAACGGCACCCAATTCGCGGCGAGTTCCCAGCAGTGGAGGTCCCACGTGATGTTGAGGGTGGTGGGCGTGAATTCGCGCTGGACCAAATCGTACCCCGATTGCACGTCGACCCGCCACTTCTCAAACAACGTGGCGCCGCCCCGCACGTTCACACTTTGGCGCAGGATCGTGGAATCGCGTTGCGCTGCCGGGTTGAACACGCGGTTCGCATTCAGCGTGTAATCGAGCCGTGCGTTCCACGGCCACCCCGACTCATTGCCCCCTTGGAACGAAGAACCGAGTGCGGCCGTCGCCCGCGTCAACCGAGCTAGTCCCTCCCCGCGCTGCGCAAGGAACTCATCCACCACCGCACCCGTTGAATCCCGGGCGTAGGCATTGTGGGTCGCCGACAGGTTCACCGTGATGCGGTTGAACAAATTCGTGAACGCCCGCGTCGTCACCTCGCTCAACCGGATGCTGTCCGCCATGAAATTGTAATTCGCGCTCGTCACGATGTTGTCGATGAGCTTCACCTTCTTCAGGTCGCCTTCCGCGGTGCGTACTTTCGCCTCGAGGTTTTGGGAGAGGGAGAAATTCGCCGCGCCGGAGGAGCGGATGTCCCCGGGCATGAAACGGCTGAGGCCAAATGGATTCCACTCCACCACGTCGTCCCCGAGCGTCAATTCCCGCGTCCGCGTGTTCTCCGGGGTATAGCTCAATCCAAGGCTTGGACTCAGGACGTGCCGAATGGCGGGCACTTTGCTGTTCGCTCCCAACCGGAACATCCCGTAAAACCGCGTGCTCGCGTTGGCACTCACCCGCCAATCCCGCGTCGTTGCGAACCCGCCCAAGGTATCGGCCACCACCCCAAACACCCCCGGCTCCTGCTCCACCAACCGCTGGTCAACTTGCTGAAACGCCCAAAACTCATTGTACGACGCACTCGGCGTGATGCTCACAAATCCAAGCCGCATCGAACTGGTGGCCGTCACCGAATGCTTCATCCCATTGCGCGACTGCACCTCGCTCCACGCCCCCGCAGCGATGACGGTGTCCGGCGCGGAAAACGTTTGCTCAAACCGGCTTGAAGCCGTGAGCTGAACGTCGTCCATCAAGCGGGAGCGGCCCGCCGTAAGCCCCACCAACTTCGCCAAGGAAGAACGGTTCATGTTCAGCGTCAGCGACGGCACCGTCACGTCCACGTTTCCGGTCGTCGAGTTCTGCGTGTGCCGGGCGCTCGCCGCCAAGGAAAACGGGGTTCGCGGCAGGCTGTGGGACCACTGAACGCTGGACTGGAAGGTGTTCGACAGGAATTCCGTTTGGGAACTGCTCAAGTTGGTTTGGAAGTTGTTGCTCGAACCGAAATTGACGTTCGCGCTGAATCGACTGTTGGGGCGTGAACGCGGGTCGCGGGTGTGGTTCCATCGGACGAAAAAGGTTTTGTCAATGCTCAAGCCGCTCGAACCTGTGAAGCCCACGCGCCGCCGCTGAAAACTCAGGTTCAACGAACCGCTCCCCCGATAGCGCACCGCGTAGTTCGCCGTCGAACGGACCGCCCAGGTCCCCCCGGTGTAGAAGTCGCCCACAAGCCGAAGCCCGGCGACATCCCCGATGGGCACGTAATACCCCAAGTCCTTCAAGAAGAAGCCCAAATCCCCGCCGTCCCCATACCCCGGCATCAACAGGCCGTGGCTTCGTTTCTCGGGCGCGGTCGGAAACCAGCCGAACGGCAACCCGAGCGGCATCGGCACCTTCCGCACCTTGAGGAAAAATGGCCCACTCACGATTTTCTCCCCCGGGATCATGATGGCCTTGTTCAGCTGAAAGTGGTAGTGCGGATTGGGCGCATCGCAGGTGGTGAACATGGCGTCCGCGACGTGAATGCGCTCATCGGCTTGGCGCTTCGACACCCCCGCATGGAAGTAAGCCTCGCCCTGTTGGGTGACCGCATGCACGCTGTAACCCCGGCGCGTTTCCAGGTCAAAACACAGCGAATCCTGTTCGAACCGTTGGTCCCCTTGGACCAAGACGGGCCGGCCCAGCCAAGCGCCCGACGAATCCCGCACCCCAAATGCGCACGCCCGATCATCCTCCGCAGCATACACGATGCGCTCGGCCTCCAAGCGCAAGTCATCCATTTCCACCCATGCCTGACCGAACAACCGAACCTCCCCCGATTCGGCATCCACCAGCGTCGAATCCGCCGCATGCCAACGCACTTCCGCAGTCGCAGAACTGTCCGCAACTGCAGCCCGCGCTTCCTCCAAGCAAGACGCCATTATCCACAGCGCGAACGGGATAATCCGGAGAGTGGAGACGAATTGGGGGTGCAACGTCGTATTAGATTTGGACAAGGCCATGAACAAGCTCCCAAAACTAACGAAACGTGCGGTGCTGAGCGCGCTGTTGGCATCTGTTGTCATTGTGGCAGCCTTCTCGCCCGCTGCTCCTCGGATGGTGCTGGTCATCGATGCGGGGCACGGGGGGAAGGACCCGGGGAATTTGGGCACAGGAAGGTTCGGCCAAACGGAAAAGGACATCACCCTCGATGTGGCCACCAAGCTGCATCGCTACGTCGAGGAAAAACTGCCCGGCGTCCAGGTCATCATGACCCGCACCGGCGACTCCTACCCCACCCTTCAAGACCGCGTCCGCATCTCCAACGACGCCCAGGCCGACCTCTTCATCAGCATCCACTGCGACGCCTTCGACAAGCCCTCCGCCAGCGGCTCGTCTACCTTCGTGATGGGCATGCACAAGAGCGAGGAAAGCCTCCGCGTGGCCATGCAGGAAAACGCCGCCATCTTCCAAGAGGAGGATTACGAAAAACGCTACGAAGGGTTCGACCCGCGGGATCCGGACACGTACATCGCGCTCGCTTTGCGCCAAAACGTGTTCCTCGGAAAAAGCCTCGAACTGGGCAAATCCATCCAAGACCAGTTCCGCGATCGGGTCGGCCGCAAAGACCGCGGCGTCAAGCAGGCGGGTTACTACGTCATCTCCTTCACGAACATGCCGAGCGTTCTGGTGGAACTCGGGTTCTTGACGAATCCCACTGAGGAGGATTTTCTTCGCTCCGAACAAGGCAAGGACTACATGGCTTCGGCCCTTTTTCGAGCGGTTCGGGACTACGCGAACACGCACCACCCGGTCGGAAGCGAGCCGAAAATCGTCACAGTCGGCGTGCCCGATGGCATTGGAGTTCCCGAGGCCGTGGCGGCAACCGAACCCCTAGCAGGGCCTGACGCCGTGGTCTACCGGGTGCAAGTTTGCGCCTCTTCCTCACAGATTCCACAAGATGACCCCCGCTTCGGCGGTCAGCCGGTGGTCGTTGAGTATATTCGCAACGGACTCTACAAATACGCGGTTGGCGCCGCGCAGACCCGAGCCAATGCGGAAGCGCTCATGCGCACCCTCCGGACCGGTGAATTTCCCGACGCGTTCGTGGTCCCGTTCAAGGGCAACGAGCCGTGGGAAGAGTGAGCGCCGATTTGCGGAAATCATCACACGTGGCGAAACTCTCGCAGGAATTCAAGGTTGGAACACTCGTCGTCGTCGGCATCGCGTTGCTGGTCTTGGGGGTCAATTTCCTCAAGGGATTCAACCCGTTCCGTACTTCGCAACTCTACTATGCGGAGTACGCGAAGATCGACGGATTGGCGGTTTCGAACCCGGTTTTGGTCAACGGCTTCAAGGTGGGGCAGGTGACGCAGGTGCAATTCGCGGCCAATGGCAGCGGAGAACTCATCGTGGCCTTTGAGGTCGAACAGGAAAATTTGCGCGTTCCGAAGGACACCAAGGCCCGGATTTTTTCCAGCGATTTGTTCGGAACGAAAGCGATCGAGCTCGTCGCCGGAGAAAGCGAAGAATTGGCAGCTCCCGGCGACACGTTGGTTTCCGACATCGAAATGGGCATCGCGGACGCCGTTCGCGTGGAACTCATGCCGCTGAAAAACAAGACCGACCAGCTCATTGATGGGGTCGACGACATCCTGGAGAACCTCAAAGCCGTGTTCGAAGCGGACGCCACGTTGGGCCTGCCGACCGCCTTTGAGAGCATCCAACGTACGGTGGAAAGTTTGGAACAAACCTCGCTCAAGCTCGATGGGATGGTTGCCGAAAACCGCGCAGTCCTGAACAGCATCTTCAACAACGTTGAATCGGTGACCACCACCTTGCGCAACCACAACGACGATTTGGCCAACGTGATGGAAAACTTCTCGGAAATCAGCGATTCGCTGGCCGCCGTGAATTTCGCCCAAACCCTTGCCAACGTGGACCAAGTGCTCTCGGACTTCGCCTCCATTTCAGGTAAAATCGAACGGGGCGAGGGCTCCTTGGGCATGCTCATTCAATCCGACTCGTTGCACAACGGGCTGATGCAAACGAACCAGGAACTGCAGTACCTGCTCAACGATTTGTATTTGAACCCCTGGCGCTATGTGAAGGTTTCTGTTTTCTCCAAGAAGAATGAAAAAAAGCTGTCGGAAAAGGAAATCAAGCGGTTGCGTGACCTGATCGATGAGCAAATCGAGGCGCGCGACGCCGACGAATGAGCGGTTGCCGCTCCGATGTAGAACCCTGAAACGCTCCACCGATGTTGAGTATCGTGTTGTTCGCCCTGTTGCTCGTTGTTGCGATCACGTTGTTCGCAAAGCGGATTCGCTTCGTTCGAAAGGCCATCGGCCTCGGACGGGATGCTGATTTTTCGGACCAAACCCCACTCCGCTGGAAGACCATGGCCCGCGTCGCCCTGGGTCAAGGCAAGATGACGGCACGCCCCGTCGCTGGCATCCTCCACATCCTGATTTACATCGGATTTGTGGTCATCAACCTTGAAATGCTGGAAATCGTCGTGGACGGACTGACCGGAAGCCACCGCGTGTTCCGCGGCATTCCTGGGTACGACGGACTCATTGCAGCGTTTGAGATCCTGGCCTTCCTGGTCCTGTTCGCTTGCGTGGTGTTCCTGATCCGACGCAACGCCCTCGCCATCGCGCGGTTCCGTTCCAACGAACTCAAAGGATGGCCCTCCTTGGACGCCAACCTCATCCTCGTGGCGGAAATCGCCTTGATGTTCGCCTTCCTGAGCATGAACGCGGCCGATGCGCTGCTGCAAGTGCGCGGGGATGCCCATTACCCTGAAGCGGGCGCCTTTCCGATCAGTCAGTGGCTGCAACCGTTGTACGCCGGACTGTCGGATGGCGGCTTGGTCGCGGTGGAGCGCGGCATGTGGTGGTTCCACATCACCGGGGTGCTCGCATTCTTGGTCTACGTCACGTATTCGAAGCACTTCCACATCTTGCTCGCCTTTCCAAACACCTACTTTGCCAACCTCGCTGGACCGGGTACGATGCCCAACATGGACGCCGTGACGAAGGAGGTGCAGTTGATGATGGACCCGACGGCCGACCCGTATGCAGCACCGCCAGCGGACGCTGCACCGCCCGAAACGTTCGGAGTGAAGGACGTGACGGATTTGAGCTGGAAACAAATCCTTGAAGCCTATTCGTGCACGGAGTGTGGCCGCTGCACCAGCGCATGCCCTGCGAACCAAACCGGCAAGTTGCTCTCCCCAAGGAAGGCGATGATGGACGTGCGCGACCGGGCCGAAGAACTCGCGGGCATCAAGCAGAAAAAGGGGGCAGATGCCGAAGGAGGAACGCCGCTGATTGCGCGGATTACGGAGGAAGAGATTTGGGCTTGCACCAGCTGCCAGGCCTGCATCGAAGCCTGCCCCATCCTCATCAGCCCGATGGGCATCCTGCTCGACATGCGCCGCAACCTCATTATGGAGGAAAGCAAGTCGCCGGAATCGCTCACGGCCATGTTCAACAACGTCGAAAACAACGGCGCGCCGTGGGCCTTCCCGGCCGCGAACCGCGCCAATTGGATCACTGAATGATGTCGGAATTCCACGTACCAACGATGGCCGAAATGACGGCCGAAGGCAAGGCGCCGGAAGTGTTGTTTTGGGTCGGCTGCGCAGGCAGTTTCGACGACCGGGCGAAGCGCATCACGAAGGCGATCGCGAAGATTTTGCACGCGTCGGGCACCTCGTTCGCGGTGCTTGGGCAGGAGGAGTCGTGCACGGGGGATCCGGCGCGGCGTGCGGGGAACGAGTTTTTGTTCCAAATGCAAGCCGCGATGAACATCCAAGTCCTCAACGGCTACGGCATCCAACGCATCATCACCGGCTGCCCCCACTGCTTCAACACGCTGCGGAACGAATACCCGGAACTGGGCGGCCAATACGAGGTCATGCACCACACGCAATTCATCCGCGAACTCATCGAGCAAGGCAAGCTGCGCATGGCGGACGGCCAACCCTTCAAAGGCAAGCGCATCACGTTCCACGACCCGTGCTACCTCGGTCGGGCGAACGGCGAGTACCTCGCCCCGCGCGAAGTCATCGCAAAGCTCGATGCCGAACTGATTGAAATGCGCCGTTGCAAGCAGAACGCCATGTGCTGCGGAGCCGGAGGCGCACAGATGTTCAAGGACGCCGAGAAGGGCAACCGCGAAGTGAACGTCGCGCGCACCGACGACGTCCTCGAAACCGGCGCAAAAGTCGTCGCCACCGGCTGCCCGTTCTGCAACACCATGATGACCGATGGCGTCAAGCTCGCGGAGCGGGAGGACATCGTCGTGAAGGACATTGCGGAGCTCATTGCGGAGGCGGCGGATTTGGTCTAAATCAACAAGTAAACAACTCGCATTCATGCTTTTAGAAGGAAAAGTCGCCATCATTACCGGCGCGTCACGCGGCATCGGCAAAGCGATCGCCACCCACTTCGTCCAACACGGCGCGAAAGTCGCCTTCACCTACCACAGCTCGGCGGAGAAGGCCGCAGCCTTGGAACAGGAATTGACTGCGGGTGGCGGCGTTGCAAAGGGCTTCAAATCCGATGCCTCGAAGGTCGCTGAGGCCGAACAACTCGTGGCGGAAGTGGTGAAGGAATTCGGCACCGTCGACATCGTGGTCAACAACGCGGGCATCACGGACGACACCCTGTTGATGCGCATGACCGAGGAGCAATGGGACCGCGTCATCGACGTAAACTTGAAGTCCTGCTTCGCGCTGACGAAGGCGGTGTTGCGGACGTTCTTGAAAGCGCGCAGCGGGAGCATCATCAACGTCAGTTCCGTCGTGGGTGTCCAAGGGAACGCGGGCCAAGCAAATTACGCCGCTTCGAAAGCCGGCATCCTCGGCTTCACGAAATCCGTGGCGCTCGAACTCGGTTCGCGCAACATCCGCTGCAACGCCATTGCCCCCGGATTCATCGAAACCGAAATGACCGCCCAGCTCGACGAGGCGACGGTTCAGGGTTGGCGCGACGCCATTCCGTTGAAGCGCGGTGGCACGCCCGACGACGTGGCGAACCTGTGCGTCTTCCTTGGTAGCGACATGAGCTCGTACATCACCGGCCAAACCCTGAACGTGGACGGCGGAATGATCACGGCGTAAGCTGCGGGCGATGTTGAACGCGGACTGGGTCTTGGAGGCCGGAGGCTGGGCAGTAGCCGGGGTGGCTGCAGGTGCAGCGTTAGCGGCGTGGGCCTTGTACCGGGTGTACCACAGCGAAGGTGGATTGCGCCGGAGTGGACGTTGGGCGCTGGGCGCGGTGCGCTTTGCGGTGCTTACGGCCATCGGGGTGCTGCTTTTAGCTCCGTTGCTTCGACAAATCACGGAAGAAATTGAGCGCCCGGTCGTGGTGGTGCTCGTGGACGACAGCCGGTCCATGACGTTGGACGGGGATTCCGCTGAGGTCGCGGATGCGCTTCAGTCGTGGACGGATGGCATGCAGGCCGCATTTGGAGCCCGCGACGTGGAGGCCGCAGTCTTGCGCTTTTCCGGCGAGGCCGTGCCCGTGGCGGGGGACTTGAGTTGGTCGGGGGAAGAGACCGACCTCGGCGTGGCCTTGGAGGCGGTGAAGGACCGGTTTGCGCACCGCAACGTGAAGGGGATGGTGCTGCTCTCGGATGGGCGGGTGAATCGCGGCGTTGATCCGGAATACGGGGCTGAGGGGCTTGCTGGTGTGCCGATGTGGACGGTGGGCGTGGGCGATACGACGAATCGCGCGGACCGCTGGGTGGGCGAAGTGGCGTGCAACCGCGTGGCGTATTTGGGCAACCGGTTTCCGGTTGAAGCCGTCGTGGGATTCCGCGGGGAGTCGCCGGTTCCCGTGGAGATCACGGTCGAGCATGCAGGCCAAATCATCGCACGGGAAACCTGGACCCCCAACGCCGCAGAATCCGTCACGCGCCTCTCTTGGCTCCTCGACGCCTCCCGCGTGGGCACGCAACGCTATGAAATCGCGTGCGCCATCGGCTCGGACGAGCGCATCATCGCCAACAACCGCGCCGTGGTTTACGTGGACGTTTTGGAGCGCCAAAAATCCGTCGCCATTGCAGCCCGTGCGCCGCATCCCGACCTCGGCTGGCTCATCTCCGCTCTTGCGGCTCAAGAGGCCTACGACGTTCATGTGCACTACGAACGCCTCCCCCACCCCGACTGGAAAGCGCACCTCGACGAAGCCGACCTCATCATCGCCCACGACCTGAACACCGAATCGGCATGGGTCAACGACCTCGTCGGCGCCTCGGCACCGGTTTGGTGGCTGGGCACCGACGCGGCCTCGCTTCAGGCACTTTCCAACTTGAACCTCGGTGCGTCATTCACCTCGCGGGGAATGACCCACCGCCCGTTCGGTGCGCCCACCGAAGGCTTCACCCTGTTCCAATGGCCCGAAGCCGCTCAATCGGCCTTCCGCTTGGATCCGCCCCTCGTCGCACCGCTTGGCGAGTGGGAGCTGTCCCAGGCCTGGAGTCCTGCGCTGCAAGTTCGGCTTGGCGATTTGGTCTCGGACACGCCGTTGATGGCCTTCCGCAACGTGGCGGGTGAACGCCGCTGGGCATTTTCCGTCGGTTCGGGCTACTGGCGCTGGCGCATGAGCGAAGGCCTTCGAGACGAAAAGGCTCCGGCCCTGACCGCCTGGGTGACTTCGACAATCCAATTGTTGACGTCCCGTTCTGACGTGCGCCGATTCCGGCTCAACGCGCCCATTCGACTCGCATCCGATGCGCCGTTCATCGCTTCAGCTGAAGTGTACGATGCCGCATTGAATCCGCTGGTTGGAGCGCGCGTGGAAATGACCTTGACCACACCCGAAGGCAATGAGTTGACGGGGACCTTCATCGAGGATGGCGGACGATACCGATTGGATTGGGGACGGTTGCCCGCGGGCTTGTACACGTGGGAAGCCACGACAACGTTGGAAGGCGAGTTGATGACCACACAGGGCGAGGTCGCGGTGGAAGCGTCGGCCTTGGAATTCACCGCCGACCGAGCAGACCATGGCTTGCTCGTGCGCATGGCCGAGCGCACAGGTGGGGCATTTCTCGGAACCGTCGAAGAAGCTGCGCCCGAGGCCATTGTGGACGCGCTCATTGAGCAGCGCGGTGCCCAACCGGTCCGTTACGAGGAGGTGCAGCTGCGCGATGCGGTGGAACTCCCGTGGCTACTGTGGCTGCTCGTTGGGCTCCTGGCCGTGGAGTGGGTGTTCCGCCGGCGCACCGTCGGTTACTGAAGTGAATTCGCCGAAACGAGGTAGCGACCAAACCGCCGTAGCTTCGCGTCATGAATGCACAACCTCAACTGAACGGACGGTTTCGTGGCCTCTTGGTCGCCCTCGTCGTACTGCTGCCCGTCTTGATTTTTTGGAACACCCTGACCGTCACCATTCCGAGTGGATACGCGGGGCTCGTCTTCCACACCTTCGGTGGCGGCGTCGACACCACCGAAGCCCCGATGATGTCCGGTTTTCACTTCAAAGCGCCGTGGAACAAGGTCTATGAATATGAAATTCGCCAAAAGGAGCGGATGGAAAACCTCAGCGTACTGAGCTCGAACTTGCTGAAGATCGAGATGGACATGACGATTTTCTACCAACCGAATTTGGCCTCGCTTGCGAAACTCGAAATCGAACGCGGCCGCAATTACGAGGAAAAGGTCATCACGCCAGCGATTCGCTCCGTGGCACGCGAAGTCATCGCCAAGTACCTGCCCGAGGAATTCAACACGACGAAGCGCGAAGAAATCCAATTGGAAATCGAGCAGGAACTGAGCGACAAATTGGGGAACAACTTCATCCAGCTCAACGACGTCCTCATCCGCAACATCCGCTTGCCGCGGACCCTCGAGGAAGCCATCGAGCGCAAACTGCAACAGGAGCAGGAATCGCTGGAATACGAGTTCCGCATCGAGAAGGCATCCAAGGAAGCGGCGCGGAAACGCATCGAGGCGGAAGGCATCCGGGACTTTCAAGAAATCGTGTCTTCCGGCATCAGCGAGGAGTTGCTGAAGTGGAAGGGCATCGAAGCCACGGCCGAACTTGCAAGCAGCACCAACGCGAAGGTCATCGTCATCGGATCGGGCGACGATGGATTGCCCTTGATCCTCGGTGGAAACTGAAGGTCACGAGGGGACAAAAAAAAGGCCACCCGGTAGCGGGTGGCCTTTTTTATGCGCGGTAAACGCGCAGGGAAATCACTTCTCGATGAAGATGCCTTTCTCCTTGGCTTGAGCCATGGCGGCCTTCACGCCGAGACGATTGATCGTGCGAATTGCAGAGGCAGAGACCCGCAGGGTCACCCACGATCCATCTTCTTCCACGAAGAAGCGCTTCTTTTGCAGGTTCGGGTAGAAACGACGCTTGGTCTTGCGATTCGAGTGGGAAACGTTGTTTCCGACCATCACTTTCTTCCCGGTGAGTTGACAAACGCGGCTCATAGCTTCTCTTTTTAGGGAGCGCAAAGAAACGACAGAATTCGGTTTCAAACAACCTTTTTTTGACAATCCTCGTTTGCTTGCCGCAATTGGGACCAAATCAGGTGCAGCGCCTCCGTCACGCCCCGCTGGATGTTGACATCACGGGAACGTCCCCAATGGAATTCCTTGGTGGTGGTGGATCCCGACGGGCCCGCGACGGAGATGAAGGCGGTTCCGATTTCGGGGGTGGTCCCCGGGCCGGCATAACCGGTGGTGGCCACGGACCAGTCTGCCCCGAGGCGCTCCCGCACGCCAAGCGCCATGGCCTCGGCGACCGGAGCGCTGACTGCTGTGTGTTCCTTCAACAAGGCGGGAGGAACCCCCAACTGCGATTCCTTGACGGCCTCCGAATACGCCACAACGCCGCCCCGGAACCACGTCGACGCCCCAGGGACGCTCGTCAGGGCAGAAGCAAGGGCTCCCCCCGTGAACGACTCGGCCACGGCCAACTGAAGTCCCGACTCGCTCAGTGCCGAACCCAGTCCCTCGGAAGCCTGTTCCCACCGCGTAGAAGCCACGTACGGGGCAAGCAGCACGGCCGCCTCCTCCACGCAACCGTCCACCAAAGCACGCACCGCCGCCTCGTCCGCCCCCACGGCGCTCAACCGAACCCGCACTTGTCCAAACGAAGGCAAGTACGCCAAGCCCACCCCGCGTTCTTGAAGCCCTGCCTCCCAATCGCCCAATTGCTGGCTCAAGTACGACTCACCGCGACCGAAGCACAGCACCGTTCGGTGATACCGAAACGATCGCTCAAATCGCTCCATCAGCCGCGGAATCACCTCGTTGGTCATCAACCCCTTCATTTCATGGGGCACCCCCGGCATGCTCACCACCACCGATCCGTCCCGCTCAAACCACATGCCTTGTGCGGTTCCCAAGGGATTCGGCAAGATCGCCGTGCCCGGCCCATCGGGAAGTTCGGCTTGCAGTCGGTTCGTCTCGAGGAACGGCAGCCCGCGCCGATCGAAGTAAGCGCGCACGGCCTCCAAGGTCGGCTCGTGCATGTTCAGCGGAACGCCGAAGTAATCCGCAAGCGTCGGTTTCGTTCGGTCGTCCAACGTCGGCCCCAACCCACCCGTTACCAACACGACTTGGCATCGACCCAGGGCCGCGTCCAGGGCATCGCGCAAGTGCATCGGCTCATCCGAAATGACCGCCTTGTGGCTGACGGAAAAGCCGGTTCGAGCCAACTCCAGCCCCATCCAAGCGGAGTTGGTGTCGGTGGTTTGGCCCAAAAGCAGCTCGTCCCCAACCGTAATGATTTCAACGTTCACGCGGCAAATTTACGCCCCAGATGAAACACAAACGGCCCGCCGCTCGCGCGACAGGCCGTTTGATTCCAAATCCGTTTTCTCAGCGAATCGCCAAGCGCACCGTGCGGCTCGCATTTCCTTGCGAAACCTCCACGAAGTACAGGCCAGAAGCCAAATCCGACACGTCGAACCGCACCACCATGTCGGCGGTTTGGAACGAGCGGATGACCTGTCCCGTCGCGTTCATCAGTTGCACGGTGTGCGCTCCACTCCGATGCACGATCAACTCCACCACATCCGAAGCGGGGTTCGGGTACATCCAAACGTCCTCTTCGGCAATGAGCTCGTCCACGTTCACACCTTCATAGGCAATGTCCACGCAATCGCCGAGGTCCGCAATCGGCACCCGCATGTGCACGATGTCGTTGATGTCAATGGGGTCTTCGTCACCACGAACGTGCAGTCCAGGTTCATAATCGCGCTGGTAAACCAAATCCAAGTGCCCATTCACCGCACGCGGCGCCAACGAGCCAAATACCGACTCGAAGCCGTCAAAGTCCAGGTCCGGCGTCAGATTGCAAGGCGTTTCCGTGTTCCAGGTTACCCCTCCATCCGTCGAATGAACGAGGTGCAAGTGGCGGTAGTTCTGCACACCGGTGCTGTAGGTCTCCATGACGGCTGAATAGGTCACGTACAGGTTGCCGTCCGCATCGAGCGACATCGAGGGCATGCCTGCGAGGTTCACGTAGTAGGCCGCAATGTCATCGTCCAACTCCAACGCACCGCTGGCGTCTTGGTCCATGGTGTAGGCGATCATCAACGTGCTGTCAGGACCGAAGTCCGGAGTCCAGTATTCCAAACCGTTCACCCCGGGGAAGTAGCTGAACTGTCCCCCGTCGGTCGTGTCATCGTCCATGTAGTACATGGCCCCGAACGTGACGTGGACCCCTCCGGCGTCGTCCACGAGCACCGCACCCGCGCCGTCCGTGTTGAAAAATTCCTGGAAAATGCCGTCCTCGTTCCAGTCCTCGCCGATTTCCGGCAAACCGTCATCGATGACATACAAGTCCACGGGGAAGTCCACCATCGTGTGGTAGGTCCATGTGTCGCCGTTGTCGTTGGACACCATGGTGAAGGAGTCGGACCAATCATTGAACGAGGTGAAAGCCACCGTGTTGCCGTTTGCTGAAATGGCGTAGCTGTCACCTGTGAACGCGAGGAACGCGGAGCTGTCCAATTCCGCGAACACCTGGTCTTGGATGTCCCACGTCATGCCGCCATCGAGGGAACGGTAGTAGAGGAGGGCTCCGTTTTGGCCATTGAGAAACGCGCCTCCATTCGCTTCAGGCGTCGAAATACAGAGGACGTGAACGGTGTTTCCATCGGGACCACCCACTGCCGCGCGCGGCCACAACTTGCCGACCTCCAATTCCGAGGGGATGTCCATTTCCGACCATGCGCCCCCTTCTCGGTACATCATGTGCAATGGCGTGTCGATGCCGGCGTGCGTGATGGACATTTCGCGACCGCTGGCCGTTTCGACCAACGAAGGCCATCCCGTCCGAATCGACTCGAGGCGATTGTAAGGAACCTCGTCCCACGTATCGCCCAGGTTCACGTTGTATCCGGTTCCGCGATCTGCGAAGCTGCCGCCCTCCAAGCTGGTCGTCCATGCAGCCCCCACATGCGTCAAGCCCGAACCGTTGTCGCGCGCGTACATGCGGTTGTCCACTGCGGCGTTGGATTGCAAGTCGTATTGGGTTTGGCCGATGATTTCTTGCTGGATGACCAACTCACGCGACTGGATGTGCTCTGCGTGACCGATGCCGCTTCCCGACAGCGGCTGCACCGGGCGATCTCCAAAATCAGTGGCCGCAAAATGCGTGCGCAATTGCGGAATGCGCGCTTCGGGAGCCACTTGAGGAGCTTGCCCCAAGGTTGCGGAGGCCGGCCCCACGTGCTGCGCGGAGGCCTGCAAGGTGAGCCCACCTGCAAGCAGTGCGAAGTAAAGTTGTTTCATGGATTGGAAGGTTGTTGCGTGAAAATTACGCAATTCGGACCAATCTCAATGCACGGGAATTACCCCTTCGGAATGCGCGCCAGGACGGTTTCTCGCCCGGTTACGAGCTGATTCAATTCCACTTGTACCTCCGCGTCGAGGGGGAGGTACACGTCAATGCGGGAGCCGAACTTGATGAAGCCCACCTCGTCCCCTTGTTGAAGGGGTTGGCCGGGCTTCATGTACCAGCAAATGCGGCGGGCGACTGCGCCGGCGATTTGGCGGAACAAAACCGGACCGTGTGGCCCCTCAATGACGTGCGTGGTGCGTTCGTTCTCCGTGCTCGACTTCGGATGCCAAGCAACCAAGTACTTCCCCGGGTGATAGCGCGATTCGAGCACTTCTCCAGCGACAGGTGCCCACTGCGCGTGTACATTGAGCGGGCTCATGAAGATGCTGACTTGCAGGCGCCGATCTTGGAAGTACTCCGGCTCTTCGACTTCCTCGATGACCACCACTTTGCCGTCGCTGGGGCAGAGCACATCGCCGGGATCTTCACCTCCGATTTGGCGCTGAGGCAAGCGGAAAAAGTTGATGACCAAGGCCAACAGCACCAACGCCCCCGCATCCAGCACCACCGCCGCCCAAAGCGGCAAAAACGCGTGCGCCAAACTCACCACCACGGCGTCGAACGCCAACACCACCAACAACGTGGCCACACCTTCTCTATGAAACGTCATCTGAAGCTCAATTAAGCGACTGCGAAAATGCACATAAACGCCCAATAGGCCGGCGCTGCGAACAGAAATCCATCAAACCGATCCAACGCCCCGCCGTGCCCGGGCATCAGTTGGCCGGAATCCTTCAAGCCCAATCGCCGCTTCCACGCGCTCTCGGTCAAATCACCGGCCGTGGACAAAGCGCCGATGAGCGCTCCCATCGCGGACCATTCCCAACCGAACACCGCGCCGGCCACCAACGCCGCTGCTGCCATCCCGCCGATGAATCCTTCCCATGACTTTCCGGGCGATATCCGCGGCCAAAGTTTGTGCTTACCCAGCGGCTTGCCCACCAAGTACGCGCCCGTATCGTTCGCCCAGATCATCCAAACGAACGCCAACACCGGCCACGGATCGTAAGGCTCCGCCATCCATCCCCACGCCCCCATTGCGGCGGCTGCGGGCATCACGGCCAGGGCCACCTTCGCTTTGGACTCGGGCTGAGCCCGCCAGCCTTCGCGCAGTCCCAAGAAGGCCACTGCCGCCCAAAGCACCGCGTTCGACCAAGGCCCCCACCCGATTGCTGCCATCACCACCACAACGAACACCGCACCAGAAAGCGCCCGAACCCGGGTTTCCCGGTCATTCAACCGCGCCATCAAGCCGGCTCTTCCTCCGCAGGTGCATCCGCACTTGGCGCAGGATTCAAGGCCGGTTGTTCCGGCTTCGCAAACGGTCGCGCACCCAAGATGCGCTCCACGTCCTCCTTGAAAATCACCTCATTCTTCAGCAGGGATTCGGCAAGGGCCGTCAACTTTTCAAGGTTGTTGCTTAAGATCGTCTTTGCCCGATCGTAAGCGGCCTCAATGACCTTGCTCACTTCTTCGTCGATGATGCGGGCGGTGTCCTCGCTGTACGGTTTGGTAAAGCTCTGTTCTCCGCGGCTGTCGTAAAAGCTGATGTTGCCGATGCGCTCGTTCAATCCGTAGACGGTCACGAGGGCATACGCCTGCTTCGTCACCTTCTCCAAGTCACTGAGGGCGCCGGTCGAAATCTTGTCGAAAACCACCGATTCCGCCGCTCGGCCACCGAGGGCAGCGCACATTTCGTCGAGGATTTGATCGGTGGTCGTGATTTGGCGCTCCTCAGGAAGGTACCAAGCGGCTCCAAGGGATTGACCACGGGGAACGATGCTCACTTTCACCAGGGGCGAAGCGTGCTCCACCAACCAGCTCACCACCGCGTGGCCCGCCTCGTGGAAGGCGATGGTCTTCTTCTCATCCTCCGAAATGATTTTCGTGCGCTTTTCCAAGCCGCCGATGATGCGGTCCACCGCATCGAGGAAATCCTGGTGCGTCACCAATTCCCGGCCCTTGCGCGCCGCGAACAGGGCCGCTTCGTTGCACACGTTGGCGATGTCGGCCCCGCTGAATCCGGGGGTTTGGCGCGAGAGGAAGTCGATGTCAATGCTCGCGTCGACCTTGATGGGACGGAGGTGCACCTCAAAGATCGCCTTGCGCTCCGTCAAGTCGGGCATATCCGCATAAATCTGGCGATCAAACCGGCCTGCACGCATCAACGCCTTGTCCAAAATGTCCGCACGGTTCGTAGCAGCGAGGATGATGACCCCGCTGTTCGTACCGAAACCGTCCATTTCCGTCAGCAACTGATTCAGCGTGTTTTCGCGCTCGTCGTTCGAGCCCATCGAAATGTTCTTGCCCCGCGCTCGGCCGATGGCATCGATTTCGTCAATGAAAATAATGGCGGGGGACTTCTCCTTCGCTTGTTTGAACAAATCGCGCACCCGCGAAGCGCCCACTCCCACGAACATCTCCACGAAGTCCGAACCGCTCAACGAAAAGAACGGAACCTGCGCTTCACCGGCCACCGCCTTCGCGAGCAATGTCTTTCCCGTTCCGGGAGGGCCCACGAGCAACGCTCCCTTCGGAATCTTCGCCCCGAGGTTGGTGTACTTCTCCGGTTGTTTCAAGAAGTCCACGATCTCTTGCAATTCCTCCTTTGCCCCATCCAAACCCGCTACGTCCGCGAACGTGACGTTGGTGCCCTTGCTCTTGTCGTACACCTGGGCCTTGGATTTCCCGATGTTGAAGATTTGGCCTCCACCAGCGCCTCCTCCACCCAAACGCCGCATGAGGAACAGCCAAACCGCAATCATCAGGCCGAAGAAAATGACGTACGAAAACAGCTGCGGAATCAAATCGCTCTCCTCCTCGTAATCGTACTTCACCATGCGGGCATCCGCCCACAACTTCAGCTCTTCCTGATAAGCTTCAGCCGAAGGGACCGAAACTTGGTAATCCGGCCCCCGGTAAACGTTCTGCAACAAGCTGGTGCCTCCATCTTGCGGGGGGAAAAGCGAGTCGCGAACAGCGGGCTTTAACGTCACCATCGCCGTGTGGCCATTGTACAGAATGTGCTCCACATGCCCCGCCTCGACGTGGTCCTTGAGCTCCGCCCATTGAATGCGCTTGCCCTCTCCGCCGCTGTTCATGAACAGCATGCCCAGAAGCACAACCCCAATGATCCCGTAAATCCAATAAAAATTCATTTGCCGGCGTCCTCCGCCTGGCTTATCCCCTTCGTTCCGTTGTTCTTCCATGTGTTCCAGCGCTGCGCGTCAAACTTGTTGTAAGGCTTTCAATTCGGCATCCCCCCACAGTTCTTCGAGCGCATATTTGCCGCGGACGGCTTCATGGAAAATGTGCACCACAACGTTGCTGTAATCGAGGATGACCCATTCTCCGTTGCGCAACCCGTGGATGTGCCACGGCCGCTCGCCGAGAATGGCTTCCGCCTCTTCCTCCACAGAACGTGCCAAAGCCTCCACCTGGGTGCGGCTTGTTCCGTCTGCAATGACCAACATGTCCGTGATGGCATGGGGCACTTCGCGCATGTCCATCACGACGATGTCGTGTCCTTTTACGTCTTTCAGCGCTTCAACTGCGCAGAGGGCAAGCGGCTGGGGGTCGGTCGTTTTCCGTTTCGTCATGTAGGCCAAATACGCTTCGAAGATACAACATAACCAACCCGCAACCCTTTTAGTTCGCGGACATTCCGCGTCCATCGTACCTTGCGTCACCTCGCTGCCGCATGCCCTTTCCCCCGCTCCGACCCCATGCCGCCTTCGAGCGGTTTCGCTTCGATGAACTTGACAGCACGAACGCCTTCGCGGGGCGGTGGATGCGCTTGGCCGCCGGCGCATCGGAGGCTGTCATCCTGTCACGCGCCCAAACGGCAGGCCGCGGACAACATGGCAGGGAATGGTCGACCGAGGCGGGGCGGGATTTGGCTTGGTCGTATGCACGACGGTTTGGGGCGGGCGTCGATGAGCTGGACTTGGTGGCGCTCAACATGATGTGGGCTGCGGCGGTATTGGAAGTGGTGGAACGCCACGTCGAAGGAGAAATCGGCTTGAAATGGCCCAACGACTTGTACGTCCGAACGCCAACCTCCGGGTGGCGCAAGCTCGGCGGCCTGCTCATCGAAGCGCATTGGCGTGGTGCGGGCTGCGTGGGCGTGGTGCTCGGTGTCGGACTCAACCTTCGGTCGAACCGCCGCAACAGCTCATGGCCAGCCGTTTCTGCGCAGGAATTGGGGAGCGACCAGCTGGATGCGGAAGCGTGGGGGCACGAGTTGGAAGTGGCGGTGCGCCGAACGTGGTTCGAGCCCGCTGACCGCGAACGGTACCGCAAACGGTTGTTGTTTCGTGGGGAACCGCGCGACTTTGAAGTGAACGGCCAGCGCTTACGCGGCGCGTTCTTGGATGCGCTGGACGACGGACGGGGACGATTCGTTTGGGCCGATGGAGTGGCCGACCACGAACAAGGCAGCGTGCGCTGGTGCTGGGATCAAGGGTAGGTCGCGCGCAAGTTGCTCGCGATTGCATCGAATAGGCTCGTCAGCGCCTTTTCCGCCATCATCTTCGTGAACGGATTGAGTTCGGCTTGGCAGCGCACTTGGGCATCGCATCGGCCTGCTTCCACGGGGGTGAACACCAAATCCAACACGAACCGAATCGGCGTTCCCTTCCGGGAACCGTAGCGCACGCGCTCACCCGGCACCACCTCATCCCGACCCAAAACGATGGGAATGCCCCCGGGCACCTTGAAGGAGCACCCGTCTTCGGTCGCGGCGAAGTTGCTGATTTTATCGGCCGGCAAGAGGGCTTCGAGTCGAGCCGGATCGGCGACCTGTTCGATCAAGGTTGCCGCGTCTGCGCCGAGCTGGACGATGGGGGAATCGATGGAGGTCATGCGCTCGCGGATTTGGCCAAATGCGCCTCGCTCCACCCCTTCGCATCCGCGCTCCAAGCCGAGAGCACCTCCCGCTGCGCATCCGCAATGTAGCCCTCCGCGGCCGCCTGCTCCAACAACGTCGGGTAATCCGTCAACGCCTCCCACTTGCATCCCGCCTGTTCGAACGCCGCATACGCCTCGTCGAAACCGTACGTGAAAATCGCAATGAGCCCCTTCACGTCAATCCCCGCAGCCTCCAACGCCTTCACCGCCAGCAAGCTGCTCTTGCCGGTCGAGACCAAATCCTCGATGATCACCACATTCGATAACACGCTCAAATCCCCCTCGATTTGATTTCCCATGCCGTGGGACTTCGCTTCCGAACGGACGTAGATGAACGGCAAACCCAACTCCTGTGCGACCAAAGCGCCGATGGCAATGCCGCCTGTGGCCACGCCAGCGATGGCATCTGGACGGCCGTGCGCCTCGCCCACCAATTCAGCGAGGGCTTGCCGCAGATATGTCCGTACATTTGGGTGGCTAAGGGTCTTGCGGTTATCGCAATAAATCGGAGACTTGCGGCCACTGGCCCACGTGAACGGATCCTCCGGGCGAAGCTGAATGGCTTTGACGCGTAGGAGAATTTCAGCTACTTTACGACGACGATCCAAGGACATTGACATGGCGCAAAGCTACGAAGTATACATCCTGAACCGGCCGGTTATTTTCAACACCAACGCCCCGCCGGAGGTGGATGGATTGGTCTTGAACGAGCCGTCCGAAGCGGTCCTGAAGTCGTTGCCTGGCTTGCTGCGCCAACGATCGGACATCCCGGCCATTTGGCTGGTCGCTGAAGACGTTGAGGCCCTGTGGATTCGGTTCTGCATGGGGTACCACGAGGTGCTGGCCGCTGGCTGCATTGTTGAAAATGAGTTCGGTGAAATGCTGTGGATGAAGCGCAATGGGCGGTGGGATTTGCCCAAGGGCAAGGTGGAGCAACGGGAGCGGATCGAGGATGCGGCGCTTCGGGAAGTGACGGAGGAAACGGGGATTTCGGATTTGGTCTTGCAAGAACCGTTAGGCCAAACCTACCACACCTACGAAATGCACGGCAACGTCGAATTGAAAACCACGTTCTGGTTTCGCGCGCTCCACACGGGCGGAAGGACTGCGGGAACGCCCCAACAGGAAGAGGGCATCTCCGCCATCAAATGGATTCCGCAGCCCATTCCGGAGGAAATCCTGGGATCCACCTTTGCGAGTTTGCGTCGGCTGATCGGTTCGCGGGATTAACGCGGCCAGCGCTCGATGTCGGCGGCGAGTCCTTCGCTGGGAAGGCGTTGCCGGCTCAGGGCGTCGCCGTCCGGTCCGAGCACGACGATTTGGGGAACGCTGCTGATGCTCCACGCTTCCATGGCGCGGGGGTCGTTGCCAAGCCACCGCACGTTTTCCTGACGCGAAGCCCGATCGGCCTGAACGGCGTTCCACCCCGCTTCGGTGCCGTCAATGGACACCACCACGAAGTTCACGTCGCGGCGCGAATTCCTTTCGGCCAACTGGGCGAACAGTTGGCGTTCCCGCAAAGCCGCGGCGGAACCGTCCTTGACGATGAGCAACACGGTGCGCCGGCCTTCACAGAAATCCCGAATGGACTCCAACTCTCCAGACCGGGTGTTCCAGTGTTGCGGGGGCACCGGCGGGGCGGGAACGATGAGCTCCCGCAGAGCTTCGAGGAAGCAATCAGGCAGGTTCCCTTGGGCGAAAAATCGGGTCACAAGGCGCGAACGCGGTTGCGCTTGGGCGAGCACCCACCACGCCCACGGACGGAGGGCTTCGGACAGGCCCACGGGGCCCATGTCGATCGCTTCGCCCGCTTGGATAGCGGCCTCGAGGTCGGCTTCATCGAGGCCCTCCCACCAATGCTGAAGGGCGATTTCGGCAGCGTCCACGAAGGAAGGCGAAGCGAGCAGATCACAGGCCGGGCGAGGGGTTTGGCCCAAATGCGTCAGCAGGATGGCGTGCAACATCGAATCGGTCGCGCCCGTGGCCTCCGCCCAGCTCATCCGCTCGCGCAGCAAGGCGTCCTGCACCCACGGGGCGTCCGACTCCACGGATGCGAACGCATCGGCCATTCGGCGATTCGCCGCTTCCCACATCGAATCCTCGACCAAGGCGGCCCGCTGGCCCACCGCGCCCGTGGCCGAAAGCAAATCGTACTCAAGCTTGCGCAACTCCTCGAAGTGAGCGTCTTGGATGGCGTCGAGAACCGGTTGTGGGTGGTCCGATTCGCCGCCCTCCGCGGACTCCCAAGCGACCGGGCCAAAGACCTTTCGCAACCGCATGGGAACCCCTGTGGGACAGGTCAACACCGTGCGGTCGCGCTCGCGTTGGCGGGTGGTCAGTTCCCACATCCATGGGGGCGACTCCAAGGCCCAGGCCTCCCCTTCGGCGGTTACCAGATCGAAGGCTGCCGCGCCCTCATCCACCAACGCCACGTCCACCCACTGACGTTCGCCGGTGATGGGGTGCACCCGGTGGGCATGGAGCAACGACACTTCGGGACATCCTTCGAGGCGAACTTCCAATGATTGTGCGGAAACCGAAGCAGCAACCAAACCCAACCCCAAGGCAACGGCGAAGCCCCTCATAGGCTGTTGGCAATGGCGGCCGGAACGAAGGCAGACACGTCGCCGTGATTGCGCAAAATTTCACGCACCACCGTGGAATGGATGGGCGCGTGTTCCGGATCGGTGAACAGGATGACCGTTTCGAGCGACGGCTGGAGTTGGCGGGTCATTTGGGCGATGGTGCGTTCGTATTCGAAGTCACCACCGTTGCGCACGCCGCGGATGAGCCATTGGGCGTCTACTTTTTGGCAAAAGTCAGCCGTCAACCCTTCATAGGCCTGAGCGCTCACCTTGGGCTCGTCCGCGAACACTTCCTTCAGCCAGCGCAAGCGCCGATCGAGGGGAAACATGGACTGCTTGGTCGCATTCACCCCGATGCCGATGACGACCTCATCGAACAGGGGCAGCGCGCGACGGAGGATGTTCTCGTGCCCCTTCGTGAGGGGATCGAATGAACCGGGAAAGACCGCTCGTTTCATGGGGAAGTTTGGGACCAAATTACAAAACGCACCTGCCGCCGCGGCATTGTGCACTCACGCCTCGGGATGCTGGAAGAAGCTGAAATGCACTTGGCCGTAATGCCGGTGTTCCAAGAATCCGGGCTCCTCTTCGAAGTGAGTGCGCTCGCCGTGTTCAAGAATGAGCAAACCGTTCGGCTGCAGCAGTGGGCTGGCCAAAACCGCCGCAGGCAATTCCGTCAGCCGCTCGAGGTCATACGGCGGATCGGCAAACACGATGTCGAAGCTCGTAACCGGGCGCGTGATGAATTGCCAAACATCGCCTCGCAACACCCGGCAATGCCCCAAATCGAACTGGTCATACGCCGTGGCCAAATGCCGCACCGCCTTCGCATCCCGCTCAATGGACGTCACCGAAGCGGCCCCACGACTCGCGAACTCAAGCGAGACCATGCCGCTTCCGGAAAACAAATCGAGCACGTCTGCTCCCTCGATGTCCACCCGGGTTCGGAGCAGGTTGAACAAACTCTCCCGACCGAAGTCGGTGGTGGGCCTTCCCGTCCACCCCTTCACTGGCGCCAACCGCCTCCCCTTCAATGTGCCTCCTATAATGCGCATGCCTCCAAGTTCCAGAGCATGGCCCAACGGCCGTGCTTCAATTGCAATTCCGTGGCCTCCCACGTTCGAAACGGTTTCAAGTCCGATGCTTCCTTGAAAAACCGGTGAAACAACTCCCGAATGGCCGGGGCGTCCTCTCCACTGAGGTGCAACCGCACATCGGAGGGATCCAGGTGATCCCGGTGCAGCGCATTGGCCACTTGGTACAGAAGGTTTTCAGGCAAACGCTCCGCAGAAGTCATCGCTCCGCGAAATTCACCACCCGACCAGCGCGACCAAAAGGAACGAGCCGGAGAAACATCCAAGTAAACCGCCGCGTCCGCATTCCCCTGCTCCCGCCGATGGATGGCTTCGAGCCAAGCCAACGTCCCACTCACCACACGGGCCATCGGCCACGCCTTCAGGACGGCCTGCTCCACCCCGTCCTCTTGGGCTTCCCAACACGTCAATCCATTTTCGAACCGACTCGAACGCGTGAAGCGCAACGTCGGAGCGAACCCGTGTTCCAAGGCGAACGCCGCCACCCCATCCAACGGCTCCGGAACCAAGGCACAAGGTGCATGGCGACGGGACCACAGGACCTCATCGGCTTGCAGGCCCTTTCCTTTCAATTGCGCAATGACCTCGGCTGCGTGCTCGGCTCCGTCCGCCACCTCTTCCCCCGCACTCAAGCACCGCCCTTCCCGGCCCACGACCCATTGAAGGCGCGCACCGTCCCAATGCATCAACAGAAGCGAGGCCTCAGTTGCGCCAGTTGCCATCGGTGTGCGCCTCGGTCAATGAGCCGAACTGCAGCGTGTCCTTTTTCACCTTGTCGCGGCCGAACGGCGTCATGTCCTTCACCAAGACCGTGGATTGGACCAAACCGCCCACTTCCACACTGTCCGTGGCGATGAAGAATTTCACGCCGGTCAGCGGGTTGTACCACAAGCTGTCCAAGCTCACCCGCGGCAACCGCTTCTCTGCGCGCTTTTCCGGAGCAAAATTCTCAGCCCAAAACGACGTGTAAAGGGTATCGCGCACTTTATAAGGACTCAAATCGTTCACGATGTCATCGAGGAGCGTGGGCTCTTCCACGCCCAACCGCTCTGCAACGGCACCGACTTCATTCCGACGCAAGACGTACCCTTCTTCCAACGAAGTGGCTTCAGGCAACGTGTCGTGGAACGAACCCATGCTGTATTTCACCGGCAAGACCGGTTCGTAAACGAAGGCCGCGAGGGAATCAAACTCCGAAGCATAATGCCCGTGCACGTCGTTAAAAGCCTCCTGCGCATCCCGAATGTCCTTCAAGCGCTGAATGGTCACGGCCTGTACCTCCTTCTTCGTCTCCTGAAACTGAATCTCTTCATCTACGCTGTAGAACACCGCCCAGGCCAAATACAACGCCGCAACCGACCCCACCACTCCCAATCCGACATAGACCAGGCGGTTCAACCGTTCGAGCACCACCGGCATGGCCAACAAACCGACCACAATCAGGGCCACCGACGCCCACAACATGGCTTCCGGCTGGCTCTCCAACTCGTCCCCGGAGAGGAATTTGTTCAGGAACAACAGGCCAAACGCCACCAAAATCAAGGTGATGACGTACTTATTGATTTCGCGGAAAAACTTGTCCATGAGATGGAATTCAGGTTTGCAGGTGCGAATCTACGACATCCCTTCAGCATTGCACAACGCATTGATGTGAAGAATCGGGGGCGGCCGCTACAAAGTACCTTTGGGAGGTGAGTTCAGCCGTCGAAGCGTTCGAGCAGCATTTGTTGCATTCCTTTCCGCACTCCCCCACTGCGGGGCAAGAGCGGCTGATTCACGCCGTAGCGCGGTTTGTCATGAGCGAACAACCGCGGTGCGCCCTCATCATCCGCGGCTATGCAGGGACGGGAAAAACCACGTCCGTGGGCGCGATCGTGCGAACGCTGGCGAGCTACGAACGGCCGACGGTGCTGCTTGCTCCGACCGGCCGCGCGGCCAAGGTGATGGAGCGGTACGCGGGCATCCCCGCCTCGACCATTCACCGCCACATCTACGTCCAAACCCGCTCGCGCGACGGCATGCCCGCCACCGCACTCGCGCCCAACCCGTTCAAGCACGCGGTGTTCATCGTGGACGAAGCATCCATGATCGGGGAGTCGGGCGGCCGGAGCGACGAGGGCGGATTTTCCTACCGCAGCCTGCTCGACGACTTGATGGAGTACGTGTTCAACGGGGTGAACTGCCGGCTGATTCTCGTTGGCGACGATGCGCAGCTCCCGCCAGTGGGGTGCGACACGAGTCCGGCCCTTGATGAGAACGGGCTGCGTTCCGGGTTTTACCTCACCATCGCCACCATTCGGCTGACGGATGTCGTGCGGCAAGAACTCGACAGCGGCATCCTCTTCAACGCGCACCGGCTCCGGCTCCAACTCGAAGCGGGCGACACGTCCTTTCCCCAGCTGCAACTGGGCTTCCCCGACTTCCATCGGCTCGACGGCTACGACCTGCAAGAGAAGCTGGAGGAACTGCACGGGCGCTACGGCGAAGACGGCGTGGTCGTCATCACGCGGTCGAACAAACGGGCCAATTTGTTCAACCAGCAGATTCGGGTGCGCGTGCTTTGGCAAGAAGAGGACCTCAATGCGGGCGACCGCCTGATGGTCGTGAAGAACAACTACCATTGGCTCGCCCAAGCCACGAACCTGCCCAACACGCTGCTCGCAAACGGGGACGTGGTGGAAGTCGTGCGCATCGCCCGGCGGTTCGAACGCTACGGCCAAGCCTTCGCCGAAGCCGAAATCCGCCTCGTCGACCTGCCCGAGGTGCCCGCCTTCCAAGTCGCCATCCACCTCAGCGTGTTGAATTACGAGGGCGCCTCCATCCCGCACGCCGAGTTGCAAGCCCTGTTCGAAGCGGTGGCGGAGGACTACGTGCACCTCGGCAACCGCAGCGCCATCGCGAAAGCGGTCAAGCAGGATCCGTGCTACCAAGCGCTTCAGGTGAAGTTCGCGTGGTCGCTGACGTGTCACAAGGCCCAGGGCGGGCAGTGGCCGGCGGTCATCATCGACCAGGGCTACCTGACCGAAGAGCTGCTGGACGTGGCGTTCCTGCGCTGGTTGTACACGGCGTTCACGCGCGCGGAGCGGGAACTGTACTTGCTGAATTTCGATGACTCCTTTTTTCCTGCGGGCTGATTGAGGCCCAAATCAAGCTGCTCACCCATCGCTTCGCTCGAATTGTAATCCCCACTTTTCTCGCTTTGGCAGCTCACCGCACCTGTCGCGTCCTTGTCTAAAGGAGAAATCGCGAACAAGCGCCAGTCCACTTGCCGACGCCCCCCCTCGCATTGAGATTTGGGGAATAAGATAACAGCGAGCACAACCGGACGATGCGCCTCGTGAGCGCAGTTCATCGAGCGCATGACAAGCACGGTTGCGCTTGACCTGGACAGCGCCTGATACGTGAAGATTTAATGAATGTGAAGCCGAGAATCTCATTAAGCAGGTGAGGTTAACCCTTCACGACCCCATAAACCCCCTGAACAAAATGCTCATTTACATGCATTTAAGCCAACCATTTTCCCTTCCCGCAGACCCGAACCCCAAATAGGTGACATCATATCAAATGAGGGGCATCAAGCTACCGCCGCTTGAATGAGCCCGTAAATTCCAATCACTGAAAAAACGCAATTGACGGGCCCTTTTTCAACCTAAGCAGAATTTACACGAATCCATTACCATGTTATCATGAGTCACTTTTACCTCAAAACCGGAGCGCGGTGAATGTCCGCATCTGCACTTTGCTCCCTGTTCGCGCTCTCGATGGGGAGTGCGTCCGCCCAAAACGACTTCCAGCAAGTCGTCACCACCACCACGTCGGGAAACAAGGCGTTCCTGGACGTTGATGGAAAACGATTGCAGCAATCGATTGACTCCCTGTTCAAGTGGGTCGACGATTTGGAGACCTTGACTTCCACGCCTGCAGATCCTGACGAGGATGGGTAGAATCACGGAGCACCGGACGACAACGGTCACATCGTGATGAACGCATACGGCGGCATGAATTTGACCGTTGACCACTGGACCGGGATTGAGATGGCCTACAAAGAAGATGTGGAGGAAGTAAACATGAACGTCTATGCCAATGACATCACTCTCCACTCCGCCCCACACGATGGAGACCCATTTGCTACCCTGGAAATGGGATACGACGTCGACGAGTCTAGTGGCTTCGTATCCTTGGGTACTGAGGGAGACGTTCCCCTCGAATCAGGCGAATACTTCAACATCAACAGCGGCAATAACTTCTACGTCAACTCGCAGGGTGGCGCATTTGTGAGTGCGTCCGGTGGTCCTTTCAGAGCCTTCAGTGAATCCGACATTACGAATACCGCCATGGACGGGGGCCTCAAAGTAGAGTTGTCCGATTACAAGGGCTTTGATTTCGCCGAAAACGATGGCTATTGGCATTCCTCTGATCCCGATGAAGAATATTGGGATTATTCCATGCCCGTCATCTACATGAATAGCTCCGACGACATTTCGATTTATTCGCAAAGCACGGGCGGCTTGGAAATTTGCCGGGATTGCGGGACCGTTTCGCTGTTTGCAAATACCGGAGACATGAACGTGGACGCCGTTGATGGTCAGTTGAACACCAAAGCCGGTGGGATGATTGAGAGCCGGGCGATGCACAACTCCGTTGTGGTCACGGGCGATGCAGGCATTGATGCAGGCGAAGATTTGTTCTTTATGGCAGCTGGATCGGCCTACATCAGTGGCACTGAGGCAGTCGGCATTGGCTCAGCGTCAACGGTTTTCAGCGCAGTCGACGCCAATGGCCCCAATCAAAGCTCGATTGAACTTGCGGTCACCTCGACTGCACCTTGGAAATTCGACTCGCCGGATGGAAGTGGTCACATCGTTTTGAATGCCAATTCAGGCCTGAACTTGAAGGTTCACGACGGCGCCGGCATCGAAATGGCTTCAGACGACAGCGATGTAAACATGAACTTGTACGCGAATGAATTCGTGTTCCATGATGGTCCAGTAGTTGCAGAAACCGTTGTACCCCCAATCGTACAGTTTCTACCAATGAAAATCCCTGACAACCCAGAAAACGAGATGATGTTCCTGACCTCTTGGGGTGAGCTGTTGATTTACGTCAATGATGCCTGGAATGGTGTCCAAATGTTTCCTTTTGATTGAAAACCGATTGAAAAAAAAAGCCGACTCGAAATCGAGTCGGCTTTTTTTTTTCAATGCGTTGGGCTCAAGCGAGCTCGCGGGTCGAGAAGTAGAACGCGCCTTCGATGGCTGCGTTTTCGTCGCTGTCTGAACCGTGGACCGCGTTGGCCGCGATGCTCTCAGCGAAGTCGGCGCGGATCGTGCCCGGCTTGGCTTCCGCGGGGTTCGTGGCGCCGATGAGTTCGCGGAAGTCCGCCACGGCGTTGTCCTTTTCGAGGATGGCCGCAACGATGGGGCCGCTCGACATGTATTCGGTGAGCTCGCCGAAGAAGGGGCGCTCAGCGTGGACCGCGTAGAACGCTTGGGCGTCTGCGAGGCTGAGTTGCGTCCACTTCATCGCCTTGATGGTGAAGCCCGCTTCGATGATGCGGTCGATGATTTTTCCCGTGTTTCCGGCGCCCGTGGCGTCCGGCTTGATCATGGTGAAGGTGCGGTTCTTGGCCATTTGGTCTTGAATTTGGGCGCAAAAATAGGCCAAACCCCACAACGGCCTCATGACCTGTACCTTAAATTGTGCGCCATGCCCTTCCCCACCGCGCGCATCCCCGACCCGCCGCCGCCCACGGCCCGCCTGCGCTTCCGCCGCTGGACGCGCTGCGACGCCGACCGGCTCGCGTACTTCCGGCTCATGGCGGACCCGGCGGTGATGACCTTCATCGACCCGACGCGGCGCTTCGCGAGCGTACCGGACATCGACGCGTTCCTCGCGAACGACCCGCCGTTCGACGACCACGGTTATGGGTTTTGGCTTGTGGAATGGCGGGACACCGGCGAAGCCATCGGCACCATCGGCATGAAGGCGAAGCCGCACTACGGGTGGACGGAATTCGGCTACCTCTTCAAGCGCGCGTTCTGGGGGCAAGGCGTGGCGACCGAGGCCGTCGCGGCCGTGCTGAAATGGGCCGACGCAGCCGGCGTGTCGCCGCTGTACGCCCGGGTGCTGCCCGACCACGCGGCCAGCGTCCGGGTGCTGCAGCGCGCCGGCTTCGAATTCGTGCGCGTCGGGCCGCCCGAGGACGACTTCGACCACGTCTACGTCCGTCACTGCGGCTCCGGCAAAACGTGAATTGGGCGATCCAAATCGTCGAATTCACGTGAATTGGGCGAATTGAATCGCTGAATTTCCATTTTGGAATGGGAAGGCTGTTCGTCAGGGAGGGGTTATCTTCGCAAACATGAGCAACGAGCAACTGAATTCGGCCGCCTTGATGGCCTTGGAAGACCAACACGGAGCCCACAACTACCACCCGTTGCCGGTGGTGCTCGACCGGGGGGAAGGCGTGTACGTTTGGGATGTGGAGGGTAAGCGCTATTTCGATTTCCTGAGTGCTTATTCGGCGGTGAACCAAGGGCACTGCCACCCGCGCATCGTCGGTGCGATGGTGGACCAAGCGCAGCGCCTCACGCTGACGTCGCGCGCGTTTTACAACTCGAAGCTCGGGCCTTACGAACAATACGTGACGGAGTACTTCGGATACGACAAGGTCCTGCCGATGAACTCGGGCGCGGAGGCGGTGGAGACCGCCATCAAGGTGGCGCGGAAGTGGGCGTATGACGTGAAGGGGTTGGCCCCCGGAACCGCGAAGATCATCACGGCGCAGGAGAACTTCCACGGTCGGACGACGACCATCGTCAGCTTCTCCACCGACCCCGACAGCACGGGCGGCTTCGGGCCGTACACCCCTGGCTTTGAGGTCATTCCGTACAACGATGTGAACGCGCTGGCCGAGGCGCTGAAGGACCCAAACGTGGCGGCCTTCCTCGTGGAACCGATTCAGGGAGAAGCCGGGGTGAACACGCCCGCGGACGATTACATGCAGCGCGCCGCCGCGTTGTGCAAGGAGGCCGGCGTGCTCCTCATCGCTGATGAAATCCAAACCGGAATCGCCCGCACCGGATCGCTGCTCGCCACCTGCGGCAACTGCACCTGCGAGAACGGGTGCGAACGCCAACCGGCCACGTACATCAAGGCGGACCTCCTCATCCTCGGCAAGGCGCTGAGCGGCGGGGCGTACCCGGTGAGCGCGGTCCTCGCGGACAACGCGGTCATGGACGTCATCAAGCCCGGCCAGCACGGCTCAACGTTCGGCGGCAACCCGATCGCGGCGGAAGTCGCGGTGGCGGCGTTGGAGGTCGTGAAGGACGAGCGGCTTGCCGTCAATGCGCGGGGGCTGGGCCGGCGGTTCCGGGAGGCGATGGAGGCGTTGAAGGGCGAATGCGATTTGGTCACGCTCGTGCGCGGACGCGGCTTGCTGAACGCGGTCGTCATCAACGACACGCCGGACAGTTCGACTGCTTGGGACCTTTGCGTGGCGCTCGCCTCGAACGGTTTGCTGGCGAAACCAACGCACGGCAACATCATCCGCTTCGCGCCGCCTTTGGTCATGACAGCGGACCAAATGGAAGACTGCATCGCCATCATCCGCAAGACCTTCCTCGAATTCGCCCGCTGATCGGAACATTTTTGTCCGCTGGAATTGTAATCGCCACTTTTGCCATTGCTTCCTGGGATGGCAGATGGTTGCAGGCACAGAATGGCGATTCTAGAAGGGATTTGGGGATTTCAACTCGAGCGCCGCGAATTTTTCAAGGCCAAAGGCGTTAACGAATTGCGGAGGACCGAACGAAGGTGTCCCAGGCCGATTGCAACGCATCCGGGTTGAGGCCAGGCAGGTGTTGGAAGGTTTGGCTCGGAAGCGCGATGTTGGGGCTGAGGTAGCGGTATTCGATGGATGGGATTTGGCCCGTCATCCAGTGCAAGAGCTCCTGAATGGTCGCTTGAAAGGAGGCCAAAAGCATCGGCGTCTCCGTCCCCATCACCCGAGCGACCAACGCGTCCACGACGTCGGGAAGCGCAGCGAAGGCGCGGGATTGCTTGCCGTCACCGTGGACGGCGATGCGGCCGTTCGTGAGCGCTTCGAAGAAAAAGGCGTGCACCACGGTGTCGAAACGCATGGAGTGGTTGGGGCCAAACACCTGACCCGAGCGCAGGATGTGCACTTCCTTGTCCGCATGGCGCAACTGGGCGAAGTATTGCTCCCCGAGCAGCTTCGAAACGCCGTAGCCGTTTTCAGGAGCCGGCTCGGAATCCACGGTCAAGTTCGCACGGAACCCATACACCGCCGTCGAGCTCAATGCGATGGCGCGCTTGAGGTCAGGCGACGCCTCCAAAGCGCGCACCACCGACAACGTGCCGAACCCGTTGACCTGCTCGTATTGAACGTGCTGGCTGTGGTGGTACGGCTCGTCAACGAAGGCGGCCAAATGCACCGCGACGTCGTGGCCCCGACTCGCCTGCGCCACCTGCCGGCCGTCGAGCACGTTGCCGTGCACGAATCGGACTTTTCGATAGGGTTCGGAGCGCAGGAAGAACCGCCGATCGCCGCGAGTCAGCGCGTCGAATACGGTGATTTGGTCGATTTCGGGCCGGGCATCGAGGGCATCGCACAGCGCGGTGCCGATGTAACCGGCTCCTCCGGTGATGAAAACGTTCATTGTGATTTTAAATGCAAGCCGCACTCGGTTTTCGAACTGCCTTCCCAACGGGCGGAGCGGGCGTCGGAACCGTCCCACTTGCGGGTGCAAGGGAGGCAGCCGATGCTCAGGTAGCCCGCGGATTCGAGTGGGTGTTTCGGAAGGCCGTGTTCGCGGAGGTACTGGTAAATGTCGCGGGCGGTCCACTTCAGCATCGGGTGGTACCGCAGGATGCCGCGGTCGTCGGTTTCGAGGCGGGGTTTGCTGGCGCGGGTGGCGGTTTGGTCGGCACGAATTCCGCTGACCCACACATCCCCCGGCCCGAGCAACGACTCCATCGGCTCCACCTTGTTCAAGCGGCAGCACGCATCCACGTCGCGGGTATGCAGGAGCGCCCCGGACGACGTGCACTGTTCAGCGTACGTGCGCGTGCTGCGGACCTGCTTGAGGTCGAACCCGAGCCGCCCTTTCAAGTCATGAGCGAAATCGTATGTCTCGGGGAACAAGTAGCCCGTATCGATCAGGACCACCGACACGCCGGCGTGCTGGGAAAGCAGGTGCAGCAACGGAACGCTTTGGGTTTGGAACGACGAGGTCGCGTAAATGCGCCGACCCTCCTCGCGAAATCCGCCCAAGGTCGTCGCCAAATCCGACTCCGTCGCCGCCACCAATTCCGAAAACGCCGTCATGCAGCAAATTTCGGAATGTGACTGAAGTCACACAACCCCAAGCGGGGCTTTTGACACTACCCAGAGAATAGGCTCAGAGCCAGCCGTGGCTCCGCATCCAGTCGTCGTTGTACACCTTGCCGACGTAGCGCGAACCGTGGTCGTGGAACAGGCACACCACCACGTCGGTCGGCTTGAGCTGGTCCTTCAACTGCCGCAGTCCTTGGAAGGTGGAACCGCAGGAGTAGCCGAGGAACAGGCCTTCGGTGCGGGCGAGTTCGCGAGCGGCCAACGCGCCGTCCTTGTCCGTCACCTTCTCGAACCGGTCGATCAGGCCGAAGTCGACGTTGGCGGGCAGGATGTCCTCGCCCACGCCTTCGGTGATGTAGGAATAGATTTCGGACTCGTCGAACTCGCCGGTTTCGTGATACTTCTTCAGCACGCTCCCGTAGGAGTCGATGCCCCAGAGTTGGATGTCCGGGTTTTGCTCCTTCAGGTAACGCCCCGTCCCGCTGATGGTCCCGCCGGTGCCCACGCCCACGACGAAGTGGGTGACGCGGCCTTCGGTTTGGGCCCAGATTTCGGGCCCCGTGGTGCGGTAGTGCCCTTCGCTGTTCGACAGGTTGTCGTACTGGTTGCACCAAAAGGAATTCTCGATGGACTCGTTCAGCCGCTTCGCCACGCTGTAATAGCTGTCCGGGTGGTCGGCGCTCACTTCCGTCGGGCACACGTGCACTTCCGCGCCCATCGCCCGCAGGATGTCGATCTTCTCCTTCGACTGCTTGTCGCTCATCGTGCAGATCAGCTGGTAGCCTTTCACTGCGCAGGCCAAAGCCAATCCCATCCCCGTATTGCCGCTCGTGCATTCGATGATCGTCCCCCCAGGTTGGATGTCGCCACGGGCTTCGGCGTCCTCGATCATTTGGAGCGCCATCCGGTCCTTCACGCTGTGCCCCGGGTTGAAGTATTCCACCTTCGCCCAGACCTCACACGGCAAGTCTTCTGCGATGCGGTTCAACCGAATCATCGGGGTGTCGCCGATGGTTTGCAGGATGTTGTCGTAGACGCGGTGGGGGTGGGCCATGGTGCAAAAAATGTGGATACGAAGGTAGGGCGCGACCGGGGTTTGTCCCAGAAGGGAGCAAGCCAAATTCAATCAAAACCGAAACAACATTCACCCGCACGGACTGCAACGCGTGCCTTTCCCAGCGCAGCCAAAAGCGGCCCCGTTCGCCCAAGCTTTGCTCAGCGAAACCGCAGTGCTGAAGCGGGCTGGATGCGGGCCGACGCCCAAGCCGGGAGGACGAGCGCCACCGTGCACACGACGAAAGCGCCCGCTTCAATGCCCGCGATCCGGAGCGCGTTCAAGCGGATGGGCACCGTGTCGACGTAATACGCGGCGGGGTCGAGGTGGATGAGGCCGGTTGCGGTTTGTCCCCAAGCCAAACCCAAGCCGAGCACATTCCCCCAGAAAAACCCCCACCCGAGGATGCGCACCGCATGCCAAACAAAGATGCGCACCACGGCACCATCCGACAAACCCAGCGCCTTGAGCAAACCCACCATCGCCGTGCGCTCCAAAATGATGATGAGCAGCGCCGAAGCCATGTTGATGATGGAAATCAGCACCATCAGACCGATGATGATTTCCACGTTCAAATCCAGCATCCCGAGCCACGAAAACATCTCCGGCGACTGCTCGATGACGGTCTTTGTGGTCCACCCCAGCGGCAGCGCGCTGTACAGCGCCTCGTCGGCTTGCCACAGCCCGTCGAACCCGTCGAGATAGACCTCGTAGCCGGAGGCATGGAACCGCGCACCGCCTCCTGCCGATCGGGCGACCCAGCCGGTGTCGGTGGGGGTAAACCGAACGGTGTCGGCGGTTTTGTGAGCCGGCTCTGCCCGCTCGCTGAAGACCGCTTCGAACGGAGCCTCCGGCAATTCCGGGACCCGATGCGGGCCCGAGCCGCGCCACCGACTCACCACCGCATGCCATGCGGGATCCGAACTGGACCAAGACCACCGCCCTGATTCCGTCCCGTAACCGAACGCTTCAAACGCCCCATCGACCTCGGCCCCTTGCGCTTCCAAGCCCCAGCCCGCGGAGCGCGTCACCGCCTGAACCGGCGTGAACACGAACTCCCGGTCGAATTCGTACAGCCCCGTTTCGTAAATGCCCGCCACCACCATTCGGCGCGGCCGCGGCACCGCATCGTCCGCCACCAAATACAGCCGCACCGCATCCCCCACTTCCAACTGCAACTCCCGTGCCTGCGGCCCGCTCACCACCACCGAATCCCCCGCCAGCGCAATCCTCCCCGCCAGCATCGACCGCTCCAACAAATCGAACGACAGCCCCTCCCCCACGGCCTTCACCACCACGCCTTCGTGGTCCTCCTTCGTTTCGAGGATGCCCGGCAACGTATAAAACGGCTGCACGCGCCGCACGCCGGGCGCAGCCGACAAATCGGAAGCCACCGCCTCATCGAGCCGGATGCTCCGGGCCGTCGGGTCCGTCGAGAGCACCTGCACGTGCGCCCCAAACCCCACCACCAACTCCCTCACCTCGTGCTGGAACCCCTCCACCACCGCCGTCGCCAAAATAATCAGTGCAATGCCCAACGCGACCCCCGCCGTGGCAATGCGCACCACCGGCCGAGACCACGAGGCCTGACCTTCGGATCGGGCCATGCGCGCAGCGATGTGACGGGGCAAGTTCATCGGCCGCAAGTTACGCGCAGAAATCGGCCTAACTTCGGGGCGATGAAGCTTTGGAAAGTCGCTGTTTTGGTCGGGTGGTGCGGGTGCGGCCTCGCCCAGCAGGAGCCCGCTGCGCCTTGGATTGCGCGGGAAACGGCCGCCGAATTGCACCTGCCCGAACGGACGCAGCCACCGCGGCGGGTCGTGTTGGGGAACGAGCAGCTGAAGGCGCTGGTGCCGCTCCTCGGGCGCGGGGGCGTGGCCGTGGTGGCGAATGCGACGTCGGTGCTGCAGGCGGATGTGCGGGAGCGGCCGACGCATTTGGTCGACACGTTGTTGGGCTTGGGGGTCAACGTGCGGAAGGTGTTTGCGCCGGAGCACGGGTTCCGGGGGGATGCCGCCAACGGGGCGCACATCGAAGACGGCCACGACCCGCGCACGGGCCTGCCCATCGTGTCGTTGCACGGGGACCGGCGGAAACCGCGCCCGGAAGACCTCGCGGACGTGCGGACCATCGTGTTCGACATCCAGGACGTGGGGGCGCGATTTTACACGTATTTGAGCACGCTCGCCCTCGTCATGGAGGCGGCAGCGGAGGCGGGGGCGGCGGTGGTCATTTTGGACCGCCCGAATCCGCATGGGCACCACGTGGCCGGGCCGATGTTGCAGCCGGAGTTGACGTCCTTCGTGGGCCAGCTGCCCGTGCCGATGGTGCATGGGCTGACGCTCGGGGAGGTGGGCCAAATGATCAACGGGGAGCACTGGCTGCCCGATTCCCTGCACTGCGCGTTGACGGTGATTCCCTGCCGGGGCTGGGTGCACAGCGACCGCTGGGATCCGCCCGTCCCCCCAAGCCCCAACCTTCCCACGGCCAGCGCCATGGCCCTCTATCCCTCCCTCTGCCTCTTCGAGCCGACGGTGATGAGCGTGGGGCGCGGGACGCCCTTTCCCTTCGAGGCGATCGGTTCGCCGGGGTTCCCCGATTCGAGCTTTGCGTTCACGCCCGTGCCGATACCAGGAGCGGCGCCGCATCCGAAGCACGAGGGAATGCGATGCACGGGGCGCGACCTCAGGACGCTCGGGGCGGAGTGGTTGGATGCCCCTTCGGGATTCGATCTGCGGATGGTGCTGGATGCGTTTGAAGAGCACCCCATCTCCGGGTGGGTCCAAAGCCCGAACTTTTTCGACAAGCTGGCCGGCACGGCGGAGTTCCAGCGCGTGTTGGGGGCAGACGCCGCGGAGGTGGATGCCGCCTTTGAAGGGTGGACGCGGGAGTTGTGGGAATTCGTCGGGCGGAGCGAGGCGTATTTGGCCTATCCGCTGACGCGCTAAATCCCGGTGGAAATGCTATCTTAGCCGGCAAACCTCGTCGAAATGAAGCGAATCGCCCTCACCCTGAGCATCGCCGCGGCCGTCGGCCTGAGCAGCTGTTACGAAAGCCCCGAGTTCATCAATCCGGTGTACAACTGCGAGTGCGGAGCGATCACGCTGAATGGCCAGTCGTTTCCACTGAAGATGGCGGAAGCCGTGGTGTGGGATTCCCTCGAACCGCTCTCGCGCCGGTACCACCTCGTGGCCGACATGCGCACACCGGAACTCGTGGAATCGCACGCACCGGCTCACGACTTCACGGTCACCTTGGAATTCGATTCCATCAACCGCCCGGTGTTCTACATCCCGGACGACAGCATCGTGCACGGCATGCAGGAAATCAACCAGGGCGACGAGTTCTTTCCGGTCCGCGATTTTGTGGCCACCAACGCGGTCATTACGCCGACCCCGGCCTTCCTCGGCGGAACGGAAAGCGTGACGTTCCAAATGCTGCTCAAGGAAGCCGTCAACGGCAATCCCGTCGGCTTCGAAATTCCATTCAGCGGGAGCTTCGTCGTCAACATCGACTGAACTCACCTCCCTTTTTTGATGACGTGTTGGCCTGCGGGGATGTAAACGGCATCCGTGGGGCCCAGTTCGATGCGGTGATTTCCCGTGAATCCGCCGAAGGCAGGAAACACGAGCCGCTCGCGGGGCGTATGGGGAGCGGAATGCCACCAACATGCGGCCGTCAGCGCCTGCCGGCCTGCTCCATGCAACCTCACGCCAGGGTGAACGTGCCCACACGCATGCACGTGGAACCCCTCCTTCCAGTCTTCAGGCTCGTGGGTGCAGGTCAATCCCCCCGCATCCCACCTTTCGGTAACGTCCAATCCGGCCGCTCTCCAATCGCTCGGAGCCAACACATCGTGGTTTCCTTGCACCAACACCGCCCGATCCAACGGCGTTGCATGCCGCCACCGAACGAACCCCTCCCACTCCGCGTTGTGCTCGCTGTGAAACAAGTCCCCCAGCACCACGAGGGTACGGGCGCCCGTGGCACGGAGGGCCTTTGAAAGCCGATCCAGCGTCGCTGCATTGACGCCTTTGGGCACGGCCATGCCGTTGCGCCGAAAATGCCCCGCCTTTCCCAAGTGCACGTCGGCCACCAGCAGCGCCCCCTCGGACGGCATGAACGCAGAACGGTCCGGCCGGAGGATCAGCGTTGCGCCCGTTCCCCCATGCCAGACCGTTCCTTCGCGCATGGCGCGGATGAATTAGAAGCCGAAGCCGATGTTCACCCCGAAGCGCAATCCCATGCCCGTATTTTCCGAGCCGCCCAACGACGCGTCGATGTACTTCTGGCCGAAGTACACATCGCCCTGCTCCACTGAGCTGATGTCCTCAGAGAGGTAATTGCGGGTGAAGCTCACGCTCTTGAACTGCGGACCGATGAACGCTTCCACCATCGCCCCACCTGAAGTGTAGTAAGCATATCCGATGGTGATGCCCCCGCCGATGGCGTCGCGTTGGTCGTCGCGAGAAACGTCGGCCGAGCCTTCCAGCGTGGTCCCCGTCACGTCATCATAATAGGTGTACCCTTCGTCGCGCACGTCGTTCCAATCCCACTTCGCTGACAAATAGCGAACGAAGGCCGCCAAGTAAAGGCCGTGCGGCGCACCGGTTGCATCCGGTGAGACGTAGTAGCGGAACTCCGGAATCACAATGAATCCCGTCTTCGAACGCTCGAGTCGGTTGTTGTACGCGCCGAGCGACGAGTTTTGATCGCCGTTGGACGAGATGAAACCCGGCATCAACTGCACGGACATTTGGTCGTTCAACATGTGCTCATAACCGATCATGTACTGCCCCGTGAACAACCCGAACGGGTTCATTTTCACGATGCTCTGATACTGCTGACCGAAGGCCGCCGAGGTGACCAAGGTGCAAGCCCAAACCAAGCCTGCCAATCGTAGTGTTGCTTTCATGTTCATCATAGTTGGGTTAAAGACGCCCAAATCAAGCTTCTTGTTGCTTGATGAGGTTCAAAGCCGATCCCGCACGGAACCAGCCGATTTGCTGCTCGTTGTAGCTGTGGTTCACCGTGATCTGTTCGCTGCTGCCGTCCGCGTGGACGAGCTCAAGGGTGAGCGGCTTGCCTGGGGCAAACGAAGCGAGGTCCACGAAATTGAACACGTCCGCCTCCTGGATCTTCTCGTAGTCCGACTCGTTGATGAAGGTCAGCGCGAGCATGCCCTGCTTCTTCAAGTTGGTTTCGTGGATGCGAGCAAACGACTTCACGAGCACCGCAGTGACGCCGAGGTGACGCGGCTGCATGGCCGCGTGTTCGCGCGAGCTGCCTTCCCCGTAATTCCAGTCGCCCACCACCACAGTGGGAACGCCCGCGGCCTTGTAAGCCCGCTGAACCGCTGGCACCTCACCGACTTCGCCCGTGAGCTGGTTCTTCACCGCATTCACCTCACCGCCGAACGCGTTGACCGCGCCGGTCAAGGTGTTGTTCGCGATGTTGTCGAGGTGTCCCCGGTAACGCAACCAAGGTCCCGCCATGGAAATGTGGTCGGTCGTGCACTTGCCCGCGGCTTTGATGAGCAACCGCGCACCCGTGATGTTCTCCCCATTCCAAGGTTGGAACGGATCAAGCAACTGCAAGCGCTCGCTGGCGGGGTTGACCACCACTTGAACGCTGCTGCCATCTTCAGCTGGAGCGAGGTAGCCCGCGTCTTCCACCGCGAATCCTTTGCTTGGCAATTCGTCGCCTGAGGGCTCGGCAAGCATCACCGAAGAGCCGTCCTTCGCCGTCAAGGTGTCCTTCATCGGATTGAAGGTCAAGTCGCCAGCAAGGGCCATGGCCGTCACGAGTTCCGGGGACGCCACGAAGGCGTGGGTGTTCGGGTTGCCATCCGCACGCTTCGCGAAGTTGCGGTTGAAGCTGTGGACGATGCTGTTCTTTTCTTGCTTCTCGGCACCGGCGCGCGCCCATTGGCCGATGCACGGCCCGCAGGCGTTGGCAAAGACTTCGCCTCCGATTTGCTGGAACAGGTCGATGAAGCCGTCGCGCTCAATCGTGTAGCGCACTTGCTCGGAACCGGGAGTCACCGTCAGAGTCGCTTTCGCCTCGATGCCGTGCTCCACGGCTTGTTGAGCGATGGATGCCGCTCGGCTGATGTCCTCGTAGCTCGAGTTCGTGCACGAGCCGATGAGGCCGTATTCGATGGAGGTGGGCCAACCGTTCGCTTCTGCCGCAGCCTTCATTTGGCTGATGGGCGTGGCCAAATCCGGTGAGAAGGGACCGTTCACGTGCGGCTCCAACTCGCTGAGGTTGATCTCAATGACCTGATCGAAGTACTGCTCGGGGTTCGCGTACACCTCCGCATCACCGGTGAGGTGTTCGCGGATGCCGTTGGCGAGTTCTGCGACGTCTTTGCGGCCCGTGGCCTCGAGGTAGCGCGCCATGCTGTCGTCGTAGCCGAAAGTCGACGTCGTGGCGCCGATTTCCGCGCCCATGTTGCAAATGGTGCCTTTACCGGTGCAGCTCATGGACTCGGCCCCCTCGCCGAAGTACTCGACGATGCAGCCCGTTCCGCCCTTCACCGTGAGGATGCCCGCCACTTTGAGGATGACGTCCTTCGGGGTGGACCAACCGCTCAATTTGCCCGTGAGCTTGATGCCGATGAGCTTGGGGAACTTGAGCTCCCAGGGCATGCCCGCCATCACGTCCACCGCGTCCGCGCCGCCGACGCCCACGGCGACCATACCGAGGCCGCCCGCATTTACGGTGTGGGAGTCCGTGCCGATCATCATGCCGCCTGGGAACGCGTAGTTCTCAAGGACGACCTGGTGAATGATGCCCGCGCCGGGCTTCCAAAAGCCGATGCCGTATTTGTTCGAGACCGATTCGAGGAAGTTGTAGACCTCGTTGTTCTTGTTGATCGCCTCCTGGAGGTCGGTGTCCGCGCCCACTTTCGCTTGGATGAGGTGGTCGCAGTGGACGGTGGAGGGAACAGCGGCTTGGGCCTTGCCGGCCTGCATGAATTGGAGCAACGCCATTTGGGCCGTTGCATCCTGCATCGCCACCCGGTCTGGAGCAAAATCCACGTAGTCCGCTCCCCGCTCGTACGGCCGATCCGTCGTGCCGTCCCACAGGTGGGTGTAGAGGATTTTTTCCGCCAACGTCAGCGGCTTACCGGTCAACTCACGTGCAGCAGCCACCCGCTTGGGGAAATGGCTGTACACCTCGCGAATCATCTCCAAATCAAAGGTCATGGCGCAGTGGTATTTTTTGCTGTTCGGCGCAAAGGTAAGCAGTACCTTCGCATCATGACGCGCGCTTTGTTTCGGGAACAGGTCATCGTGGCGTTGCGCTCCATTCGGGGCAACGCACTGCGCACGGGATTGACCATCGGCATCATCGGCCTGGGCATAACCGCGCTCATCAGCATGACCACCGCCACGAGTTCGCTGGAGGCGAACATCACGCAGCAATTCGCGTCGCTCGGAACGCAATCGTTCACGATTCGACAGGCGACGAGCGGCGGAATGAACCGAGGCCGCCGGGTCGTGCAAAGCGACCCGATCCGGTTCAGGGAGGTGCAGGCTTTCTTGGAGATGGACCACCCGGATTGGGTGGCATCGTACTCGTTGTTTGGCTCGGGTTCGGCCGTGTTGAGCCGAGCGGATGAGCAAACGGACCCGAACATCCAAGTGCTCGGAATCGATGAGCATTACCTGACCATCAGCGGATTTGAAGTGGCGCAAGGGCGCGATGTGAACGCCGATGACGTGAGCAACGCCCGAGCCGTGGCCTTGTGTGGACCGGAATTGATTGAACAGCTCTTCCAACCTTGGGAAGACCCCATCGGCCAGGAGATTACCGTCGGGTCGACGCGCTACACGGTGGTGGGCGTGCTCGCCGCGCGCGGACAGGCGTTTGGCATGAGCCAGGATAAACAATGCATGGTGCCCGCTACGGCGGCGCGGCGGCAGTTTTCCGACGAAGGAAGGAGCTACACCATCACTTGTCGGGTGAACGATTTGGACCAAATCGACGCCGCAGCCGACCGCGCACTCGGCGACTTCCGCACCATCCGCCGAGACGCCCCCGGCGCCCCCAACTCCTTCGTCATCGAACAGAGCAACGCGCTCGTGGGCACCCTCGAAGAAGCCATCACCGGAATCACCCTCGCGGCCACGGCCATCGGCATCATCACGCTCTTCGGGGCGGGCATCGGCCTGATGAACATCATGCTCGTTAGCGTCGCCGAACGCACGCGCGAAATCGGCGTGCGGAAATCGCTTGGCGCCACCCCGAAGGCCATTCGCGCCCAGTTCCTCATCGAAGTCATGGTCATCGGCCAACTCGGCGGACTGGCGGGCATCGTGCTCGGCATTGCCGTCGGCAACGTGGTGGCGAACTACCTCGAAACGCCGTTCGTCATTCCGTGGAATTGGATGGCCTTGGGCGTTCTGCTCTCATTGGTGACGAGCTTCGTGAGCGGGTATTATCCGGCCAAAAAAGCCGCCGCCCTCGACCCCATCGTGGCCCTCGGAAGGGAGTGATTTTCAGCCCGCGACTTCCCGGTCGAGCAGCCGGATCATGCGGTCCCGTTCGCGCTTGAGCTTCGGATAGGCCGGCTTGCCCTCCGTTCGCAGCTCCGCCAGCAATTCATCCCACGGGCATTCTTCCCGCGCTGGGATTTCCTCCACCTCCCCCGCCACCCCGGGCAATTCTTCGGTTGCCTCCACGAACGCCGCCATGTACCGCGCTTGCAACGAACTCATCGTCGTCCCAAACCGCGCCAGCACATCCGGATCCAACGTCCCCGCCATGGACGTCCGCAACCGCAACAAGTTCTCCAAATGCGTCTCGGCAAGCTCCAACGCCCCACCCGCCATCGGCATCAACTCGGGCAACTGAACGGGAGAGCCGAGCGGCTGAATGCCCAACGTGTTGGCGATGTCGCTGAGCTGCATCAACCGGTCCACCCGCGACCGAAACAGCGCCGGGATGACGGGTTGGCGGATGAAGTGATCGCGCACGGAAAACGTCTCCGCATCCAGTTTATCCATCAGCTCCTCATGGGTGGTATCCGGATCCACACCGAGCAAGGTAAGGGCCGTATTTCTGTCCATTGCGCAATCGTTTGGAAAGGTGAAGATACGCAAAGCATGCCGCTTCCCGTGCGGTGTTCCCCGTTGCGTTGCTTAAATTTGGGCCAAACCTCTTTTCAGATGAAAATGATGACGTTCTCGACCTTGACCCTCGCCTTGGCCCTTGCTGCATGCGGAAGCCCGTCCAACGGCGGATCGGACAACGGCTCGGCTCCGGCCACGGAAACCACCGCGGCTGCTGCGGCTCCGGCCTCCACCGCCCAAACCGATGTGGCCTCCTCGAAGCACAAGAACGGCATCACCGAGCGCAACGCCGGCGATGCAACGGGCAAGATGACCATCAACGGCACCATCGCCCGCGCCACCGAAGGACAGGTCATCCTGTACGTCATGGAAGGCCGGAACAAATCCGAACTCGCCCGCACCCCCTTGAAAGAAGGCACCTTTGAATTCAAGCGCCTCGAAATCTCTCGCGGCGTCTACACGTTGGCCCTCAACGACGACAAGAACGCGACGGAAATCATCCTCAACCCGGACGAATCGGAAGTGACCTTCAACTTCAGCACGAACCGCCTCTCCGGTCAGAAAACTTCCCCCAACAGCCCCGAAAACACCGGCTACTGGGACTACCAAACCGAAGAAACCCAGAACCGCAACGCCATCCGCGGACTCCGCAAGAGCCTCGCCGACGCGGGCGCCTTCCGCGCTCGGGTGGAGCAGCAGATTGCCGACAAGGAGCTCGAGCTCGTCAAGAAGCAGCACACGCTCATCGGTCAGTATCCGGATACGTATTTGGCCAAACTCATGACCTGGAAGAACCCGAAGTACCCCGTCAACCAAAGCCGGTTCTTCGAAGACCTCGACCCGCTCGACAACAGCGCGATGCGGAGCATGGCCATCAGCGACCGCATCCAGCAGTTCATGGTGACCTACAGCAAAGGGACGGACAGCGGGTTCCTCGCCTGCATCGACATGGTGAAAGCCCACTTCGAGCCCAACCCGGTCACCCTCGAAAGCGCCCTGTACAGCATGCTCGAAGGATTCTACAACACGGGCAAGGAGACGATTTGTCAGTACATCCTCGACAATTACATTTTCGACGAGGACTGCGGCGCGGACCTCAGCGATGCCATCCGCATCCGCGCACAAGGCATCATCAACCTGCAAGTCGGCAACACCCCGCCCAACTTCGCCATTGCCACGCCCCAAGGCAACGTCATCGACTTGATGAAAACGTGCTCCCAAAACGAGTACACGTTGGTGATGTTTTGGGCCTCGTGGTGCCACAAGTGCGAGCAAGAAATGCCGTACGTGGGGCCGATGTACGCGAAGTACAATTACAAGGGCTTCGAAGTCATCGGCGTCAGCCTCGACCAAAGCGCAAAGACGTGGACGGCGGCCATCGAAGAAAAGGGCATGACGTGGCCGCAAGTGAGCCAACTGGAGGCCTGGAACAGCCCCGTGGTCGAAGCCTACAAAGTCACGGCAACGCCGACGTACTTCTTGCTGGACAAGGAGGGGAAAATCGTCCTGAAGCCAGAACGCGCCTTTGAAGTGGATAACTTCCTGAAGGACAAGTTCTGATCAACGGAATTCCGGCAGGAAAAAGGGCGGCCTCGCGGTCGCCTTTTTTCGTGCCGTCAATCGTGGACGTTCAGGGCTTCCCACTCAGCGAACTGGGCGAGGATCATGCCATCGGACAGGCCTACCTTGGGGACCAAAATGTGCTCGCTGCCCGCCAGGGCCATGACCCGGAGGTAAATCTCGCCGGCAGGAACGATGACGTCCGCTCGGTCCGGTTTCATGCCGAGCTGCTCCATGCGCTCCTCGTACGTCAACGACGTGACGTGTTCGTGCACCTCTTCGAGGCGGTCCCGTGAAATGGGTTCGAACCGCGCTCCTCCCGCGAGGCGGTGGAGCCGGTTGATGTTGCCGCCCGTCCCGATGCTCAGCAGCGAATCCGATGGGTCGGTGACCTGCGAAACGAAGGCTTCGACCGCATCCCATTCGCCGTCCGGTATCCGGCCTTTGAGGGACCGGACGGTGCCGAGTTTGAAGCTTTGGGAACGCAGGCGCAAACCGCTGCGGATCAAGGTGATTTCGGTGCTCCCTCCGCCAACATCGATGTACAGGAAGTCGTCGCTGGTTCCCAACCCCGAGACGGTCGTGAAGCCCCCGAAAATCAAGTCCGCCTCTTCCTTGCCGTCGATGATGTCGATTTCGATGTTGGCCTTCTTTTTCACCCACGCGCGCAACTCCTTGCCGTTCTCGGCTTCCCGCATGGCGCTCGTAGCGCACGCCTTGTAATTTTCCACGCCGTGAACGTCCATGAGGTACCAAAAGGCTTTCATGGTTTTCACAAGGGCCGCGGATTTCTCCGGGCCGATGGTTCCCGTTTCGAACACGTCGTCCCCGAGGCGCAAAGGCACTCGGGTGAAACTCACTTTCTCCACGTGCACCCGCCCCGAGGGCTTCCTCCGCACTTCTTCCACAAGCAGCCGAACTGCATTGGAACCGATATCAATTGCGCCAAACTTCATCCGCCCGTTCTTTCCGCGTCAAGGTAAGGAAACGAATCGTAGCGTCGGTCAAGGAATGCGATCGGCCCGATCCCGGTACCAAGCGTACGTCTCCTCCTGGGCATTCACGGCTTTTGCGCCCCTGCGCGCCTTGATGGGACGGTTCTCCATCGAAGCATCGATGGCCCGCGCTTTCACCGTGTCGCGCAACTGCAAATCCAGGTATTGAGCGAGCTCCGATTGCAGCATCGGATCCCGGATCGGCACGCTCACTTCGACCCGCCGGTCCAAGTTCCGGGTCATCCAATCCGCCGACGAAATGTACATCTCCGGCTTCCCATCGTTGCCGAACACCAGCAAACGCACGTGCTCCAAGTACCGCCCCACGATGCTCCGCACCTCGATGTTCTCGCTCATGCCCTGCACCCCCGGAATGAGCGAACAAATGCCGCGGACGAGCAAGGTGATGCGCACCCCTGCTTGGCTCGCGTCATACAGCTTCTCGATCATCTCCGAGTCGACCAAGTTGTTCAATTTCAGCGTGATGCGCCCCTCTTTGCCCATCAGCGCCAAGGTCATTTCCCGATCGATGAGGCGCGAAAAACGCCGGCGTGTCCCGTACGGGCTCACGATGAGGTGGCGGAACACCGGTCGCTCGTAGTTGTTGCTGAAGAAGCTGAACAACCGCTCCACCTCCGACGTGATGCTTGGATCGGCCGTCAAGAGCGAAACGTCGCCGTAGATGCCCGCGGTTTTTTCGTGGAAATTGCCCGTTCCGATGTGGGCGAACAGTTCGCGCTTTTTGCCTTTGCGACGGGTCACGAGGAAGACCTTCGAGTGCACTTTCAGGCCGCTCACTCCGAACTCCACCGTCGCGCCCGCCTCCTGCAACACGTTGGAGACCTTGATGTTGTGGCGCTCGTCGAATCGCGCGGCCAATTCCATGACCACTTGAACTTCCTTGCCGTTGCGCGCCGCGTTAACCAACGTGTTGATTACCTGAGAGTTGTGAGCGACTCGGTAGAGGTTGATGCGGATGCTTTCCACGGAGGGGTCGATGGCCGCTTCACGCAGAATGTCCACCACGTAGCTGAAGCGCTGGAAGGGGTAATGGAGGAGCAGGTCGCGCTTTTGGATTTGGTCCAACAGGCTGGTTTTATAGGCCAAAAGCGGATGTGCCACCGGCGGCTGCGGCGGGAACACCAAGTCCTTCCGCCCAAAATCCGGGAAGCCCATCAGGTCCTTCCGGTTGTGGTAGCGGCTCCCCGCGATCACGTTCTCCGTGTCGCCCACCTTCAGGCGGCGCTTGACGAACTGCAGCATTTCCTGCGGCATTTCCGCGTCGTACAGGAACCGAACGTAATGCCCCTTCTTCCGACGCGCGATGCCCCGCGACATTTTCTCCATCAAGGAGCGGCTGAGGTCGTCGTCCATGTCGATTTCCGCATCGCGCGTGACTTTGATGGCGTGCGCGAACACGTGCTCGGGCTCGAACAGGGCAAAAATGCGCCGGAGTTCAAGGCGGATCACGTCCTCAATGAACACGACGTACTCACCCGTTTCGGACGAGGGGAGGACCAAAAACCGCGGCAGGTGGGCCGGCACTTCAATCACCGCATAGCGCGTGCCCTCCTCGCCCTTCGTGCCCTGCAGTCCCACCGCGAGGTACAGCGTGCCGTCCTTCAAATCCGGGAACTTCGTCCCGCCCCCGACCATGACCGGAACGAGAGTCGGGCGGACCTTGGAGGTGAAGTAGGCGGTGGCGAATTCGGCTTGCTCAGCATTGATTTGGCCTTCGTTCACGAAATGCACCCCTTCCCGCTTCAGCGCGCGCTCCAACTGGGCAAACACGCGGTTGTACTCCGCCTGCAACTCCACCACCTTCGTGCTCACCTCCGCCAGCGTCTCGTTCACGTCGAAGCCCAACGTCGTCGTCGTCTTCTTGCCGATGAGCGCCGCCCGCATCAAGTTCGCGACGCGCACCCTGAAAAACTCGTCCAAGTTGTTCGAAAAGATGCCGAGGAAACGCACCCGCTCGATGAGCGGCACGCCCTCCGAGGACGCCTCCTGAAGCACCCGGTGATTGAAGGACAACCAACTCAATTCGCGGTTGATGAACCTTTCTTTCGCTGCTGCTGTTTTTCCCACGGCCCGAAGATACGTCCGCACTCCTGCGGCTGTGTTAAGGACCTTATCTTTGCACCCGAAACCACATCAAAACTACCGACCATGGCAGTACTTGTCGGCCGCAAGGCCCCCCACTTTTCTTCGCCCGCAGTAGTGGACGGAAACATCGTAGACAACTTCTCGTTGGACCAGTACCTCGGCAAGAAGTACGTGTTGTTCTTCTTCTACCCGAAGGATTTCACGTTCGTTTGCCCGACGGAATTGCACGCATTCAACGAGCGCCTTGCCGATTTCGAGTCGCGCGACGTGGCCGTGGTGGCCTGCTCGACGGATACCGCAGAGTCGCACCACGCGTACCTCGGCATCCCGAAGGACAAGGGTGGCATCCAGGGCATCAAGTACCCCATCGTTGCCGATGCGAACAAGACGATTTCGACGAACTTCGACGTGTTGACCGGCGAGTACGAGTACGACGAAGAAGGCAACTTGTCTGCGACGAATGATTTGGTCGCGTACCGCGGTTTGTTCTTGATCGACAAGAACGGCGTGGTTCAGCACCAACTCGTGAACAACTTGCCGCTCGGACGGAACGTGGACGAAGCCATGCGCATGGTGGATGCGTTGCGCCACGTGGAGGAGAACGGCGAAGTCTGCCCCGCCAACTGGGGTGAAGGCAAGGACGCCATGGACGCAACGCCTTCAGGGGTTGCCGCGTACCTCGCTTCGCACTGACATCCAGCGATTTCATGGAATCCCCGGTGCCTGCGCGGCGCCGGGGATTTTTTATGCCCAGAGGGCGCGGTAGGCGCCGTCGGGGTCGTAGCGTTCGGCTTGGCCTTCGGGGTTGAAGCGGCGAACCGGGCGGGGGTCGTTGCCGCGTCCCGCGATGTAGAGCCAGTTGCCGGCGTTGGAGGCGGGGTCGTGGTCGATGAGGTGGTGTTCGAACCATGCGGCGCCGGCGCGCCAATCCACGCCGAGGTCGTGGACGAGGTACGAGGCGGCGACTTGGCGGCCGCGGTTGGAGAGGAAGCCCGTGGAGTTGAGTTCGTGGAGGCACGCGTCGACGAAGGGCTGGCCGGTGGCGCCGCGGCTCCAGCGGTCGAATGCGGTGCGCGCGCGGGAATTCCATTTGGGGGGTGGCGCGTCGGCGCGCAGGCCCGAACCGGCGTAGAGGCGGGGGCCGAATTGCCGTGCGACGAAGGCGAAATAGTCCCGCCACAGGAGTTCGAAGACGAGCCAGTACGTGCTGTCGTTGGCGCCGTGGGTGGCTTCGTAGGCGCGGATCGCCTCGTAGGTTTCGCGCGGGCCGAGGGCACCGGAGGCGAGCCACGGGCTGAACTTGGAGCTGTAATCGGCGCCGATGAGGCCGTTGCGGGTTTCCTTGTACGTGGAGAGGGCGCGCGTGCCGTCGAGGTAGTGGTGCAGGCGGGCGCGGGCGGCTTGGTGGCTGCCGTCGTAGGGCAAGGCCAAACGTGCATCGACGGGTTCCTTCGCCGTCACCGCTTGGGCCTCCTTCGGCACGTCGACGGCAACTTCGGGGGCGGGCAGTGCAGGGCGGACCTTCCATTTCCGTTCCACCTTGTTCCGGAAGCGGGTGAACACCTCAGGGGTGTCGGCGAGGTCGAAGGGGAGGTCGTCGGGATGGAGGAGCGTGGCGCCCTCGTGGCGGACGAGGTCGAGCCGTGCGGCCACGGCGGCCTCGTCGTTGCGCTCGTAGGGCGCGTGGCCGGCGGTGCAGTGGACTTGGGTCGCGCCGTATTCCTTGGCCAGGGCCGCCAGCACTGCGGCGGGTTCACCGCGGCGGACGAGGAGGCCGCCGAGAGCTTCTTGCAGGGCGTGCACCCCCTCAGCCACGAACTGGGCGCGGCGGGCGCCGAGAGCGGAGCGACCGTCGAGCCAAGGACTGGCTTCGGTGCGCCACGGTTCCTCGATGAACACCGGGATGGGTCGCAGGCCCGAAGTGCAGGCCGCATGCAGAGCGGGGTGATCGGTCGGGCGGAGGTCGTTTCGAAACCAGATGAGGACGGAGGGGGTCATAGCGATTCGATTTGGTCCAACACTTCGGCGGCGCGCGCCAGCAAGGCCTGCTGCTCCTCGGTCGACTTCCGATCCCAGTTCCGGTACACCATGCCGATGCGCGGATTGGGCTCCAAAAGCGGCCGATTCCGCGCGTGAAAATCCCAGTACAAACTGTTCAGCGGGCACGACTGCGGCCCCACCCGCTCCTTCGCATTGTACGAGCAGCCGCTGCAGTAATCGCCCTGTTTCTGAATGTAATTCGCGGAGGCCGCATACGGCTTCGTCCCCACGATGCCCCCGTCGGCGAACTGGCTCATGCCGCGCGCGTTGGGCATTTCGACCCACTCGAGCGCGTCGATGTATACGCCGAGGTACCAGGCGTCGACCTCGTCGGGATGGAGGCCGGCGAGCAGGGCGAAGTTGCCTGTGACCATGAGCCGCTGGATGTGGTGGGCGTAGCTGTGCTGCAGGGTTTGGCCGATGGCGTGCCGCATACAGGCCATGCGCGTGTTGCCCGTCCAAAACCACTCCGGCATCGCCCGCTCTGCACCGAGTGCATTGAGCTCAGCATACTCCGGCATGCGGGCCCAGTAGATGCCTCGGACGTATTCGCGCCAGCCCAGGATTTGGCGAATGAATCCCTCCGCCGCGTTCAGCGGCACCCGCTCCGGATCCGCGCGCCACGCCTCCTCCACGGCGCGAATCACCTCCATCGGATGCAGGATCTTCGCGTTCATCACGAAGCTCAACCGGCTGTGGTACAGCGCCCAACCCTGCGTCGTCATCGCATCCTGCAACGCCCCAAACCGCGGCAGCAACTCCGCCACGAAATGCGCCAGCGTCGCCTCCGCCTCCTCCCGCGTCACCGCCCAACCGAACGGCTCCGCCGCCCCAAGCACCTCCACCCCACTCCGCTCCAGCAGCTCCACCACCGGCCGCACGTCCCGATCGAACTCCAGCGGCGCCGGCGGCACGTGCCCCTTCGGCCACTTGCTCCGGTTGTCGGCATCGTAGTTCCACTTGCCGCCCTCGGGCTCGCCCGCCGCGTCGAGCAGCACGCCGTGCCGCTTGCGCATTTCGCGGTAAAACCGCTCCATCAGGTACGTCTTCTTCCCCTCGAAGAGCTGGGCCAAATCCCCGCGCGCCGTCAAAAAATGCTCCGAGTCCACCTCGCGCCCCTCCCCGACCCGCTCGCGCATCGCCTGGAACTGCTCATCGAGCCGCCATTCGTCCACTTGCTGGTGCGCCCAGCGCTCCGTGCCAAAGCGACCCAACGCCGCCCGCAGGTTGCCTTCGATGGTTTGGGCGTTCTCCCCGTCGTCGAGCGCCACGTAGTGCACCCGGTGCCCCTCGGCGCGCCGCGCATCGGCGAACGCGCGCATGGCCAGGAAGAACGCCACCACTTTTTGGACGTGATGCCGCACGTAATCCGTTTCCTGGCGCACCTCCATCATCAAGTACACCACCTCGGCATCCCGCTCCGCGAACCACGAATGCTGGGCGTTCAACTGGTCGCCCATGACCAAACGCACCTCCCCGCCGTTCATACCGGGACCGCATTGCGCTGCGAACGGCACCGTTGGCTGCAGTATTTCACCTCATCCCAGACCCCCTCCCATTTCTTCCGCCATGCAAACGGCCTTCCACAGGCCGCGCAGTCCTTTTCAGGCAGGTGAAGCTTTTTGTGTGCCATGCCCCATTAACAGCGTGGAAGCACTGGATGTTCAAGCACAACAGCACCCAAACCTTCTGCTCCGGAAGGCCCACATCGCTCCCGAGCTTCACACGCATTGAACGCAATCGGGGGAAGCCGCTTTTACCCTTTCAGGGCCTTCAGCTCCGCCCAGTCCTGCGGCACCGGCGTCGCGGTCACCACATCCGGCACTTCCTGATCGCTCAAGAACTTCAAGACCAAATCATTGAACAGCTCCGGCGCTTCGATGCTGCACACGTGACCGCAGTTCTCAATCACTGCCAACCGCATGTTCCGCTGGATCCGCGCAAACCGCTCCGCTGCCCGGAAAAAAATGTGGTCCTGGTCCCCCATCACCACCAGCCCCTTCTTCTCCACCGGTCGGTTCACGTACTGCGCCACCAACTTGAAGAACGGTTTGTACAGCTCCACCCACTTCAAGAACTCGCCCTGGCTCAACCGGCGGCTCTGGCGGCGGAAGATGTACCGACTCAGTCGGTGGTTTTTCCGCGGCAAGACGATGAAGCTGAACAGCCAGTACAACGCTTGATACGGCAGCACGTAATTCAACGCCTTGCCCGCGTGCACGAACAGGTGCATCGCCCTGCTGCCATCGAAAATTGCCCCAGCCATGACCATGCGGTCGATGAGCGCGGGCCGTTCGATGTCGATCTTTTGGAGGATGACGCTGCCGATGCTGAGGCTTACGAAATGCGCCTTGTTGATGCCGAGGTGGTCAACCAGGTGCAGCACGTCCTCCGCCACGATGTCGAAATCGTAGGCCGGGTATTCCGGCAGGATGTCCTTTGAATAGCCGTGGTCGCGCAAGTCGATGAGGAGCAGCCGATAATGGGCCGCGAACGCATCGATTTGGAACTTCCACGTGCGGATGGAGCCGCCTGCGCCGTGGACGAACACGAGCCACGGGGCATCGGGCTGCTGCGCGATGATCTCGTGGTGGAGCAGCGTCCGACCATTCACGTCTTGCAAAGTTTGCGGCGTCGACATGCAGCGAATTTACGGCTGTTTCGGCGCAGTTGGTGCGCGTTGAAAATCGGAGCTTTCGGCGAGGGATTGGTCGGGTTTGGCATAGGACAAACGCGCAATCGGCCGCAGCCCATGGTACCCGTCCAAGCCCGTGATGGCCGCGACCTCCGCACGCGCCAAATCCACCGCACCATCGTCAGCCCACAGCTCCTCGGCGAACTCCACCCACCGCAGCGCGCCGATGATGAACTTGCAGCCATTCGGCAACGCGAGCTCCTCCTGCAACTCGAGTCCCATCCGCACCGGCGACTCCGCCACGGCGGGCGCCTCGAATCCACATCGGAACAGCGGGGTCAACCCCACCGCCTCGAATTCGCTGGTGCCGTCTGGGTAGCGCGCCGAGGTTTGGTGCGCCCGCTGGTACCAAGCGGTGGAAACGTGGTTCAAGGTGTACTGTCCCGTTTCTTTGAGGTTGTGGTAGCTGTGGCTGCCCCGCTCCCGATCGACGGGCGGCCGCATGACGTGCCCAAGGAGCGCGGGGTCGGAACCGAGGTGGACCACGGAACTGATGATGGCGCAATTCGGCGTGCCATCCGGTCCTTCGGTGCCGAGGAGGTTCGCGGGCTTGACCCCGCTGATCGAATTCACGAGCTGAGCCCGACGTTTCCGCTCCATTCCACTGAGCGCCTCCCAGTCGAGTGTCACTTCCTTCATTTCCGAACGCTCGACATGCCGCCGTCCACGGCCAAAACCTGGCCCGTCATGCTGGCCGATGCCGAGGTGAGCAACCAAGCCGCCAATGAGGCGACCTCGTCTGCCGCCGCAATGCGACCGGCCGGGTGCCGTTCTGCGGCGGCCGTGCGCTTGGCTTCCGAGTTCAGCAGCGGTTCGGCCAACGACGTGTCGGTCAAGGACGGCGCGATGGCGTTGACGCGGATGGCGGGAGCCCACTCGGCCGCCAACGTGCGGGTCAGTCCTTCTACCGCACCCTTCGCTCCCGCGATGGAGGCGTGATAGGGCATGCCGGTTCCGACCGCCACCGTGCTGAAGAGCACCACCGAAGCGCTCCCCGCCGCTTGCAACAGCTTGTGGTTGGCCTGAAGGGTTTGAACAGCCCCGAGGTAATTCACTTCCAAGTCACTCAGGAACTGTTCGCGCTTCAATCCGCGGAGTGGCTTGAGCGAAATGCTGCCGGGGCAGTAGACCAAACCATCCAATTGCGCAGCGAAGCCGCTGAGGTCGCACGGATGCGCCACGGCGTCGAAAACAAGGCTTTGGTACTTCTCGGACTGGGCGTCTGCTGGACGCTGGACCCCGGTTCGTGAGACGCCGATGACCTCCGCGCCCGCTGCGAGCAGTTGTTCGCGGAGCGCCGCGCCGATTCCCCGGGAATCCCCGATGATCGCCACCTTCATGACGCGCCGTTTTGAAGGTCCACCAATTGCTGTTCCACCTTGGCTGCCTCGGCAATGCAGGCGTCTGATTTGGCCCGATCAATCGTGCTCAATCGGTGCGCTTCTTCCAACAGCCGAGCGTGCTCCTTCCGGAGCCGCTTGGCGGGGTCTCGTTTAAACCATCCCATGCCGGTAGAACAGCGTCCCGCCCGGCATTGTTCGCATCAGTTGAACTCCGCGAGCTTGGCTTCGATGGCTGCGATTTTCGCGTCGGCGTCGGTCAATTTCTTGCGCTCAAGGTCCACCACTTGCTCGGGGGCGTTCTGCACAAAACGCTCGTTCGACAACTTGCCCTCCACGCCCTTGCGGAATCCGCGGATGTAGTCGAGCTCCTTGTGGAGTTTGGCCTTTTCCGCTTCCACGTCCACGTTCGCGCCGAACGGCAGGTAAAACGCATGGGTCCCGACCAAGAATCCGAAGCTGTTCGGCACCTTCTCCGTGACCGCCGACACCGACTCCAAGTTGCAAAGGTGCATGACGCCGGGCTCGAGGTACGCAGGGTACCCATCGCCAGCCATGTGGTGCAGCGTCAGTTGTTCCTTGTTCGGAACCTGGTTTTCCTTCCGGATGGTCCGCACTTCGGAGACCACTTGCTTGAACACTTCGAAGTCCGCGAGCAAGGCGGCATCCACGGTTCCCGCAACCGGCCAAGGCGCCACCACGATGGCGTCTTCCGGTCCTTTCCGCTCTCCCATCCAGTGCCACAACTCCTCCGTCAAGAACGGCATAAAGGGGTGTAACAACTTCAAGAGGTCTTCGAACAGCGCCACCGTCTCCTTGCGCGTGGTCGCGTCGATGGGCTGGCCAAATGGCGGCTTCACCAACTCCAACGTCCAGCTGCAGAAATCATCCCAAACCAACCGATAAGTGGTCATCAACGCCTCGCTCAACCGGAACTCCGCAAACAAGCCTTCCAATTCGCCGATGGTCGCATTCAACCGGCTCCGCATCCACCGAATGGCGAGCGCGGCGGCCTCGGGTTGGGGCGCATCTGCTGACACTTCCCACCCGTTCACCAACCGGAACGCGTTCCAAATCTTGTTCGAGAAATTCCGTCCCTGTTCGCACAACTTGTCGTCGAACGGCAGGTCGTTGCCCGCGGGCGAGGTCAGCAACATGCCCACCCGCACGCCGTCGGCTCCGAACTGCTCCATCAGCTCGATGGGGTCCGGGCTGTTGCCCAAGCTCTTCGACATCTTCCTGCCTTGCTTGTCGCGCACGATGCCGGTGTAGTACACGTTCTTGAACGGAGGCGCGCTGCGGTACTCGTAGCCCGCGATGATCATCCGCGCCACCCAAAAGAACATGATCTCCGGCGCCGTCACGAGGTCAGCCGTGGGGTAGTAGTAGCTGACCTCCTCCTCGCTGTAGAGGCCGTCGAACACTTGGATGGGCCAAAGCCAGCTGCTGAACCACGTGTCCATCACGTCCTCATCCTGCCGCACATCGTCCAAGCCCAACCCGGCATTGCCGCTCTTCGCCCGGGCGGCAGCGAGGGCCTCTTCAGCCGTTTTCGCCACCACGTAATCGTCGTCCCCATCTCCGAAATACCACGCCGGAATGCGGTGTCCCCACCAGAGCTGGCGACTGATGCACCAGTCCTTGATTTGCTCCATCCAGTTGCGGTAGGAGTTCTTGAACTTCGGCGGGAAGAACCGGATGGTGTCGTCCATGACGTGGGCCAAAGCCGGTTTCGAAATCTCCAACATCGACATGAACCACTGCAACGAGAGGCGGGGCTCGATGACCGCATCGGTGCGCTCGGATCGCCCGACTTTGTTCGTGTGCGGCTCGACTTTGACGAGGTGCCCCGCCGTTTCGAGGTCCTTGACGATGGCCTTCCGCACGTCGAACCGGTCCATGCCCGCGTAATCGCCGCCGTGCTCGTTGAGCGTGCCATCGGCGTTGAGGATGTCGATGGTTTCGAGGTCGTGGGTCTTGCCGAGTTCGTAGTCGTTCACGTCGTGGGCGGGGGTGACCTTGAGGCAACCCGTTCCGAATTCGCGGTCGACGTATTCGTCTTGGATAATGGGGACCCACCGACCGCAGAGCGGCACCTGGGCGCGCTTGCCGTGGAGGTGGGTGAAGCGCTCGTCGTCGGGGTGGACGCAGATTGCGGTGTCACCGAGGATGGTTTCGGGGCGCGTGGTGGCGATGACGAGGTCTCCTCCGCCTTCGACCTCGTAGCGCAGGTGGTAGATTTGG
>ENA-OUOG01000178-OUOG01000178.1-marine-metagenome-genome-assembly--contig:-NODE-178-length-81295-cov-4.920092_pt1 | contig 81295 bp, 63 predicted proteins | sample MGYA00248635_ERZ508505 | MGnify/ENA primary metagenome ERZ508505 (study PRJEB26176, sample SAMN06267871) | marine metagenome | isolation source: Saanich Inlet, British Columbia, Canada | place: Pacific... | reverse complement strand
AGCGCCAGCAGCGTGCAACGCGTAGCTGCGCCATTGAAAAAGACGCAGCGTGGATACGGCTCCCGGTGAGGCAAGCGGGAGGCTCCAGCGGTTTTCGATGCTGAGTTCACCGCCTTGTGGGAGCAAGGCAAGGCGTTCGCGCACAATGCTCGTTCCTCTGGAGGTGTGGTTCTTTTGTGGATTCGAATGGGCACCGAGTCCGCGTCCATTGTCCTCCACCCGAATGACCAGGTCTTCGTCGTTCTCCCATTGGATGGCGATGCGGATGGCAGGGGCTTGGGTTTGGCCTCCATCCAAGCCGTGCCAAATGGCATTCTCCACGAGGGGCTGAATCAAGAACAAGGGACACGGGGTGTTGCCGGGATCGACATCGGTGTGTACGTCCAGCGTCCACTCAATGGGATTCGTGACCCGAATGGCTTCAAGTTCGAGGTAGCTTTCTACGTGCTCAAGTTCTTGTTCCAACGTCCCGGTGCTGCTCTCTCCTGTGAGAAATCCCTGCATCAACAAGTGCCGAAACCTCCGGAAGAGGTCGGAAGCGCGTTCGGTTTCGTCTTGCATGATCAGGTGCTGGATTCCCGTCAGCACATTGAACAGGAAGTGCGGGTTCATTTGCGATCGCAGGTGTTCTCGCTTCGCCTTGCGGAGGGTTTCTTGCAGGGCCGTGTTCCGTTGGATTTGGGCCAGACTCTGCGCCAAAATGATTTCTTCAATGAACCGGCCATCGGTAGTCGGAATGGTCTGCGAAACTATGCGTTGCATCCCTTTGCGATGCAAGGCCAACAAGGCAAAGAGCATGGCCACCGATGACCCCAACAGCCAAGGCGCCGCTTGCGCCCAAGGCGCTGAGTGGCCAATGGACCAGATCCAATTTCCCAATGCGAACACCGCGAAAGCCCCTGTCAAGGCGCGCAACCAACCCGGGAAGGGTTTCGGAAGCCGCCTTGCATGGTGCCATTGCATGACCCACAGGACCAATCCAGCGGTGGCAAGCACGAGGAAACCCAATTGCAGGAGCGATTCGAGCGACCAGAAAGGTTGTGAAACGGGCATGGCCGAAAAGTACATCCGCGCCTGCTCGAACGGCGGTGAACTTCACGGACGTCGGCCGTGAATTCACGAACGTAGCTTAAGCGGCGTTTATTCGTCGTCTGCAAAGGCCTGGCGAAGGGCACTCATCAGCTTCCGCGTGTAGTCCTCTTGCAGCCAATTTTTGTAATTCTCGGTGGTCTTCGCGATGCATTTGGCATACTGCCGCACCCGGAAATTGATGTCCCCCTCGATGGTCTTCACAAAGTCCGCAGCGTCCCAAAAATCTTCACACAAGTAGCGAATGATGGAAACGTGGTGCTCGATGCTTCGGTCGATGACGAGTTTTGGGCGATCGCCATTCCGCGTCACCTCGAGGTACACCTCGGAGACGTCGAAATCCACGGATGGCCCCCCTTCAAGGCGCTTCAGCAACTCGTCGTCGTACTCGTAGACGAACTCCTCTTCGATTTCTTCATCCGAATACAGCCCTTCGATGTAAGCATTCGGGGCCTTGAAAATTTCCGCCCAATTGATGTGGGTGTCCCACAGCCCAAATCGCCGCGCATTGTTCCCGAGGTCAATGACGTTGAACTTCTTTTTTTGGGGCAAAACACGGGATCCCCGACCGATCATTTGGTGATAGAGGGTGAGGGATTTCGTGGCCCGATTCAAGATGATGGTTTCCACGGACGGGGAGTCGAAGCCGGTGGTCAAAATGCTCACCGAAGACAGGATGGCGTCCGGTTTGTTTTCAAACCACGTCAAAATGTCCTCGCGCTCCTTTTCGCTGTGCGTGTTGTCAAGGTGCATGCACTCGTACCCTTCTTCGAGGAACATGGCTTGCACTTGCTTGGAGGTGTTGATTCCGTTGTTGAAGATCAGGGTTTTGGTCCCCTTTGCTTTCTCTTCATAGGCGTAGAGCAACTTCTCTTGCATCAAGTAGTTGCCATACAACCGCTCGGAACTACTCACCGTATAATCCCCGCTGATGCCCACTTTCAGGGACCTCAGGTTCACGTCATATGAATACGTGATGGCTTCAGCAAGGAACCCCTGACCCACGAGCGCAGAAATGGATTCACCGACGATGAGTTCGTTGTAGTTGTCCTTCAGTGGGAGCTTGATGTTGCTGCTCAGCGGCGTGGCCGTCACGCCGAGGATGATCTGTTGGTCGAAGTAGCCGAACAGCTTGCGGAAGCTGTTGTAGTGGGCTTCGTCGATGATGACCAAACCCAAATCCTCGAACTCGATGCGCTCGTCGTTCAGTCGGTTGTTCAACGTCTCCACCATGGCCACAAAGCACACGTGGTCGTGGTCTTCTTCGAGTTCCTTGACCTTGCTGTTGATGATTTTGTTGGGAACGCCGATTTCCGTGAGCATCCGGCTGGTTTGGCCGCACAATTCGATGCGGTGCGTCAAAATCAGCACCTTTTTGCCGGTCTCCTCGATGAATCGGCGGGTTAATTCCGAGAAAATCACGGTCTTTCCGCCCCCTGTTGGCAGCTGGAACAGGAGGTTGTAATGCTCAGGGAATTTCCGCATCCGGTCCATCAACTTCTCGATGGCGGATTCTTGGTAGTGGTAGAGCTTTTTGGGTTCCTTGACGGACATGGGGCGAGGAGCAGGTTCTGCGGTCAGCACAATGGGCGGGGCTTGAAAGGTGCAAAAGTACCTTTAGAATGGGGGAACCTGAAGGAATCGCACGCCTAAATGAACGAACTTTTTCCCTTGAACATTGTGAACACTCGCGGGGGACGGCGAGGGGAATTTCCCTGAATTCTTGCCTACCTTACGCGCGTGAAACGCTGGACGGATGCCTTGAGCCCAGGATGGGAACGCGCGGTTCGGGACGCTTTGACACCGGTGGAGGTGGACCAAATCCAGCGCCTTTGGCATTCCGCTCATTCGGACCCCGACGTGTTGCCTCCCGCCGGCGAGGTGTTCGCCGCGTTGGATCACGTGTCGCTCGAACGGGTTCGCGTGGTGATTTTGGGGCAAGATCCGTATCACGGCGCGGGGCAAGCGCACGGTTTGGCCTTCTCGGTGCGTCACGGTCAAGCGCATCCGCCGTCCTTGCGCAATGTGTTGAAGGAACTTGCGGCCGATTTGCCCGCCGAGCGGGGGGTGGAGCCGCAAGTGGGGACCGGTGTGCTGAGCGGTTGGGCCGAGCAAGGCGTGCTGTTGCTGAATACCGCGTTAACGGTTCGAGCAGGAAAGGCGGGGTCGTGCCGTGGCCAAGGTTGGGAAGCCCTCACGGGGGCGCTGATGGATGCGGTGTGCGCGCAACCCCAGCCCGTGGTGTTTTTGTTGTGGGGCCAACCCGCTTCCACCTTTGCCAAGCGCGTCCACCGACCCACACACCGCGTCTTTTCGGCGCCTCACCCCAGCCCGCTTTCAGCGTACCGAGGGTTTTTCGGCAGTCGGCCGTTCAGTCAAGCGAATGCCTGGTTCACGGAATGCGGTGCGGAACCGGTGGATTGGTGGCGAGGCATCCCGAATCCGTGAGTCCGAACAGGCGCGCCCGGCGGTCGTCTCCTCCGGTGAGGAGTTGCCAGCCGCTGGGGGTGGATGCGGCGACGAGCGCGTTCACGGAGCGGGTGTGGCCGCCCGTTTGGAAGCTGACTTTATCGACAGGGGCCAAATCCTGATTGCGCCAGGCCTTGATGGATTTGTCTCGGCTGGCAGTCCAAACCGTTTCACCGACCTGCACCATCCGATACACCGGGCCTTGATGCACGGGAAACGCCAAGACCAGCGATCCGTCGTCGCGGTAGGCCCGAAGGTGCCCGTCCCCGTCGGCCACGATCCAGGCCGCTCGGTCGCGGGCGCGAACTGCGCTGTAATGGCCGGTTTCTGGGGCATCTTCGAAGCGAGAGAATCCAAATGATGGGGAGAACGTGCCCAGCCAGCCTGCACTGGTGCCGACGAGCCATCGGTCCGCGTCGGGAAGCAGGGTGCGCACCTTCGAGCCGTCCGGAACGCGGAAGGCCGGTCCGGGTTGCCAGCGGTCCCCGTTGAACGTCCAGGGGCGGATCGCCCCCGATCCTCCACCCGACCACAGGCCGCCGCCGGCCACTGCCAGCGCGAACACGCCCAGTTCGTGCGCTTCCACCCGCTGTGGCGGTCGACCGTCCCGGTGCATCACCATCACTTCGCCCGAGGCACTGCCTGCGAACAACCAGTCCCCGAAGGTGGTCACGCTGAAAAATGGCGAGGCGTGATGGAGCAGCGCCGTTCCCTGCCCATCGGCATCCCACTGGGCCACCACGCCGTCACCGGCCGCGGTCACCCACCGCCCGGTCGCCTCCCAAAACGCGGCGTCGTACACCGCTCCAGAGTGGCCAGAAAATACCGCGAGAAGTTCCGAACGTTCCATGGAATTCACGAAGTTAGCACTCCGCGCGGTTGCGGGCTCGGAAAATGAAACGATCATGATGTGGATTTGGCTCGGTTTGGCGGTGTTGTTGGTTTTCGCGTTCATCCAAAAACGATTGGGCAACAAGCGGTAATTTCGCGGCATGAACAAGCCGAGCATTCCGAAGGGAACACGTGATTTTGGTCCGGTGGTGATGTCCCGCCGGAACTACATTCTGAACACCATCCGGCGCGGGTTTGAGCGCCATGGATTCGCTCCCGTTGAAACGCCGGCGATGGAGAACCTGTCCACGTTGACCGGCAAGTACGGGGAGGAGGGCGACCAGCTCATCTTCCGCATCTTGAACAACGGGGACTACCTGGCGAAGGCCGATGTGGCGGCGCTGACCGACCGAAACAGCAAGGGCCTGACGCCGTCGATCGCGAAAAAGGCGTTGCGGTACGATTTGACGGTTCCTTTTGCGCGCTTCGTCGTCATGTCTCGGAACGACTTGAGCTTTCCGTTCCGCAGGTACCAGATCCAAACCGTATGGCGCGGCGACCGACCCGGCCGGGGCCGCTACCAAGAATTCACCCAGTGCGACGCTGATATCATTGGTACAGAGAGTTTGGTCAGTGAATTCGACCTGATTCAATTGTTTACCGAAGTCCTAACGGAATTGGGAATACCAGGGTTCCAAATCGTGCTCAACGATCGCCGAATCCTTGCGGGCTTGGCAGAAAAATGGGGGGTGAGCGATCGGCTCACGGACCTGACGGTGGCCATGGACAAGTTGGATAAAGTCGGTCCCAAGGGCGTGGACGATGAGCTGGCTGCGCGAGGGTTCAGCGAGGACGTCCGGTCGGGGGTTCAGGAGGTGTTGCGGTGGCCGGAATTGGCTACGGACGATGACCGGTTGGCGGCAACAGCGGACCTGTTCGCGGATTCGGATCAGGGCACGCAAGGGGTTCGGGATGTGGAGCAACTCCTCGCATGGTGTGCCGGCCGATCGGCTGAAGGGCACGTGGTCTTTGACCCCACTTTGGCCCGCGGGTTGAACTACTACACCGGGGCGATTTTTGAGGTGCGCGTTCCGGATGCCCCCGTGGGCAGCATTTGTGGAGGAGGGCGGTATGCCGATTTGACAGGCATCTTCGGCTGGCCGGATGTCAGCGGTGTGGGCATCAGTTTCGGGGCCGATCGGATTTACGATGTGTGCGAGCACTTCGGTTTGTTCCCGGAAGGCCAAGAAGTTTCTGCGGATGTCCTCGTGTTGCGGATGGATGAAGCGGGGACCACTCAGGACCTCCAGCTCGTTGACGACCTGCGCGCTGCAGGCTTCCGGACCGTGCTTTACCCCGAACTCGCCAAGTTGAAAAAGCAGCTCAAATACGCGCTCGACGTCAACGTTCCATTTGTTGCATTTGCAGGGGAAGAAGAACGTGCGGAGGGTGCGCTCACCATCAAGGACATGCACGCCAGAGAGGAGGTGCGCGTTGCCCGAACTGAAGCGGTAGCAGACCTCAAGCGCCGTTCGAGCTAAGCCCGCTTCGCGGCCGATCCCATCAACTTCAGTCGCAAGGAAGGACCATCGTTCAATCGAAACACCACGTCACCGCCTTCCAAGTCCGCTGTGATGAGGTGAGGTTCCGCCACGTCCGCAGTTCGCTCAGCAGCTTCAAACAGCGGCCACGTCTGGGCTTCCACCCACGGGGTGATCTCCAGATTGCGCGTCATGCGCACCCCGTTTTCCGGTTCGATCATCCCGTCGTCCAAATCAATGAGCAACCGTTCAGCCGTGAGCGCTTCCATCAGCGCCAAGTAATTCCGAATGGCTTCGAGCGTATCGTTCAACCGAATGAACGGACTGCTCGCTTCGTTCAAGACGCCGCGCAAGTGCTTTCCGAACAGCGTGATGAGCCGTTCAGCGCGCTCGGTGTCTCCCAATGACAAATGCTGTTCAATGGTCAACAGAATGGCGTCAAATCGGCGGTAGGCATCCGCTAGTGTCGCCCGTTCGGTTTCCGTTTGCTGGATGCGAAGGGCCATCCGCTCTTGTTCATGCAGCCGCGCGAGCTGTCCCCGGAGATCCATCAACCGCGCTTGCTGTTCTGACGTGACGATGGGGTCCTGTTGCCCCCATTTTTTCAAGCCCAACACCGCGCGCCACGCCATGGCCACACCATGGAGCATCGTGCCCCCCCACACGGCGACGTTCCACGGCCCAGGAAGCCCAATCAGTGCAACGAGCCCCATCACCCAAATCGCCGCCCACCGCATCGGATGCACTCGCCACATCTTCAGCAATTCGACCGGCACCCCCCACACCAGGGCGGCAGAGGCGATGCCCAAACACAAATGCACAGAAAATAAGACAAAATCCATATTCATTTAGACGAATCTACGTTATTCACGAAGAAGCTTGCTGCTGAATAGGGTGAAATTTGTCCGTGTGCTACCTGAATTTGTAAACGTTCCCATAAGGCCTTCAAGGTGGTTTGCTGAACTGCCCGCTCGAGGAGCCGTTCCCTGACTTGACGCTCGAACCGGTCGAGGCGTTGCTCGGTGCGTTGTTGTTGCCACCACCCGGATTCCTTCCACGTTCGTTCCAATTGGTCCAAATGCGCAATCACCGTGTCCAACCCCCGTCCCTCCAATCCGCTGGCTGTAAAGACCTCAATGGGCGATCCGTGCGGGGCGGGAGGAAGCAAGTGAAGGGCAGAGGCGCATTCTTGAGCGGTTCGGCGAGCGGCTTCTGCCCCAGGCCCGTCAGCTTTGTTCACCACCACGGCATCCGCCATCTCCATGATGCCTCGTTTGATGCCTTGCAAGTCATCCCCCGCCCCGCTGATGAGCAGCAGCAGGAAGATGTCCGTCATTTCTCGGACGGCGGTTTCCGATTGGCCAACGCCCACGGTTTCAACGAGGATGCGGTCGTAGCCTGCCGCCTCGCAGAGGTGGATGGCCTCGGAAGTCGCGCGATTGACTCCTCCTAGCGCGTCGGCCGCAGGACTGGGCCGGACGAAGGCTTGCGGATTCCGGACGAGGTGTTCCATGCGGGTTTTGTCCCCGAGCAAGCTCCCTCGCGAACGTTGGCTCGACGGATCCACGGCCAACACCGCGACCCGGTGCCCGCCGCGAATGAGCGACAAGCCAAATTCCTCAATGAAGGTGCTTTTCCCCACCCCCGGAATTCCGGTGATGCCGACCCGAACAGCATCCCCATTCCTGTCGCCCCGGATGACCGCCTCCAACAGGGCTTCTGCGGCTGGCCGGTCCGCTAGCGATCGGCTCTCGACCAGTGTGATGGCCCGGGACAACGCATCCCGATCGCCCTCGAAGAGTTCGTTTGCCCAGTCGTCAGGTGATTGCCGTTGAGCCGCAGCGCGTCGAATGCGATCTGCCGCTCGGTTGCGGGCAGCGTCGCGCTTCGGAGAATTAGCAGAAGTTTGCGGCATGCCTCGAAATTAGCGTTTTTCAATCCGTAACTTTCGCCGCGATGCCATCAGTTTTACGGAAGTTTTTTTGGGGTGCGCTCATGGGATTGCCGCTGGTAACGCAGGCGCAGCAACCGGATCGCGTGTTCGTTTCAGGCTCCGTGACCGACGAGCGAGGACGCTATGTTCCCGCTGCCATGGTCGTCAACCGGAACGGCAACGGAGGTGGACTCATCGTCGATGCGATGGGGGAGTTCGTGCTGGCAGCCCTGCCCGGGGATACCCTGGCGGTGGGGGCCATCGGCTTCCACACGCGGAATTGGGTGGTGCCGTTCGATTCGGGCTCAGTCAACGTGGACATCGCCTTGCACCGGTTGCAGGTGAACGTGGGCATCGCCGAAGTGGTCGCCCCGCGCGAGCTCCGAGAAATCTTGAACGACATCAAGGCGTTGGGCTACGATGAGGCCGATTACCGCGTTTCGTCCGTCGATGCGTTGAGCAGTCCGATTACGTTTTTATACCAAATGCTGAACCGGGACGAACGCTCGAAGCGGGAAGTGGCGCGTTTGGAGAACGACGACCGCCGCCGGGCCTTGCTCCTCGAGCTGTTCATCAAGTACGTGGACTATGAAATCATCGATTTGGAGCCGGAAGAGTTCGATGCGTTCATCGCGTTCTGCGATCCCGGTGATGTGATGCTCCAAACCTGGTCCCAGTACGAATTCATCCAATACGTCAAGCAGCGATTCCGCATCTTCGTCACCCTGCCGGACCGGTTGGATGACGGCGATTACCAGTACCAGTTGGACTGAATCACGCGAGCGAGAGGGCGGAGTCGAGGAAGAAGACGAAGAGTTGGGCCAACACCCCGATGACGCCCAATGCCACGAGCAACACGTGCGCTGGCCGCACCCGGCGATCCAATTCGTCAAACCGCGCAATGAGGTCCACGAACACGACCGCGGCGGCAAGGCCTTCGAGGATCATCAGCACCGCTCGCTGGCTTCCGAGCCCCGCGTCCAGCTGCTGCAACCACACGGGCAACGGCCACGAAACGATGTGGTTCAAGAAAAACACGCCGTGCAAACAAAGCAACGTTGCCAAAGTCAATGCGACGGTTCGCCGTTGGGAAGCAGATGGGGCCATGGGGAGGATTTCGACTGCAAGGTAATTCGAAAGGAAGGATGCACTAAATTGTGCCTTCGCACGTTTGTGAAAGCATACCAAATCATTTGACTTGCGCCATGACCACTCGCAACCTTGACCACACGAATCTCCAGCGGCTCATCATTGCCGCTTTGGGTACCCTGTTTTTTGCCGTGCTGTTGACCAGCTGTGGAACCCGTCATGCGCAATGCAGTGCATACGGTGATGCAGAGTGGAGCGAAGTCCAGCCGGCCGACTGAACGAGTCGGTTCAGAACTGGAAGTAAATGAACGGCTGCATGCCAGCTTGCATGGCGCTCCACGCCACGCTGATGCCCACCACTGCGACGATGATTTGGACCGGAAGGGAAGCCTCGCTGAATGCTTTTCGGTACCGCTCTTTCCAAGCATCAGGCAGGAGGTGAATCGCATATCCGAAGGCCATCAAGCCGACGAGCGGGGCATAGCCCGCTAAGATTTCGAGGAACGGACTCTCTGCAATGCGCGCCAACTGGGCGATCATCGCATTGGCCGTGAACCATTCGGTCAGCAAGTTGTGCCCCTCGCCGAGGGATTCCCACGTGGTCTTGCTGCCCGATCGAAACCAAATCCGCGTTGCGGTGATGAAGTGAAACGTCACCAACCCACCCACCACCGGCTTCCACCACCGGTCGTTCCCTTCCCACGGGCTCACCTTGCGCCAGAGTTTGTAGACCACGATGCCGAGCCCATTGAGGCCGCCCCACAGCACGAAATTCCAGCTCGCACCATGCCACAACCCGCCGATGAGCATGGTCAGCATGACGTTGATGTTCGTGATGCCCCAGCGTTTGAACTTGGGAAACCACAAGGCCGCCCCCAAAGCCAGGCAGAGCGTGCCGGCCACCACCAACAACACGCCGGGATCCGGCACGAGCAGCGCAAAGAACAGGAGGATGAACCCGGAGGTGATGGCCGTGAACAACGAGCCGCTGCGGTTGCCCCCCATCGGAATATAGAGGTAGTCCTTCAGCCACGTGGACAAGCTCATGTGCCAGCGCTTCCAAAATTCGCCCACGTTCCGCGCTTTGTACGGCGCATTGAAATTTTGGGGCAACCGGAAGCCCAGCCAAATCGCCACGCCGATGGCCATGTCGGTGTAGCCGCTGAAATCCGCATAGACCTGCAAGCTGTACGCGTACAGGCCGAGCAGGTTCTCGAACCCCGAATACGCTTCGGGCCGCGAAAACACCCGGTCCACCAAGTTCACTGCGAGGTAATCCGCCAGCCACACTTTCTTCACCAGGCCATTGAGGATCCAGAACAACCCCATTCCGAATCCCGCCCGCGTCAGCGCATACGGCCGGTACAATTGGGGAATGAAGTCGCGCGCCCGCACGATGGGGCCGGCCACCAGTTGCGGGAAGAAGCTGACGTAGAACCCGAAGTCGAGCGGATTGCGCACGGGTTCGATTTCCTTCCGGTACACGTCGATGGCGTAGGACATGGTTTGGAAGGTGTAAAAGCTGATGCCCACAGGGAGCAAAATGCGGTCCACCCGGAACGAGGTGCCGAGCGCTGCATTCGCCCATTCGCCGAACGCGTTCGTGGGCTGCCAATGCGTGCCCAGCAGCGGGTTCAAGCTGTCGGCGAAAAAGTAGGCGTACTTGAAGTAGAAGAGCACGAGCAAGTTGATGACCAAACTCAGTGCCAACCAGCCCTTGCGAGCCGACCCGTTGGCCTGTCCAATCCGCTGCCCAATCCACCAATCGCTCCCCGTGGAAAACAACAAAATGAGGAAGAACCACCCGCTGGTTTTCCAATAAAACAACAAGCTGACGGCGAACAAAAACGCATTCCGCAGCGCGACCCGCCGTTCGAGCAGCGCAAAACCGGCCAACACGACGGCAAGGAACCCCCAAAAGCTCACCCGGGTGAACGTCAACGGCGCCTCCGGTGTGAAGGCGAACCCATCCATCAAGTCGCTCAAGATTTCCATGTCAACGAGTCAGTGGTTTGAATGCGGACACGCCGGCGCTCTGCGGCGCTCGACTCGGTCCACGCGTCCAGCAGCGCATCCCAATACAAGTCCGCCAATACGCGGTACCCGTCCCGGGTGAAGTGGATGCGGTCTGCACGCGCGAATCCCGCATCCTGCCAGACCTGCACCGAGCCCAAGCCGCCCATCGCATCGAACAGGTCGAACACCGCCGCTCCCTGCCGCCGGGCCAATTCGAACATGGCCTCCCGCACCGCAAGGGCCGACGGGTTCGGGCGTCGTCCATAAAAACTGTCTGTATTCGTCAGGTAGAGGAACGCCGTTTCGGGCGCCACGGCGCGGATGCTGCTTACGAGGCTGTCGTAGCGCTGCGCAAAGGCCTCGGGGTCGAATCGGTCGGCAGGCCCGTGCGCGTCGTTGATGCCGATTCCGAAGATGACCAAATCCGGAGCGAGCGCTTCCCAATCGCGCGCGAACGCTTCATCCGCGACCCCACGCAGCACGCTGGCCGTGCTCGCTCCGTTGTTTCCGATTTCGTGGTACACCAACCCTTCGCACGCACAACTCGGCGATTCCGCCACCAGGCCATGGAGGCGAAACCAGCGCGGTCCTTCCACCGCAGCCGAGTCCAATTCGAACCCGATGAACAGCGTGTCAACGGGGACTTCGAATGCCATCCGCCACCCCGATCGTCCCTCCAACGGCGTCACGCTCACACCCGTGTCCGGCCCGTTCCACCGCGGCCTCATCCCGTTCGACTCCCCCAGTACGTTCACCACGTCGCTGAAGTACCGGGTCGAGTCCGAACGCACCGCAGCGTGCCACCACGTAGCGGAGGCATCGAACGTGACCGCGCTCAGACCGGTTCCGCCGAACGGTCCTTGGTGGCGACTGCGCGAACACCGATTGCCGCTCCAGCTTCCGGTGAATTCCGTTCGGATTTTGGGCGGCGTGTTGGTGCCCGCCATCCGATACGGCGCGATGAGCCCCCGGCTGCAGGCGGTTCCCGCCAATTCCAACCAGCGTTGCCGGATTTGGTCCCCCATCCATCCTGCCTGCACATGCGAGCCGCCAACGTGCACCACGCGCAGGGCGCCGCTTCCGTCCAGCAAGGTTTGCGCCAGCCGCTCGTTCACCTCGTCGAATGCCGCCCGCCCGCCGGGGAACTGAAGCGCTTGCGGCCGAATCGGCAACGTTCGCAGCAACGTATCGTAACGCCCCGGTGTCCATTCCCACGTACGCATCGGCGGGCGCTCACTCGACATCAGCGCCAAGCAGATCAACAGGCTCAACAGGGTGATTCGCCTCGGTTTCATGGGGCAGCAAGTGAATCGGAACCCAACGAATCGGCGTCCAATGGAGCGGCCGTCAAAGCCGTCGTCCACAGCCGGTATTCCGCCTCGAACGCCTCCCCGAGCAACGCCCCGATGCGCCGCGCGCCGCGTCCCGTGAAGTGGATGTGATCCGCGGCCGCAAGCGCGGGTTCGGCGCCCACCCAAGCTGGCATCGAATTCCGTCCCCCCATGACCGAGTAGAGGTCCCAAAACAACACGTGCTCTTCCCGTGCCATCGCCAGCATGGCCTCCCGCACGGCGGGCAACAGGGGATACGTGATGTAATTCAGGCCTTCTTTCGTGGACATGTCGGACGGTCCGATGAGGACGATGGGCACGCCCGGAAGCGTGGTTTTGAACAGCCGAATTTGTGACGCGAGCCACCGCGCATACTGCCGGGCTTCCGCTTCATCCTCCACATAAGGCACCGCATTGCCACCGTATTGCAAGAGGACCAAACCCGGATTCAGTTGCTCGACCTGTGCCGTCCAATGCGCACGGTCCGCCTTCCTGAACAGGGTGCCGGAACTGCCGCGCATCGGAACGTTGTGGACCACCACCCCGGTGTCCGCGTAAAAGCCCAGCGCATTCACGTCGGGACCTGGGGCCTCGAAGCGCACCTGCACTTCACGGCAGGAAGGGGGGAGGGCGACGTGGAGGGCGCTGGCGGTGGTGTCGCCCGTCAACCAGGCTGAGTAATTCGTGGAATCGCAGCGGATTTGGACCGCTAAACTGTCCCTGTCCAACGGGCCGGCCAATACGTGCAACGAGGCCCACACCCGATTCCGTGCATGTCCCATGTTGCGGGCGCGCATGGAAATCGGATCGGTCCACTCGGCTGCGGTGTCGGCAGCGTCCCAGCGGCCGACCGTGGCAAGGATTCCGTATCGGTCGTGCCCGAGGGTCGTGTAGCGCTTCCCGAAGAGCGTGTGCCGCGTCCACCCCTCGGCCTCGTGCATGAATCCCGGCACCTGCGCCTGGGGAACGGCCGACACCAGCCCCGGCCCCGATCCGCCCCATCGCCGCTGAAATGCGTGGCGGAGTTCGGACGTGATGCGGTCCCCTTCGATTTGGGAATCGCCGAAGTGCACCACGTGCGTGGCTTGCCCGCCCATCGCAGCGGTTTCGAAAAACCGCCAGAGCGCTTGAAATGCTGACGAGTCCCCGATGAACTGCAGGTTGGGGTGCAGGCCCTCGGGCTTCCAAGTTCCCGCTGCACGCCGCTCCGCCCACGCCCCACTCAGCGTGCGCATGGTGACCACCGAGTCGCCCGGGTGCTCGGCGGCTTCTTGTGTTGCGGTGAGCCAATCGGCCAAGGCGGGGAGAGGGGCATCCGTTTCGATCGGGGCCAGCTCCATGGAATCCGCTAGCGCCGATTCGTCGGGATACGTCGCGAGCAGTTCCTCCACATCGGAAGGTTGGACGGTGACCAACGCTGAATCGTCCTCCGCGCTCCACTCCGGAAAGGAGAGCAAGGTGGTGTTGCCGACGCGCAGCGACCATCCGCTCCACGAGGCCAACGCACAGACGGTTCCGACGGAAGCCAGGAACATCAACGTGCGGCCCAAACCATGGGGAGCGTTCGCAGGGTTCATGGAAGGGGAATGCGCAAGGTGGCCCCAGCGAGCAGGGGCTCGGCGCTGGGGTTGAGTTCGATGATGGCGTCAACGGTGGTGCCGGGGTACATTCGGCTGATGCTCCAGAGGGTTTGGCCCGATTCTACGGTGTGGACGGTGTAGCGTCCGGAAGTTGGGCCGCGCGGGTCGGCCTTCGTCGCATCGATGACGCCTCGGATTTCCAGGGTTTGGCCGATTTGAATGAGGTCCGTCTTGAGCCCGTTCCATTCCTTGATTTCGCGGACGGTGACCCCGTAGCGCCGGGCAATGAGTCCCAGCACGTCGCCGCTGCTGACGCGGTGTTCGGTCGTGGAGGATTGGCTGTAATCGGCAAAGCTGTCCGGCGTCCAGGCACTCCAGTCGATCTCCCCGAGTTGTTGGGCCAAATCCCGTGGCAACCGCACCTCCGCCGCTTCCCACGCTTCACAGTCCACTTCGGTCCCTGTCCACCACGGCAAATACGTGCGTTGGGCCCGCCGATCCAACCCCGCCCATTCGACCAACGCCACCCGATCCACCGGCCCGGGACACGGCACCTGCTCCCACGTCGAAAAGTCCTCCACCCAAGCCACGGTGGTGCGGTCCCGCTCCAAGTTCTCCCAAAGCCTCGCTACCACCCGATAAAGGGTGAGCCACTCGTCTAAGGCCGAATCTTCGCCCGGCGTTCCGCTCCAATTCCGCGCATACCCCGGACCCTTCACGTACGCCACCAGCACGCGGTGCGGCTCCGCTGGAAACCGCTCGGCCAAAACGCCCAATTGCGTCACCGCGGCCTCCGTGCAGAGGTTCACGTACATGCGGGGGTCGGTGCCGGGTTGGGTGAAGTCGAGAAGGATTTGGGCAGAAGGCCAATCCAACGCCCACAACCCCGCACGGTCGCCCGGGCCTTCATAGGCGTAATCGAATCCGGTCAACAACGCAGGCAGCCAGGCGAACGAACGTGGCAGCCCTGCAGCTTCGACTAGGGGTTGGATTTCAGGCAGGTACAAGTCAGCCAACGCGGCAAGCACTTGCCACCGGTGCATCCCGTCGGAAAGCAACGCCTGCACGGCCCGATTCTCTAAATCGGGGAGGTTCTCCCAAGCGAGCAACCGGTTCTCAAGGGCATCGAGCTCACCGATTTCTTGCGCCAAATGCGGCACCGCGCCGTTCACGAACGCATCGGGATGGCGTTCAGCAAAACCCGCAAAGTCGGGGTAGCCCGCGCGCTGGTCAATGAGTTGGACCCATCGCGTCAAGTCGGGCTGACTCCGAAGCACGCAAGTCGCCAGGACGCAGGCCGCCAGCAGCACGTACCGGTGCCGTGCTAATTGTTTGGGTGCCAAATCAGGGGGCGTTTTTTCGCGCATTGGTTTCAAAGAGTTGGAATAACATTCGGATTATTCAGAACGAATTTTTGTGGAGTTAATAAAGCTATTCGTCGAATTTATGTTGCTTGTGCACGGGGGGTGATTTACTTTAGCACCTGGGTCTTTGAACGACATGTTCATGGAGGACCTAGTTGTGAATCGTAATGGAGTGTTGGCAACGGCCGACACTCCATTCTTTTTTACATCAAGGTTCTAAAACCTGGTCGATCACGTGCACCACATGGGCGCGGTGTGCGGCGGTCAAGCCATCCCCTCGAGGAGCTGACTTCAGTTGCGTTCGGATCCTCATCAACGTGGCGAACATCATGGATTGCGCAATCGGACTCGTCTTTTTCTCCTCCGAATACGCGCGCGCAAGCCGCGTGATGTATTCCAGTTGGAGCTGTTGCCGAAACGTGTTGACATTTCCCTTCAAATCCGCTGCGAAGATGGCGTCGGTGAGTTCGTCCATGTAGGCGTCGAGTCCGTATTCGTTGCCATAGGTGCTTGCATCGATGATTCGCTGAAGCACACGGGGGTGCAGGAGGTGATCCAGGACGCGCTTCTGGGCCGTGAGCACGCGGGCATGAATTTTTGGATCCTCGGGTTCGCTGAAGTAACCAAATCCGCGTCGCTGATCCTGCAAGTAAGCGTACAACGTGGATTCCGCGTCGAACGCATCCGGGGCGAATGCGTAGGTGGACAGGGCTTGCATGGCTGCGCGTTGGTCGGCGGCGGAAACGGGCGTCAACGGGGGAGCGTCCAATTGATCGGGGCGCGCTCGGTGGTAGCGAACGCCTCCGATTTGGCGTGACATGATGCCCAATTGCGTGGCGTACTCCGCCGTCAGCGTCAGGAACGCCTTCCGGACCAGCGCATGGTTCTCGGCGTCGTCGCCGGCATACTCCTCGCGCAACGTGGGCAGCAGTTCCCGAACCAAATCGCAACGGGCCGCAGCATAGGCCACCGGGTCGCTCGACAAATCGTAAATGTTGACGTCCGGGTTCATGCCGCCCCCAGGCCTCCGCATGTCATCGGCATCGTTGCCGAAGCGCAGCGTGGGGTCCGTGGACCGCTCGAGCAAGGCAGGCAGGGCCGATTCGTCGGGGGAGTAGCCGTAGGCGATGGCCCAGCGGTCGTAAGGTCCGGGTTCATCGTCGTAGAATTTGGAATGCGTGGCCGGGTCACCGGTGAAGTGAATCGCCGGATAATCCATCACGCTGTTGCTCAGCCCCGACTGCATCACCACTTCAGGGTCCATCAGTTCTTCGAAGGAATGCAAGGTGGTGCCCGCCATGTTGTGGCTCAACCCCAAGGTGTGGCCCACTTCATGGAGTACCAAACGGTGCAGCGTTTCCCGGGTGAATTGTTCCTTCAATTCTTCGCTCAACCCGGCAGCGCGCAACACCGCTGCGCCCAACAGCGTTTGCTGCGCTTGCGCCGCTCCCGCATCGCACCGGTGCATCCATTCAGCAAAGGCGGTTCGGCTGTCCGGCTCGTCTTCCATCATGCCAGCCGTTTCGAACACCTCGGCGCGCCAAAGCCGCCCAACCATGCCGCCCCATTCCAACATGATGTCCGCCCCGAGGATTTCACCCGTTCGGGGGTTCACGAAACTCGGGCCGTACCCCGAATACTGCGGGCGAGGAGACGAGGTCCAACGCAACACATTGTACCGGATGTCGCCCGCGTCCCAAGTGGCAGTATCGGGCTGCATGCGCACTTCCACCGCGTTCCGCAATCCGACCGCCTCGAACGCCTGGTTCCACTTTTCTACCCCCGATCGGATGAGGTCGCGGTATTCGATGGGCGTGGTGTTCTCCATCCACCAAACGACGGGCTTCACGACGTCAGAAACCGCCGCGTTGGGATCTTGTTTTTCCAACCGCCACCGGTGAATCACGTCAGCCCACGGAATCGGATCGTCGGACGTCATGTCTTCGATGCGGGTCGTGAAGTAGCCCACGCGCTCGTCTTCGCGTCGCGGACTGAATCCGGGCTCCGGCACTTCGATGAGGGCGTGCCGGTACTTCACGGAGACGACCCGACCGTCCACCACAGCGGCTCCTCCCGCAGCGGGTTTGGGGTTGTCGTACACGTATTCCACCTCGAGCTCGGTGTTCTCGGGGAAGTTGATGATGGCCGTGATCTTGGATTTGTCGTCGTTCAGTTTGCCCAAAACGGTTTTGCCTTCCCGCTGCGGCTTCACCGCTTGCATGTGCTCGGTGAGGAACAGTTCGTCTCCGCTGATGAGGCATCCCCGTTCAGGGTCTTCCGCGTCGATGCTGATGCTGGCCAAAACCGGTGTGTTCAAATTGGCCTCAGCCGCCCGGCTCAAAGGCGACGCCTCGTCGAAGTAAAAGGACGTGTTCGCCGCGTGCACCTCGATGCGATCGAAGTGGCGTTCAAATCGGATGATCTTCGACCCGCGGTAACTGCCCCGCGTCAGGCCGGACTCCGAGACGCCATCGCTCACTTGCGAAAAGTAGATGAACTCGCGGCCGAGCATGGAATCGGGGATCAGCACATGCGACGCTCCGGTCAACGTGTCCTGGAAAACTGTGAACAACCCCGCATGGGCGATGGCGTGTTCCGTCAGGTCTTCGATGGTTTTTTTCCCTTTCTTTTCCCCTTTGGTCGACGCGTTTTCGGTGGCATCGGAAGGGCGTTTTCGCCGTTGGGCGTGGCTTTCAGAAGGAAGGACAGCGACGAAAAGCGCCGCGAGAAGAAGGGCGGTGATGCGCATGGCGTGCAGATTTCAGCCCAAATTACGCCGCCCCCCTTCACCGACCAAGACCTGCCGCGTCCTCGACGTATCTTCCCTGCATGAAGTTCGGGTTTTTGGCATTCGGGTTGTTCCTCGCCGTCGGGCTGGCTTCGGGCCAAGCACCCGACTATTGGTTCCATCCGGATACCGTGGTTGAGGCCGATTTGCCATTGGACAGCACCGTGCTGGTGGTCCAGGTGGATTACGGCGATGCGGCCGCTGCCGATTCGGTGGTTTGGGCGTGGAAGCGGGTGACGTGGTCGGCGCCCGAAGGCTGGACCGTCGATGCGTGCGATCCCACCGTTTGCCATACGGGCGTTCCGTCGAGTGCAACGCAGCTACCCCTGGCGGCCGATGCGCCCTCATTCCTCAAGTTTCTCCTTTCTTCGCGGGGCATTCCGGGGCAGGCTGTGGGCACGTTTTGGGTCTTTCCCCAAGGCCAAATCGAACACCACCTCACCCTGCACTTCACCTTCACCGCCGGCCCCCTGGACGCCCGTCCGGTGCTCCACACCCCGACCGTCCGCGCCCACCCGAACCCGACAACCGGTCCCCTCCAATGGAGCCAATCCGCGCCGGCCTCGGGCACTTGGTCGCTCCACAGCCCCACCGGACGGTTGCTCGAAACGGGCCGATTCCCGGCCGCTCCCGACCTCACGAATCGGCAATCCGGCACCTACCTGTTGAATCCCGGCGACGGGCCTTGTGCCTTTCCCATCTTGAAAACCGACACCCCATGAAACTGCACTTCCTCTCGGTCCTCCTCGTCGGAGCCGTGACCGCTGCTGCCCAAATCCCGGGCGCCACGTGGACCCCACAGCCCGATGGTTCCGCGCTGCTCACGTGGAACGGCGCTGCACCTGAAGCCACGGCCGTCGAAGGCGGTGTCGTGTACCGCCACCCCGATGCCGTTCCCTTCCTCGAGGCGGGTGCCCCCGACCTGTGCCGGTTCACTACGTCCCTTGCCTTGGAAACCGCTCCCGGTTGGACGTGGGAAATCGAGGCCGCCGAGTTCGAGGAAACGACCGGCGTGCCCGTCGTGCCGTCCCGAGGAAACCTCTACCGCAACGTCGACCCCTTGACGGTGCCTCGCACCGAAGGCGCGCCGTATGCGCAACCGGCATTTTGGCCCGCCCAACCCATCGATTTGGGCGCCCTGTTCGCTTGGCGCGGGGCCATCGGCCAGTCCTTGCACCTCAACCCCGTAGCCTACCGCGCCTCCGACCAAACCACCCGAACCTACACCCACCTCACCGTTCGGTTCACCCCCATCCCCGGACCCGAGCCGCGCGTCGAAGTGGCGGTGGACCGCATGTTCGCAGCGCTGCACCAACGACGCTTCATCAACGCCTACGCGCCCGATCGCTACGACCAACTCGATGAAACCGCGCGCGTTCTCGTGCTTGCGCCCACTGCCTACTTCGAGGCCATCGCCCCGTGGGTGCAATGGAAGCGCGAAAAAGGCCTCCTGGTTGATGTGGTGGACGTCGCAGAGGCCGGAACCACCGCAGGCCAAATCGCCGCTTACGTGGCCGCCGCCTACAACGAACTTGAATACGGGTACCTCGTGCTCGTCGGGGACGAGGATGCGGTCCCGTCCGAATTGGTCGTGAACGGTGGAGGAGCGGGCTACTGCGATCCCTGCTACGGTTACATCGAGGGGGACGATCATTTCCCGGAGTTGCTCGTGGGGCGCTTTTTGGGCCACAATGCGGCTGAAATCACGTCCATCGTGAACCGGACGCTCGAATACGAGCGGACCCCGGTGATGGACACGGATTGGTTCAGCCGCGCCATTGCCATCGGGAGTGCCGAAGGAACCGGAATCGGCGATGACGGCCAAAACGATTGGCAGCACAACAACGCCATCAAGGAACAGCTTTTGGCCTTCACGTACACCGCGGTGCAAGAGCTCTACGATGGAAGCCAAGGCGGCAATTCGCCCAGCGGCGGTCCGACGGCCGATGCGAACGGCTCGCCCGGGCCCAATCAATTTGCGGCAGCGGTGAACGCGGGCGCCTCGCTCATCAATTACACGGGGCACGGATCGCACAACAGCATCGCCACGACGGGCTTCACGAACAACGACATGGACCTGCTCCACAACGCGGGAATGTGGCCGTATTTCATCATCGTCGGGTGCTGCGTAGGCGATTTCGATGAGGCCACGGGTTCGGGAGATTGCTTCGGAGAGGTGTGGAGCAAGCTCGAATCCGAAGGCGAAGCAACGGGCGGCATCGGAGGCGCCTTTTCGAGCGTATTGCAAAGCTGGGCGCCGCCGATGGAAGGGCAAGATGAAATGAACGCGCTCATCGCGGAACTCGGTTCGGTGGAAACGGAGCACACCTTCGGGGGCATTCACTTCCACGGCTGCAGCGGAATGATCGAAGCTTACGGAACGGGCGGCGAAGAGATGATGGACACCTGGTGCTTGTTCGGCGATCCCACGGCGGTGCTCCGCACGGCGATGCCGGAGCCCTTGGTGTTGACGCACGACGCGGTGATGCCGCTGGGCGTGAGCAGCATGGACGCATTTTGCCCCGTAGAAGGAGCACTCGTTGCGGCCACGGTTGATGGCTCCTTGCTCGCACGCGGATGGGTGGAAAACGGGGGGGTGAACTTGGTGTTCGATGCTCCGATCAACGAGCCCGTGGAGGTGCTGCTCACGGGAACGGCGTTCAACCACTTGCCATACCAAGCCACCGTTTCCCTGCTCCCTCCTTCAGGACCGTATGTCGTGGACGAATCGGTGGCCTTTACCGATGCCCTCGGTGCAGGACTCAACAACGCGAATGGCATCCCGGAATCGGGGGAGCACTTGTTGCTGGACGTTGAGGTGACGAACGTGGGCGTGGACACCGCGTTCAATGTGATGGGGACGATCGCCACCGCGAATCCGAAGGTCGAATCGTGGAGCGCGGAACCGGCGAGTTTTGGAACACTGGCGCCTGGGGCGTCGGTGGTGGTGGAAGCGGCGTTTGCAGTGGACCTGTTGCCGGTGGCCTTTGAGGATGGGGAATGGGTGGTGTTCGAATTGGGGCTGGAGGCCGATGGCGGACTTGCCTGGGATGCGGGATTTTCGGTGGCCGTGCGCGCACCGGAGTGGGTGTGGGGAGGCTGCACCGTGGCGGACGGCAACGATGGGTGGCTGCAGTCGGGGGAAACCGTGGATTGGACGGTGATGTTGACCAACGTTGGAGGCGGTGCGGCAGTGAATGCGGTGGTGGATGCGGCGGCATTCAGCGGCCCCGTGACCGTGGTGGACGCGCTGACGAATTGGCAGGAGTTGGCACCCGGGGCTTCCGCCGAGTTCACGGCTCAGGTGGTGGTGGATTCGGAGGCGCCTTCTGGTAGCGAGCTGACCTGGACGTGGGCGGTGGAGGCCGGCCCGTATGCCGGGGAGTCCGAGGAATGTTCGGCAGCCATTGATTTGGAAGTGGAAGATTGGGAAGTCGCCGGGGATTGGCCGTGGGAGGCCGATGCTGCCGCGCCTTGGTTCGCTACCCAAACCACTGCTTACACCGGAACCACGTCCATGCAAAGTGGCGCCATTGGCGCGAATGCCACGACGGAGTTGTCGCTGGACGTGGAACTCGTGAACTACGGCGTCATCGAATTCGCCCGCGCGGTCAGCAGCGAAGCGGGGTTCGATTACTTGCGCTGTTACGTCGATGGTGTTCTGAAAGGGGAGTGGTCCGGAGAGGTGGCGTGGAGCGAGGAATCGGTGGTGGTGTTCGGCGGGCTGCACACATTGAAGTGGGCGTATGAAAAGGACCAAATCGTGAGCGAGGGAGCCGATGCGGCTTGGGTGGACCAAATCGTCTTGCCCGCCAACGCCACCGTCGTCGGAATCCATGCAACCGAATCCCGTCCCATCCGTTGGACGCTTCAACCCAATCCCGCCACGTCGCTTGTTACCTGCGGTTCAACGCCCGAATCGAGCACCGTGCGCGTCACCGACGCCCAAGGCCGTTTGGTCCTCCAACAAACGTTCAGCCCAGGCGCCTCCCGCCAGTGGTCGGTGTCGGACTGGGAACCCGGCGTGTATTGCGTCCAAATGGGTCACCAAACGAAGCGCCTCATCGTGCAATGAGCCGCTTCATTTGAATCCCCTTTCTCCCTTGATCTGTTCGTAGGCTTCCTGCACCGCGATGAACTGCTCCCGCGCGGCTTCGCGGTGCGCTTCACCCAAGTCGCCGACCTTGTCGGGGTGGAACTTGACAGCGAGGCGCCGATACGCCTTCTTGACTTCCGCATCGCTCGCATGGGGCGCGATTTCGAGGACGGTATACGGATCCGCCTTCAGCCGATAGAAGTGTTCCTCGATGCTCGCGCGATCTTTGTCGCTGATGCCCAAATACTGGGCGATTTGGCGAATGATTTCCACCTCCTTCGTGTGCACCTGCCCATCAGCCTTGGCGATGCCATAGAGGTATTGAAGCAACAGCAGGCGCTTCGGGTGTTCCATGTGGAAGCGAATCTGCTCCGCCACTTCGCGCAAGGCGAACGGCCGCTTCAACACATCGCGCAGCAACGCAGTCAACTGCTCGGCTTGAGCCCGCCCGAAGTTCTTCACCAAAAACTCCTTTACGAAGTCCAACTCCGATCGCATCACGCGGTCGTCCGCCTTCATGACCGCAGCGCTCAACACGATCAATGCGGCAGCGAAATCGCCGGGCTGGGCCCGGCGATTTGCATGCTGCGCAGGGGGCGCATCGGAAGCGCCACCCATTTCACTGAAGATTTTTCCAAAGGCGAATCCGAGGATGCCACCGATGGGCCCGCCGAACGCCCAACCAAGCGCTCCGCCAATCCAAGGGCCGTACTTGCTCATGCCAGTTCTTCGTAGCCGGAAGCGATGAAGGCCGTCAATTCCTCTCCTTCGAGCAGGCCTTGGGACAACCGGGCGAGGTCCGCCGCACGCTTCGCAATCCGCGACTTCTCGCTGTCTTCGCTCGCGTTGAGCAATTTCTGGGCGAGGGGGTGGTTCGCATTGATGGCCACGTCGTAGCTGTCGGGCAGGGAACCGAACATTTGGAAGCCACCGCCACCGACGGCCTGTTGCTCCTTCATCCGGCGCATGAATTCGCTGCGCGTGATGGTAATCGGAGCGGCTGTGGGCGACATCGGAACAAATTTCACCTTGTACTGGTCGTTCGGGAAGGCTCCCTCAATCAGCGGCTTCAACGCGTTCTCCTGTTCCTCGTTCAAGGCGCTCGTGGATGCTTCGTCCGTTTCGATCAAGGCGTCCACCACATCGGAGTCCACGCGCTTGAATTGGATGTCCGAGAATTCCTGTTCGAGCTTCTGCAGGACGTGTGCGGCGAGCGGCCCTTCCATGAGCAGCACCTTGTAACCGCGTTCGATGGCCGGCTGAACGAAGCCGTGCTGGGCCTTGGCATCGGACGTGTAAGGGAGGACGATTTTGCCGTTTTTGTCCTTTTGCACCTCGCCCACGGCGGCGATGAGCTCCTCGTAGGTTTGGCAAGCGCCGGTCGTGTCCTTGAACAAGAGGAACTTCTTCGAGCGCTCCATGAATTTGTCGTCGGTGAGCTGACCGTATTCAATGAAGATGCGCAAATCGTCCCATTGGGCGGCAAACGATTCCCGGTCTTGCTTGAACATGCTCGCAAGCTTGTCCGCCACTTTCTTTGAGATGTGACTCGAAATCTTCTTGACGTTCGCATCCTCTTGGAGGTAGGAGCGGGAGACGTTGAGCGGAATGTCCGGCGAGTCGATGACCCCGTGCAACAAGGTCAAGAAGTCCGGAACGATGTTTTCGACGTTGTCGGTGATGAAGACCTGGTTCGAGTAGAGGTGGATTTTGTCCCGGCGAAGCTCCATTTCCTTCTTCAACTGTGGGAAATACAGGATGCCCGTGAGGTTGAAGGGGTAGTCCACGTTGAGGTGGATGTGGAACAGCGGGTCCTCGAAATTCATCGGGTAGAGGTCGCGGTAGAATTCCGCGTAGTCCTCGTCCGTGAGGTCCGCCGGAGTGCGCGTCCAAAGCGGCGTGGTCTTGTTGATGACGTTGGGCACTTCCACGTCCACTTGCTTGACGTTGCCGTCCTCGTCCTGTTCGCCGCTGGGGTCGTCTTGTTGGATGGTTTTCGTGCCAAACACGATTTCCTCCGGCATGAACTTGCAGTACTTGTTCAAGATGCCGGCAATCCGATCCTCTTCGAGGAATTCCTTTGAATCCTCGTGGATGTGCAAGACGATGTCGGTTCCGGCCTCGTCGCGGGTTGCGGGCTCGAGCGTGAATTCCGGTGATCCGTCGCAGCTCCACTTGACCGCTTCGCTGCCTTCGCGCTGGCTCAAGCTGATGATGTCGACCCGCTCGGACACCATGAACGCCGAGTAGAAGCCGAGACCGAAGTGACCGATGATGGCGGTTTTTGCCTCTTCGCCTTGGTACTTGTCGAGGAATTCGGTCGCGCCCGAGAACGCGATTTGGTTGATGTACTTCTCGATTTCTTCACCCGTCATGCCGATGCCGCGGTCCTTGATGGTCAAGGTGTTCGCTTCCTCGTTGATGACTACCTCGACTTGTGGGTTGCCCTCGACCGCAGCGATTTCGCCGAGTTTGGCCAGCGTCCGGCGCTTTTGGGTCGCGTCGACTGCGTTGGAGACAAGTTCCCTCAAGAAGATCTCATGGTCGCTGTAGAGAAACTTCTTGATGATCGGAAAGATGTTTTCCGTCTGTACGTTGATGGTTCCTTTTTGCATCGTGGTTTCGATTGATCGCCCGCGATGGGGCAAGGACCGCGCCACGGCGCAAATCCTGACAGGGATGCGACAGGATGTCAGGCGAGCAGGAAGGACGGGTCAAACTGACGGCAGGGGAGCGTCAGAAGTTCGGGCGGAGCAGGGATTTGGCGTAGTAGTCGTCCAGCACTTTCACCACTTCCTCGGGCGAATCCACGAGGTGCAACAATTCCGGGTCGTGCTCGGAAATCGTGCGGTAATCCTCCCACAAGGTCTTGCGAATCCAGTCCATGAGGCCGGCCCAAAACGACGAATCGTACAGCATGATCGGCACCGGATCCACCTTCTTCGTCTGCACGAGCGTCAACGCCTCGAAGAGCTCATCGAGGGTGCCGAAGCCGCCGGGCATCACCACGAAGCCCTGGCTGTACTTGACGAACATGACCTTTCGCACGAAGAAGTAATCGAAATCGATGCTCTTGTCGCGGTCGATGTACGGGTTGTTGTGCTGTTCGAACGGGAGTTCGATGTTCAGGCCGACCGACGTTCCGCCCATGTCATGCGCTCCGCGGTTCCCCGCCTCCATGACGCCCGGTCCGCCGCCTGTGATGACGCCGTATCCGCGCTCAGCGAGTGCCCGTCCGACCGCCCGCGACGCGTTGTAAACGGGAGAATCCTCCTTCATCCGCGCACTTCCATAGATGGAGATGCACGGCCCGATTCGCTGCAGGGTTTCGAAGCCTTGCACGAATTCGCCCATGATTTTGAAGATGGACCAAGCGTCGTTCGTCTTGCTCTCGTTCCAGTCGCGTTGTTTGAATGCTTTTGCCATGATGCTGCGTTTTCGCCTCGTTGCCTAAGAAGGGCTTATGCCCAATCTTCCGCCAACTCCACCGGCGACTTGCCGGACAAGGCCCGAGCAATATACGGCGCAGTTCGGCTTCCGGTTGCGCGGGCCACGTGTTCAGGCGTTCCCTTCGCGACGATGGTGCCTCCGGCTCCGCCTCCTTCGGGGCCGACGTCGATGAGGTGATCGGCCACCTTCAACACGTCCAAATTGTGTTCGATGACCACCACCGTATTGCCTTGTTCCACCAACCGCTGCAACACGTCGATGAGCATCCGGATGTCTTGAAAGTGCAATCCGGTGGTGGGTTCGTCCAGCACGTAAAACGTGGAACCTGTGCTGACTCGGGCCAATTCCGTGGCCAATTTCACCCGTTGCGCCTCCCCGCCGCTCAAGGTCGGGCTTTGCTGGCCCAACGTGATGTAACCCAGCCCCACGTCCTGGAGCGTCTTCGTGATCCGCGAAATCTTCGGGAACGCCGCAAAAAACTCCACCGCTTCGTCCACCGTCATGCTCAACACATCCGCGATGGACTTGCCGCGATACCGCACCTCAAGCGTCTCCCGATTGTAGCGGCGTCCGTGGCACGTTTCGCACTCCACGAGCACGTCCGGCAAGAAGTTCATTTCAACGGTTCGCAACCCCGCGCCTTTGCAATCCTCGCAGCGACCGCCGCTCACGTTGAAGCTGAAGCGCCCCGGTTTGTAGCCGCGGATGGCCGCTTCGGGCAACTTGGTGAACAGGTTCCGGATTTCGCTGAAGATGCCGGTGTACGTCGCGGGGTTCGAGCGGGGCGTGCGGCCGATCGGAGTTTGGTCGATGGCGATGACTTTGTCCAGGTGCTCGAGGCCCTTGAGGGACTTGAAGGGAAGCGGTTGCTGCGTGGCTTCGTAAAAGTGGTTGTGCAGGGCGGGGTAGAGGGTCTGGTTGATGAGCGAACTCTTGCCGCTGCCCGATACGCCGCTGATGCAGGTGAGCGTGCCGAGGGGGATGCTCACGCTGACGTTTTTCAGGTTGTTGCCGGTGGCACCGGTGAGCTTCAAGGCGTGGCCGTTTCCTTTGCGCCGTTTTTCAGGCCAAACAATCCGTTCCCGTCCCAACAAATAATCCGCCGTCAGCGAATCCGCTGAGAGGTGCGCTTTCGGGTCGCCCTCTGCTACGATTTGTCCTCCGTGAACGCCCGCCCCGGGGCCGATGTCGATGAGGTGGTCGGCGCTGAGCATCATCTCCTCGTCGTGTTCGACCACGATGACCGTGTTGCCCGCGTCGCGCAGGGCCTGCAGGCTGCCGATGAGCCGGCGGTTGTCCCGCTGGTGCAAGCCGATGCTCGGTTCGTCCAGGATGTACAGCACCTCGGTCAGCTTGCTGCCGATTTGGGTCGCCAAACGAATGCGCTGCGCCTCCCCTCCAGACAAGCTGCGTGCGCTGCGGTCCAGCGACAAATACCCAAGTCCCACGTCATTGAGGAATCCAAGGCGCGCCCGAATTTCCTTCAACGGCTCCCGGAGGATGGTTTGAGCCCGTTCGCTCAAGCCGCTTTCGACGTCCTCGAACCACGCTTGCAAGTCCCCGAGCGAGAGAGCGGCGAGTTCCCCGATGTGCTTGCCGTTGAGACGGAATTGCCGGCTGATGGCTTTGAGTCGCGTCCCGTCGCACGTGGTGCAGGTCTGCTTGTGCAAGAACTGGGCGGCCCATCGTTTGAGTGGGCGAGAGGAGGTGTGCCCCGCTGCGCGCTCAATGGTGGCCACGATGCCGTCGAACGCGACGTGTTCGCCGCGGACACCTGCCCGATCGTGCAATTTCACCGGGGAGTCCGTGCCGTAGAGGATGCGGCCTACGAGTTCGTCCCCGAGATCGCGGATGGGCGTGCGCAAGCTGTGCCCCTCCGCTTCGAGGAGCGCTTCGAGGATGTAAAGGGTTCGGCTCGATTTGAGTTCTCCGAGCGGGGCGATGCCGCCTTGCCGGATGCTCTTGCTGTCGTCCGGAATGATGAGGTCGCGCCCGGCTTCAGTAATGGTACCGAGGCCGTTGCACGTTGGACACGCTCCGTAAGGCGAATTGAACGAGAACAGGTTCGGTTCCGGTTCGGGATACGCGATGCCCGTGGTCGGGCACATCAAATTGCGGCTGAAGTGGCGCATTTCATGGCCTCCGTGAACCATCACGCCCATCGATCCCTTGCCCATGCTGAGGGCCGTCCGGATGCTGCTCATGATGCGCTGTTCGTCATCGAGCCGAACCGACAACCGGTCCACGACCACCTCGATGTCGTGGATTTTATAGCGGTCCACGCGGTACCCCGGTTCGAGTTCCACGAGTTCGCCGTCCACCCGAGCGCGCAGGAAGCCTTGGCGCATGATTTGGTCGAACAGTTCGCGGTAGTGGCCTTTTCGGCCACGAACGAGGGGGGCGAGCAGCAGGATTTTTTGGCCTTGATAAAGCTCCAGGATCTTGGCCAAAACCTGTTCATCCGTAAACCGAACCATCGGCTCACCCGTTTCCAGCGAGAACGCATCGGCCGCCCGCGCATACGCTAACCGCAGAAAATCGTGGACTTCGGTGATGGTCCCAACGGTGGAACGCGGATTGCGCGAAATCGTCTTTTGCTCAATGCTGATGACGGGGCTCAGACCGGTGATGCCCTCCACATCCGGCCGCTCCAATCCACCGATGAACTGCCGCGCGTAGGCAGAAAACGTTTCCAAATACCGCCGCTGCCCTTCCGCATACAACGTATCAAAGGCGAGGGAGGACTTGCCACTTCCACTCACTCCGGTGATGACCACCAATTGGTTGCGCGGAATGTGGACGTTTAGGTCCTTCAAATTGTGTTCCCGAGCGCCCGTGACGCGGATCATCGGGTCATTCGCGGGGAGGGAAGCCGCCATGTTCAGTTCGATTCTCCGTCACTAACCGATGGGAGGCGCCGAATGTTCCAACCGAGCGCAGCCACCGTCAACGTGGTCAATGGGCTGATCCAATTGAACACGCAGTAGGGGAGGTAAGCAAATGTGGAGATGCCCAGGATCCCGCTTTGTGCCACGCCGCAGGTGTTCCAAGGGATGAGGACGCTGGTCACCGTTCCCGCATCCTCAAGGGTGCGCGACAGGTTCTCGGGGGCCAGACCTTGTTCTTCGTATGCCGCCTTGTACATGTTGCCGGGCACGACGATGGCCAGGTATTGGTCAGAGGCCAAAACGTTGAAGGCCAAACACGTTCCGGCCGTGCGCGAAATCAATCCGAAGGTGGATGTCACGCCGTGCAACAGCGATTCGGTGATGCGCCGCAACATGCCCGTAGCCTCCATTGTGGCGCCGAATACCATGGCGCAGAGGATGAGCCACACGGTGTTGAGCATGCCGGCCATGCCCCCACTGCTCAGCAACTCGTCGGCGAGGGCATCGCCGGTCACCACCGCAACGTCCACCGACATCGCTTGGAAAACGGTCCGGTAAGCCGCTCCCCAACGGGTGGTCGCCCCACCGGCCTCTCCGATGGACCAGACCAAATCCGGTTGAAACACGACTGCCGTCAAGGCCCCGAGCAACACGCCGATGAACAATGCGGGAGCGGCAGCGACCTTCCGCGCGATGAGCACGATGACGGCTACTGGCGCGATGAACAATCCGGGGTGGATGTTGAAGGCCTGCTCGACCGCCACGCCGAATCCCGCCCCCAAATCCACTTCTGAACCCACCGCTTGGGCGCCGCCCCCCAATCCAGCAACGAGGAACACGGCCAGTGCAAGGGCGATGCTTGGAACCGTGGTGTAGAGCATGTACCGGATGTGGGTGAACAAGTCGCTGCCCGCCACGGCAGGGGCGATGTTCGTGGTGTCGCTCAGCGGCGACATTTTGTCCCCGAAATACGCACCGGATATGATGGCACCAGCCACCCAACCATCGTGGAGTCCGAGCGCTTGGCCGATGCCCATCAAGGCAATCCCGACGGTTCCGACGGTTCCCCAAGAAGAACCCGTCGCCAGCGAAAGCACCGCACAAATGATGCACGCAGCGAACAAGAAAATCCCCGGTTCGAGGATTTGCAATCCGTAATGGATGAACGCCGGAATGATGCCAGCGATGAGCCACGTGCCGGACAGCGCACCGATGAGGAGCAGGATGAGGAGGGCTTCGCTCGTGGAGGCGATGGTGGAACCGATCCGGTCCGAAATGGACTTCCACGTGGTGCCGTGCGCCAGTCCGATGCTCCCGGCCACAAAGGCGGCAATCAGCATCGCGATTTGGTTCGAACCGTACGAACTGTCCTCGCCGAACAGGGCCACGTCTGCAGCGAGCAGACCGATGAGCACCACCACCGGGACGAGCGCCCAACCGATGGGAATGCGCTGCGCAGCGCCGTTCATCAGGCGTTCGCTTGCAGGTCCTGTTCTGACGCTTGGCCCGAGGGATTCAGGGCGGAACGTTCCACCCGAATTTTCCCGCTCTCCACTTCGAGCAATACGTTCGTTTCCTTCACTTCTTTGATGCGCCCGTGCAGGCCTCCGATGGTGACCACGCGGTCACCCACTTGGATGTTGTCGCGAAATTGCTTCGCCTCGCGCTGCCGCTTCATTTGGGGGCGGATCATGAAGAACCACATGACGAGGAACATCCCGCCGATGACGATGAAGAAGCTGTAGTCGCCTTGTGGGGCCGCTTGGGCCAAAACAGTCAATTGAATCATGGCGGCGAAGTTAGTTCAATGGCGGCGGATGGGCATCGCAGCGGGCTCTGAAGTTCCCTCCGGAGCCAAGATGAATCCATCCAACACCAAATGCACCACCGAGGGTTCTCCGTTGGTCACCACAGTGACGCGCTTGTCCACCTTGCCGCTCCAGCCTCGGGTGTTGAACGTCACGTCGATGGTGCCGCCGTCCCCCGGTGCGATGAGCTCTCGGGGCCAGTCTTGCGGCACGGTGCACCCGCATCCCGAGTTCACATCCGCAATGGCCAAGGGGGCTGAACCCGCGTTCTTGAAGGCGAACGTGTGCGCCACCACCGCGCCCTCCGCCACCGTATCGTAGTTGAACACGGCTGCTTCCGGGGCAAAAACCGCCACATCCGGGGTGGACACGTTTTCCCGGGCACCCGTTGCGGGGATTTGAATGAGGCGGGTATCCACTTCCGGCTCGTTGCAAGCCACCACCGCCAAGGCACAAAACGCGATCCAGTGCTTCATCAGTCGAGCAATCCACGTCCCACCTTGACGATGCGCTTGTCCGCCTTCATCTCGTTGAACAGTTGGTCCAAAATGCCATTGATGAAGCCCGAGCTCTTCTCGGTGCTGTAGTACTTCGAAAGTTCGATGTATTCGTTCAGCGTCACTTTGAGCGGAATGGACTCGAAACTCCGCGCCTCGGCAAGCGCCATTTTCATCAGGATGCGATCGATGAGGGCGATGCGCTCCAAATCCCAGTTCGCAGCGGCTGACGTGATGAGTTCTTCGTTCTCTCCGGCTTGTCCGAGGGTGTTTTGGAAGAGCGTTTCCATGAACTGACGGTCGTCTTCGTCTTCGCGCCAAAGCGGCAGCAACTCCACGTCATCGTCCTCCTCCCGAATGGTTTTGATGGTCTTGATGACCATGGAAGCGCACAGGTCCAAATCGTCGTTCCAGAAAATGCTCTTGTCCTCCAACACGTCTTCAAACGGCTCGTTCTGGATCATTTGCTTACGGAACATGCGCGTCAAGTACTCCCGGTCGTGGCGAAATCCCCGTTCTTCCGATGCCATGTATTCCACGTACTCTTCGTGTTCAAGGAGTCCCCTGAAGACCTTCCGGAGCATCTCTTGCTGATCTCCCCAACCGATTCCCAATTCTTCGGAGGCCTTTTGCAGGTTCCGGCTGTTGGCGATGATGCGCAACGGGCGGTTGGTGACGAATTTCGTGTTGGGATTCAGGTCTTCGGGAGCTGGAAGGCGTTTTTTGCGGCCCGCTTCGATGCGGTCAATGGCCATTCCTTGCATGCTGCCGATGAGCAAAAGCAACAGCACATAGAGCTCCTGCATTTTCTGCACCGAGTGCTCCAAAGTCTTGTGGGCACGCACTGGGTCCGGGTTTTCGTCCTGGTAATACCCATACAGGACGTGAAGGAGCTTGATGCGAAGTTGTCGGCGGTTCAGCATGTCAATGATTCGAGGTGCAAAATTAGGGGTTGCGCTTCGAATTGAATCGGCATTTTGATTCGAATTTGGAATGAGGGCACGGAGGCCGCGGGTTCGGCGTTAGTTTTGGACGAACTTTTCATCGCCATGTTCTTTCGCATTCCCCTGCTGCTTGTTGCTGTTCTCGCTGTCCAAACCGCTTGGAGCCAGCGCTATCCGGTACGCTACGTTGAATGGCCGGCCACCCAAGCCACTGTTTTTGGTCAAGGCGCGTGGGTCGAACACGCAGGCCAGGTCACTGGAGCGACGGGAGAGTTTGCGCTCATCCTCGATGGCATCACCCAGCAATTGGATGCGCGCACCATCCAAGTTGAGCTTCCCGAGTCGTGGCGGTTGGTCGGCACGCAATTCACCACGGGTGTACGCCCTGAAATCTCCGAAGCGGTCGAGGCGTTTTGCGAAGCCGCACGCGAGGACATTGAAGCGTTGCGCAACACGGCATCGATGCGCGAAGCGCTCCACGCCGTTTACGAGGAGGAATTGCTGATGATCCAATCGAATCGGAAGTTGAGCCACCAAGAAACGCTGTTGATGGAGGACATGCAGGATGCTGCTGACTTTTGGCGGAATCGTGTGAAAGAACTGAAATACAAACAGTTGGAATTGGTTCAAGAGCTCGCGGATTTGACCGGCCAAATCGAAGGCCTGGAGCAAGCCATGCGGGAGGAGCGCCAGCGTTTGTCCCGGTTCACCGGCCAAATCCGGTTGCGCATCCAAGCCGCAAACGACCCCGCGGGCCCTATCTCCGTTCGCTACCTCACCCAATCGGCGCATTGGCTCCCGGAATACGATGTGGCGATCGCCTCAGACGGCGCCATCCTGTTCGACCGGTTTGCGTCGGTGTCCCAAACCACAGGCGAAGATTGGGAGGGCATCCCCGTGGAGTTCGTCGTGGGCAATCCCTTGAGCACGCTTGCCCCGCCGCCTTTTGAGCGCTGGGTCTTGCAGCACCGTTCCGAGGTTCGTGGCGCCATGGCCGGTTCGTACTCGGAAATGGCCTTCGCCCCTCCAGAGGACGACGCGATGATGTGGGACTTCGATGGCGAGGAAAGGGGGGCGGATGCTCCCGGAATCGCGACCGACCGCTTTCGGTTCGATCCCGCCGTCGCACCCTTCGTTGTGGGCACGGGCGAGCGCGAGCGCGTGTTCATCGAATCCTTTGAGCTGCCTGGCAAGCTGAGCTATTTGTTGATGCCATACGCCTCAGACGAAGCGTTCCAGCTGGCCACTTCAGATCGTTGGGCGTCTTCCCGCTTGCTCCCGGGTCGGGTGCAGGTCGAGGCCGGGGGCGCGTTCCGCGGATGGTTCGATTTGCTGCTGCCTGCCCCGGGCGACACCTTGGTCGTTCCCATCGGACAGGACCCTCAAGTGCGTTGCAGCCGAGAGCGGTTGGCGGATCGGTGTTCCACATCGGGCTTTGGCGGCAAGCACAAATCCGAGCAAACGTGGGTCATCGAAGTGGAGAACCTGCACAGCCGTGCGGTGGAAACCCGCATCGAAGATCGCATTCCCGTGGCTTCTCGTCCGGACGTGGTGGTCGAGCTCTTGGATGGAGATGGGGCTTCGTACGACGCAACGCAAGGGAAACTGACCTGGACGGCATCCTTGCAACCCGGTGAGCGCCGGAGCTTCACCGTCCGCTACCGGATCGAATACCCCAAGGGATTGAGCATCGTGAATTTCTGAACAGCTACTGCTTGAACAGCAGGATGTTCGGGGCCTCGTGGCGGTGGCCATCGGGGGTTTCGAGGGTCAAGCCATTGAAAAACAACCCGCTGCCGCTGGGCGCTTCCGCAAGTGCTTGGCGCATCGCGTCAGTGAGTTGACTCCCTTCGCCGGTGTATTGTTCGATCGTTCCGTCGACGAGGGTGTTCAGGATGAAGCCATGCCAAATCAACTCGACGTCTTCATTCAATTCCGGAACCCAAGCCCGCAAGGTGCCCGAGGCCAGTTCTTCGGAGGTCAGTGAGTCCCCTTCCGCCGCTCTTCCGAACCGAACCACGGGCGAAGGCAGCGCTTTCACGCGAAACACCGCAGCCGAAGTTACCGCAGCTTCACCGAGTCGCATGGCCACGCTCACGGTTTCGGAATCCGGAGTGGGCACGATGGACAATCCCGCATGGCGATCGCCCTTGAATTCCAGTCCGATTGCGGTGCCTCCCGTGATGCGCACGTCATCGAACGGGGCCACGCTCGTGATGTTCACGGGGTTTGCGATGCCTGCCCAGAGGAGGTTTTGGTTCAACGCAGCGACCGTGGCTTGCCCCCAACTCATGGCGGTACAGCTCGAGGTCAAGAGCAGGACGAGGGCGGTGCGGGTGAATTTCATGAGGTGCATGTGGATGGGCTTACGCGGTTGCCGGGAGAAGGTTCCCCCTCAGTCCCGTTGAAAGAGTCCCAAGGCGTCCAGGGAAGTGAGCCGCACTCCCGTGTAATAGTGGTGCAAGATGCGATCGTACGTGGCCCCTCGAAGCGCGCGTTGCATCGCGCCTTCTTGGCACAGGCCCACCCCGTGCCCAAACCCTTGCCCCATGAACCGCACTTCCCTGCCATCATCCACGGCTACGAAGTAACTGGATTGCAGGCCAAATGCGCTCCGGGCTTCGATGGCGCGAATGCGGGCTCCGCTATCGGGCAGGGCGTCGAATCGCTCGTTGGGCAGGAAAGTCGTGCGCTCGCTGGACCCCGCTCTTCGTTCGTCCAGCCAGTCCCGCCAAGCTTCCGAAGGCACGGATTGGGTCCATTGGGCGTGCGGCATGGCGAGGCAGAAGGTATCGGGTACCCCGACCAAATACTCCACCGGGCGTTGCCAAACGTTTTCAGCGCCTTGAGTTTGGCCGCCACAATTCGAGTGGAAGGCCGCGGTGATGGGGCGGCCTCTTCGATCGACCAACAGCGTTCCCGCGGTGGATTCGACGGCCTGGCACAGGGTGTCGTTCACGGTGCCAAGGCCGTGGTAGGCTTGGCAATGCACGGCATCGCACACATCGAACCCTTGCATCCGGTGGCGCCCCATGGCTTGGATGGTGTAGGTGCGGCTGACCACGGCTTGAGCGCGGTAGTATTCCGGATGGTGCCCTTTGCCGGCTTCGGCGGACAACACCCCTTGCAAGTACGTTTCGAGTTCCGCTTCCAGGACGCAGCGAATGCCGCCGGATTCGACGAGGAAATGGAGCCGGCCGGTGTGGACCGTCGGGTATTTACCTGGCGCACGAATCTGCACGCGGCTTTGGGGAAGGGTGGGGCGGAGGTGGACGTAATCGCGTTCTCCTTCGCCGAGGTTCAGGCGACCGTTGGCCAAGGACAAAGCGCTCTTGAGCCCCATCTCGTGGATCACCTGGCCTTGCGCATCCACCCATTCAAAGGCGCCTGAAAGGGCCGTCAGTTCCACCGAGGTGGGCAAGTTGCCCTCGAACAAACCGATGCGCACAGGCTGTTGGGACCAAATCGTCGTGAGCGAAGCCCACATCACAAGCACCACCACCAATCCCCACTTCATGGTTCCAAGATTCCTGCGGCCACCCGTCCACCGGCACCGGGATTGCCCAACAGCTCATGCAGCGATTGGTAACCCGCCAGCTGGCGCTCGCGTTCCTTCCCTCCGCGCGCGAGTCCCTCGCTCAGGGAGGCGATGGCTTCGGGCGTGCATTCGCTTTGGATCAATTCCGGGACCAGATCGGATTTTGCAATGAGGTTGGGCAGGCCGATGTGGCGCACGTTCGCCAGCGCGCGGGCAATCCAATACGTGAGGCGACTGGTTTTGTAGACGATGAGTTGCGGGGTGTTCAGCAAGGCGGTCTCCAAGGTGGCCGTTCCGGAGGTGACCCAGGCGAATTCGGCATCAGCAAGCAAGGGCCGCGTTGCGCCAAACACCACAGGAAACGGCACCCCGTCATACGCCGATCGGGGCTGCCCGGGTGCTCCTGCCACCACGGCTTGGTACGCATCGGGAAGGCGAGCAGCGGCGGCCAGAAGCACCGGCAGCATGTGCTTCAATTCCTGCGTGCGCGAACCGGGCAGCAAAGCGACGAGGGGACGGTCGGTCGCCAGCCCAGCGCCCGTTCGCCAATCCCGTGCGGCCTGTTCCGCCAAGTCCAACAGGGGATGCCCCACGAAGCGAACGTCCATGCCGACCGCCTCGTAAAGCGGCGTTTCGAACGGCAACGTCACGTACATCCGGTCCACATCGCGGCGAATGGACTTCAAGCGCCCTTTGCGCCAAGCCCAAATAGAAGGGGAGATGTAGTGGTGAACAACGATGCCTCGGGATTTCGCTTGGCGAGCAATGCGCAAGTTGAAGCCCGGAAAGTCCACGCCCAGGAACAAATCGGGGGCGAACGCCTCGATTTCCGCCCAGCACCGGTTCAGATTTCGTCGAATCGTTCCTAGGTTTTGGACCACTTCGAGGAAGCCCATGAAGGCCAAATCCCGGTAGTGCGTGGTCACCTCAGCCCCAGCGGACTGCATTTCCTCGCCCCCCCATCCGCGCACCTCCAAGGAAGGCTCCCGCTTCAACAGCTCCCGCACCACCTGCCCGGCGTACAAGTCGCCCGAGGCTTCGCCCGCCACAATGAACACTTTGCGAGGCGTCATGCGGTGTCGAGGTTGATCATTTGGAGGTAGATCACCACGGGGACGGCTGCCAAAATCACCGCCATCACCCCACGCGCAATGGCCTCCCGATTGAAGTGCAACAACCCGTAAAAGAGCACGACGTCCATGAGAACACTCACCGTGACGATGGAATCTTGGTACAGCCCACCGTGCCAAAACACCTCCCGGATGAAAAATCCCATCGAATCATCGGTGTTCCATTGCCACCAAGCTGCCGTCAGCACGAGCCCCAAAACAGCGCCCACCATCCCCAAACCGACGCCCCAGAGCGATTCCCGCTGCGAACGGCTCATGACCAATTCCATTGATTCAACCGCGCAATGGCGTGGTGGGCGGTCAAGTCAAATTGCGTTGGAACCACGCTCACGTAACCGTGCTTCAACGCCCATTCGTCCGTGTCTTCTCCGTGATCGGGGTTCGTGAATTGGCCACTCATCCAGTAGTAGGTGCTGCCCCCGGGCGATTGCCGCTCTTCGAACGCTTCCTCCCAATAGCCCGCCGATTGCCGGCAGACCTTGATGCCCTTGATTTCGGACCAAGGCCGCTTCGGAATGTTGACGTTCAAACACGTTCCACCGGGCAATCCGTGTTCGAGGACTTGTGGCACCACCCGCTTCACCGCTTCCCGAGCCGCCGAGAAGTCGGCGGTTTTTGCATGGTCGAGCAAGCTGAACCCGATGGAGGGGATGCCCTCGAGCGCCCCTTCCACAGCGGCCGACATCGTCCCGCTGTAAATGACGTTGATGGAACTGTTGGAGCCGTGGTTGATGCCGCTCACCAACAAGTCAGGCTTGCGGTGCAAGATCCGATGAATGGCCAACTTCACGCAGTCCACGGGCGTTCCAGTTGTCGAATGCGCGCGCACCCCTTCCACAGGAAAATAGGCTTCCTCCATCCGCAGGATGTTACCGATGGTCACTGCGTGTCCCATGCCCGATTGCGGGCTGTCGGGCGCAACCACCCACACGTCGCCAAAGGCCACCATTTCACTCGCCAAGGCGACGATGCCCGGGGCCGTAATGCCGTCGTCGTTGACGACCAAGATCAACGGGCGATCATGCATGGGAAGCGGGGATGCGGGTCAAAGCGTCAAGCAGGTAGCCCCAAAATTTCTGGACCGAGCTGATTTGCACGCGCTCATCGGGGCTGTGCGCTCCACGGATGTTGGGTCCGAAGCTCACCATGTCCATCGCGGGGTAATTCGTGCCCAAAATGCCGCATTCCAATCCCGCATGACAGGCCAAAACATTCGGCTGTTCCGCATAACGCTCAACGTACAAGTCCTTCAACAACGACACGATGGCCGAGTGGGGATTGGGCGTCCAACCGGGATAGCTGCCGCTGAATTCCGTGTCCAGTCCCGCAAGGGCGAAGGCCGCTTGAATGCTGCGGGCGTGGTCCCATTTTTCCGTGTCCACGCTGCTTCGGCAGAGGCATTGAATGGTCACGGCGCCGTCGCCGACTTGTACGCGGGCGAGGTTGTTCGAGGTTTGGACCAAATCGTCCAAATCCGGGCTCATGCGGTGGATGCCGACCGGGCACGCTTGAATGGCCAGCAACAGCGCCTCTTGCGTGGCTTCGGGCAAGGCCTGTGCGGGCGTGGGAGCCTCGGCCATCACCAAGGCCAAATCCGGATCCGTGGTCGCGTATTCGGCCCGCACGCCTTCGAAATAAGCTGCCAGCGCTTCCTTGAAATCGGCCACGTCTTCATTTGCCAAGGCCAAGAGCGCCGACGATTCCCGGGGAATGGCATTGCGCAAGCCGCCGCCATCGATGGACGCGATGCGGAAATCGACTTGGTCGGAGGCCGCGAGCAGCAGCCGGTTCATGATTTTGTTCGCGTTCGCGAGGCCTTTGTGGATGTCCATTCCCGAGTGGCCTCCGCTTCCGCCCTTGACGGTCAACGTCAGGCCGGTCGTGCCTTCTGCGACGTCTTCGGCAGCGTATCGGCACGTCGACGTGACGTCCACCCCACCCGCGCAACCGATGCTGATTTCGTCGTCGTCCTCCGTGTCGAGGTTGAGCAGGATGGAACCCGAGAGGAACCCGCCTTGAAGGCCCAACGCTCCGGTCATCCCGGTTTCTTCGTCGATGGTGAACAAGGCTTCCAACGCCGGATGCGGAATGTCGCTCGCGTCGAGCAGGCCGAGGATCGCCGCCACGCCGATGCCGTTGTCAGCGCCCAGGGTGGTGCCCTCGGCTTTGACCCAGTCGCCGTCGATGCGCATGCGGATGCCTTCCGTCATGAAATCGAAATCGGTGTCGTTGTTCTTTTGGCACACCATGTCGAGGTGGCTCTGCAGCACGACCGTTTCGCGGTTTTCCATTCCCGCTGTCGCGGGCTTCCTGATCAGCACGTTGCCCACTTCGTCGAGCGCGGTTTTCAGGTTGCGGCTGCGCCCGAATTCCATCACCCATTCGACCACGCGGTCTTCGTGTTTCGAGGGGCGGGGGATGGCGTTGAGGGCGGCGAAGTGCTTCCAGAGGGCTTGGGGTTCGAGGGCGGCGATGGCTGAGCTCATGGATGGGGTTTTGGGCCAAATTTACAACCGCCAACCTCCCCGCCCGAATCCGCCAAGCCAACGCCTGCAAACTCCGGACCTCCGTCCGTGAAGTGGAGGGGTCGGGGTCGGTTGCGTTGTGGATAATTTGGCCTTCCACAGCAGCCCGCGCTTCGCAAGAAGGCAGTAAGTTTGAAGCGAGATGATGGACAAGGAGAACGAACAAGTAACGTACAACGAGGACAACATCCGATCCCTCGATTGGAAGGAGCACATCCGGATGCGTCCGGGGATGTACATCGGCAAACTCGGGGACGGGCAATCGGCGGACGATGGCATTTACGTCCTGTTGAAGGAGGTGATCGACAACAGCATCGACGAACACGCGATGGGCCATGGCAAAAGCATCCGCGTCACCATCAAAGACGGCGAGGTGCGGGTGCGCGACTACGGTCGGGGCATTCCGCTGGGGAAAGTGGTCGATTGCGTTTCGAAGATCAACACCGGCGGGAAGTACGATTCGCGGGCGTTCAAGAAGTCGGTCGGCTTGAATGGAGTGGGTACGAAGGCCGTGAATGCGTTGTCCGAGTCGTTTTCCGTGGAGAGCTTTCGAGATGGACAGCGCAAGTTGGCGCGTTTCGAAACCGGAGAGCTCTTGGAGGAAACGGGAGTGGAAGCTTCGGAAGAGCGCAACGGCACCCTCATCGTCTTCCGTCCGGACTTGACGGTATTCAAGGGATACCGGTTCCGCATGGAGTATGTGGAGCGATTGCTTTGGAATTACGCGTACCTGAATACCGGGCTTTCGCTGTACTTGAATGGGGAGAAGTTCAAAAGCGAGAACGGCCTGAAGGACTTGCTCACGAACGATTTGGATACGGAGCCGCGCTATCCCATCATCCACATCAAAGGGGACGACATCGAGGTGGCCCTGACCCACACGGATGCTTACGGGGAGGATTACCAGAGCTTTGTCAACGGCCAATTCACGTCGCAAGGGGGGACCCACCAGAGCGCGTTTCGCGAGGCCGTGGTGCGCGTGGTGCGCGATTTTTTCGGTAAGGACTACGACGGGTCGGACGTCCGATCGGGCATCAAGGCGGCCATCGCCGTCAAGGTGGAGGAACCGGTGTTCGAAAGCCAAACCAAAACCAAGTTGGGCTCCACCGAAGTCGGTCCCGATCGCCCCACGCTTAAGAGTTTCGTCTACGACTTTTTGAAGCGGGACCTCGATAATTTCTTGCACCGAAATCCGGAAATCGCCTCGGCGTTGCAAGCGCGGATCTTGCAATCGGAGCGGGAGCGCAAGGATTTGGCCGGCATCAAAAAGCTCGCGCGCGACCGCGCAAAGAAGGCTTCGCTGCACAACCGCAAGTTGCGGGACTGCCGAGTCCATTTGTCCGATAAAAACGACCTGCGCGAGGCGACCACCTTGTTCATCACGGAGGGCGATTCGGCTTCGGGCTCCATCACGAAAGCCCGAGACGTCAAGACGCAAGCGGTGTTCTCCTTGAAAGGAAAGCCCCTCAATTGCTTCGGCAAGACGAAGAAGGTGGTGTACGAAAACGAAGAGTTCAACTTGCTCCAAGCCGCCCTCGACATCGAAGACGGATTGGACACCTTGCGCTACAACAACGTGGTCATCGCGACGGACGCCGACGTGGACGGCATGCACATCCGCTTGTTGCTCATCACATTCTTTTTGCAGTTCTTCCCGGATTTGGTCAAGAAGGGTCACTTGTATGTGCTCCAAACCCCGCTTTTTCGTGTGCGGAACAAACAGAAAACCATCTACTGCTACAGCGAGGAGGAGAAGCAAGCGGCGATGGCGGAGCTCGGGAGGAATCCCGAAATCACGCGATTCAAGGGACTCGGGGAAATCAGCCCGGATGAGTTCAGCAACTTCATCGGGGAAGACATTCGTTTGGATCCGGTGGTCATCGGAAAGGACAGCGGCATCCAGGATTTGTTGACCTTTTTCATGGGGTCGAACACGCCGGATCGCCAGCAATTCATCATTGAAAACCTGCGCGTCGAAAAGGACGAAGTGGCATGAGCGAATTTCCAGAAGAACCGAACGACGAGCTGGAGGGCTCGGAACAGCAGGAACCGCGTGAGGAAGCCGATGAGGTAGAGGAAGCGGAAGTCTTGGATGACGATGTGAGGGAAGGGGAGGAATTGGAGCGCGTCATCAAGGTGAGCGGCATGTACAACGACTACTTCCTGGATTACGCGTCGTACGTCATCTTGGAACGGGCCGTGCCGCACCAGAACGACGGCCTCAAGCCGGTGCAACGCCGCATCTTGCACAGCCTCAACGAGATGGACGATGGCCGCTTCCATAAGGTGGCCAACGTCATCGGGAACACCATGAAGTATCACCCGCACGGGGATGCCAGCATCGGGGACGCCATGGTCCAAATCGGACAGCGGGAATTGCTCCTTGATTGCCAGGGAAACTGGGGCAACATCCTGACGGGCGACCGCGCAGCAGCCCCGCGTTACATCGAGGTGCGGCTGAGCAAATTTGGCAAGGAAGTCTGCTTCAACTCGAAGACCACGAACTGGCTTGCCAGCTATGACGGACGCAACAAGGAGCCCGAGACGCTGCCGGTGAAGTTTCCGCTCCTGCTTGCATCGGGTGTGGAAGGCATCGCGGTGGGCCTCGCCTGCAAGACGCTGCCGCACAACTTCATCGAGCTGATCGATGCGAGCGTGGCCGCGCTTCAAGGCAAGTCGTTCACCCTGGTTCCGGACTTCCCAACGGGCGGAATGGCGGACGTGGAGAACTACAACGATGGCCTCCGCGGCGGGCGGGTGCGTGTTCGCGCTCGAATGGAGAAGGAAGACTCTAAGACTCTGGTAGTCAAGGAGTTGCCGTTCGGGGTGACCACGGGTTCGTTGATCGATAGCATTTTGAAGGCCAACGAAAAGGGCAAAATCAAAATCAAAAAGGTCGAGGACAACACCGCGGACGTCGTGGAAGTGGTCATTCATTTGGCCAACAACGTTTCTCCCGATAAAACCATCGACGCCCTCTACGCCTTCACCGACTGCGAAGTGAGCCTCGCGCCCAATTCCGTGGTCATCCTCAATGACAAACCGCACTTCCTTGGCGTCCGCGAGCTGTTGAAGATCTCGGCAAATGCCACGCGCGAATTGCTGAAGCGCGAGCTGGAAATTGAACTCGGTGAGCTGCAAGAGAAGTGGCATTTCGCCTCCCTCGAGAAGATTTTCATTGAGAACCGGATCTACCGCGACATCGAAGAATGCGAGACGTGGGAGGAAATCCTAAGGTCCATCCACAAAGGGCTTGAGCCGCATGTGAAGCATTTGGTCCGGGCGGTAACGGACGAGGATGTGACGCGGTTGACCGAGATCAAGATCAAGCGGATTTCGAAGTTCGACGGCTTCAAGGCTGACCAGTACATTGCGTCGCTTGAGGTGGACATTGCCCAGGTGCGGCACCATTTGGACCACCTCACCGACTACGCCATCGAGTGGTTCCGGACGCTGAAAAAGAAGTACGGAAAGGGCCGTGAGCGGAAAACGGAACTGCGCACCTTCGATACCATTTCAGCTGCGGAGGTGGCCGTCGCGAACGTCAAACTCTATGCGAATTACGAGGAGGGTTTCGTCGGTACGGGCATGAAGCGCGGAGAGGGGGAATTCGTGTGCGATTGCAGCGACATCGATGACATCATCGTGTTCAGAAAGGACGGCAAGTACTCCGTCAGCAAGGTGACCCAAAAGGCCTTTTTCGGTAAGGAAATCCTGTACGTTGGGGTGTGGAAGAAAGGCGATGATCGCACCACGTACAACTGCATCTACCTCGATGGCGCGTCGGGTCGAAGCCACGTGAAGCGCTTTCCTGTGACGAGCAGCACCCGCGACAAGGAGTACGACGTGTCGAAAGGTACAGCAAAATCGCGCGTCCTGTATTTCACAGCCAATCCGAATGGCGAGGCTGAAGTGGTGACGGTGCATTTGCGGGCAAACCAGCGCTTGAAAAAGCTGCGGTTCGATGTGGACTTTTCGGAAATCGGCATCAAAGGCCGCGGTGCGGGAGGAAACCTGGTTTCGAAGTTCCCCATCAAGCGCATTGAATTGAGCGAAGAAGGCGTGTCGACCTTGGGGGCGTTGAAGGTGTGGTATGACGAAACGGTGCGGAGGTTGAATGCGGATGGCCGGGGGACGTACTTGGGCGAATTCCGAGGGGACGATCACCTTTTGGTCATCCTGAGTACTGGGGAATACCTCTTCACGGGATACGACTTGAGCACCCACTTTGACGACAAGATGATTCACTTGGAGAAATGGGATCCCAATCGCGTGGTCAGTGCGGTGTATTTCGAAGGAGAAAAAGAGGACTGGTACGTCAAGCGGTTTTTGCCGGAATACGTCCAAAAGCCGTTCCGCTTCATCGGCGAACACGAGCAATCTCGGCTGGGCGTTGCGACGACGCTGTTCCATCCGAAGGCGGTGGTGCGCTTCAACCGCCGATTCAAGGAAACCCGCGATCGGGAGGATGAAGTGGTGGCACTCGAAGGCTTCATCGCCGTGAAGGGCATGCGGGCCTTGGGGAACAAACTGAGTACCTTGCCCGTGGTAGACGTCACCCTGAACGAACCCGACGAAGAGCGCGAGGCGGCTGCGCTGGAGGCCCACTTGGCCCAATTTGCACCCAAGCGCCAACCGGAGCCGGCTCCCCTGCCCGCTGAAGAAGGCCCCGTCTCGCCACTGGAATTGCCATCTGAGCAGATTCCGCGCCTGGATGCGGGAGCCGATTCGCCCTTCAAAAAGCGCAAGGCACGCCCCGAGGACGACAACCAACCCACGTTGTTCTAACGTTGGTGTCATTTCGACACTTATTAAAAAAAACAGCTAACTTCGCGGCATGCAAAAAGGAATGTTTTGGGTGATCGCTGCAGGATTCGCGATTGCTACAGGCTGCGGTGAGGCAGCGGTGAAGCAGGCCACTACGGTGGCTCGCGTTTCGGAAGGAACGGCCATTGATCCCGCGGTGCTGGTGCATCCGGAATGGGCGCGATCCGCTTCCATTTACGAAGTCAACATCCGCCAGCACACCCCCGAAGGCACCTTCAAGGCCTTGGAGGCAGACTTGCCGCGAATTCAAGCCCTCGGCTCGGACATCTTGTGGTTGATGCCGATTCATCCCATCGGGGAACAGAATCGGAAAGGGGGAGAAAACGCGAACAACTACATCGCGGAGCCCGGAAGTGGAAGCCTCGGCTCCCCATACAGCGCGAAGGACTACAAGGGCGTGAATCCCGAGTTTGGAACGTTGGAGGATTTCAAGTCCCTCGTCAACCGAGCGCACGAGTTGGGCATGAAAGTCATTCTGGATTGGGTGGCCAACCACACCGCATTCGACAGCAAGTGGACGGAGGAGCACCGGGAGTTTTTTCTCCTTGATTCCTTGGGAGAGCTGCAACCGCCGATTGGAACGGATTGGTGGGATGTGACTCAATTGGATTGGGAGAACGGCAAGGAGAATGGGTTGTACGCGGCGATGGAGGATGCCATGTTGTATTGGATTGTGGAGGCCGACATTGATGGGTACCGGTGCGACGTGGCGGAAAAGGTGCCGACCGAGTTTTGGACTCAGGTGAGGTTGGCCATGGAGGAGGTGAAGCGGGACGTGTTCATGCTGGCGGAGGCGGACAAACCCGAGCACCACGAGCGGGCGTTTGACATGAGCTATGTTTGGGAGGGCATGCACGTGATGGACCAAGTGGGTGGGAGCGCATGGCCGTTGGACAGCCTCCGGGCGTTCATGAAGCGCGAAGAAGCGCGTTACCCGCGGGAGGCGTACCGCATGTTCTTTGTGACCAACCACGACGAAAACGCATGGAAGGGCACGGTGGCGGAGCGCCATGGGGAGAACGCGGAGGCGATGACGGTGGTGGCCAGCACGTTGTTTGGCATGCCGCTCATTTATTCGGGCCAAGAAGCCCCCAACGACAAGCGCTTGCGGTTTTTTGAAAAGGACACCGTGAATTGGAAGGATTACGGGTGGTCGCCGCTGTTCACGCAGTTGAATGCATTGAAGGAGTCGGAATCTGCGCTTTGGAATGGTGCGGACGGTGCGTGGCCGGAACTGCTGGCTACGGAGGCGGACGAACAGGTCTTTGCCTACCGAAGAGCACAGGAGGGAAGCGAAGTGGTGGTGGCCGCGAATTTGAGTGGGGCGCCGCAATCGGTCGCTCTACCCGTTGCCGCCCTGTCCTTGTATGCCGGTGCTGCCGCATCGAACGAGGCCGGAACGGTAACGCTGTCTCCTCGCGGCTACGCGATTTGGACGCGGAAATGATGGGAGACGGACGACGGTGCATCGCGCTCATTGCGCACGACGGCCGCAAGCAAGCCTTGGTGGACTTCGTCGGGGCCAATCGGTCCTTTTTCGAGCGCTTCAAGCTCATCGGAACCGGGACCACCGGGGGGCGCTTGCAATCCATCGATTTGGAAGTGGAGTGCCTCGCGTCCGGTCCCCTCGGAGGCGATGCCCAAATTGCAGCGCGCATCACCGAAGGCCAAGTCCACGCGGTCATTTTCTTCCGCGACCCCATGGGCAAGCACCCCCACGAGCCGGACATCAACATGTTGCTTCGCCAATGCGATGTGCACAACATTCCGCTGGCCACGAACGCAGCGACGGCTCATTTGCTGATCGGCGGATTTTGAAGCCATGAACGGGAGGCACACGGGGCCTTGGCCTGCTCAGAACGATGAGCGCTCGGTTCAACGCTGGTTGGAGGATTGGATCGGTGGGGAGGAGGCCGCCAGCACGGTTCGGCTGCTATTGCACCACGTGACGGGAAAGGACCGCGGGCTGCGGCTCATAGGGCACCTGTATTCCGAGTCCGAATTGAACCGATTGGCAGCGTGCGCACGGGCCTGTTCAGAGGGAAAGCCGGTGCAGCATGTGCTGGGATGGACGGTGTTTCACGGATTGGAGTTGAAGTCCGACGAACGGGCGCTGATCCCACGCCCCGAAACGGAAGAACTCGCGGCTTGGGTGCTGACTTGGGTGCGCGAGCACAGGGCGAACCGGGTGTGCGATGCGGGGACGGGTTCGGGTTGCTTGGCCCTTGCGTTGAAGGCCGGGTGGGGAGCCGCTGAGGTCGTGGGGGTGGATGCCTCGCCGGAGGCGTTGTCTCTGGCTCAGGAGAACGGAGACCGACTGGGGTTGGCGGTTACGTGGCAACGCGCTCGGTTTGAGGATCTAGCGAACTTGGCGGTCCCACCGTTCGATGCCGTGGTCAGCAACCCGCCTTACATTCCCCGATCCGAGCGCCGCCTCATGGACGCCGTTGTGGTGGAACACGACCCGCATGAGGCGCTCTTCGTCCCCGATGAGACGCCTTTGGTGCATTACCGCACGCTCATCGAGCAGTGCGATGCAGGGGGAGCCTTGCGTCCCGGCGGACTGCTCGCCTTCGAGGTCCACGAAGCATTTGCCGCTGACGTGGCCGCCTTGTTCGCTGGTTGGCTCAACCCCACCATCCACCGCGATTTGCAGGCCAAACCCCGCATGGTCACCGCTCAGCGTCCCTCCCGATAACGCACCATCAGCGCGTCTTCGATGAAGTGCAGTGGAATGGCGAACCCGATGCCTTCCACCCCGAGTTCCATGATCTTTTCATTGACCACTCCGATGAGGGTCCCGTCTCCCCGCACGAGCGCCCCACCGCTGTTTCCGGGAGAAATGCTCACATCGGTTTGGATGAGGTTTCGTTTGCCGTCCTTGCGGATGGCGCTCACGATGCCCCGCGTGACGGATGCCCCCAAATCCACGTCGTAAGGCGTGCCCATCGCGAACACGTCGTCCCCGATTTCCACCGTTTCGAGCCGCAAATCCGCTTGAAACGGCACGAGCCCCGTGGTGTCCACCTTCAACAAGGCCAAATCGTACAGCGGGTGGTAGCGCACAATCTCCGCCTCCAAGCTCGTCCCATCGTGAAAGTGCACGGTGTGCACCAATTGCGTGTCCAACACGACGTGGTGATTCGTCAAGATGAACCCGTCGCTCGACAGCACACACCCGCTCCCGTGCCCCGTTTCGTCTTCAATGGTCACCACAGACGACAAGGCACTCGCTAGCTTGTCCGATCGCGCGCCGACCGCGTCGATGACGATGGGTTCCCAGTCCGCTTTCCACTGCGCTTCCAGCGTGTCTTTGCGGGTGGCGTCACTCCGCAGCTTCGGGTTTTCCGCCGCGTCGAAGCACACCTTGACCACCGCGTCCGCCAACGCCTGCCGATCGAACGGGCTCTCGACTCCCGAAGCGAATCCCCATGGCGTGCGCGTGAAGTATTCCACCGTGTCGCTCGCCAGTCCATAGGGATTGTAGACCCACCACTGCGAATGCACGGTGTACTGCGCGAGGTTTCCGATTTGCCGCTCCTGCACGCCCACGATGGCCGCCTCGAGCACCATTTCGTCCTCCATCGTGAACAGGCTTCCGCCATTGGGCCCTTGATATCCTTGTTCCCAGAGGCGTTCCAGCGCGTCTTCGTCGAGGTTGGTGTACGGCATTTCAAACGCCTCGTCGTTGCTGAAGGTGTAGGCCAAACGATTCGCATAGTACGCATTGCGGTTCCGGTAATGCTCCGTCACGTGCTTCCCCGGGGCGATGTCAATGTGCACCCCTTCGATCCACACGGGCGGCGCCGCGTCGTCCGCTTCGGGGAGTGGCTCCAATTTCGGCAAGGTGAAGGATTTGTCATGCACCCGCCACGGGGACAGAGCAAATCCCAACACGTTGTATCCCAGTGAGATTGCTTGGGTCCACTGCCGCGCGGCCCACGCCTCGTCCCCGTGCTCCACCAACGGCCGCGTGAACAAGAGCCCCAATCCCAAATCCACGCCTTTCCACCGGTTGCTCCGTTCGCGGAACACGGGCAGGTGATCCGGATAATAGCCGGGACGCTCCGCTCGAAGGATGTGCCCTTCCACGTAATTGTCCAGCCCGATGTCAACCCAGTCGTAGCCGAGGAATTCGAACGACTCGGTCTCATCCCAACCGCGCATTTCGAGGGAAACTTCGACGCTGTCTTGACCCGGAGCTGAAAGCACTTCGACCTGCGTGGTGACGTTGTAAAAAGAGCAGCTGGTGAAGAGCAACAGGCCACCTGCCACCGCGGACAAAGGAAATCGGGTCATGAATTTGAAGGCGTTCACGGTGCGGAATTCAAGCCCTCACCACCCTGCAAGTTAAGGAGGCGGGCGGTATCTTCGGAACATGACAAACGAGGAGGTACAGGCGCGGCTTGCCGCGCTGCGGGCCGAATTGCACGCCCACAATCACCGGTACTACGTGCTTGCTGAGCCCACCATCACCGACCAGCAGTTCGACGAACGGATGGCCGAACTGGTGGCCTTGGAAGCCGCGCATCCCCAGTGGTTCGATCCCAATTCTCCCTCCGTTCGGGTGGGCGGCGATTTGACCGACCGCTTCGAAAAGGTGCCCCACCGCACCCCCATGCTGTCCCTCTCGAATACCTACAGTCCGGAGGAAGTGGCGGATTGGGCAGAACGAACCGACAAGCTCCTGGAGGGGGAGGCCGTGGAATTCGTGATGGAACTCAAATACGACGGCGTGGCCATCAGTTTGACGTACGAGAACAGGGCATTGGTCCGCGCCATAACCCGCGGCGATGGCGAGGTGGGTGAGGACGTTACGGCCAACGTACGAACCATCAAATCCCTGCCCTTGAAGCTGGCCGAAGGCGCCCCCGATTTCTTGGAAATCCGCGGGGAGATTTACTTTCCCTTCGAAGCGTTCGATGCCTTGAATGCCGAGCGCGATGAAGCGGGGGAGGAGCGTTTTGCCAACCCCCGCAACACCGCGGCGGGCACCTTGAAGCTGTTGGACAGCCGGGTGGTCGCAAAACGCGGATTGGACATCATGGTGTACGGCGTCCTCGAGGAGTCGACGCCATCCACGACGCACGCTCAGGCGGTGAAAGAAGCCGCGGCTTGGGGATTCAAGGTTCCCGGGAAGGACTTGATGGAAGTGGGGGGCTGCGTTGAAGATGTGTTGGCCTTCATTCGCCGCTGGGACACCGCGCGGGCCGACTTGCCGTTTGCCATCGATGGCGTGGTCATCAAGGTGAACCGCTACGACCAGCAGCGCGAGCTCGGCATGACGGCCAAGTCCCCGCGTTGGGCCATCGCATATAAGTTTCCTGCAGAGCGGGTGACCACGGCCTTGCGCGGCATCACCTACCAGGTCGGTAGAACCGGCGCCATCACGCCCGTAGCCGAACTCGACCCGGTGTTGCTTGCGGGGACCACGGTCCGGCGAGCCTCCCTCCACAATGCGAACCAAATCGCGGAACTGGATATCCGGTTGGGCGATCAGGTCTATGTCGAAAAAGGAGGCGAGATCATTCCGAAGGTCATCGGCGTGGACGAATCGGCGCGGAAGGCCGATTCCCAGCCGTTGGTGTACGCCACGCATTGTCCGGAATGCGGCTCGGAACTTGTCCGGAAGGAGGGGGAAGCCCAGCATTATTGCCCCAATGCCGCCGCGTGTCCGCCTCAAGTGAAGGGACGCATCGAGCATTTTGTGGGCCGAAAGGCCTTGAACATTGAAGGCTTGGGGCCGGAATGGATCGAGTTATTGGTGGACCAAGCGGGGTTCCGCTCAGGCAGCGATTTGTTCCAACTGCCGAAGCTCTTTACCAAACCCGGCTGGCGTCAGGCGACGGGGGCCTGGAAACTGCCGTCCAAGGTTCCCTCCGAGTTGGAAACCCGCTCGCGCATGTTGTTTGCAGCATCGAATTGGTTCTATCGCACGAGCAAAGGCGGAAGGCCTTCCAACCCGGGGCACGCCACCATCGCCCGGAGCCAAGCCGATGCGGCGGCAGCGCACATGCCCGTTCAGGATGCTGAGTGGTCCCCGGTGTTTTTCGCCGCCATGGGAGGGGCCAAGCCGGCCGAGAAAATGCGAGACTTCCTGCGTTCCCGACCCGGATTTCGGTGCATGCCGGCCTTGCGGTCCTTGGATTGGCGCTCCCTCTTGCAGGCGTGCGTGGCCGACCTGCCGACGGAGTGGAATGAGCGCATCGGGTCCGTTTCATTCGCCGATGAATTGCTGGAGGGGCCGCTTGCGCTGGATTTCGCTTCAGACGCGTGGGGGTGGGCCGCAGCGGATTGGGCGCATTTCGAGGTGCTGCTCGACCGCCTCAGTCCCCGACGCCGAATCGCTTTTGGGGAGGTGCAGGCCGCGAATTTGGTTCAGGCGTTGGAAGGCGCGCGGAACCGGACGTTCGCCCAAGTGCTCTTTGCGCTGGGCATCCGGCACGTTGGGGCCGAGGTGTCTTCCTGGTTGGCCGAATCGTTCCGGACCATCGAAGCCCTGCAAGCCGCCGACCGGGAGGTGCTCCTTGCCGTTCATGGCATTGGGGAGGAAATCGCCGACAGCGTGCGGGCTTGGGCGGAGGATCCGAAGTCGCGCGAGGAAGTCGAGCGGCTCCGGGCGGCGGGGTTGCAATTTGAAGCCGATGGGGCCGAGCATGCTGACCGGGGAGACGCGCTCGCGGGTGGCACCTTCGTGATCACGGGCACGCACCCCGAACCCAGGGAGGTGTTGGCCGACCGGATTCGAAGCCAAGGGGGCAAAGTTTCAAGCGGCGTATCCAAGAACACCACGGCGCTCATCGCCGGGGAAAAGGCCGGGTCGAAGTTGGCGAAGGCTGAGGCCTTGTCCGTGGACGTTTGGTCCTACGAAGAGCTGATGCGTCGGTTGGGGGATGGATTGGATTGATGCGGGATTTTTTGTACTTTCAAGCCCCTGATGATGAAGGGGTTCGGAAGTTTTGTGGGCATTGATTTGGAGTGGGCGTCGAGCGTTCCGGGCAACGTGTGCGAGGTGGGGGTGGTGTGGTTCGAGCAGGGGGTCGCGGTCGATTCGTTCAAGTCGCTCGTCCGTCCGATTCACCCGGAGTGGGGTACTTGGCAGTATTTGAACCTCCCGTATCGCTTGGAGCAAGCGATGGAAGCGCCGTCGTTTGCCGAGATTTGGTCAGCGCTCAGTCCGCGCCTTGCAGGCCAAACCCTGATCGCCCACAACGCACCGTCCGCCGAAGCGATCTACCTCGGAAGCGCCCTTGCCCATCACGGATTGGCCCCGCCGACCGGAAGCGAGCTCTACTGTTCCCTTCAACTCTCAAAACGCGTCTGGCCCAATCAAACGGCCCACGGTTTGCGGCGCATGGCGGCCCTGTTGAACTTGGAATTGGACCACCACGATCCGGAGAGCGACGCGCGTGCCTGCGGCGAAGTCGTCTTGGCGGCGGCGCACAGAACGGGAGCGCAGTCCCTTGCTGAACTGAAGCAGGCAGCGGCATGGCGTCCTACAGCGTTGCACTTGGAAGCGCCTGAACTGCCTAGCGCTCCCGTTGAATCCAGTGCGGCCCGCGTGTTTGGAGTGGAACTGACTCGATGGGAATCGCCCAAGGTCTTTGAAGGAGTTCGGCGCGGGGATCGACTGGTGCTTTCGGGCCTCTCCGAGGCGGAAAAGCACCGCATTCGCGTTGAAGCCCGAGCCATGGGCCTACGCCCCTCCACCACCTTGAACGCCCGAACCGCCTTTGTCGTGGCGGGGGAATTCATGGGGCCCGCGAAGTACGCGCGCTGTCAGGCCTTCCAAATCCCCATCATCTCTTCAGCAGATTGGGACAGCTTTCGCAACTGACGAAGCCTTAAAACGGCGATCCCCACGGGGATTGAGCAACGTCAGTGGTGTCGGAAAGCGTCAACAGAAACGCCACCAGCGCTTCCCGTTGTGCCCCGTTCAGGGGCATGGTCATCGGCGGTTGACCGTTCGGACCCACGCCCGTATCTGAAAGCCTGTGGTTCAAGTCGGGGTGCGGTTGGATGCCATCGGCGTAGAAATCCACCACTTCGCGAAGCGTTGCAAACCGACCATCGTGCATGTACGGAGCTGTCAGGCCGATGTTGCGAAGCGAAACCACCCGAAACAGACCATCCTGAGCGGGATTGCCCGTGACTTCAGATAGCCCGCCATCCCCGGCAGCGCCATAATTCACGTCAAGTCCATTCACCATCAGTTCCGAGGGGGTGAAGAAGTTCAAGGTGCCGTGGCATTGCGCACATCGGGTTTCGCCATTGAAAAACAACGACTTCCCTTCAAGTTCTTGCCCCGTGAAATTGCTGAATCCGGTTTCAAGACCCGCGTCGTAGCGCGACCCCGTGGACTGCAAACTCCGCAGGAATTGGGCCAAAGCCCGCGCCACCCTTTCCGTCGTAATCTCCTCATCCCCAAACGCTTCGGCAAACAATTCCGCGTAGTAAGGCACCCCTTCGAGCCGGACCGGCAACGCAGCGAGGTCCATGCCCATTTCATCCGGGTGGGCAATGGGTTGTAGCACCTGCGCTTCAAGTTCCGTCTCGCGCGCATCCCAAAACAGCCTGCGCTGATAAGCCAGGTTGATGAGCGCCATCGAATTGCGGTGCGTCATGCCGTCCGCAACACCGGCAGAGACGGCCTCGCCGTCTGCGAAACCGCGTTCCGGTCGGTGGCACGAGGCACACGACACCCGCATGTTCGAGGACAGTTGCGGATCGTAAAACAACACCCGCCCGAGCGTGGCTCCTGCGTCCGTGATGGGGTTGCTCGCGTCGTTCACACGAAATAGGTTCATGGCCGGGTCGTTCAACCACGTTTCAGGGAAGGCCACCTCGCTGTACGGAAACGCAGGGTCCGGAAGTTCTGGCCAAACTTCCACCACGATGGGCGGTTCGGGCTCGGGCACCGGCTTTTGGCAAGCGATCACCGTGGCTATTCCGATCACTCCCCACGTGCGCAGCTTCATGGCCGCAAGACCTTCAACTCGGTGCGCAGCGTTCCTTCTTGCACCCCGCCACATGCGATGCGGTAATCGACCAACACATAGTACGTGCCGTCCGCGCAATAGCTTCCTGAATTCATCGTTCCGTCCCAGCGAATGGGCAGTCCCGAGTTGACAAAGACCACGTCCCCCCACCGATTGAAGACCTGGAGGGTGTACCGATCCATGATGCCGAGGACCTCAAATTCGGGGTCGTCGGCGAGGAAGGGGCGGAACGTATCGTTCTTGCCATCTGCGTTGGGCGACATGACGTTGGGCAGCGCGATGCTCGACACGTCCACTGCGGCTTCCGGGTCTTGGTATACCCAAACAGAATCCACCCCCGCACAGCCGTTTTCCTCCAATTCCACCACGAGGTAATGCCATCCCGGTGTGTGCGCCGTCGGCGAAATTCCGTCCACTTGAGTCATGCCACCGGCTCCTTCTTCCCAGGTCCAAGCGAAAGCCGGCGTGTAGCCCGCTGGGCCGATGCTCGCCCCTTGCACCACGGCTGTGGGTTCTTTGCACGTCAACGTGTCCGTCCAGCCCGCTTCAACGGTGGGGGGCGTGAAGTCGGAAGTGGCCGTGAAGGCTTGGGTCGTCGTGCACCCGTTGAACGGGTTCAGCACCGTGCACGTGATCGTGCCAGCGGAGGTGATGTTCAGGAGCTCCCCCGAACCGGTAAATGCGGCGCCACCTGAGCTGGACCAGCTGAGTTCTGCAGCCGGGTCGGAAGGGGCTGCGATGAGCTCGAGGGTGGGGGTGTTGCAGTCGATTTGGCTTTCATCGCTGATGAGCTCGACGGTGAACTCCTCAAAATCCGCAAGCACTTCCATGCTTTCCTCGGCCGTGCACAGCCCTCCCGCGGCGGACCCGGAAACCGTGACGGTGCCGGGAGCATTCACCACTGCAGAGGCCCCACCTGATGCAAGGAAGCCTTCCGGTGCCGTCGTGCTCCAGGTGTAATCGACCCCAGGGAAGTTGGAATTGACCAACAGGTTGATCGTCGGCGCGTTGCAGTCGAGTTGGTAGGGTGGAGGAGGGACCAAATCCAACGTCAACGGCTCGACAAAAATGGTGTAGTCCGTGGTGATGGCGTCCCCGCACAACCCCGTGTAGGACACCGTGTAGGTCGTCGTCGTTTCGGGCGTGCACCACGGGTTGGAAAGGGTCGGGTCCGATAGGAACGCGGGGGGCGACCACTGGTAGCTGCCGGAGTTGGACCCGACCACATTGAGTTGAATGGAGTCGCCCGGACACAAGGTGATTTCCGGCGGGGTGGTCAGGCTGTTTTCTTGGAGACAAACGGTTTGGACGTTGAACGATCCGCCCGTTGATCCCGTGAAGCCCCAAAAGACTTCACTTGCCCCTCCGAACACATCGGCAATGAGGTCGACCTGTTGGGTCAGCCGCAAATCGCAGTCGAACAGGACGGAAATGAGCTGGGAGTCGGGGTCCCATAGAATTTGGCCGATGTGATTCGCGCCATCTTCGCCGTTGCCGTTCCCCTCAATCATCGCCACCGGGCTCCCGAATGCGGTGGCGGCGTTGTGGTCCACGCTGCCGTCGCTCACGCAACCGATGTGGTCGAAGAAGGGGTCGCCGTAGTCGCCGTTTTGCCAGGTATCGAACTCCACGCCAAACGCCGTGGTGAAACCGAGAAAGCCAAGTCCGCCTCCGCTTTGGCCCAGCGCATTCGTGCCGTCGGTCTGCAACACGAACATGATGCCGTCGGCGCCGTTGCTGTCTTGGGATCCGAGGCCGATTTCAAAGGCGATGTTGAACGGTTGGGTGAGGTCGAGGGGCTCGGCATACCACACGGCGCCGGTTTGGGTCCCGATGGCGGGGGTGAGCTGGTAGCAATCCGGGCCCGTGTTCGTGGCGCTTCCTTGGAGGAAATAGGTTTGGCTCGCCCCAGGCATCGACAGGAGCAGGGCGAACACCAGTGCAAAAAGGAGGGCCAATGATTTCATCTTGCACAAAATACGGCGCGTTCCGCAGATTCAGAATTGCAGACCGATTTTCACGTTCACTCGGCGATCCGTCAGGAAATTGGAAATGGCGTACAGCCTTCCGTTGACGTCCTCGATCCAGGTGTGGTTGATGGTGTTCCGAATCCCGAGGATGTTGAACACCTCGACCGAGACAAATCCCGATGCCCTCCGATTTGGCCGTTCCTCCGTCGGCGTGAACAGTTCCCGCGAGAACCCCACGTCCACCCGGCGATACGGCGGCGTCCGCAGGATGTCTTTGTAGCGCTCGAACGATGGCGGTCCGAAAGGCAGTCCGGTCCCGAAGTACAACGAAACCAACACCTTGTACCGATCGTCCCCGGGCATTTCGTCTTGAAACAGCATCGACATGTTGAACCGCTGGTCGGTTTGGCGGGGAATGAACCCCGGTTCGATGCGCACGCTGTCGACCGCCTCGTTGTTGAGCGTGAAGCCCTGAATGATGTATTCGCCGTCGCTGTTGAGCGGTTGCCAGTAGCCGTCGTCGACGAGGTCTTCGGCGGTTTTCATGACGCTTGCGCGCATCCAACTTTGGACCCCTTCAATGAACTCGCCGTTGAGCATGAGGTCCAATCCCGTGGCGTACCCCCGCGAGTTGTTCGTCGCGTAATACCGCATCCGCACGTTCTCGATTTCGTAGGGAATGAGTTGGTCCAAATCCTTGTAGTACAGTTCCCCGACCAGCTTGAACGGTCGCCCGTACATCACGAACACGCGGTCCATTCCCAACACGGCGTGCACCGCTCGCTGCGCCCGGATGTCGGGGTTCACTGAGCCATCGAGGAACCGCATTTCCCGGTAAAACGGCGGTTGATAATAGTACCCCCCGGCCAAACGCCACACCGTTGAAGTCCCCGACGTATCTTCCGGAGCGGTGTACGCAATGCGCGCCCTCGGTCCCCCCACGAGCTGCTGGTTGAAACTCCAGTAATGTCCGCGAATCCCGGCATTGAAATCCCACCGCCCACCGTTCGCTCGTTCCCGCGACCACGAGTCCTGGAAGTAAGCCTGGGCGCGTTGGGATGTCACGCGGTTGGAGGCGCGGACGATGTCGTTGAGCTCGATGATTTGGTCCGGTCGCTCGGAAGCATCCGCATAGCCGATGGAATCCAAGGGGTGCGGGCTGATGTACCCCGCTGAATCCACCAAGCTCCACTCGCTCAGTACGTCCGCGATGTCTTCGTGCGTGAATTTCACTCCCCACTCGAGGAAGTGGCGCGAACCGGCAGGCGTCGTCGACCCCTTCAATGCCGCGCTCAGAACGGACGCATCCAACCGATTCCGCGCGTGATCGAGGAAGGCGCCCACCCCGCGATTCACCAGCACCGATCCCAGCTCGTCCGACCCCAAATCCCGATCCAACTCATCCAAGTAATACGCCCCGAGGATGTCAAACTCCTCGCTCTCCTGCGTTCGGAAGGCCGACCCGATCAAGCGCCACCGCGTGTTTTCTGTCGTGCGGTTGATGGAGACGGCCCCGAAGCCCGTGGTGTACGAGGTTTGTTCCTGTCCGTCGAAGTAAATGGTCAGGCGCAGCGCTTCGTTGATGTTCCCGACGTCGGTTTGGCGCGTCGCGGGAAAGAAGGTGTAGCGGTTGGCGCCCACCATGCCCAGCACTTCGACATCCCAGGGTCCGAAGCCGTCCGGATCGTACGTCAGGAAGGCCTGACCATCGAGGTAGCGCGGCTGGTATTCGCCGCCTTCGTCGAGGGTGCCCAGCACGTAGCTGTTGTCGCGGTAGCGCAATCCCGTGTTGAGCGTGAGGCGGTGCCGTTGGCCCAAATCCCCCGAGCTGACGGCGTCCTGCTGCCATTGCACACCGAGAAGGCTTGCACTCAGGCGCGTTCCGGATTCGGTGGGTTTCCGGTAGCGGATGTCGAGGACGGAACTGAGTTTGTCGCCGTATTTGGCCTCGAATCCGCCCGCACTGAAGGTGATGGATTCGACCATGTCGGGGTTCGGGAACGAAAGGCCCTCTTGTTGGCCGGCACGCACGAGAAAGGGGCGATAGACTTCGATGTCGTTGACGTAGACCAAATTCTCATCGAAACTGCCCCCCCGCACGTTGTAACCCGAACTCAATTCGCTGGTGAAATTTACGGGCGCTTGGAGCAGGAGGTCCTCTATGCTGCCCCGAGGCGAAGGAATGCGCACCGCCACGCGTGGGTCAATGCGGCGAACAGGCTCCGTTCGTTCCCCGTCAGCCACCACTTCGGAGGCCCCCAAGGAAACTCCGGCGCGCAGCCGCACGTCCACCGTTCGGTTTTCGCCCTCCTCCAAGGTGATGACGCGCACCACGGGTTCGTAGCCGACGAAGCTGAATCGCACTTCGAGCGGGCGCCCCGCCGGCAATTCGAGCCGATACGTTCCATCCCGTTCTGACGTGCGCGCAAGGCGTGGAAAATCCGAAGGAACAACGGAGGCTCCGGGCAATGCGCCTCCTAACTCGTCGCTGACCCGGCCGCTGAGGACCCCCGATTGGGCCCAACCCGCCACGGCCCAACACCAACCCAACACCACCAACGCAATCGCCCTCATCGCTTGAAATCGCCGTTCCGGAGGGCTTGGAAGAATTGGGCCCATGCCAACGGGTTCAGCAGGCTGACCGTGGGCATGGTGCCGAGTTGACCGGCTTGTATCGCTTGCTGCTGCATTTGGGCTGCGTAAGCCCCTGCTGCATCGTCACCGATGTAAACGAGCCGGTCGTAGTCGCTCAAATCCCTCAAGCGCTGGTTTCCGACGGAATACGCGTCAAGACCGACTTCCAAGGACAAGAAATCCGCTCGAAACCGCTCACGAGTCGGCCATGGATAAATGAACGCCTCTTCCAGCACCACGGTGTCCTGTTCGAGCATCTGAACGGTCCGGTAGCGACCGCCTTCGTTCGCTTCGGGGATGACGAAATCGTTGGCGATGTAGCCCACTGAGCTGACCCGCAACGTGTCTCCTGCCAACGCGGGCAAGGAAAAAAAGCCCCGAACATCCGTCATGGTGCCGCGTTCGTCCCGCAGCCGGTAGACCGTTGCAAAGGGAAGCGGCGTCAGCGAGTCGCCCACCACCACCATTCCCGAAACCTGCAACACGTCGGGCAGCACAAGGCTGTCCTGCTGGGCCATCGCCCCGCCCATTCCCAACATCAAGCACAGTGCTGCGAGCATGTTCCGAACCGCGTTCATGGTTTGCAAGGTACTGCAGCGCGAGAATGTGCAGCCCGGCTTCCTCACAATCAAATGAAAATTCATCCGGCCTGGGCGGTCTTGAATTCCGAGGTGAAGTGAAACGTGATTTCGGGATAGTTCGCGATTTCCATGTCCAGGAGGAACTTCGAGGGCGCGAGGAAGACGTCGTTGCCGTCTTTGTCCTTGAGCATTTCCGTTCCTTTGATGCGCTTGAATTCCGCTAGTTTTTCCGGGTGGTCGGAGACGAGCCAGCACGCTTTGTAATAGGGTTTTGCCTGGAATTCGCATTTGGCTCCATATTCGTGTTCCAAACGGTATTGGATGACCTCGAATTGCAGTTCGCCCACCGTTCCCACGATCTTCCGGTTGCCGACTTCGCGGATGAACAGCTGGGCCACGCCCTCGTCCGTGAGCTGCTGAATGCCCTTTTCCAGCTGCTTGCTCTTCATGGGGTCCTTGTTGACCAATTCCTTGAAAATCTCGGGCGAAAAGCTGGGGATGCCCCGGAATTGCAGGTGTTCGCCTTCGGTGAGGGTGTCCCCGATTTTGAAATTTCCGGTATCGTAAAGGCCCACGACGTCGCCCGGCCAAGCTTCGTCGATGACGCTTTTATCTTGGGCCAAAAACGTCGCGGGATTCGCGAACTTCAACTTCTTGTCTAGCCGGGTGTGGTAGAAAAAGGTATTCCGCTTGAACGTGCCGCTGCAGACGCGCAGAAAGGCAATCCGGTCCCGGTGACGGGGATCGATGTTCGCGTGGATTTTGAAGATGAAACCGGTGAAGGTGGGCTCGGTGGGGGCCACGTCGCGGACATCGGCGGACCGCTTGCGCGGATCCGGAGCGATTTGGATGAACGTGTCGAGCATTTCCTGAATGCCGAAGTTGTTGACGGCGCTGCCGAAGAACACCGGCGCCATCTTGCCTTCCAGGTAGGGTGCAGCATCCCAAGGTTCGTAAACGCCGTCGATGAGCTCGACGTCCTCGCGGAGCTGGTCGGCGTGCGGTCCTGAGACGAGGTCGTCGAGGGTGGGGTCGCTGAGGTCATCAATGGCAACGACGTCTTTGGCGATGCGGGTTTTGTCCGGATTGAAGAGCCGAACCTTCGAGTCGTACAACGAATACACACCTTTGAAGGATTGCCCTCCACTGATGGGCCAAGAGAGCGGGCGCACTTGGATGTTCAACTTGGTTTCCAACTCGTCCAAGAGGTCGAACGGGTCTTGGCCTTCCAAATCCAGTTTGTTCACAAAGATGATGACGGGGGTGTCGCGCATTCGGCAGACTTCCATCAGCCGTTCGGTTTGGGCCTCGACCCCTTTTACGCAATCCACCACGAGGATCACGCTGTCAACGGCGGTCAGCGTGCGGTACGTGTCTTCAGCGAAATCCCGGTGGCCCGGCGTGTCGAGCAAGTTGATGAGCTTGTCGCGGTAATGAAACGCCATCACCGACGTCGCGACAGAGATGCCCCGTTGGCGCTCAATTTCCATGAAATCGGACGCGGCGGTTTTCGTGATTTTGTTGTTCTTGACGGCTCCAGCGGTTTGGATGGCTCCGCCAAAAAGGAGGAACTTCTCGGTCAGCGTGGTCTTCCCGGCGTCCGGGTGGCTGATGATGGCGAACGTCCGCCGTTGGGCGATTTCTTCTTGGATTTGCGACATGGCGGCGCGAAGATAGCACTGGAAGCGAGTGTGACTTCGTTCACGGACAAGCCGACATTCGCGCCTCAACTTTGCCGAAAAATCAACGACATGTTCTTTGGACCTAAAACAGATTTGACTGCCGAGCAGTTTGTGCAGAAGTTGCAAGCGGAAGGCGGCGTGGTGATCGATTGTCGGACCCGGGGCGAAGCGGCTGAAGGCACGTGGCCCGGAGCGAAAGTGATCGATTGGATGGGGGGAGAGATGGAAGGCCAAATGGCTTCCCTCGACAAGTCCCAAAACCACTACCTCTACTGCCGGAGCGGAGCCCGCAGCGGTGCCGCAACCCAGTTCTTGAAGTCGAACGGATTTCAAAACGTCTACAATTTGGGCGGTTTTGGATCCATTGCCCACCTCGCCTAAGTCATGGCGAAGGAGAGTTTCAAGGACCTGATTTCAGGGGACACGCCGGTTTTGGTGGACGTGTTCGCGGATTGGTGCGGACCGTGCCAAGCCATGATGCCCGAAATCGACTCCCTGGCGGCTTCGCACGGCGATCAATTGCGGGTATTGAAAGTGAACATCGACCAAAACCCGCAGCTCGGTCAAGCTTTTGGCATCCGGGGCGTTCCCACGCTTCTGCTCTTCAAGGCGGGCGAATTGGTGTGGCGCGCGAGCGGTTACCACACGAAATCCCAGCTTGAGTCTGCGGTAAAGCCGTTTGAAAACAACTGAGTGTACGCATAGTTCAATAAAAGGAGGGGCATCGCCCTCCTTTTTTGATTTATGCGACCGAGGTCACGTTTGCGCCTTCGGTGGTCGTGTAGTTTGGACGCGAAATACCTTTTGCAACGACACAGCTCATGAGCAAACACCACCAAATCCTCATCGTCGGCGGCGGAACCGCAGGCATCATGACCGCGGCTCAGCTTCGGAATCACGACGCTTCACTCGACATCGCCATCATCGATCCGTCGAAGGACCATTATTACCAAGCAGCGTGGACCTTGGTCGGCGCAGGGACGTACAATTACGCGAACACCCGACGCGACATGGCGTCGCTCATTCCTTCCGGCGTGAAGTGGGTTCAGGATGGGGTAACGACCTTTGATCCCGCGAACAATTCGCTGAGCACCAAGAGTTCCGGGGATTTGACCTACGACTACTTGGTGGTCTGTCCCGGGCTGCAATACGATTTGGATGGCATTGAAGGCCTGCGAGAGGCACTTGAGACCGATTCGGTGTGCTCGAATTACATCGATCCGGAGAAGACGTGGCGCATTATCCAGAATTTCAAAGGCGGAAATGCGGTGTTCACGCAGCCTGCTACGCCGATCAAGTGCGGCGGCGCACCTCAGAAAATCATGTACTTAGCGGATGACGCGTTTCGGAAGGCGGGGGTGCGCGACGATGCCGAGGTGATTTTTGCGACACCGGGTAGCGTGATTTTTGGCGTGAAGGACTTTGCGAAAACCTTGACGAAGGTCATCAACCGCAAGAACATCCACCTGAAAACGTTCTACTCTCCGGTGAAAATCGACAGCGCGAAAAAGGAAATTCATTTCCGCTGGACGAAGGAAGAATCGGGCTGCGTCATCCAAAACGGCAACCCGCTGGGCGAAGACTTGGCAGGCGAAACCACCGTTGTGATGCCCTACGAAATGCTGCATTTGGCACCGCCGCAAAGCGCGCCTGACTTCGTGAAGGCCAGCCCGTTGGCGCACCAAGAGGGTCCTTCGAAAGGCTGGCTCAACGTGGACAAGTTCACCTTACAGCACAACGAGTTCCCGAATGTCTTCGGGTTGGGAGACGTGGCGGCCCTGCCCACTGCGAAAACCGGCGCGGCCGTTCGCAAGCAGGCTCCCGTGGTGGTGGACAACATCCTCACCCTCATCAAGATGAAGTCCATCGGGGAGAAGCGTTACGAAGGATACAGCTCGTGCCCATTGGTGACGGGCTACGGCAAAATGGTCTTGGCAGAATTCAAGTACGACAACGTCCGCGACAGCGATCCCTTCCTCAGCAAATTCGTGGACACCACGAAAGAGAACTGGAGCATGTGGATTTTGAAAAAATACGGTTTGCCCTACCTCTATTGGAACAAAATGATGAAGGGCAAGATGTGATTTCCCGACCAAACGAACTGAAAAAAGGAGGCCCCACGGCCTCCTTTTTTATTGCAAACGGTACCTCAAGCTGATGGCCCCTTCGTCGCCGACCAAGCCGCCAGCCCCGATGATGGCCAAGCTTGGTTTCCAGTCGGCGCTCAAGCTGATGGGGCCTTCGTTGATGCGGAATTCGATGCCGATGATGCCGTCGATGCCGATTTCGGTGACCTCTGGACTCATGGCCAAATGGGGACCCGCTCCATAATACCACCGCAACGCCTCGGAGGCGAAGTCGTAGTTGTGCAATTCGTACAATGCGGCAATGGCCAGGGTGGAAGTGGATCCCGAACCCCGAACGGTCACAATGCCTTCCACGGCTTCGGTGTCGCCTGAGAGGAACCATTTCAGCGCCAATCCGTTGGCCAATCCTCCACGGATTCCAATCGACGGGGACTCTTGTGCAAAGGCGACGCACGTCATGCCGAGCATCGCGAAGAGGAACAGGGTGTTTTTCATGCGAGCAGAATGTTGAGCGAAAAAAACCCGAATGCCGGAGCATTCGGGTTGTACAGGATGGACCAGGCGATTACTTCGCCATCATGGGGTTCGGGGTAACGTTCGCCTTGATGGTCAAAATCGTCTGAGCAGGATCGGTGTTGGCATCGATGGTGACGCGCTTGGTTTGCGCATTCTTCTTGCCCTTGGAGTTGAACTTCACTTCGATGGTTCCTGTGGCTCCGGGAGCAATGGGCTCCTTCGGGCATTGGGGCACCGTGCAGCCACACGAGCCCTTGCAGTTGGACAACACGAGGGGCTCGCTACCGGTGTTCGTGAACTCGAACACGTGCGTGACCACATCCCCTTCGTTCATGGTGCCGAAATCGTGCTCGTATTCGGTGAAGGTCATCGTGGTCGTCGGCGCTGCCGGAGTGGCGGCCTCTGCGCGTGCAGGGTCCATGGCCTTGTCGGGCTTGGCCTCGTTGGTGGTTTCCGTTCCGGCTGCGGTGGCGTTGGCTTCGCCGCCTTCAGCGCAAGAAAACAACGTGGTAGCAGCGGCAATCGCTGCCAAGAGCGGAAGTTGAGACAAGTTCATCGTTGCGTATTTTGATTTGGTAAAATTAGGGGTTAGAACGTTCGGTGTGCGAGGTTGGTGCGATCAAACGTGCCGTCTTCAAGGACTTCGATCGCCCGTTGAAGCGACTCATTGAGCTCGCTGATGATGCGGTAAAAGGTTCCGCCTTCGTGGAGGTTTCTTCCGATCATGGCCCGCAAACGAAGCACGATGGCGTCGGACGAACGCTCCCAATCCTCAGCGCTGAATTCGACTCCTTCTTTCTCCACGAAAGCGATGAAGGCGTCGATTTCTTCCTGGGTGGGCTGGAATCCCTCCACGAAATCATCTTCCGTGGGGTATTGCGCTTCCAGGGATTCGCGCAAGCTGTCCACATAAGTGAGGGCGTAGCGGCTATCGAGTCCTTTGCGCAGGATGTTCGTGAAGTATGGCGAATTGTCGGTTGTGTCAAGGGGCACGAACACGTCGGGCAAAATCCCGCCACCTCCGTAGACCGTGCGCTTGCGCAACAGGGTTTGGTATTGCAAGGAGTCCGGCAAATCGAGGCTGTCCAATGACAACAATTCACCGCTTTCATACCGTTCGTATTTCTCCTGGCGATAAGCGTCCACGCCATCGTCATACGGCTTCTGGATGCACCGACCCGACGGGGTGTAGTACTTCTGAACGGTCAGGCGGACCGCCGAGCCGTCCGGCAGGTTAACGGGGCGCTGTACGAGTCCTTTTCCGAAGCTCCGACGGCCCACAATCAAACCGCGATCCCAATCTTGTACCGCGCCCGAGACGATTTCAGAAGCGGAGGCGGAACCCTGGTCGATGAGAACGCACAGCCGGCCTTCTTCGAAGCCCCCGCGGCGGAAGGCGTGCGTTTCCTCCTTCGGGAACGCGCGGCCTTCGGTGTAAACGAGCAACTTGTCGTCCGAGAGGAAGGTGTCCGCCATGTGGGTTGCGGTCCGGAGCATGCCGCCTCCGTTGCCTTGCAAGTCCAAAATGAGGTCCTTCATGCCCGCAGCTTTCAAATCCGCCAACGCTTCCATGAATTCTTCCATCGTCGTCTTCGCAAACCGGTTGACTTTGATGTAGCCGATTTCCGGAGTCACCATGAAGGCAGCGTCTACAGAGAAAATGGGAATCTTGTCCCGGATGATTTCAAATTCAATCAAGCCTTTCACACCGGAGCGCTTGATGCCCACCGTAACCACCGTTCCCTTCGGGCCTTTCAACAGCCGCTGAACGTCTTTGTTGGTGACACCTGTGCCGGCAACCACTTCGCCATCAACGGTCACAATTCGGTCGCCCGCAAGGATGCCCAATTTCTCCGACGGACCTCCGGAAATCGGACTCACCACCATGATGGTGTCCTTGAAGATGTTGAACTGAATGCCCACGCCTTCAAAATTGCCATTGAGCGGCTCGTCGGCTGCTTGAAGTTCCTCAGCTGGAATGTACACCGAGTGGGGATCCATCTCTTCGAGCATGGCCACAATGGCCGATTCAACCAAGTCGCTTGCACTGACGGAGTCGACGTAGATTTCGTCGATGTAGTACAAAAGGGTGCTGAATTTTTGGGCTTGTGCGTCGCGATCGGGGCTTTGGGCCCAAGCAATGGCGGGGAAAAAGAGAACTGCCAATGCGGCCCTGCTCAGAATCAATTTCAACATGAGGTGGTATTCGAGGTGCTCGATGAAGGCGCAATTTACCGATTTCAGCGGCGCAGGCCGGGGAGCGGAACGCTAATTTTCCCAAAGACTTTCGTGAACATCGTAACTTGTCGCCTTCAAAACCTCGCTATGAAATTTTTGTCGCTGTTCGCGTTGTCCTTGCCCTTGGTGGCGTTCGCTCAAACCCAAATCAACATTCAAGCCCCTGACGTTCAATCCTTGTGGGATCGAGCAGCTTGGCATGAAGCCGAAGCGGGAAAGACGTACATCGGGGAAATCATTGAAACGGACGTCGATTTCTTTCAAGCCGCGACTTTGACCGAATTGCCGGATGGAGGGGTGCAGTGGCAGCTTGATTTGCGGATTCCGGGCGCACCGGCTCTTGCCGTTTACTTCGACGCCTTCCACTTGCCGGTGGGGAGCGAATTGACCTTTTCCTCTCCCGAGGGAGCGTTCCCAGCGGTCTACCAGGACGCGTTGGTCGACGCTTCCGAGAACAACGAGCACGGCTTGTTCGTCTCCGGGGAGGTGCCCGGAGAAGTGGTGCGCATGACGTACCGGGAAGCGCCTGGAACCATCGGGCAGCCTCAATTGCACGTCAACGGTTTGGGGTACTTCATCCGTTACCTGTGGTTGCCGGAGGCGTTTGATTTGGTCGGAGATGGAGGCGATCGGGGGAGCGATTTTTGCGAGGTGGACGTGAATTGCCCGGAAGGCGCGGATTGGGTGTGCCAACGCGATGCCGTGGTTCGTTTGCGGGTTTCAATGGGCGGGGGGATTTTTTATTGCTCGGGCTCAATGGTGAACAACACCGCCCGCGATTGCCGTCAACTGCTGTTGTCCTCGTTTCACTGCGCCGACGACATGAGCGATTCGGATTGGGCGCTGATGAAGGTGCGCTACAACTACGAGTACTTGGAATGCGGAGGCACCGTCAGCCTCAACTCACACGACCGCACGGGGGTGATGTTTTTGACGTCTTCGGACGACATGGTGGGCTCCAACATCACCGGTTCGGATTTCCTGCTCGTGGAAGTGGAGGATCCCATCTTTGAGTCGTGGACGCCTTACCTCGCGGGCTGGGACGCGACGGGCATTCCCGCTCAAGAAGGGGTGGGGATTCACCATCCTTCAGGGGATCGCAAGAAGATTTCGACCACGTTCGACCCGGTGTCTTCGAGTTCTGCTTATGCCCCGGGCGCTCATTGGCGCGTCAGCTGGGACGCTACCGAGACGAATCACGGCGTCACCGAGGGGGGCTCGTCGGGTTCGCCTTTGTTTGACCAAAACAAGCGCATCATCGGAACCTTGACCGGCGGGAGTTCCTTCTGCACTTCCCCGAGCTCGCCCGACTACTACGGGAAGTTCAGCTACCACTGGGACGGTCCCAATCCCATCCCGGCCGCGGAGAAACTCCAAGCCTTCCTCGATCCCGCTGGAACCGGCGAGGAAGTCCTCGATGGCACGTACATCGGCGACGGCACTTCCTGCGAACCCGAGGATTTCTGCACCGCGCTGAGCGTCGAAAACACCTTGCTCACAAGCACGGCTTGGCAGCTGTACCCGAATCCCGCCTCGGATGTGGTTCGCATTCAATGGCCCGCTCAATTGCACGTCGTCGAACTCCGGATTTACGATGCGCAAGGACGCCGCGTGCAGGTGCTCTCCCAGGCGAATGGAATCAACGAGTTCTCCGTTTCCGGCTGGCCGTCGGGGCTGTACTACGTAACGGCTCGTTCGGCCTCGGGCGCTTCAGGTACCCAGTCCTTGCAAGTGCGCTGATCAGTTCGCGAGCCAGGTGAGCTTGTTGCGCTCCACCCGCATGCGCATCGCCCCGAACAACACCGTGATGTCATCGCCTTTCACAGCGACCACTTCGCCCCGTTCGTTGCCGTTGCGGAGGCGGACTTTCGAGCCGACTTGAATGCGCTCCACGAAGTGCTTGGGACGCCGCTTGGGCTCGTTGGCTTTGGCTGCCGCGCGTTTCGCTCGCACGAGGGCAGCGGCATCTTCTTGGCGGGCGCGTTCCACGGCGAGGTACTTCCGGAGGTCCTCCAGCAGCTCCTTGTTCTTCGAATTCACGTCCCAGCGATCGATGAATTGCTGCATGCGCTTGCCGCGCGTCAGGGCGATGTTTTGTTCTTCCGCAATGGCCTGTTGGGATTCCGCTTTTTCGGCCAAAACCGCTTGCTTCCGCTCCAATTGCGTCCGGAGTTGATCCACTTCCAAGTCCTTCCTGAGCTGGCGGTCGGTGAGTTTCGTCAGCTGGGCTTTTTCCCGTTCGAGGGAATTGATGAGGTCATCGAGTTTGACCCGGCGTTTGTCCAATTTGCCCTTCGCCCGCTCGATCAAATCCGGTTGAATGCCATTGATTTCAGCCACTTCGAAGGTGAAGGAGCTTCCCGGGCGGCCGATGTCAAGCTTGTAAAGCGGTTCAAGCGATTCCCGATCGAATCGCATGGAGCCGTTCAGCGCCTCGGGCATTTGGGCGGCGCGCGTTTTGATGTTCGCGTAGTGCGTGGTGATGACACCGAAGCAACCGCGATCGTACAATTCCTCGAAGAACACTTCGGCCAACGCTCCGCCCAGCTCGGGGTCCGATCCGGTTCCGAATTCGTCGAGCAACAACAAGCTGCTCGCGCCGCCGACTTCCAAGAATCCGCGCATGCGGTTCAAGCGGTAGCTGTACGTGCTGAGTTGGTTTTCAATGCTTTGGTTGTCGCCGATATCCGTCAAAACCGCATCGAAGAAGCCCACTTCGCTGTTCGGGTGTACGGGGATCAAGAGGCCCGACTGCAACATGACCTGGAGCAGCCCCACAGTTTTCAGCGTGATGGATTTTCCTCCGGCATTGGGGCCTGAAATGACGAGCATGCGGCTGCGCTCGGCGAGCTCGACGGTCTGGGGTTCGGTGTGCCGCCCCGTTGCCGTGTTTTGCATGCGCAGCAACGGATGGTACGCTTGAATGAGGTGAAATCCGCGTGCTTTCCGAAGGTGGGGGAGGTGGGCTCCGCATTCTCCTGCGAGCCGCACTTTGGCCTGCGTCCAATCCAATTCCACCACCACGCTCTGGTACGCGCGAATCAAAGGCAGGTGGTGGCGAATGCGCTGGGTCAAGTCCCGCAGGATCCGCAAGATTTCCTTGCGCTCGTCGTCGCGCAGCATTTCGAACTCGGCATTCAAGGGCATGCAGGAGCCGGGCTCGATGAAGGTGATCGAGCCGTTGTTCGATTGGCCGAGGACGGTGCCCGTGAGCTTGCGTTTGTGCGTGCTGTTCACCGCCAGCACCCGCCGTTCATTGATGAACCCCTCCTTCGTGTCGGCCAGCCAACCCTTCTCGACGCCCACCTTGATGGCGCGCATGAACGCGCGGTTGATGGCCCGCCGCACCCGCGTCATTTCGCCTCGGATGGAAACGAGCAGGTTGGAAGCATCCGCCCGGACCTCGCCCTTGGCATCGAACACCGATTCGATGGCTTCGATGAGCTCCGTGGTGTTCGGTATGCCGTCGAGCAATTCTTCCAGCCGCGGGAAGGAACGTTCGGATTCTGCCAGCGCCTCCAGGATGCCGTTCACCGTCTTCGATGCGTCGAGGATGCGCATGAAGCCGGATTCATCGAGCACGGAGTCGTGCACCTTCAACAGCCGGATTTCGCGGCCCAATTCATCGCATGCGACTTTCGGGAACGGCATGCCTTCGCGCCGAATGGTGAGCAGCTCGGCCGTCGTTTCCAAGGCCGGGATGATGCGCTTCGGAGTGCGCCAAGGACGCAATTCCCTCGCCCGCTGCGTGGCCGTTTCGCCATGGCAAAAGCTCACGAGCAGCTCTTGAATGACGTCGAATTCCAAGTCTTCCGCGACTTGGCGGTCGAAACCACCGAGCCATTCTCCGTGAAAGCGGTGTGGGGTCTTCATGAGGCGGGGGATTGGGCCCAAAGGCGAGCGCGTTCGACGGCGGCACTCAAGTCTTCGGCTCCGAACCATTCCACTTGCGGCATGCGGCGGAACCACGTCATTTGGCGCTTGGCGAATTGCCGGGTGCGCGTCGCGATCCAAGTGAGGGCTTCGTCGCGGGTGAGCTCGCCTTCGAAGTGGGCGAACCATTCGCGGTAACCGACTGTCTGCAGGCTGTTCAGCGCTTTGCGAGGCCAAACCCGGCGCGCCTCTTCCTCAAACCCCTCCGCCACCATCGCCGCTACCCGCGCACCGATCCGGGCGTAGAGTTCCTCCCGCGGCCGCTCGATGCCGATGACCAGCGCGTCGAAGGGACGCTCCGAAGCACCGCCGCGATGGAAATCGGAAAACGGCCGGCCCGTGGCGCGGCAAACTTCCAAGGCGCGGACCACGCGCTGCGGGTTGGAGGCGTCGATTCGGCGGGCGGTGACGGGGTCTTTTTGGCCCAATTCCTCCACGAGCTTCGGCAGGCCATGTTCCTGAATCGCAGCATTCAGGGCCTCCCGAATGGCCAAATCCCGTGGCACCTCATCGAGCCCATCCAACAGCGCCTGCAAGTACAAACCGCTGCCCCCGACGACCACAGAAACCGGGCGCGCCATCACCCACGGCACAGCGTCCCGCTGAAAATCCCCAGCGCTGTACAGTTCCTCCAATTCCAAATGCCCCACGAAATGATGCGGCACTTCCGCGCGTTCTTCCGCCGTCGGCTGGGCGGTACCGATGGGAATGTCCCGGTAGAATTGACGCGAATCCGCATTGAGCACCTCCGCTCCGAGGGCCCTGGCGATTTCAATTCCCCAAGCCGTTTTTCCAGCAGCCGTTGGCCCCACCACCACCACCGCTTTCGCTCGCCGCATGGGCTCCATCAAATCAAGTCGTGGTCCAGGTCGTCCAAGCTCGTGTAGCCGGCCTCGTCTTCCTCGTCGTCTTTGTTCAAGTAGGCATCCAGTTCGGCATCCCCCGTTGAATCGGGTCCTTTGGGCTCCAGATCCCCCAAGTCCCCCAAGTCGATTTCGCGGCTTTCCGGCGCAGGCGCCACCCCAAACTCGCCCACCAACCGCGGATATGAAGCGCCCTCCTCCGGCTCAAGCACCTCCACCAACTCCACATAGAAGCACCACATCCGAAGGAAATCGTACACGTAAACCGCCCGGTCGTTGACCTCAGCGAACAACTGCCCCACCTGCTTCGACTCCATGCTCGGCGTGTCCGCATTCCCCGAACTCGTCGACAAATCCATGTCCTCAAAATCCAACGACTCCTCCGCGTCTTCGAAGCCATCGGGCATGGCCATCAACGGGATTTCTTCCCCGCGATCCCACCGCTCGTTGCTCCGATAGAAGGACGACATTTCATCGCCTTCCCACCCGAACGCATCCAAGGTCGCAGCATGCAAATGCACCAACGGCGCCTCGGCTGCAATTTCAATGTCGCGGAAGACGTCCTCCACCACGTCGAGGACCACCCGGATTTTTAGGATCTTCTTCATTCAAGCACAAAGGTAGCATCCAACACCGCGGGGTCGATGCTCGAATGGGACATGACTTGCGTGGCCATGCCGTGTTTCACCAGCAGCATTTGGGGCGACTCGTGATCGACCCCCAGGTGCTGCGCGATGGCGTTGCTCACGTCACGGTGGGCGATGAGGTTGAGCAGGAACGGCGCGATGCCCGGGTGATCCCAGCGCTGTTCCGTCAGGCGTTTCGCCATGCTGCTCACCGGGCATCGGGTGCTGTGTTTGAAGAGCATCACAGGTTGCTCGTGGGAGCGTTCGATTGCGCGTTCCAAATCTTTCAGCGTCGCCATTTCATTCCATTCCATCGTTCGGGTACTTTTGTAGGCCAAAAATACCACCTTCCCTCATGGACACCCGCATCATAAAAATCGCCTTGACGGCCGCCTCCCTCGGATACGCCATCTTCTTGTTCACGAAAGGGCACATCGGAAGCGGCATCGGCATGGTGTTGGTCGCGGCCTTGGGCGTGTTGGCTTCCCTGCAAAGCATTCGGCTCATTTTGGCGTTCGCCAACCTGCGGCAACAAAAAATGGACGAGGCGCGCACGTGGCTCGGGCGCATCAACCCGAATCATTTGTGGAAGCGCCGCCGCGCGTATTACCATTTCTTGACGGGGAGCTTGACGATGGAACACAACATGAACGAGGCGGCGAAGCATTTGCGGACGGCGTTGGATTTGGGCTTGAAGCAATCCTACGACCAAGCCGCGGCGAAACTCAACTTGGCGGTGGTGGCCAGCGCCCAACGCCGCCCGCAACAAGCGAAGGCCTTGCTCAACGAATGCAAGCGACTCGATGAAAAGGGCATGCTCAAGAAGGACATCAAGCAGGTGGAGGCGGCGTTGCGCAATCCTCAGCAGTTTCAACAGCGGGCCCGCCGATGAGGTTTGGAATTGTGAAGCGGAAGTCCTACTTTGACAGGAGTTCTGATTCACTTTTTCATTCCAACATGCCCTCAACCCCCGCGCCTGTCCGCCGTGCCGTGCACGTCCTGCTCAACGATGTGGTGCTCGCGGGGTTTCAACTTTCCTTGGATTTGCCTGAGTTTGAGTCTGAAGCGAACAGCATCATTCGGGAGGCCACGGCGTCCATTGAGGCCCTCTGTGCGGAACTCGATGTGGTGGATGCTCACCAAATCTCGGGCATTCCCCTCACACCCGAATGGAAGTCCGAATTGCGGCGCATCAGCGAAGTCGCTCAAGCACGGAGTTTGGAACTCCTCGGACAACTTCAAGCCATCCGCGCGCTGAACGTTACCGGTTGATCAACGCCTCCATCGCAGCTTCCAGTTGGTCGTTGGCGAGGAAGGCGCGTTCCAAATCGGCGGCGAAGGGAACGGGCGTATCCAAGCTCGCGACCCGCACCACAGGGGCATCCAGGTGTTCCCAGCACCGTTCATGCAGCACCGAAGCGATTTCGCCCCCGATGCCTCCCGTCAGCGTGTCCTCGTGCAGCACCAAGGCGCGGTTCGTCCGACAAACACTTGCCACCACCGCTTCCTCATCCCACGGAGCCAGCGTGCGCAGGTCGATGATTTCCAAGTCCCATTCGGGGCGTTTTTCGGCCAAGGCCAGTGCCCAATGCACGCCCAGTCCGTACGTCACCACCGTCGCAGCGTGGCCTGCCCTCACGGTGCGCGCCTTGCCAAATGGAATGACGTAATCGCCCTCGGGCACGCCTCCGGCGAGGGAGCGGTACAGGAATTTGTGCTCGAAGAACAGCACGGGATTGGGGTCGTGGAACGCCATGGTCAAGAGCCCTTTCGCATCCTTCGGAGTGGCGGGGTAGGCGATTTTAAGTCCAGGTACGTGGAAGAACCACGCTTCGGTGCTCTGGCTGTGGAAGGGCCCCGCGCCCACGCCCGCTCCCGTGGGCATGCGCACCACAACGTCGGCGCTTGCTCCCCAACGCCAGTGCAGTTTTGCCAGGTTGTTCACGATTTGGTTGAACCCACACGTAACGAAATCACTGAACTGCATTTCCACCATGGACTTCCGCCCGCTGATGGACAGGCCCAACGCCGACCCCACGATGGCGCTCTCGCAGAGCGGCGTGTTCCGCACGCGGTCCTTGCCAAAGCGCTCAACGAACCCGTCCGTGACCTTGAACACGCCACCGTACTCCGCAATGTCCTGTCCCATGAGGACGAGGTCGGCATGCCGTTCCATCGCACCGCCCAAGCCTTCCGAAATGGCGTCAATCAGCCGCAACTCCCGGTCGCCGTCTGCCATATCGTCCCCATCGAGCAAGTCCGTGCTCGGGGCGTCCGCGAACCGATCGGCCAACTCCACTGCGGTGTTGGCGACGATGGTCGGCAGCGCCGCTGCAAATTTCAAGCCGTCGGCAATGGCCGCCTTGTGCTCCGCGCGACACGCTTCGATGAAGGCATCGGTGAGCACGCCGGTTTCGCGTCCCCACGATTCGAAGCGCTCGACGGGGTCGATTTGGCCCCAGTGTTCAATGAGCCCCTCGGGGTAGTATTTCGTGCCGCTCGCCTCTTCGTGGCCGCGCATGCGGAACGTTTTGAATTCCAGCAGGATGGGGCGTGGTCGTTCCCGCATCCGGGCCGCCGCGTCGCGCACCGCGTGGTACACCGCAAGGACGTCGTTGCCGTCCACCTGCACGGCGTCCTCTTCCGGAATGCCGTACCCGATGGCCTTGTCGGTGAAATGCTCGAATCGGAATTGTTCATTCGAAGGCGTGGAAAGCCCCCACGCGTTGTTCTCAATGCCGATGATCACGGGCAATTGCCAAACCGCAGCCACGTTCAGCGCCTCGTGAAAATCCCCTTCACTCGCTCCGCCATCTCCCGTGAATACGAGGGTCGCTTTGCCGCCTCCGTTCAGTTTGTTCGCCAGCGCAATGCCATCGGCGATGCCCAATTGTGGCCCCAGGTGCGAAATCATGCCAACGATGCGGTGCGGCAACGAACCGAAGTGAAAAGAGCGGTCTCGCCCTTTGGTAAAACCGGCCTCCTTGCCCTGAAATTGAGCGAACAGCGCGCCGAGTTCGATGCCGCGCGTGGTGAACACGCCAAGGTTTCGGTGCATGGGCAAGATGAACTCGTCCGAAGCCATGGCCGCTGCGGCGCCGACGGAGATGGCTTCCTGTCCCATCCCGCTGAACCACTTGGAAATCTTGCCTTGTCGAAGCTGGCTCATCATCTTTTCCTCGATCATCCGCGGCAAGAGCAGCTGCCGGTAAAGCGATCGGATGGCATCGTCGTCGAGCGGGCCGCGGTCAAAGCGCAGCGGGTTGTGGGGAAAGGCGTCGTGCATGGAGGCCAAAAATAACCCCGCTTCGCCCCACTTGGTGCCCTCACAGGCGAGAGCACCGCTGTATCTTCGCGGCCTCATGGCGAATGAACTCCCGAAGCGAACCGTCCGAGTGCGCCTTCCCGCGCGAGAAGTGGATCAGCCGGGTCGGTTGGAACAAGCCATCCGGCAAGCCGTAAGCACGGGTCCGCTGGGGGCGTGGCGGGTGGACCGACGTTCCTTGGACGCTCGGAAGCGGCCGGTCATGGCCGAGCTGACCATTCAGTACGTGCACGCGGGCGAATCGCTGGGGCCGTTGGAGCCTGCCGGACGGAATTGGCCGCGCCTCCCCGATGACGCTCCCCGCGTGGCGGTGATCGGAATGGGCCCCGCGGGCTTGTACGCAGCGCTGGAGTTGGTGGCGCACGGCATTCGACCTGTCATCATCGAGCGCGGCGGGCCGGTTCGTGAACGGCGCCGGGATTTGGTCCGCATCACGCGCGAGCACCTCGTGGACCCCGACTCCAACTACTGCTTTGGCGAAGGAGGTGCCGGAACCTATTCCGACGGGAAGCTGTACACCCGTTCGCACAAACGAGGCGACATCCGCAGTGCCTTGGAAATGTTAGTGGAGCACGGAGCGGACCCCAACATCTTGGTGGACACCCATCCGCACATCGGAACGAACAAGCTTCCTGCCATCATCGAGCGCATGCGCGCCACCTTGATCGAAGCCGGAGCGGAGGTTCATTTTCACGAACGCTGGATCGATTGGTCCACCCAAAGCGGCGCCGTTCGCACCGTTGTGACAGAATCTGTCACGGACGGAAACCGCCGTGAGCACCCGGTAGAATCGGTCATCGTAGCCACCGGACACAGCGCCCGGGATGTGTTCCGAATGCTGCATCGGCGTGGGCTCGCCATCGAGGCCAAGCCGTTCGCACTGGGCGTCCGCGTGGAACACCCGCAGTCCTACGTGGATCGCATTCAATACCACGGTGAGCAAGGGGATTGGCTACCTCCCGCGTCCTACAAGTTGGTGTGCCAAGTTGGAGACCATGGCGTGCATTCGTTCTGCATGTGTCCTGGGGGCATCATCGCGCCCTGTGCAACCGCTCCAGAGGAGGTGGTTACGAACGGTTGGTCGCCCTCCAAGCGGAACAATCCGTTCGCGAATTCGGGCATCGTGGTGACGGTGGGGGAGGCCGATTGGAAGCGGGCTGGATTCGAGGGGCCGTTGGCAGCGATGGAGTTCCAGGCATCGGTGGAGCGCGCGGCTTGGCTTGCCGCAGGCCAAACCCAACGCGCTCCAGCCCAACGACTGCTCGATTTCGTGAACCGACGTCCCAGCACCACGCTGCCGGCTTGCAGTTACCTCCCGGGCATCGTTCCCGTCAACTTGCACGACGTGTTGCCGCAATTCATCGCGGAAGCGCTTCGGGAGGGTTTCGTCACGTTCGGAAACCGCATGCGCGGTTACTTGCACCCGGACGCCGTGTTGGTGGCCCCGGAGTCTCGGACGAGCAGTCCGGTTCGCATTCCCCGCGATGGCCAGTCGTTGCAGCACCCCCAGTTGCCGGGTTTTTACCCCTGTGGTGAAGGTGCTGGTTACGCAGGCGGCATCTTGTCCGCTGCCCTCGATGGACAGCGCGTGGCAGCGGCGGTGGTGCAGCAGTTGAAGGGGGGGTAAAAAAAATCGGGCCGGCTCGCCAGCCGACCCGATACATCCTGTTACGCACCGGGTAAAACCGGACAGGATTCCCCGGGGGGAGATCGTTTACGTAAACATGGCGGTTTCCATCGGTGTGCGTCCGTCCGCCATGTCGCCCTTCTGAACCGCGTCGCTTTCAACGTGGTTGCGTCAGGAAAATGCTTCACCCAATTGCTTGGATGACGTGAAGATACGAAATCCTTTTCTTTGAAGGCAAAAATATCGGCAAAAAATTCCCGTGAATCGATGAATATTTTGTGTTGAAGGCTTCAAGACGGGGATTGGTCTTCCGCACCTCGTTGGTGCAGAGAAGCCTTAATTTATGGGTTTTCAGAAGGTTGTGATGAGCTCGGGGCAAAGGCCTGGCCGACCGGCAGGTGAGGGCGCGTGCCGGTGCTCGGTTTGGCGATGATTTGTCGGAAGTCCCAGTGGGGCGTTTCGAAGAGGCGCGAACCTTCCATGAAGGTTTCCCACTCGATGGCACGACCGTGCAAGTCAACGGGGCCGACACTGTGGGCCTCGAAGTCGAGGTGGTCAGCGACGCCATCTCCGTCCGAGTCGCTGGGGCAGCCTCTTGCGTTGACCGGAGCGCCCGCGGGGGTGTTGAAGCAGCGGTCCCTTCGATCGCGCACCCCATCTTCATCGGCGTCAGCACGGCGATTGAGGAACTCCGATGGAATGTCCGGGTCTTGGAACATCGTCGATCCCGGACGCCAGCCGAATCCGACGGAAAACGCGGTGATGGCGTTGTCCACCGGACCTGCGACGGGGGCGACCCCGAGGTACACCAAGCCGCTGGCTTCCATGGTCACCGCGTCGCTGACTTGCCATTCGAGCCCGAACTGAATGGGCAGGCCCCAACGGCTGACTTGCGCAAGCTGGGTGTCGAATTCGTAGTCGGGCAGTTGGGTTTGGGCCAACAAACGCGCGTACGGAGCATCTTCGGGCATGTCGTACAACTGGCCATCGGACCAAACATGGTACGGCACTCCCTCCGGGTTCAGGGCATCGCTCCACGCAACCTGGGAAAAACGTCCGAAGGCGATTCCAGCCGTGGGATTGATGCGGCGCGAAGCGGACCAATTCGGATGAAGTTGCAACCCCAAGGTTCCTCCATGAAAGTGCTCAATGGTCCGATTGTGCGGGACAGCCGTCAGGCCAAATGCGCCGCGGCTCAGGCTCCCGGTCGCCCGGATGCGTGCGCTGAGGTCGCGGCGTGTCGAGAACGAGGAGACGAAGGCCCCTTGCGAGCTGGGGCCCGAGGAAGCCCCCCAGTAGCTGGTGGCTCCGGTGTTGAAGGCGAACTGCCAAGGTGCTGGAGTTTGGCTCCATCCCACCAAACAGTTGCCTGCGAGCACGATGCTGAGAAAGAATCGCATGTCCGCACATACGCAAGCAACGGTTCGAAGGTTACCTATTCGTAGCACGTCCCGATTGAATTCCTTATTTTTACCCGTTGATGTTGAACAGAACTCCCATCCCGCTGCGCTTCGCCTTTCGTTTATTGATGGTGTGCTTGGCTCTCGTGCCCAGTGCAGCCGGATTCGCGCAAGACGATTTGTTGCTCGTAAGCGGTACGTTGACCGATGACGGCAACCGCAAAAAGATGCCCGGTGTGGAAGTCGTCGTCTACCAGGACGGCGTAGAATATGACCGCATGACGACCGATGCGCGAGCGAGCTACAGTTTTGAACTCCCGCTGCGGCACGATTATGTTTTCAGTTACGAGTTCGACGGATACGGGAACAAGCGGATTCAAGTGGATGCGTCGAACGTACCGCTGGAGGACTTGAAGGGCGGATTCAACCTGGATTTGGACATGACGTTGTTCACCCTGGTTGAGGGGTTCGATGTGACGATCTTGGAGGAGCCTTACGGGAAGGCAAGTTTTGATTCCCAGCGCAATACGGTTGCGTTTGACTTCGCGCACACGGACCGCATGCGGACGAAGGTGGACAATGAATTCGATCGCGTGGAGCGGATGGCTGAGCAATTGGCCCAAATGAAAAAGGACTTCGCGGACCTCATGACGCGTGGACAGCAATCCCTCGATCGGGAGGATTGGGAGGAGGCGCTGAACGCGTTCACGGATGCCTTGGCGCTGTTCGCTGACGATGCCCAAGCGCAGGCGAAGCAGGCGGAGGCCCAAGCAGGGGTGGATGCCGCCCGCGCAGCCGAGCAACTCGAAGCGGATTTCCGAGCCGCCCTCGAATCCGCCGAATCGGCCTTGCGTTCCGATCGGCTGGACGCGGCGCGTGAAGCGTTCCTTTTGGCCCAAAACCTGAAACCGGCAGCCACCGAACCGGCCGATGGGTTGGCCCGAGTGGCGGCACGCGAACAGGAGCTCGGCGCTGAATCGCTCTACGCCGAGAAAATCAGCGCGGCGGACAAGGCGTTTGCCCAGGAGCGCTTCGATCAGGCCAAATCCCTGTACGAAGAGGCCAGCGTACTCGACCCCTCCGAGCGCTACCCCCGCGATCGCGCCGCCGATTGCCAGGCCCGGATGGACGCCTTGGCTGCCGACGCAGCGGCCCTCGCAGCACGAGCGGCCGAATACGAAGGGCTCATCGAACTCGCCGACAAGAACTACCGCGCGAACAATTGGCGGGACGCCCTGAGGCAATACGAGGAAGCAGCGTCCCTGATGCCAGCTGAATCCCACCCCGTCGAGCGCGCCGAGTTGTGCCGCAAAAACCTCGAGGCAGCAGACGAAGCCGCAGCAGCTGCCGCCGCGGCTGCCAATGCCGCCGCGGCCGATGCAGAGCGCGACGCAGCGTACCAAGGCCACATCGATCAAGGGGATGTGGCGTTCGAGGCGGGGAATTGGGCAGCAGCGGTCGCGGCGTATGAGGCGGCCTTGGGCGTGAAACCGAATGAGCGCTATCCGGTCAGTCGGTTGGAGCGGGTCGAACGGGAGCAGGAGCGGGAGGCGGCGGCTTTGGCCGATGCCGCAGCCGCGGATGCTGCCGCTGCAGAAGCCGAGGCGAATCGCCGTGCAGCCGAAGCGGCCGCGCGCGAAGCTGCTGCGGCTGAGGCGGCAGCACTAGCCGATCGCGAAGCCCGTGCCGCCGCCGCAGCGGAAGCCGAAGCGGAGCAGGAGGCCCGCCGCCGCGCCGCGGAAGAAGATGCCCGCCGCAGGGCCCAAGAAGCGGCAGCCGCCTTGGACGTGGATGAGGACGATGAAGCAGAGGCGTATTACCGGGAAGCCCTTGCTTCAGAGCGCCGGGCAAAGGCCATGGAGGTCGAACGCGAGAAGGAACAGGTGCTCGATTTGAATCGCGATGCTTCAGACCGAGCGAAAGAACGGCGCGAAGCGGTGGAAGCGGATTTGGCCGATTTGACCGAATCCACCTCCGCAATTTACGCCTCGGGTGCTTCCCAGCACGCCCGTCGGGTGGAATCCAGTGCCGAACGGAAAGCGTTGGTGGAAGAGCAATCCGCCCGCATGGCGAACCGGGGCCAAACCCTGTCCCGCGATGGCATGCTCGACGTCCGCGATGATCATCAAGCGGTGACCCTCGTTTCCAACGAGCACCGCTACGATTACCGGGACGAAATGCCCGCAATTGAAGGGGAGTACCGAAATCAAGCGGATCGGAATGCCGACTGGAGCCGAGTGGCAGTGGAGTACCGCGAAGTGGCCTACGAAACGGCCACTCACGAGGCCGCGGAGTATGCAGCGCTGGGCGAAGGTGAACGCGAACGGTTGCGCGCCACGCAAGCGGACATCAATGCCACCCAATCGGGTCACGCTGCAGCGGAATTGCAGCGGTCCTTGCAGGCGGAAGATCGGCGATACGAGGCCCGTCAAGAAGTGTTGGCTTTGGATCGTGGAAGCGCGCCTGCGGCTGAGGACTACGAACTTGCACCCGAGGACGCGGATGTGGCTCCCGGCATCCAGGAGCAATCGTATGACATCCCCAATGGGTTGGTGATTGAGCGGACGGTTCGGGTGGGCAATCACGTCCGGCGCTTTCGTAAGGTGGTGACGAGGACGGGGGTGTATTACTTCGAAGGAGACGACAGCATTACGGAGGCCACATGGCGCCGAGAAACCACGGTGATCCTCGATTGATGGATGCGTCCGCGAGGTCGCGTTCGACCTTTGTCCTTCAGGCCGTTGCCCTGACGTTGGCGGTGCACGCTGCCGTTTTGGGAGGCGTTTGGTACTGGGATTTGGGGGAGGGGGCGCAACCCGTGGCGTATGCGGAAGTGGGGTTGATGGAGGAGCCGATGGAGTGGGTGGCCCCTCGATCGTTGGAGGCGGAGTTGCGCGCGTCTTGGGAAGGGCGCATTGCCAACGTTCAGTCCGACGCTTCGAAGTCCCGGGTGGCGGAGCGGGTGAATTCGGGGAGCCAAGCGATGGGGGAGGCGGTTGAGGCGGAGCTGCGGGCCTTTGAAGCGGCGGAGATGGCGCGGTTGGCAGCGGAGGAGAAGGATTTCGGTTTGGAGGGGGTGCCGGAGGTGGACGATCGGGAGGTGGAAACCTTGACGGGGTGGGATGCGCAGTACGACGGCGACGTCACGGTATCGTACGACTTGCCGGGGAGAAAAGCGAAGAAGTTGGACGTGCCGGGGTACCGATGCCAAGGGGCTGCGACCGTGGTCGTGGCGGTTGAGGTCACCCGGGCAGGGGATGTGCGGTCGGCGGAGGTGGCTGCGGATTTGGCCTTGCACTTGGAGGATTGCTTCATTCAAGCGGCGCTTCAAAGTGCTCGCCGAAGCACTTTTTACATTGACGAACAAACCCGCAACGTGACGCGGGGCACGCTGACGTATCGGTTTGTGCCGCAATAGCAGGTCGGGGCATCGAATCCTGTGCCCGACTTCGTAAATTGGCGGGTACTATGGAAACGACCCCTACTTCTCGCCTCAATTCTTCATTGCGCATCGGAATCATCCGGGAAGGCAAGGTGCCTCCCGATGCACGCGTGCCGCTGACACCTGCGCATTGCGTGGAGTTGATGCGCCGGTATCCCGAGGTGGAGGTGGTGGTGCAGCCGAGTTCCGTTCGGAGGATTGCGGATGCGGAGTACCGGGAAGCGGGGGTTCGGTTGGAGGAGGATTTGTCCTCGTGCTCCATCTTGCTCGGGGTCAAAGAAGTGAACAAACCCGACTTGATCGCGGATAAAACCTATTTGTTTTTCAGCCACACGTACAAGCTGCAACCGTACAATGCTCCGTTGCTTGCGGCCATCCTTGCGAAACGGATCCGGCTCATCGATTACGAGATGCTGCGTCGCCCGAGCGGCAAGCGCATCATCGGGTTCGGTCGTTGGGCGGGCTTGGTGGGGGCGTACAACGGCTTCCGAGCCTATGGTCACCGCACGAAGCGCTTTCACCTCAAGCCTGCAACGGAATGCCGGGATTTGGACGAAATGCTCGCGGAGGCGACGGCGCAAATATCGTTGCCTGCGGATTTCAAAATCGTGTTGACGGGAAGCGGGCGCGTTGGGGCCGGGGCGAAGGAGGTACTGGATCACCTGAAGCTGCGTCGGGTTCATCCGGAGGATTTCTTGCGCATGTCCTTTCCCGAGCCGGTGTACACGCAATTGGAAGTGGAGGATTACAACGCGCACAACGAGGGACAGGCGTTCGATATGAAGGAGTTCAAGGAGGATCCCACGAATTTTCACAGCACGTTTCCACGCTTCGCTCACGCTGCGGATTTGTACATGGCGGGGCATTTTTGGGCAGAGGGTTCTCCGCTGTTGTTCACGCGGGAAGACCTGCGAGTGCCAGGTTGGCGGGTCCAAACAGTGGCCGACATCAGCTGCGACATCGACGGTCCGGTGGCCTGCACGATTCGCCCTTCGACCATCGCAGATCCTTTTTATGGCTACCACCCCCAACGCGAGGAGGAGTGCGCTGCCGACGATGCTTCAGGCATCACGGTGATGGCGGTGGACAACTTGCCGTGTGAATTGCCCCGAGACGCTTCCATGGGCTTTGGTAATGAATTGATTGAGCACGTGTTGCCGCTTTTGATTGAAGGCGACCGGGATGGTATTTTACATGCGGCTACGGAAACGACGTTGGCCGGGGAGTTGAACGGTCCGTACAAATACCTCGAAGGGTACGCTGCGGCGGGTGCTGCAGTGCGTTGAGGGGCTGAATGACGTACCTTTGCTGGCTTGTTCTTTGTTTCTGGGGCCGATTTTGGATTTGACAGCGAGATGATATCGCTCGTAAGCATGCCGAGCACTTGTTAGCACAGCTCGTTAATCTTGAACTTTCAAGTCAGAAATGACAACACTTCCTACGCGCTCGCGGCATAATCGACTCAGTCGATTCGCCTAATCCCGTTACCAGGTAACGCGACGAGCTGCCCCAGGTTTGGCGTACGGACCCTTCCGCCAAATCAATGGGGTATCGGATAAATGGGACTAGCAAAGGATGGGTTCGACGTCCGGAGCGAAATTTACTGAACTACGCCGTTGGTGGGGTGCCCTTGCTCAG
>ENA-OUOG01000177-OUOG01000177.1-marine-metagenome-genome-assembly--contig:-NODE-177-length-81375-cov-5.470258_pt1 | contig 81375 bp, 54 predicted proteins | sample MGYA00248635_ERZ508505 | MGnify/ENA primary metagenome ERZ508505 (study PRJEB26176, sample SAMN06267871) | marine metagenome | isolation source: Saanich Inlet, British Columbia, Canada | place: Pacific... | reverse complement strand
GCGTGGTGCGCGCCCGAATCGCCGTGGCCCGCGGACGGCACGAAGATCTGGTCGCCCCAGAACACCGAGCACCGCCCGGCGCGGCGCGGGGCGTAGCACCCCGTCTGTCTGACCACCGCCTCGAGGATGGTGAGCTCGGCGGTGACCCCGGGTTCGATCGTGACGAGCGAGGGAAGCTTCACGCCGGGCTTGTTGTTGTTCTCCGCGCCGGGTAAAGGCGCCAGGCGCGTGCCCTTGCCCGCGGTGTGGTAGATGCCCACCGTGCCTCCGCCCGCCAAGATGGCGTCGAGGTCCGACCCTTTGTCTTTAGCCTTGGCGCGCGCTTTAGTGTACGCGTAGAGCGTGCCGAGTCCGTTGCCCGCGCCGTCCGCGGCCCAGTCCTCGTGCACGGCGACGATCACGGCGTCCTTCTTCGCCGCCTGCCCGCGCGTCGCCTCGAGGCGCTCCTGCCAGTACTGCTCCTGCGCCGCGTTCGACGTGCACACGACGACGACGTCGAACCCGAGGCTGCCATCCATCTCCTTCACCGTCGCAGCCATGGCGGCACCCTCGGGGGTGAGGCTGGTCTTGCGGCGCTTCGCGTCCTCGCCCATGATGCGTGGGGCGTATCGATCGTCTCCGACACTGAGCTTCGACGCTCGGCGGTGCACGTTACGAAAAGGACGTGTTCCACGTGCGCTGTGCCGCGCCCGCGTATGCGCCCGCAATGCGCTTTTTCGATCGCCGCGGCCACGTGGGCGCCTCGAACCGCGCAGCGCCGCGGCCTGTTTGCCCCGCGGCTCGAAACTTCGCGTCTCCAAGCTTCTCAGCCCTTTATTTCGACAGAAATATCATACTGGAAACCCACTGAAGAAAAATTAGGGTTATGAGAATATGCGGTCGGCGTTTTTCGCGACGAAAAAGACAAAAAAGAAACGCCGCGGCTCCGCGGGACGGCTCCGCGCGAACGCCGACGCGCTCCCTCTTCACGCGCGCGCGCGCGGACAGACAGTGCACCATCTATCGTATCGCGTGGCGTACTATGACATAACAACACAGAGCGTGAAACGGTCGCGCGCTCGGGAGCGTTCGTGATACTCGTAATAGTAATACTACAGGGAGTCTAATACATGATGAAACGGCGCGTCTCGGCCGACGCGCAAAACAAAAAAAAAGTCACTCGGCGAAGACTCGCTTCACCATGTCGCGCGCCCTGGCGCGCGTCCAGTCGTAGAGCGACTCTTTCTTGGCGGCGATGGCCTCGGCGTGCGCCGGCCTGGCGCCGTCGCGCACGCCCTCCGCGACGCGCAGCAGCATGCACCACATGGTGTAGATCACGGTTCTCGTCACGAAGTTCATGAGCGCGGCGGGCACGAAGTCGATCTTCGGGTCCACGGACATCTGCACGGAAACCAGGATGCGGCGCGCGGGAGCCTCCTGGTGTTCCTCGCACTCCTCGAACGCGTCGTCGTCGGAATTTCCGCCGTCCGAGTTCGATCCAAACGCGACAGGGACGTCGCGGCCTTCGTCGTCGTGGAAGGTCTCCTCGAGAGCGCCTTCCGACGCGTTCGCGTCGCGAGCCTCCGCCGCGGAGGATCCCTCCTTCAGCGAAGAGGACCCGTATCCGACGCCCCACCCAGAGAACCAACTCGAGACGCCCGCGGCGGCGGGAGCCTCCGAAAGCTTTCCAACAGACGCGTCAGTCTCGTTTTCGTTTTCGTTTTCGGCGTAGTTCTTTCGCGCCGCCCTCGCGGCTTTCTTGTCCGCGTCCCAGTCCTCGGGAAGCGCGCGGAACAGGAACCCGCCCTCGAACCCGATGCGCACGACGTCCGCCTCGTCGACGCTCGGGACGGCGATGTTATCTGCCGTCGCGATCTCCGCGTCCGATTCCGACGCGTCGTCGTCTTCGCCGAGCGCCCTGACTAAGACGCATATATCCCCCGAGGCGTCTATGTCGTCCACGCCGCAGGCGTCCAGCACCGCCTCGCGCGCCGAGAACGGCCACGGCAGGTCGATCGTCACAACGACAACCTGGCTCACCCTGCCCGTCTGTTTAAGTTTCTCGCTCCGCCGTATTCGGAACCGCGGAACGGTCCAGTTCGGCAACCACGACGCGTACAGCTCGGATTCGTTCAGCACACTGAGAAACGGCACGAGCATTTCGGCGTCGATCGGGCTCTCGACGCGCGCGTTGAGCTTGGAGCCCGTTTTTTTATCCGTGCGGTAATACACGGAGACGTCTCGTTTGCCCATGTGCTCGCCCTGCACGAGCCAAGGGCCGTACTCGTCGGGGGACGAGGACGCGTCGTCGTCGGCGTCACCAGGCTCTTCGTCGTTCGATCCTACACCCGGAGACGTCGCGCTCACCTTTGCCTTGAGCGACTCGATGAGCTGTGCCACGCGCCTCGCTTTCGGGAGGTGGCGGTCGAGGAGAGTCGCGGCGTCGGCGTCGGCGTCGGAGGCGTCGGAGGACGAGAAGATCGCCGTCGCCGCGACGGGAGGCGCGATGCCGGCGCGCGCGGCGACGCGCGCCGCTTCCAGGAGCCGGTCGTCGCGCACGAGCGCGGCGGCGCGGCGCACGGCGGCGAGTGTCGAGTCGTCTCCGTCCCCGGACGACGACGAGGGCTCCTCGCCCGCTTCGCCGAGCGCACGAGCGGGCGCGCCATCGGACCCGAACGCGTCCGCGGCTCGATCCGTTTCTACGTTTTCCTCCAGATCCGGGTCCGCCGCCGCGGCAACCTTGCCCGCCTCGTCCACGGTCAGCGACGCGAGCGCGACCGTGGGGGTCGCCGCGGCGACATCCGAGGGCGACATGGCCGGGCGCGGCCGCGAGTGGCTTCGCGACAGGCTTCGAGGAAGACGAAAACGCGTGCGCTTGCGAGCCTCCTCGGTGGAAAAGCGCGGGACGAAACCGAAACCACGACCGGTATTTGCGACGAAAACGAAACGCCGTGGTGGCCACTACGCACCGCGCGCGCGTCGATCGCGCGGTCCGAGGTGGGCGAGAGGGAGGCGCACCACTTCCCGAAGTTCTCCACCCGCGATGCGTCTCATCGAGGAGATCGGCGACGCGCCCTCCGAGCCGGAGGGCCCCTCCAACGCCGCGACGCGCGCGGTCAAAGAGGCGCTCGCGAGGCGCGCGACGCCCGGGCAGGCGCCCGAGGTGAGCGACGGACTCGATTGCGACTGGTGCGAGCCGAAGGGTCTGACGGACGCGGAGACGCAGCAGATGGCGCGTCTGCGCGAGAAGTACGCGTCGCACGTCGTCGGACCAGGCGTCGGACCAGGCGACGGCGCGGGCGACGCCGACGCCGACGCCGACGCCACGGAGGCGCGCCTGAAGGCTGCGCAGGAGAGGATGGATGCCGAGTTCCTCGCGAGGCCGCCGGCGGCGGCGTCGACGACGGGCTCGGAGAGATCCAACACCTCCAAGATCCGCGTCTGCGAGGCGTGTCGGGGTGAGCGCAATATCAAGCACGAGTATAACCACCGCGTCATGGAGCGCATGTGCGAGACCTGCGACGGCGAGGGCGTCGTGACGACGAACGGCAAAAGCTTTCCGGGGGACGACGAAAGCGCGCGCGACGCGAACGCCGCCGACGCGAATGTGACGCGAATCGAAAAAGGCGAAGACTCTTCTCCGTTCGCGCCCGGCGACGGTCAGAGACGCCGCCTCGCGGTGCTTCTCCGTGACGCCAAGCGGCTGGATTCGCAGATCGACCGGTACCGCGACGAGATGCGCGCTTTGCAGCGCCGGCTGGACGTCGACCTCGAGATCCCCGCGGGGGAAGAGCAAGCGCTGGCGGAGGTTGCGCATGCGCTGCAGAAGCACGTCTCGCGGCTCCTGGAGAAGGCGGACGCGAAGCGCGCCGAGGCGGCGACGCTTCGGGGACCCGAAGAGGAGGAGGATGACCTCGAGCGGGACGCGGAGGATCTGCCGTGATGAGATGTCGTGGCGCGTTGTGTTGTGGTTCGTCGTTCGCGTCGGACGTGTAGGCGGCTACGGTTTTAGACTCGCGCCGTTTCTCTCCGCCTCGAGCTGGTCCCGATACGCCGATCGATAAGGGACTAGCTAGGTCAACGACACTCCGATTTCGACCAGAACTAGGTCAGTGACCTAGTCCTCTTTGAAGCGACTAGGTCAGCTATCCCTTCACCCCGAGTATAGGCTAGCTCATGTATATCATTATATACAAACCCCATTTTACATGTTTTCATGACTACTGAAGCTTATAGTCCTTTTTCCCAGAAGGGCCCAGTTTTCGCGATTTTTGGGCCCAATTTTCGATTTTTTAGCCTGTCTCGAGACGCACAGGCCAGCAGTCACGGGCGCCTCATCCCGGAAAAAAAAAAGCGCTCGAATAAGAGGCTCTGGATGCTCCGCAGCACGACGCGCGCCACGCGTCTCGTCTTGGCGCTTTCGTCGACGGTTGGGCAGCCACTTTCCGCAACACCCCCCACCTTCCACATGGCCGCCGTCACCTTCAACCCCCTCGTGCTCTCCGCCAAGGCGTCCGTCCGCGGCGCCGCCGTGCGCCGCGCCGGCGCCAAGGCGTCCAAGCGCGCCGCCTTCGCCGTCAAGGCGTCCGACGACGACATGGACTTCATGGTGCGCGCTGCGGCTTTTTTTCGATTCCCGACGGCGCGCGGATAGACGCGTCGCGTCGCCGCGCGACCGGTCGCCGCGGCGAGCGCGGTCGCGATCGACACGCGCGTCGAGCGACGCCGCGCCGGGCCGCGTTCGGCTCGACCCCAAACGCGTCTCGACCGCGACAGACGGATGCGCGGTCTCGAACCGCCGACGGACGATCCGACGGTTCGCGAACGCGCATCCGAAGGACGCGTTTTCTTTCTCGCTTCCTTCGTGTTTTCTCGATCGCGCGCGGCTTACGGCGCGTCGTCGTCTCGCCCTCTCTGTCGCTCGCTACGATGAGCGTCTCTATTCGCGCCGTCTCCGTCTCTGACCTTCTCGATCTCTCGACGCATTTTCCTTTTTCCTTCGCCTGACGCAGGGCGAGATCGGCCTCGGCGAGGAGATGGAGGACATGCTCGCGAAGGCGGCGGGCGGCTCTTCCGTGCCCAAGTTCATCAAGGACACCGGCAACGAGTCGCTGATCCAGGCGTTCAAGTTCCTCGGCTCCGATCAGATGACCGGCCAGGGCTCCGAGCTTTTGTTCGTGGAGAAGTACGGCGAGACGCTGTACCGCGAGGCGGGCTTCACCGAGACCGCGGAGAAGATCAACGGCCGCCTCGCGCAGGTTGGTTTCGTGCTCGCCGTGCAGAACACTTTCAACGGCGACGTGCTGACGCTCATGGCCAAGTACCCCCTGCTGGTGTTCCTCGTCGTCGCCGGCGTCGCCGGCGCGTCCATCGTGCCCACCGCGAACCCCCAGGGCTACTTCCCCGACGCGCTCAAGGGCTCCGTCATGAAGGCGTACGAGTCCGCCGGCCTCAACGACGTCTTCTCCGAGAAGGCGGAGACCATCAACGGCCGCGCCGCCATGCTCGGCATGGGCATCTTCCTCGCCACCGCCATCGTCTTTTAAGCGGACTTTAGCCGCTTTCGTTTCTTCCCGTATGAGCGGTTGAGTGTGACAGAGAGCGCACGCGCGGTAGAGGGGTGATTCGAACACGAGATGAAAACAGGCGTGCCTATACTACCAACGATACCACCGAACGCTCTGTGGCTCGTAGAGCTACCGCTGGCGTGGAAAACGCGTTCGTCGTCTCACTCCTTTTCGGCTTCGTTTTCCGCCTCGATGCGCGCCGCGGCGGCCTCCTGCGCCTGCTCCATCTCGTCGTACAGCGCGTTGATCACGGCGTTCTTCACCTTGACGTCGCTCAGGCTGTACTTCACGAACGCCTCGTACCCGTTGCTCTGGATATCGGAAAACTTCTTGATCAAGTCATCCGCGTCGGGCTCGAAGTCGGACCGATACTCCTTCACGCCCTCCACCAACTCGCCGCAGACTCTCTTTAAGAGTTCTTCGCTCTGCTCCTGCGTCTGTCTCAGCACCTCCGGGTTCGCGGTCATCTCCGCGATCTGGCCCTGGATGGAGTCGTCGCCCATCACCGCCTGCACGGCGTCGCCGTCCGCGCGACGCCGAGTAGCCTCCTGCGCGGCAGCCTGCATGTACGGACTCGCGTCTATTGCGGCGCGCAAACGCTCGGTGTAGGCGGCGTCGGTCATGGCGCCTCGGATGCCGATGCTGAACTGGCGGTCCTCCGCCATGCGGTCGCGCACCTCGTTGCCGAGCGCCTCGTCGCCGTACGCCTGCTCCAGAACGCGCACGTAGCCCTCCACGCCGTCCACGGCGATCTCGGCGGTCGCGGGGAGCGACGCGAGAGGCACCACGAGCGTCCTCCTCGGGCGGACGGCAGACGTCGCGGCGCCGGATAGAGGCGACGCGCGGCGCCACGAAGAGGGCGCGCGGTCGCGGCGCGCGGCCGAGCACGAGCTCGCGCTCGCGCTCGAGGCCGAGGCGAACATCTCGGAGGCACGAAAGGCGGTCTGCGCGGGTTCACCGGTCTTCTCTTCCGCGGTGCGCTCGGAGATGTGTGACGTGTCGATGAGAGACGCGCGCGATCGCGTGTCGTGCTGACGGTGCGCGCGATTCTCCCAGTCGTTGCGCTTTTTCGCGCTGCAAAGCGAGGGTTTGGATCGCCCGTCCGGCATTGCGGTGCGTCGCGCAGGCGACCACGACGATGACGGCCACGATGACGGCGATTCCCACGCGGGCGAGCGTGCGCCCCGCGCGGCTGCGGCGCGCGGTCGCGTCGCGCACCGCGACCGGGCGCTCCCCCGCGCTCGCCGTCCGCTCCCCCTCGATGGTGACGCGGACAACCGTCTGCCGCGTCGCCGTCCCCGCGCCCGGCTCGGGACGCGCGCGCGTCCCCGGTCCGTCCGACGCGTCCGAACGCGCGCCTCGCGCGTCGACGATCGCGCGCGGGTACGGCGGCGTGTACGGCCGCGGCCCCGAGCGCGGCGGGATCGTCCCCGTCCCAGACCGCGTCGTGGCGCTGCTGCCGTACCTCGTCCCGTTGCTGGACGGCCTGCGGTACAGCCGGTTCTTCTTCCAGCAGTTCCCGCAGACCATCTTCCTGCTGCAGCCGCTGCAGCCGCTCGCCTCGATGTACTACCGCATACCCTTCGCCGGCGTCATCTCCTTCTTCGCCATCTACATGGGCCTGGCGGAGAACCGGCAGATGTCGAGGTTCGTGCGATTCAACGCGATGCAAGCCATCATCGTCGACGTGTGCTTAGTTTTGCCCGGGATGATCGAATACGTCCTGTCCCCCGGCCGCATGTCCGGCGCCGCTATGGAGATGTATAAGCTGTGCTACAACTGCGTCTGGGTGGTCGTGCTGGCGGCGTTCTGCCTCGCCGCCGTGGGGTGCCTGTCGGGGCAGATGTTCAAGCTGCCGTTCGTGGGGGACGCCGCGGACATGCGCATCTGATGACGACGACGACGGACCGCGTCGAAACCGTTTTGAGTAGACTACCGTATTGAGTGTTGAGAATGATCGTTTTCGTAAAAATCGAATTCGTCGTCGACGCCGTAACGTACTCTCCACCTTTTCGCGCGTTCACGTCCGTATCATACGCTCATGCGCTCACCCGGACGTCGCCGAGGAGGGCGACCCGAGGCACAGCTCGCTCGCGCTGGTCAGCGACCGCGCGTCCGAGTCGGAGCTCTCTCCGGCGCTCGAAGGCGTCTGATGTAAATCCGGCGCCGAACCGAACCCCTCGCTCCGCCGGCCTCGTTTCGCGTCAACCTCCGTCCCCGCGGAGGGTTTCTTTTCAGCCGGGGCGTTCCCGGACGCGCGATTAGCCACGGAGACGCCGACTCTTGGACGTTTCGTCCCCGCGCCGGTGAACTCGGGAGCCTTCGGAAGGTCGGGATCTAAATCCGACGCGTCGCTGTCCTCGACGGCGTCCGACTCCGCTCCGTCTTTTTCGTCTCTCGCGCCCGAAAACGCGTCGTCCTTCAGGCGGTCGCCCGCCTCCCGTTTAGAAGCGCGGAGCACCTCCCGGAACACCACGTCGTCGTCGTCGGTGTCCGAGGAGTCAACCTCCACGAGCGCGGGCTTCGCCGCGGCGCGCCGCGACGGGCGATGCGCGGGACGGCGAGGCGAAGGCGAAGCTTCTTCCGAAGCTTCCTCCTCGTCCTCTTCCTCGTCCGAGTCCTCAAACTCCGACTCGGAAGCCTCCGAGTCGCCGCGTCGAGCCGCCTTCGGCTTCGGCTTCGGCTTCGGCTTCGCCGCCGCCGGCGTCGGCCGCGCGGCGCCCGCGCCCGGCCGAGCCGCCGGCCCCGCGCGCGCCGGCGCCGCCGCGGGCTTCGCCGCCGCGGGCGCGGGCGCGCGGTTCGCGGGGACCGCGGCCAGGGGCCTGCGCGCGCCGAGCCCGGCGCCCAGGCGGTACGCCGGCCGCGCCGCCGCGGCGGGCGCCGCGGCGGGCGCCGCGGCGGGGGCGTCTTTCGCCGCCGCGCCCGCGCCGCCTCCGTTCGCCTCGGCGCCCGGCGCCTTCTTCTTCTCCTTCTCCACGAGCGCGCACCCCTCCACCTGCAGCGAGAAGGTGAAGCTGACGTCGTCGCCCGCGGCGCGTCGCATCACCGGGTCCGGGATGGTGTCCGGCCGGTGGTGGTGCCCCCAGGTCTCGAGGTTCTGCTCGTTGGGCTCGTCTGCCTGCTCCTCCCAGAGCTCCATGGCGTTCGCGTCAACGCCGGAGGTCTCGCCGTGCACGTGCCCGCGGAAGTGCCTCCCGGGGCACTTCGCGCACCCCCCCGCGAGGTTGTCGTGCGTGTCCGAGGAGGTGTCCGAATCCAGCGTGAACAACTTTCGGAGCTCCTCCTTGGACATGGACGCCTGCTCCAGCGTGCCCTCGCCGTTCACCACGTTCTGCAGCGACTCTTTACTGAGCTGCCGCTGAAACACCTTCTCCTCGATCGAACCAGTGGCGAGAAGCCGGTACAGGTAGCACTTTTTCGTTTGTCCGTCGCGCCAGCAGCGCGCCGCGGCTTGCTTGTCGTTGGCGGGGTTCCAGTCCGGGTCGAACAAAACTAAACGGTTGCCGCCGATGAGGTTTATCCCGCACCCGCCGGCTTTGCTGCTCAGTAAGAACGCGAAGCAGTTCGAGGAAGGGTCGTTGAACTGCTTCACCAGCTTCTGCCGCTTCGAGATGCTCGTCGAGCCGTCTAACCGCACCGCCGGGTAGTTGTTCTGGCGGCACAGCAACTGCACGAGGTCCAGCGTCTGCGTGTAGTTACTGATGATCACGATCCGGTCCTTGGTCTCCGCTCTGAGAATCGCGAGCAGACGCGCGAGCACGGCGAACTTGCCGCTGTGGAACTCCCAGCCGTCCACCATGCCGCCCTTGCCGAACGATCGCCCGCCGCGACCGGACCCCGAACCGACGTCGTACATGCCCGGCTGGAAAAACTCCGCGCACGTTTCAAACCCGGCGGCGCCCGCGCCGGTGTTCTTCGCGCCTTTGACCATGTCGTAGATCAGCTTCGGGTGGTTGCACAGCTTCTTCAGCGCGGTGATCGCCGAGAGCACCATGGTGTGCTTCCCGGTGAGCGCCGCCTTCGCGGCTTTGGACGTCAAGAAGTGCTCATACAGCGTCGCCTGTAACGGCGCGAGCTTGCACACGACCACCTCGACGACTTTCGGAGGCAGGTGCTTCGATAAGATGGTGTTCGTGCGTCGCAACACGAACTTGTTCACCAGCTCCGAGAGCTCGGCGTTGCGTTCTTTCGCCAACGCCAATTGAACCTCAGTCGCGTCCGGTTCGCGCCCGGCGAGGATCGGTCGCTCGTACCGTTTGCCGAACTCGCTCGGTGTGCCCAGTAACCCAGGGTTGCAGAAGCCCACCATGCTGTAGAACTCATCGAGGTGGTTCTGCATCGGCGTCCCGGACAGCATCACGCGTCGCGCGCACGGCACCGAGCACAGAGCTTTGTTTGTTAACGTATCGCCGTTTTTCAGCCGGTGCGCCTCGTCGCACATCACCAGCTGCACGCCCTGTTCGCCCTTCTCTTTAAACCGCTCGGCGTGCACGCGGAAGGTTTCGTACGAGATGATCATCACCTGCGCGGTGTTCCGCGGACCGAGGAAGCGCGTGACGGAGGACACCACGTCCGCGCGCGACGACTCGCACACCGGCATAGTCTTGACCCGCCCTTTCAGCCACTTGTTACACTCGTCGTCCCAGTTGCTTACTAACGAAGTAGGGCAGACGATCAGCGCTCTTTGCACGGTGGGTTTGCCTTCGATGCCCTGCCTTAAAAGCGTCCACAGAAGCGTTATGCCCTGCAGCGTCTTCCCCAGGCCCATGTCGTCCGCCAAGATGCACCCGGCGCCGTCGAAGTCTCTTAAACCCTCGACGCACTCGAACATGAACTTTACTCCCTCGCGTTGGTGCGGCCGCAAAAACTTAACAAGCATGTGGTCCACCTCGATCTTCGGCTTGAGCGTCAGCGACGGTTTCGCCGAATCCGGGTCGTTCGAATCCGCGTTCACCGCGTTCTCGGGGTTATCCTCCCACAGCACTAAAGGCTCGACCCCGGGGGGGAGGGGCTCCTCCGCGGGCTCCGCGTTTCCAGCGCCGAGCGCGCCCATCGGCGACGCAAACGCCAGAGGCTTCCCGGGCGCCGCGACGTTGGTCGTGCTCCCCCACGGCACGAACCGCCTCCGCGCGGCGAGGCGCCGCGCGAGCTCGGCGGAGTGCCCCGCGGCGGCGCCCGCGAAGGGCGCGCGGAACGGACGCGCCAGCACCGCGGCGGCGTCCTGGCACTTGAGCCCGCTCACCATCGGCCTCCGCGCCACCGTGAGCGACCCGGAGAGCATCGCCTGGACGTTGCGCGCCTTGAGCTCCGCCTGCGACAGCACCACGGGCTCATCCTCCTCCTCCGCCGCCGCCGCGGCGTCGAAGTCCGACTCGGAGCACGCGTCCGAGCCGGCGTCCGAGTCCGACTCGGCGAAATCCGACTCGGACGCGTCCGACATGGTGCGGACGGACGGTCAGATTCGGACTCGGCCGGCTACGACGAGCGAGCCAAGGGTGCCCAGATTCGCGCGATTCAAACGTCGCGCGGCGGTGCGGCCGCGGTGGGCGACCGCGTCTCCGGCGAAAGACGACGGGCGACGCGGCGTCGGGCTTCGCGCGTCGGTCGCGCGGAGGTCCTGCGTCCGCCGGAGTGTCGCCCGCGCGCGCGCGCGACGATGTGAGTCGTGGGCGGGGTCAGGGTGCCTGAGACGTTTTCAAATCACCCGCAGCTTTCTCGAGTCACGGATGTGAGATCTCGCGGCTGGAAAAAAAACGCTCGGACGTTCCGAGGATCTCGCGCCGCGGCTCTCACACCACGATGCGCGCGCGCGCGAACACCGGCATGGCCCCGAACGATGAGCGAGGCGGCGATACGCGCGAATCCGATCGTATCGCGCCTGATGCGCGCCGAACCGACTCGGACGAGTCCGACCCCGATCCCCCACTCGCCTTCGCGGTCGAACCGATGCGCTCGAACGAGCAGCTCGAGCGCTTCGCTTCTTTCACGGAGGCGGTGCGCGACGCGCTGGGGGAGTTTGGGGGGGTGAAAGAGCTGAGCCCTGATGAAGCCGCGAAGCAGGGATGCCTCAGCACGCTGAGGAGCTTACATCGCCGAGGCCGTGCGGAGCTCACCGTTGGCCTGTGTGCGTCAGCGGCGGAGGGCGGCCAGCTCAAGGTGCTGCAGTGGTTGCGAGAGAACGAGTGCCCGTGGGACGAGGAGACGTGCGAGTACGCGGCGAGGGGCGGCCACCTCGAGGTGCTGAAGTGGGCGCGCGCGAACGGCTGCCCGTGGGACAAGTGGACGTGCGCGTACGCGGCGGAGGGCGGCCAGCTCGAGGTACTGCAGTGGGCGCGCGAAAACGGATGCCCGTGGGACAAGAAAACGCGCCGACGCGCGGCTCGGATGGGATACGTCGAGTCCTGAGCCGCCGCCGCGTGACGGCGCGCGCACTTCGAAAGACAGAGCATGACGGGAGAAATGAACGTGAATGGCAAACGACTCTTCTCGACAACTCCTTTTCGAGCGCCTACCCTCAGTCCCCCAGCCGGAGCAGAGACATCGCCGAGCGCCTCGGGTCCCTCGCCTTGGTCTTGGGCGCCGGAACCCCCACCACCGGCGTCCGCCGCGGCGTGCTCGCGGACACCTGCCGCTTCCCCCGGAACCGAGGCACGACGCCGCCGAACAGCGCGAGCGCGTCGGCGGGCGTCTCCTTTTCTTTTTCCTTCTCTCGCGAGAAGGAGTCCTTCTCGCGTCCCTCCCACGTTTCCTCGAAGGAGATGGCCCTCGCGACGCTCGAAGGGGGCCGCGCGACCGCCGACTTGGCCGCCGCCGCCTCGCGCTTCGCGTCCGCGTCCGCGCGCGTCTCCGTCGCGTCCGCCAGATCCGCGAGCACGGCGGCGAACTCCTCCTCCGCGCGGTCGCTCGCGCCGCGGCGCGTGCGATTAGAACGCGCGGGCGCGGGGTCGCGGGCGTCCCGTCTTTTGCTCTCGGGCGCTCCGGCGCGCTTGTTCACGCCGGCTTTCGCTCTCGTCACCCTCTCTTGTTTCTTCGAAGAAATCTTGTCCGGCTTCTCCGCCTTCTCCGCGGTCCCGCCCGCGTACCACGGAGCCCCGTCAGTCCCGGTCCCGTCCCCGTCCACGTCCACGAGCGCGTCGACCCCTCGGAGAGGCGCCGCCGGCTCGCCCACGCCGCCGCTCGACCGTTCCGCGACCGCCTTCTCTCTGTTTCGCCTCCTCTTCTTCCCCGAGAAGCGCGCCGCCAGCAGCGCGTCCGCCGGGGAGGCGCTTCGCTGTTCCGGAGCCGCGCTCGCGGGTTCCGCGGTCAAGAGACCGGGGGACGCCGCCCTCGCCGCCTCCGCGACGGGCACGACCCGCGACGCCGGCGACGCCGTGGGCGCGGGCGGCGCGCGTCCGCTCGGCCCGGACCCGATCCCGGAGCGCTTGCGTTTCTTCCCCGTGCTGAAGCGCGACGCGACGAGGCTCGACGCCAAGTCCACGCGCGCCCCTCCGCCGGGGGAGGAAACGCGCCCAAGCGCAACGCGCGCGTCCCTCTCGTTATGCGTTCCTCTAAAATCCGGGGCGTCCCCCCCCTGGTCCCCGAACGCGCTCGTCGCGCGCCGCGGCGACGTCGGGCCGTCGGCGGCGGCGGCGGCGACGGCGTCCACCACGGCGGCAGCCGCCGAGGGCGCCATCGTCGGCTCCGCCGTCTTTTGTGTTATCGGCGGCGACGCGTCCACCAGGCTTTTGTCCACCAGGCGCGCGAACGAGTCCCATCGCGCGTCTTCGCGCGCGTCGTCCAGACGCCTCCGCCTGTGCCGCCCGGCGAAAGGCGAGCGGATGGCTTTTTCCGCCACCGGGGGGGACCCCGCGCGCCGAACGTCGGGTTCCGTTCCGGGTTCGCCTCCCGAGGTTTCGGGAAGCGCCGAGACGCGCCGAGACGAAGAAGGAGGCTCCGGATCCGACGCTCCCGCGCGAAGACCCACCGCGCCGCGCACCGCGTCGAGCGCGGCGGCGAGGACGCCGCGCGTCTTCAGTCTCTCGGGCTCGGGCTCGGCTTGCGTGGGGGCGATCGCCTCCTCTTCGATACGAGAATCCGCCATCTCGTATCCTCCCGCCTTTGTTTCGCCAGGAGCTTGGAGCTTCCTGCGGCGCGACGCGCGCGTGCCCACCGGCGAAAAGAGCGTCGCCAGCGCGGCGGCTGCGCCTCGCGCGGCGTCGCGCTGCGCCTCGGGATCCGCCGCCTGCGTGGGCATGATGTCCTCCAAGGCGTCCGTCTCCGCCTCCGCCCGCCTTTGGGACACGCGCTCCGCCTTCGCCGCCCTCCCGCGCGTGCGCGCGGGTGAGAACGCCATCGCGAGGCCCTGCCGCTCCATCGCCGGGAGGAGCGACGCGTCGAGTCTCAACGCGTCGTCGTTCGCGAAATGTTCAGCTCGCGGCGGCGCGGAGGCGACGCCGCGTAAACCAAACGTTTGGGGATCCGCCATCTCGGGGTTGGCGTCTCCGCGGCCGGCACGCACGAGCGCGTCCGCCCTTTTCCGCGCGTTTTCTTCCTCCTCTTCCTCCTCGTCCTCGTCGTCGAAGGACAACACGGGCGCGCGTTGCCTCCGCGCGTGCGCGCCGGGGGACGGCGCCGCGACTTTGACTTGCGCGGATTTCGTCTTTTCAGGCACGACGCTAACGCGCTTCGGTAGCGCGCCCTGCTGCGAGCTCGCGGGCGAGTCGTCCGGGGTTTCGTCCAGAGGCGCCGCCTGGAACGTGCGCTCCCAGCCGGGGAGCGCGTTCAGAGCCTTGAGCTGGTCGGGGGGGATCGTGCACTCCCGGCGGTGCGCCGCGGCGTCCCAGCCGGTGCCCGCCATCGCGGCGTTTTTCGGGTTTCAACAACGATGAAAAAAGCCGGGAGGCGTCGCGCGCGCGCGCGTTCGGTCCGCCTCGCCGCGGCGTTCGCGACTCTGACACGCCCGCGCACGCCGTGCGCGGCAAGACCGACGGCGCGAGAGCGTCGCGCGCCTAGTTGGAGTGCGCGCGGCATTCCTGGCACCCCTTTTTCGTGGTCGTCGCGAAACACAAACGACTCTCAACGGCTCTGCCGAGGAAATCGCGGGAGCTTCGGAAGCGGCGGTCGATGTCGCGACTCGACCGGATCAACTTCGAACGTCAAAGCTTTCAACTCGCTTGCATGCGTCTCCTGTCTGCAACCTCACAGACACGCGCGCGTGCGCCCGCGCCCGCCTCGCGCACCGCGCACCCGCGCGGGACGCGCTCGCCGGGGGCCCACCGCGAGCGCCGCGCCTTTCGCGAGACGGGCGCGCGGAGCAGAGCGGGCGGGAAGATGAGCGCCCCGAGCCTGAGCTCGCTGCTTCGATCGAAGCACCCTCTGTCGCACCTTCCCGAGTTCGCCGCGCTGAAGAGCGACGTGGGCGCCTTGCAGAGGCGCGCGGGCAAGTGCGAGGCGTGCGAGCGGCGCGTCGAGGCGTCGGAGCGCCAGCGCGAAGCGGACGCGGTCGCCGTGGAGCGGAAGATGCGCGCGCTGGGGGACGCGTTCCGCGTCCTGAGCGACGTGGTTGTTTCCGAGCTCGAGTCTCTGCGCGCGGATGTCACCGCGCAGAGGAACGACCTCGACGTGGTGCGCGCGCAGATGCGGTGGACGCACGGCGCGGAGGCGGAGGCGCGCGAGCTGCGCGCGTTCGTGCACGAAAAGGTGGTGCGGGAGGGCGCGCGCCGGGAACGGAGGGACGCGGAGATCACGCGCCGCGTCGAGACGGTGGAGAAGGCGAACGCCCGGCGCGAGCGCGACGAGGCCGACGCCGCCGACGCCGCCGAGGCGAGCGTCGCGTACCGAACGGCGTGCGACGCGCGCCTGGCGATTCTGGAGAGACGCGCGGTCGCGACCGAAGAGGCGGTCACGCGCGTCTCGCGGAACGTCGCCGCGCACGCCGAGGCGCTTCTTTCGGAGCCGCGGCGGTCGGAAGGAGACCGCGCGGCGCGAGCGCCCGTCGCGGCGAGGATGGCGCTCGGCGGCGGCGACGGCGCCACCGGGCATCGCGTAGGGAGGCGTTTGAGCGACCGATCTGACGATCCGGTCGACGCGGGACCGCGAGGTTTGGCGCTCGAGACGTGCGGTCTCGAGACGGTCTCGAGACGGTCGAGTTTCCGTATCGGGAGCGGGACGGCGGCGTCGTTGATGTCCCCCGCGGCGGAGCGATTCATGCGCGACGACGCGTCAGAGTAGGTGATATCTCACGCGCGACGCGAAACGACGCGGTGTCTTCGTATTCGCATCACACGCGCTTTTTGTCTCGCTCCCGGGCGTGAAAACAAAAAACGAAAACGTCGTTCGCTTCCGAGTCTCTCGTCCGTCTTTCCTCCGGACGTTCGTTCCGCTCTCACTTGTCCTCGGCGTAGATGTTCTCCGCCATCTGCCAAATCTGCAGGATGTTGTCCTCGGCGACGGACGCCACCACCCAGTCGTCGTTCGCGTTCCAGGCAAAGTCCGAGATCTTGCTCGTGTGCCCTCCGTGGATGAACAGCAGCTCCGGCGGGCCGTCCTCCGCGTCCTCCGGGGTCTGCTCGTCCCCGATGCGGGACAGGTCCCAGCACATCAGCCGGCGATCGGCGCCGCACGACGCCAAAACCGTCTCGTGCTTGGGGCTCCAGCCAATCTGGAACACCTCCTCGGTGTGGTTGGAGAAGGTGTGCAGCCGCTGTGAGAGGTTGCGCGAGTCGAACACCGCGACGGTCTTGTCCGCCGAACCGGTCGCGAGCACGTACTCGTTGAACGGGTTGAACGCCAGGCAGTTCACCTCCGCGCCGTGCGCGTCGACGCCCGAGATTTTCGAACTCGGGTCCGACGACGGTTTCCGCGTGTCCCACAGCAGGAGCTGCTTGTCGTCTCCCACCGAGCCGAAGATGTGCTCGTGCTTGCTGTGCCACGCGACGTCCTCCACCACGCCAAGGTGGCCGACGTAGATGTCCTTCGCGACAACCTCCTTCTCGCCCGAGCCGAGCGGGCCGTGCACGTCCCACAGACAGATCTGCGCGTCGTCGCTGCCCGAAAGCAAGTGCCCCTCGCGGAACGGCGACCAGGACAACCCGTACCCCTCCGTCTTGTGGCCCTTCAAACGCAGGTCGGGCGTGCACGCCCCCCCCGCGGGAGGCTTCGAGGGGTGCCTCGAGTAGTCGAACAGGTACACGTCCGCGGAGACCGTCTTCGTGGCGATCACGAAGGGGTTATGAGGACAATACCGAGCGCGGTTCACCTCGCCGTCGTGATTGATAAGGTGCGTCACCTGCACCTTACCGGCGCCCGCGCCGTACCCGCCAACCTCGCCGCTCTCGTCGTACTGACGCGCGTCAACCTCGGCGTCCTCCAGGGGGAGCTGCGTGAGGAGAGCGCCATAGGGAAGGGGGGTTTTAAGAAAGGCGGTCAGTTTTGTCATCATACAAACTGCGCGCGACGCGACGACGTGCAGAGCGCGTTTTTTTCTTCGAGCTCGAAAACACTTTCAGACCGAAACGCGAACGGAGAGACGCGAGGAGCGGGTCTTGGAGGGACGGGACCCGCGCTCCGTCTGGCGCGGCGCGTTTTCCCTCGGGCTCGGCACGCGGGACGCGGGGACGCGCGGACGGGACGCGACGCGAGAGAGAGACAGGACGCGACGCGCGCGTGTGATCGGGCGGCGAGGCGCGTCGGGCTCTCGATCGGTCGCTCGAGCGGGACCTCCGGACGTACCTGAACCTCCGCAATCATCAGGTGATTCTGTTCGTTCTCCGAGGTGTGCGTCCCCAAGATCAGCTTCTGCACGCTGTAGTCCTTCCCGGGGGGCTCGACACGGTCGGGGAGCCACTCCACGGTGAGCGAGGGCCACTCGAGCGCGTGCGTCACCACCAGGTCGTACAGAAAAGGCGTGTTCTTCTTCCAGATCTTGTACTCCTCCGCCACCATGCGCTCCTCGAGCTCGTCCGTGTTTTCGTCATCGTCCTTGCCCATCTTGGGGACCGGGGACGAAAGCAATCACACGCGGATCTGCGAGGCGGGTCTGCGCCGCCGGGGATGCGGAACGACGAGGTCACGCGGTCGCGACTTGAACGGCAGCCGCGGGGGGAGGCAACGGCGTCGTGCGTGACGCGCGGTAGCGGTGTGGACGCCCGGGCGACTGCGCGCGTGTTTCGCGCGCTTCCGATCTCGGGGTCCCTCGTCTCCCTCGCTCGCGGTTTTTGAAAATTTCGAGTGTCAAAACCCGCTCGCTTGGTATCGGCGGTTTTTTTCGGCGTTTCGTATGCATCTCTTTCAAGACAGACATCGCGCGCGCGCGCCGCGCTCCTCTTCCGTCATTCTCTCTCCTCCCCCCCTTCTTCACGCGCGCCGCGCTTCTTCTCCTCCGCGAGCCCCGGAACCACGGTGCCCCCCTTCGTTTGGTCCCCGCGCGGCCGAAGCCCGGAGGCTAAGATGACCTTGCGGTAGTACCACCGCTCGAGCCGCCTCGCGTCCCCGGGCTGGTTTTCGCTCGCAAAGAGTTCCTTGACGTACGCGCGCTTGTCGTCGTCCGAGGCGTTGAACCGCGCCTTCGCGGTCGGGTTCAGGACCACCTGCACGTACGCCACGGCGAGCGCGATGAACGCGAACGCGATGATCTGGCCGGTGAACGCGCTCGCGTCGATGGGGGAGGGAACGTATCTTTCGCCCGCGAGCGGAGCGTCCGCGGCGACGGCGGTTCCCAGCGCGTCTCGGGTGGGCTCGAACGCCAAGCCCCGCTCCCCCTCGGCTGCCGTCCCCTCCTCCGCCTCCGCGTGCAGGTCGAACATCGCCTTCGCCGCCTCCGTCTCGAACGACGCGTCACTGGGAACGGCGGGCGTCGCCGTGCGCTTCGCCGCGCGCGTCGCGGTCCACGCGCGGGTCGCGCCGCGACGAGGAGCGCCTCTCGGATGCTGGACGGAGGGCGCCCCCGGGGTGCCGACGAAAGCGCGCGACGCGATGCACGCGGAAGCGCCTCTGCGCGCGTCGCGGCGGGTCCACCGCGGCGGGGACGCGCGCGTGGGCGTCGCGCGCATCGCGCGGCACATCGTACCGCGTCGCGATTCGCGTCGCGTCCGACGCGCGTCGCGTTGTGGTGTTGACTCGTCGTCTGGGCACCCGCTTCGCGCGGGACCGAGTCGCAAAAAAGTGGGCATACCCAGAGGCACCAGGCACGTATTTTCAAACGTGTGCCGAGTGTTGCCTCGCGATCGCGCCTCCTCGGGCCATTCAAACCCGCGCGTCTCGGCGGTTGCGGTCGCCATGGCGCCCGAAGCGTCGGACATGATGCGCGCGCCTGACGCGGAGATGGCTCCCGCGCAGACCCTCGAGCGCGCGGTGAAGGCGTACTCGCACCGGGACGACCGCTTCGCGCTGGACAAGAAGATCTACGGGCAGTACTTCCAGCTCTACTACCAGAGACTGATGTTGCTTCTTCCCCGGCTGAAGCTCGCGGTCGAGGCGAAGTGGCCGGGCGCGGCCACCGCGAAGATCCTGGACCTGAAGGAAGGCGAGGAGTGCGTGATCATGGGCACGCTGTACAAGGACATGAAGCTCAAGCCCAGCATCCTGGACGAGTACGGCAAGGATCTGACGCTGGGCGCTACCGTCGACGCCAAGAAGTTTGTTGCCGACGACGACGCGCTCGTGCTGGAGGACGAAGGCGCGCGAGTCAAGCTCGTGGGCGCCGCCGCGGACCCAAAGCAGTTCGTCACCGGCGTGGTCATGGCGTGCAGGGGAAAGGTGGTGCAGGACGGAGAGTTCGAGGTGAGCGAGACGTGCTTCCCGGCGCCGGCGCCGCAGAAGCCGTTTCCGGTGGCCGAGAAAGACGAAGCCCCCGCCTCCGCGTCGTCGCCTCCGCCCGGCGAGTACGTCGCTTTAGTCTCGGGTTTGCGCGTGGGTGACCCGCGAGCGTCCGACCCTAAAGTTCTGGAGCTCCTGCTGGATTACCTGACCGGTAACCTCGGGTCGTCCGTTGACCAGCGCGCCGCCGCCTCGGTGGCGCGCGTGATCATCGCCGGCGGCGCTTTGGCCGAGCCCGAGGATCGCGCCGCCGTTTCGCGCGTCGGCGGCGCCGGCCAGACCGCCAGCTCGATTCAGAACGCCGCCAACGCCCGCGCGCAGTTGCGGAGCCTTGACCAGTTCCTCACGCAGCTCGCCGCGAGCGTGCCCGTGGACGTGATGCCCGGCGAGGGCGACCCCACGAACCAGGCGCTGCCGCAGCAGCCGCTGCACCCGTGTTTGTTTCCGGAGGCTTCGCGGTTCGCGCCGGCGACGTTCGCGGCGGCCACCAACCCCCACGACTTCTCCGTCGGGGCGTGCGACTTCCTGGGCACCTCGGGCCAGAACATCGACAACATGCGCGCGTACATGGATTTAGAGGCGTCCAGGCGGTCTTCCGGTGGCGAAGACGACTCTTTGGAAGACGCGAGCGCCGCGTCGGAGATCAAGACGAACCTCGCGAAAAAAAGCGGCGCCGAGTCGTTGGACCTGTTGGCGTCGAGCCTGCGGTGGCAGCACGTCGCTCCCTCGGCGCCGGACACGCTGGCGTGCTACCCGTACAAGGACCGCGACCCGTTTTACGTCGATAAGTCTCCGCACGTGTACTTCGCCGGGAATCAGCCCGCGTTCGGCGCGCGCGTCGTGTCGGACGGAAATACAAAGACGTTACTGGTGTCCGTTCCGGATTTCGCCAAAACCGGGATAGTCGCCATGGTCAACGTCGACACCCTGGAGTGCTTCCCGGCTCAGTTCGGGGCGTGAGCGGGTTTTCGTACTTCCTATAGGCCTATAAGACATACGGAAGAGACTTTTTGCGTTTTTTTGGAGGGAGGGAGAGGTGTTTCGCGGATACGCCGTGGGAGAGTCGCCGCGACGGAGAGTCGCGGACCTCGGAGCGTTTCGCACAAAAGCTTGTCGGCTTTTTTTCAAAAAGAATTGTTCAACCTCGGTAAAGATTCCCTCCCTCGTCGCGGGTCACCTGACCCAACACCTGTTGCACTCTCCGACGCACGTCCCCGCGCAGTCCACGTTGTTCCCGAGCGCCTGCGGCGTGCGCAACAGGTAGTTGGCGAAGTTCCGGGTCTTGCGTTTCATGAAGTAGTTCTTCTCGACGTACTCGACGTTTTCGCGCAGCAGGGACAAGTCGCACCCGATGATCTCCGGCACCTTCGCGAGGAGATCCGCCACCTTGTCCTCGGGGACGCCGATCTCCACCAGGAAGTCCAGGCGCGCCTCGACGTCCTCGAACTTCGGGACCTCCTCGACCTTGCTCTCGCGCCAGTAGGACTGCGCGCCCCACCCGAACGCGCGAACCATGCACTTGTCCGCCTGCTCCTCGTCCATGCCCAGGCCGGACACGAGCGACTTCACGGACTCCCACTGCGCGACGTCGTCGGCGGAGAGTTTCGAGGCGACGTCCACCGCGGCGGCGCGGGTGGAGACCGCGCGCGCGGCGCGCGCGGCGCGCGCGGAGGGGCGGGCGGCGACGCGTGCGGGCGCGCGCGGCGCGGCGACGGAAAAGGCGGACATGCTTCCCTGCGCGTCGCGCGTCGGAATGGCGTCGTCTCGGATAGACGACGGTTTCGTGGCGCGGACGACCGCTCGACACGTGTTCGCGCGAGAAACTCTTCGCACTCGGAATCGCATGGGTGGTTTCACGCGACCGCGACGCGAACGGTTGGGAAAATAAATGGCTCTCGTCGTGTGCATCTTTTCGTCGCGCGCGCTCCCTTCTCCTTGCTAAGTTACTCTACATTCGAACGCTCGTTCACGTCTCACTTGAGCTGATCGAGGATCGCCTTGGTCGCAGCCTCGGTGAGCGTGGTGTTGTTCTTCTCCGCGTACGCCTTGAGCGCCTCGAACGCGTCGCGCTCGATCATGACGCGAGGCAGCCGCCCGGCGGCGGCGGGCGCCGGCGCCGCCGGCGCGGCGGCGGCGGGCGCGGCGGCGGGCGCGGCGGCGGCCACCGGGAGGCCCTTGTACTCCGCCTGCGCCGTCTTGATGACGTCGAAGCCGACGCGGTTGACCCAGTCCCCGAACCGCTCGTCCGCGTTGCGGCCGGTTTTGAATGCGTAAAAGACGGGTTCGAAAAACGTCTCGACGTCGCTCTCCTTCACCTTGTCGGCGAACGGCCGCGCGAGCGTCAGCAGGTTGGACGTGCCTCCCAGCCAGATCTGGTACGACGACGGGCCGTCGCCCACGAACCCGAGCTCGGCCATGTACGGGCGCGCGCACCCGTTGGGGCAACCCGTCATGCGCACCAACACGGACTCGTCAACGGGGAGGCCGACTTTGACCATCGTTAAACGTAAGCGTTTGTTGACGTCGGGTAAACCGCGCTCGGCTTCGGTGATGGCGAGGCCGCACAGCGGTAACGCGGGGCACGCGATCGAGAGCGAATCGATCGTGTCTAGATCAGCGGGATCCGTGACGCCACCAGAGTTAAGCGTGGCGACGATGTCGGCTTTCCACGCGGGGTCGATGTCCGTTAACAGCAAATCCTGGTTCGCGGTGAGCCGCACGGGAAGCTCGTAGCGTTCGATGACGGCGCGAAGCGCCTTCTTCGCGTCGCCGCGCAAACGCCCGTTGACGACGTGCACGCCGTACCAGAGCTTGCCGTCGCCCTGCTCGTTCCAGCCGTGGTAGGTGGGCATGGTGAACGGCGGGAGCTCCGCGAGGGGCGAGAACGTCTTGCCCATGTACTGCTCGACCACCTTTTTGAATTTCTCGACGCCCCAGCTCTCGATGAGGTACTTCAAGCGCGACTGCTTGCGGTCGTCGCGGCGGCCGTAGTCGCGCTGCGCGACGGCGATAGCCTTGACGGCGTAGAAGATGTCAGCCTTGTCCACGAACCCGAGCGGCGTCGCGAGGCGCGCGAAGGTGTCGTTGTTGCGGTGCGAGCGGCCCATGCCACCGCCGGCGTAGATGTTGTACCCGACGTGCGCGCCATCCTTCATCACCACGCAGATGCCGATGTCGTTGGTGAGGAAATCGATGTGGTTGTCGCCGGGGACGGTGACGCCAATCTTGAACTTGCGCGGCAGGAACAGGTTGCCGTAGATGGGCTCGGGCGAGTCCACGTAGTTGGTGCCGAAGCGGTTATCGTTCCTGCACTCCACAACCTCGGGTTTCTCCACCGTCAAAATCTGCTCGCCGTCGAGCCAGACGTCGTAGTACGCCCCCGACTGCGGCGCGAGCAAATCGCCAATGTCCTTCGCCAACTCCTGCGCGATGGCGTACTCGGGCTTGATGCCGTTGTACGGCGCGGGGGCCGCCATGACGTTTCGGTTGATGTCGCCGCAGGCGCCCAGGGTGCTGCCCATGTTTTTGATGACCGCCTGGAACGTCGCCTTGAGGTCCGTCTTCAGAATGCCGTGCAGCTGGTACGTCTGGCGCGTCGTCAGGCGCAAAGTGCCGTTGCCGTGCGAGTCCGCTAAGTCGTCCATGATGAGGTACAGCTTGTTGGGCACCGTTCCCGCGGGCTGCTTGGTGCGCATCATGAACTGGTAGAACTTGCCCGCGCCGAAGCTGCGCTTCTCGCGGTCATCCTGCTGGTACCCGCCGTGGAACTTGTACAGCTGCGCGGCGTCCTCGGAGATGAACGTGTCGTCGGTGGCGAGCTGCTCGATGAGGGGGTGGCGCAGGAAATCCGAGTTCTCCTTGATGATCTCAACCTTCGAGCGCTTGGGCTCCTCCTTGCCCGTCTTCTGGGGGGTCGCCACCGCGACGGTCGCCTGGCGGCGCGCCACGGAGGCGCGCACGCGGTTCGAGCGGCGGGCGCCGGTCACGGGCTTGAACCCGACGAAGGCTGCGGATGGAAATCGGCGAGAGGCGCGCGGCGGTCAGGCGAAAGTCGGCGACGAAAAGGTGCGGGATATTTCTCGCCTCGCGGCCGCGTCCGGAGGGGGCCGCGACCGGCGAAGCGCCTCGCGACGATATTTGGCGAGGGTTTTTCGCGTCGCGACGCGCGGGGCGGCGCGCCGATCCGGGCCGATCCCGTGTGTGACCGAAAGCGCGTCGCGCGCGTACCTTGGATGCCTCCGGCGGACGCCATCGAGGCCATCTGAACGCTGGCTGACGCAAGGGCGAGACCTGTGGGGGGGCGAGGCGAGGGAAAAGTGACGTTCAGATGGCGAGTCGAAGCGCGATTCGTGACTACGTCATCGGGCCGCGGGGCGCGGCGTCGCGGCGCGACGAGAGCCGCGCGATCGGTTCCGGCGACGCCCGCTCGCGGTCGGCGCGCGCGCAGGAAAAGACGGAGCGCTCGGGTTGGGTCGCACCTCACGCGCGCGAACGCTCGCAGGTACTAGTGACGTTCGCGACGTGTCGTTGATTCCCTTTCGTCCGAAGCGAAGAGACGGAACCGACTCGAAAAAGCGACGTGTTTTGGCTGGAAACGACGAACCGAGAATCAGGGTTTAAAAGTGCGCCGCGCAGCGGCGTTCTTGCGCCTCAGAATCAGGCGGGAGGAAGCTCGGGAGGCGGCGGTCTTTCCGATCGTCCGCGTCCGACGCGAACGTCCGCGGATAAGCGCGCGCCTTCGCCCGCGGAGCGCCACTTTCACGGTCCCGACGCGACTTCACGTCCCGTTCGACCCCGCCCTTTGTGCGCTCCTCGTGTCAACGTCGCACTAGCACCGAGAGTCGCGCGATCGTCCCGCGCCTCGAACGAAAAGCAGAGCGCTCCTGCAGTTCACCCGCCGTCGAGAAAAAGCAAGATGTCTGTCGTCGGCCTGGACTTCGGCAACGCCAACAACGTCGTCGCCCTGGCGCGCCGCAAGGGCATCGATGTCGTGCTGAACACGGAGTCCAAGCGCGAGACCCCGTCCATGGTCAACTTCGGGGTTAAGCAGGTACGTGCCCCCAAATGAGTCGGTCGACGACGGTCAGATCTCGAATCGTCGCGAGTGCCTTCCAAGGCCTTCGACCGCCGTCGCGCGACGACGCGCGCGCGTCCGCCCGCGGTGATCGAAACGCACGCGGACGTTCGGGTGTTCCTGACGCGCGCGCGCGTCGCGCGACGGCGGTTCGGGAAGTGCGGCGCTCCACGCGCAGCCCTCGGACCGCCGCGTCCCCGTCCCCGCGCGCGTGTTCCACGGCCTTCCCCGCCGCCCGGGGACGCGAGGAGACGCGGCACGTCGCGTCAGAAGTTTTCGCGACTCCCAAATCGCGCCGCGTCCGCCGCGCAGCTCGCTGACCGCCCGCCTCTCTCTTTCCTCTCCTCTGTCTCCTCCTCTCCTCCTCTGTCATGCTTCCTCTTCCAGCGCTTCATCGGGTGCGCCGCGGCGGACAAGATCAACATGCAGCCCAAGAACACGATCATGCATCTGAAGAAGCTGATCGGCCTGCGGTACTCGGATCCCGAGGTGCAGGCTATTTTGCCGACGTTCCTGTTCCCCACGAGCGCGGGCCCGAACGACGAGATCATGATCACCGTGCAGTACATGGGCGAGAAGAAGAGCTTCACGCCCGAGCGCCTGGTCGCGATGATCCTGAGCGACCTGAAGACCATCGCCGAGGCGGACCACGGCGCGAAGGTCACCGACGCCGTGGTGTCCGTGCCCGTGTTCTTCACCGATCCGCAGCGCCGCGCCATGCTGGACGCGTGCCACATCGCCGGGCTCAACACCATGCGCCTGATGCACGAGACCACCGCGACGGCGCTCGCGTACGGCATCTTCAAGACCGCCGAGTTCGGGGACGACCCGCACAACGTCGTGTTCGTGGACGTCGGGCACTCCGCGCTGCAGGTGTGCGTGGTGCGCTTCACCAAAGCCGGTTTGAAGATCCTCGCCACCGCGTTTGACCGCAACCTCGGCGGCAACGCGTTCGACCAGGCGATGTTCGACCACTTCTGCGCGGAGTTCAAGGAGAGCAAGAAGATCGACATCAAGTCCAACGCGCGCGCGTCCCTGCGTCTGCGCATCGCCGTGGAGAAGATGAAGAAGATCCTCTCCTCCAACCCGGAGGCGCCGCTCTCGATCGAGTGCCTGATGGACGACCAGGATGTGCGATCCAGCATGACCCGCGACGTCATGGAGGGTCTGTCCCAGGACCTACTCGAGCGCATGATGACCCCGGTGCAGAGCGCCATGGCGGAGGCGGGCATGACCCCCGCGGACGTCAAAGCCGTGGAACTCGTCGGGAACGCCTCGCGCATGCCCTTCATCTCCGCGCAGCTCGAAGCGTTTTTCGGGATGACCTGCTCGCGCACGCTCAACGCGTCGGAGTGCGTGGCGCGCGGGTGCGCTTTGCAGGGCGCGATGCTTTCTCCCCAGTTCAAGGTGCGCGACTTCGAGGTGGTGGACTCGTTCCCGTACCCCGTGGCGTTCTGCTGGAACACCGAGGAGGGCGAAGCGAAGGACACGGAGCTGTTCGAGCGCAACAACGCCGTGCCGTCGCTCAAGACGATTACGTTTTTCCGCAACGAGACCTTCGGCGTGCAGGCCAAGTACACCACGCCGACGCTGCTTCCTCCCAACGCGGAGACGAACATCGGCGCGTTCGAGATCGGCCCCGTGCCGAAATGCAAGGAGCCGGAGGGCAAGACCAAGCTCAAGGTGGCGATTCGCCTCAACCTCAACGGGCTGGTCTCCGTGGAGTCCGCGCAGGCGGTGGAGGAGATCGAGGAGGAGGTGACGGTGCCGGCGCCGGCGCCCGCGGAGGGCGAGGAGCCCCCCGAGGGCGAGCCCATGGAGACCACCAAGATGGTCAAGAAGACCATCCGCACGGACGTCCCCGTCTCCAGCGTGGTGGGCGGTCTGCCCGCGCAGGTCCTGGAGACGTTCGTGCAGGAGGAGTACGACATGGCGCTGCAGGACCGCGTGATGGAGGAGACGAAGGAGCGCAAGAACGCCGTCGAGGAGTACGTGTACTCGATGCGCTCGAAGGTTTCCGACGCGTTGGCGCCCTTCGCCGAGCCGGCGGTGGCGGAACAGTTCTCGAAGCTCCTCAACGACACGGAGGACTGGCTGTACGACGAGGGCGAGGACGAGACCAAGGGCGTGTACGTGGCGAAGCTCGCGGAACTCAAGGCGCTCGGCGACCCCATGGAGCTGCGCGCTGCCGAGGAGCAGGCGCGCCCGGCGGCGGCGGCGTCGCTTTCGTCGACGGCGGCGCAAATCGCGGCGCACGCCGCGCCCGACGCCGCGCACGCGCACATCGACGCGGCGGAGCTCGAGTCCGTGCTCGCCGAATGCAAGAAGGCCACGGACTGGCTCGCGGAGAAGCAGACTTTGCAGAGCGGTCAGGCGAAATCCGCGGACCCCGTGCTGCTCTCGGCGGACATCGCCAAAAAGGAAGAGGCGCTCAAGAGGTTCGCGCAGCCCATCCTGGCGCGGCCCAAGCCGGCGCCGCCGCCGCCGGCGACGGAGACCGCGCCCGACGCGGAGCCCGACGCGGAAGCCTCGGAGCCCATGGACGCGGACGGCGCGGAGGAGGCGCCCAAGCCGGCGGCGGATGACCTCGACTGAGCCGATTCGTCGATTTACGATATTCGCGAGGGGAGATCTTCCACGCCCGATACCGATAGGACGAGCGCGGCGCCGCGCGTCCGCCGAGCGGACGCGGAGACGCCGACGCCAACGTCGTCAGATTTTTTACAAACACCACGTCAACACGAAAAGGACTGTATCGTTCTTCGCCGCCACGACCGCTCACACTCGCGCGCGCGCGGTCGCCTCGGCGCGGAGCGTCCGGAAGATGACACGACGGGTTCGCTTCGTCTGCCTCGCGCTCTTCGCCCTGTGCGTGCCTCGCGCGCTCGCCGCGGACACAGGGTGTCCTCTCTGGTCGTCGGAGGCGCGCGCTCGCACGGCTGAGGTCCTTGAGGCCGCGTTCGACGCGAGCGGGTTCGACGTCCAGAGAGGCGCGATGTGGGTGTTCAGCCACGCGGACATAGAGCCGGACTGCCGCGATTGCTCGCACGCCAACCCCTCGAGCACGTACGGGTGCGCGATGCTGGTGCGTCGCGGGCGCGAGCCTCGTCGCGGGCGCGAGCCTCGTCGCGGCGCGCGCGTCCCCTCCGGTCGAACTCTCGTCTCGGGAAAACAAACGACTCCCCGCTGACCTCCTTCGCGCCTCCAGCCCGTGACTGATGACCCGCGAGGCATCTTACGCGAGACCCGCGCGGCCGCGCGTTCGGCCGATGCCGAGGACGACGGCGGAACGCCGGTGTCGTCCGCGAGAAGACCGCGTGTGTCGTCCTCGTTCGGCGCGGCGCGAAACGTCTCGGACGACACCGGGACGTCCGAGACGCGCGGCGGCTCTTTCGTCCCCGACCAATCCTCCTCCTCCGCGACGCCTCGAACGACAGAAGCGTCGTCGTCCACGCGACAGAGCACGTCTTCCGTGTTCTCGACGCTCATCGGCGCGCGCGCGTTCGTTCGCGAAACGCGAGAGGCTGCCGAGTCGCTGGACACGCCCGCGCTGGGGCTCGCGAAACCGTCCGAGGCGGAGCTCGAACGGTTACGCCAAACCGCGCGCGTGTTACCGGACGCCTCAAACGGCGCTTCTTTCTCGTGCGAGTGGCGGCTCAAGGAACACGAGGTCGTGCTTTTAGTGGGGTGCACGCCCCCTCCCGCGAAGTACTTCGGGATAACGCCGTACGTGTACAAGTCGTACGACGGGGGGCAGGTCCGGACGCTCTTCGCGTCCGCGGGGGATACGCTCTCGATGGGCGGCGACGATTCCGGCGCCGCGACGTTCTCGCGGCTCGGCACGAGCGCCGGGCGCGTTCCTTTGACTTCGGACGGGACGCAAGGCGTCGTTCGCGACGTTCGCAGCTGGAACGCGACGTTCGCCGCCGCGTTCGGGGGGCACAGGAACACGTTACGGGAAGCCATCGACGCGTTGACGAACGCTTTACAAAACGAAAACGAAAACGAAACCGAAAACGAAAGCGTCTCCATCCCGGGCGTCGAAGCCTTTGCGAACGCGTACGGCTTGAGCCGAGTCTCGGGCGTCAAGACGCGCGCGCTGATGATACGCCACGCCGTGCCGTCCGATGCCAATCGCTGGCGCGCGTACGCCGAACATCCGCCGTTCATAGTCATGCGTTTGACTCCCAAGCGGTCGCCGACGTTTCCGGCGCCGTTTCCCCGCCCCGCGCTGATCCAGCGAAAAACCTTCGACGAGCGACCTCTGGCGTCGTCCGTGGCGCTCGTCGCCGACCGCGTGGCGGCGTTTTTCGAACGCGGAGGCTTCGACGCCTCCGGAGCGGACGCGCACGCAAACGACGGCGCTTCAAATGTCCCGAAAAGGTGGTTCGATGTCCCGGGAAGGTACACGACGCGAACGATACTTACGTCTCCGCAAGTGTTGTTCGACAACGGCCAGCGGTGTTTGGACGTGTCGTGGAACTGCGGCGGCGATAACCGCGACACGACGTACGTCAACGGTCCGAGGTTTCGGTTACCGGACGATTCGACCGTGGCGTACGTGATCGGCGCGAACCACGTGGCGACGAAAAACGCGGTGTACGCGAACGTCGCCGTGTACGACCCGGCGAGGAAACTCGGCGTGCTCGCCATCGACGACGGCGAGTTTGAAAACACCGCCGAGCGTTGGACGCGAGGCACGCCCGCGGAGCGCGACGCGCCGCGACTCTTCGTCGTCGCGCTCGCGCGGAAGTGTCCGAGCGGCGACGGCGGCATCGCGGATGGGAACCAGTCGCGTACGCTCGACGGCGCGTTGTGCGTGGAAGTGCCCTCCGACGGGTTCCCGTCCGCGTCTCCAACCGCCGAGCTCGCGGTGTGGGAACGGCCGTATTGCCACGCGGAGACCACGGTCGGGCCTTGGTGGTCGCGGCTGGCGACGCCGACGGTGGTGCTCGTGCGGCGCGTCGGAGATGCGCCGGCGCAACAGACGCCGTTCACCTTCGACGTCAACACCTTCTGAGACGCGGTGCGATCGTAGAGAGCGTCGTTTCGATTTCTTTCAACACGAGTCTACGCGCGTCGTCTCGCGTCGACGAGACCTCCGACGCGTATCGCATCGCTCGCCATCGCATCACGCCCGCGTCCGCCTCCGCGCCGTGCCCCGGTGGTTGAACGTGACGAAGTCGCCCATCTTCTCCAGGTTGTCCGGCGGGAGCTCCCGCGGCTGCGCGGCGATGGGCATGAACTCCCCCGCGAACCCGAGCGCGCCCCACGCGCACATCGCCGCCCCGATCGCGCACTCCACCGCCACACGCACGGGGACGCCCTCGAACTCATCCCCCGCGATCTTCAGCTCGTCTCTGTATGAGATGACCGCGTAGCACGCGTGCGCCAGCACCAGGAAACCGCCCAAGGCGCACAGGACGCGCCCGTCGTCGAACATCGCGAGCCTCGACGGGAACGCGGATGCTCCGCGTGGCGTCTAAAACGAGTGCTCTCCGTGAGCGCGGGGACGAGCACGAAAACCTTCGGACGCGAACACGGGCGACCCGGAAAGTTCGCCACCCGCCGGCCGACAGGAAGGTGCCAGTTGGCGCTGAACGGCGCGCCGGACGACGTCACGTCTATCCAATCGTCGCCGGTGGTCTCACTTCCACGCGCGAACATGTTCGCCGTCGCCGCCAAGGTCTCCGCCGTCGTCGCCCCCCGCGCCGCCCCCCTCCGCCGCGCGTCGCCCGGCTCGAAGCCCCTCCGCTCGCCCCTCCGCGCGCCCGCGCGCACGTCCACCGTCGCCAGCGCCGGCAAGGACGAAGATCTGATGGAGCAGCTGCTCGCGATGCTCGGCGGGAACAAGCCCGGCATGGTCACGGAGAAGGACGCGCTTCCCGGTCGCCAGGAGGAGATGCGCGTCTCGGATAAGCACTTCGTGCTCGGGAACTCCATCAAGACCTTCCCGGACAACCTGGAGACGTGCGTGTTCGCCACCGGCTGCTTCTGGGGCACGGAGAAGATGTTCTGGCGCGTGCCCGGAGTCTTCTCCACCAGCGTCGGCTACGTCGGCGGGTTCACGCAGAACCCGACGTACGAGGAGACGTGCTCCGGGCGAACCGGCCACACCGAGGCGGTGCAGGTCGCGTGGGACCCGAGCGTCGTGTCCTTCGCGGACCTACTCGCCATGCACTGGACCTGCCACGACCCCACGCAGGGCAACCGCCAGGGCAACGACTCCGGCACGCAATACCGCTCTGGGATCTACTGCTCCACGTCTGCGCAGTTCGAGATGGCCAAGGCGAGCGCGGAGGTGTACTCGAAGGCGCTCGAGGAGGCGGGACACGCGCGGAGCGAGATCACGACGGAAATCAACGGCCCGGGGGATAACTGCGCGTACTACTTCGCCGAGGACTACCACCAGCAGTACCTCGCCAAGCCCGGAGCGCGCCCCTACTGCTCGGCGCAGCCCACGGGCGTGGCCGTGCCCGCCGACTTCCTCGAGGCGAACGGCGCGAAGCTCTCCGCGGGGTACTGGGCCAAGTACGGCCCCAGGCCGGGGTGCACCATCCAGGTCTCGAACGAGCCCGTGCCCGTGGAGGAGGCGCTCAAGGCGTGAGGGTCTAATGAGACGAAGTCAAACGAACAAACGCCATCGTCTGAGTATCGATATCACCATCTGACAACTACAGTACTGTACGGAAAGTAAAAGAACACGGTATCTTCACGCTCCCACCCCCACGATTTCGTCCCCCGCGTCGCGCGCTGAACGCGGTCGCAAAATCTCGTACGCGCGCGCCGACACCACCGGCCCGACGCGTCGGTTTTTTGATTGCGTCTCGCTCGTGACCGCGCGCGTGAGATCACTCAGAAGCTCTTTCTTCGCGCGCTCCGTAAGGTCCGTCCGGCTATACTCGCGCATCAACGACGCCATCGTCGGGAACGCGCGGACAATCGCCAACGCGGAGCTCTCCGCGCACCCGTCGATGGTCATGAGCGCCGAGCACCACGTCTCCGCGCTCGTCTTGGGTCTTCTTTTAGTCTCGTTCGAATTCGAAGGATCGCCGTCGTTCCCCGTCCCCGCGCCGCGACTGCCCCCCGCCGCCGCCGCCTCGAGCGCGAGCGCGGCGGCGGGCGTGATTTTGCTCTTATTGTGCGCGAGGATGTCCAGCGCGGAGACGTCTCTTTCGAACGGGCGCTTCGCCAGCGCCACCGTCACGCCCACCGCGTGTCTAACCGACGCGCCCAGGTCGGGGACGCACGTCACGCGCACGCGCGTTCCGTTACCGCCGTCGTCGACGTACAGACGCGCGATGGCGTCCTCCACGATCGCGCGCGCGAAGGCGACTCCTTTTCCGGAGTCGGCGAAACTCGGCGGCGCTCGGAACTCGCGTCGCTCGCGTTTAGAGCACTCGCGCCGCGCGCCCTCGACCAACAGACCGATCGTGTGGCCCGGGAGCTTCCTCCGCGCCGTCGCCAGGAGCCGCTCCAGCCCTAACTCGGGGAGCTCATCCGGGAACAGATCTTCGTTCGAACGAAGACGACTTCTGCGCGCGTGGACGCCCGCGTCGTGGTCCGCGAGGCACGCCGCGACGAACGCGGCGCCCGTGAAATACAAAACAGTGTGTTCCGCGGAGACCACGGAGGCGTCCGGAACGCCGACGGGCGTTGTGGACGGCGCGTGGTACCGCCACGTGACGGACCGCGGCAAAGGGTGTTTGTCGCTTTCGCGGTCGTTCGTGAGGAACAGAGGCACGACCGATCGGCGTCCGTCGCCGTCGTCCACGACGCCCATCGCGAATGTCTCGGCGAGCGCGCGTCCGAAATCGTCGCTCAAAAGATCCGACGACAACGACGTCGTGATCTGCCTCAGTTTGTGTTTGCCGCCCAACAGCGCCGCTCGGTGCTTCGCGTTCGCCTTGGCCACCTTCTCGAGCTCCTTCGCCTGACGCACGAGCTCTCTCTCCTCGGCTTTGCGTCGGCGCGTCTCCTCCGCGGCGCGAGCCTTCGCGGCGCGCGCCGCGGCCGGCGACGCCGGAACGCCGTCGGGTGCCGAACCCGACGCGCGCGGAGGAGCGGTCCTCGCGCGGTCCGTCTCGGACGCGTCGCGCGGCAGCACAGCCGCGACGCGGCGCTTCTTCGCCGCGCGCCGGTTCGCGGTGCGGTCCGTGAATATGCCCTCGTCGTCGGAGGAAGACGTGCCCGAGCCGTCGTCGCCGACGGCGCGCGGCTGGGCACCCCGCGCGACATCAGATCTGAAGGGCGGGCGAGCGGGGGGGGGGGCGGCAACGCGGGAGGGGGGGCGCGAAGCCGCCGCCGGCGCGGCCACGTCGTCGTCGCTGTCGTCCAGACATATCACCTCGGTCATGCTCGCGCGCGACGCGCCTCCCCGGCGACGCCACGCGCGGCGCGCCGGATTGTGTTTGAAGAAGGAAGGTGTGCCAAGAGTGAACGAGCAATTCGGTTTTTCGAGTCGGCGAGTCGGGTGCCGAAAAACGCTGCAGCCTGTGCGGAGTGGAGCTATCCACATTATCTGTTGCGCACCGGCACGTCCTCGATGGCAACGCTCACCGCGTCGCCGCTCCGCGTCGTCTCCCCCCCGCGCGCGGTCGCGCGGGGCACGACCGCGCGTCTCGCCTCGAGCGGCCGCGCCGACCTCCCCGGCCGCGTCTCCTTCGTCCTCGCGAAGACTTCCTGGGGATCCGAGCCGAGGATCGCCGCCGACTCGGCGCGTCGTCGCGCCGCGCGCTCGGTGCCTTCCGCGCGCTTCCGGCTCGCGGTTCGCGCTCGCGCGGCGTCCGGCGACCCCCCCGCGCCCGCGGAGGACGCGAGCGCCGGCGGCGGCGGCGACGGCGACGGCGGCGACGACGAGGATGACATGGACATCGACTGGCCCGAGTGGGTTCCCGAAGGGTTACGTTTGAACAAAGAAGATGTCGCGACTGTGCTCATCACGTTCGCGGTGTCCCTGGCGTTCCGCGCGACCATCGCCGAGCCGAGGTTTATTCCGAGCCTGTCTATGTACCCCGTGTTCGACGTGGGCGACCGCCTGATCGCGGAAAAAATCACGTACCGGTTCAAGCACGACCCCATACCGGGCGACGTGATCATCTTCCATCCCCCCAACACGCCCAAAACCTCCGCCGCGCTCGCGAAGGAGGTTTTCATCAAAAGAGTCGTCGCGGTGGCGGGGGACGAGGTGGAGGTGAAAAAAGGGGAGCTCTTCGTGAACGGGAAGAGCCGGGGCGAGGAGCTCAAGCTGGAGCCCGCGAAGTACGTGATGGAGAAACAGATCGTGCCGGCGGGCGACGTGTTCGTGATGGGGGATAACCGGAATAACTCCTTCGACTCGCACGTCTGGGGTCCGCTGCCGAAAAAGAACATCCTCGGGAGGGCGTGCTTCAAGTACTGGCCCCCGCAGAAGTTCGGGGGGCTGCCGCAGTACCCGTCGGAGGTGGAGGCGGTCCCGGAGAGGTATTAAGAGGTGTGAATGACACGAAACGCGTCGTCTCGAACATCTTGAGCGTTTTTACGTCGCGTCGCGATCGAACGCCGCGCCGGCGCTCCCGAAAGTCTCGCGCCGAAAAACATTCAGCGCGTCATGGGAATCGAACCCCCTTACTGTACATTACACGTCTCGCGTTTGTTCGATGATCTCAGTTCCTCCTGCGCTTCGTGCGCGGGTCGATCTGCACGGGCGGCCCCGAGGAGGATGCCCTCAGCACGTGCTGCGGCGCACCTCCCGTGCGCTCCAGCTCGCGCAGGTGGTACCCGCCGAGCCCGTTAGCGACGCGGTCCAGGTTGCCTCCGCCCGCGTTCAGGTGCTGCATGGTGGGTCGGTACGAGTGCACTTCCGGCTGCATCTTGAGCGCGCGCACCGGTCGCAGATCCTCCAGCACCTTTTCGTGCACGCCCATCTTGTGCGCGTGCTCGACCCGCTGGGCGTACACCGCGTGTCTCCTGTCCAGCAGCCCGCGCGCCTGCCCGGCGTACTTCCGGTACTGGTCGAAGCTCTCGCGCTTGCACTGCGCAAACTTCCGGCGCATAAGCGCGATGTCCTTCTTCAAAGCCGCCGCCTGTTGTTTGAACCACCGCGGCTGGTACGTCGCGTGTCGCGCGATGGCCTCGTCCTCCAGCTCGTGCAGCCGGATCTTGTGCCGCTCGCCCTCTCTTAACTGGAACGCCGTCGGGTTGCGCGCCACGGACAGGTTGCGCAGCAACGCCTTCAACTCGAACGTCTCGTTGGTGTACTTGGGCGTGCGCGGGTCCGTCGGGTTCCGGGTGGTCTCTTTCGTGCTCATGAACAGAGCGATTTTTTTCGAAATGACGCTCTCCAGGTAACGCTCTTGCTTGTCCCAGTGTTTGACCAGCGCGTCGTGAAGCCCGTCCACTCGCTTCGAGAAGTACGTCTCCTCCGAGTTCCGCACGTCTCCGTAATTCTTCTCGAACATCTTCTGTAAAGACACCACCTCTTTTTTGTGATCCGCCTTCAAGCTTTTGATGAAGTCTTTGCGCTGATTGTGCAGCGTTCCGGAGGCGACGTACTCGCCCGTGGCTCGGAGCCGCTTCACCTCGTCCTTCAGGTCGGGAACCAGCCCGCGGATGAAGTCTCTTCTCGCCTTAGCGTCGATCACGCCGCTCCCGTCAGCATCCAAGCGCTGCATCAGCGCCATCGCGTCGTTCATCCCGAGTTCGCGCAAGTACTCCGTGGTTTCCTCATCCGCGACGGCGGATGAGATCTCGGCGTAATCCAGCGTGCCGTCGCCGTCCACGTCCTGCCGCGATAAGATAGCCTGGTTTGTCGAGAAGCGAAATGGAAGTATCGTCAGTAAAGGAACGTCTTTGGAACAAAAAGTTCGTTTGAACGCGTTCGTCGTCGGGTCAAGCCGAGCGCTCGGAGGATTCGATTCGTTCGCGGCTCGTGTCTATGACATGTTTCCCCCGATTCGCGGACGAAGCGGGGATTAATTACGCGCGAGATTCCGAGACGCGCGTCGACCAACGCACCCCCAGGTCCTTGACGGACTGAAACTTTTTGAGCGCGATTTCGCTCTGCTCGGCGACGATCGTCCTGTGCGTCGCGCGCAGCGACCGCTGCGTGGTCATCGCGTCGTCGTACGCCGCGAGCATGCGCCTGCTCGGTTGCATTTTTGGAACCGCGTTCGCCATGGCGAAATCGCCTTCGAGGCTCGGACGCGGACGAAAGTCGAAAGCGTCGGCGCGCGCTCCTCGGGGACGCGCCGGTGCCGGTCTCGCGCGGCACGCGTCGCGCGCGACGCCGAGTCTCGGAGAAGGTCGCGGTCGACACCCGACTCACCGCGGCGCGTCGAGGTGTGCGCCGAGGAGAAATCGCGTTTTGGGGATGTTGACTCGTCGCGCGCCCGCGTGCCGTCCCGGGTCCGAGGCAGATCGAGACGTGCGTGCTCCCAGATTTCTCAAAATTCTGTGGCTCGGAAGCGCAAGTCGGCCCACGTGTCGATTGGCGACGGTTGGATAGATGCACACCGAGGCGCGCTCCGCGACCTCCCCCGCCCCCCGCCACCCCAGATGTTCTCCGTGACCGCGGCGGCGACCGTTCGCCCCGTCGTGGCGGCCGGCGCGCGCGCCTCCGCGCGCCGCGTCGCGCGCGCGGCTCCCTCCGCGTCCGTCCGCGCCGTCCGCTCCTCGCTCGCGCTCGCGCCCCGCCGCGGCGCGGCGACGCTCGCGCGCGCGGAGGAGCAGGAGGCGGGCTCGAAGACCGTGGACGACCTGGACGAGATGCCTCCTTGGGAGCGCCGCGAGATGGAGAAGAAGGCGGCGATGGAGAAGGGCGGCCTGCCCTGGCCCGCGTACCTCGGCCTCGCCGCGATCGTCACCATCGCCTCCGTCGGGTCGTGCTTCGAGCTGGCGTACTCCAACCCCATCTTCGGCGTCGTCGGGTCGGACAGCTTCGCGTACAAGCCCATCCTGTACTGGTTCATCGGCACGGGGTTCCCGCTCGCGGCGTTCCTGTTCGTCAAGGGCGTCGAGGGCGCCAACGAGGCGGCGGAACTGCAGGACAGGCTCGACGGGTACTGACGCGAGACGAGTGACCGACGCGGAGACGCGCGCGATGACGAGTACGCGACGCGAAGCGCTCTAAATAAATAGACCAATACAGTATTCGCTAACATACGCGACGCGCCTTGACTGGCAGAACGTCGCGACTCGTGCGTTTCACGAGAGCCCCGCGGCGACTCCCACGACGGTACTCCCAAGCTCCGCGACGCCTCCGAAGTACTCGAACACGAAACTGCACACGACGCAGGTGATGACCACCCCCGCGACGTCCATGCACACCTGAATCGTGGTGCCCGCGTTTGCCGGGTCCTGCCCCGCCGCCGCGAGCGCGAAGGGCAGCGCCGATCCCGTGAGCGTGCTCGCGGTGACGATGGCGAACAGGGACGTGGCGATCCCGATCGCCGCGACGAGCGCGGGGTCTGTCCCGGAAACGGCGGCGGCGACGTCGCCGGCGTCCGCGAACGCCGCGCGGGACGCCAGTACCCTTATAAACCCCCCGGCGGACAACACCGACGCGAGCGCCACTCCGACGCGCGTTTGTCTCCACATCGTCTCCAAAGCGCATCCGAATGTGGGTTGAATCGTCCCGGTGGCGAGCCCCCGTATGACGGAGATGGCGCTTTGGTTGCCCGCGTTGCCGCCCGCGCCCACGAGCATGGTGAGGAACAGAGTTATTTCGATGTGGTCCTTCACCAGGTCGGCGTACCGCTCCAGGACCACGGATGATGAAGACTGCAGCACTAACAGACCGAGGAGCCACGTGCCGCGTTTCCACGCCTCGTCCAAAACCGTGCCTCCGTCCGACAGCGTCAGGAACGAGCTCGACGCGTCGTTATCTGCTGTGTCGCCATCCGTCGATCGACCATTCGAAGGCCCAGCAGTGCCTTCAGTCCCGATTGACGAAGACCGGGGTGCGAGATTGGAGAGGGCGTCGGAGACGCTCGGCGCGTCAGAAAACGCGTCGGGTTCTGACTTGGTCTTCTTCTTCGGCACAGAGACCCATCCCGTCTGCGCGTCTAAGAGCCTGTTCGCGAGGTCTCTTTGTATGCGCGCGGACTCTTCCCGAGCAGACGCCGTCGTCGCCGCGTCCGCGGAGGAGGCTTTCGGCGGGTCCGGGCCCGTCGCGCACGCGCGGTGGCGCGCCTCGGCGACGCGCGCGCGTGAGCGCGCTCGGAAGCGAGGGCACCCAGCCTGGCGCACGTCACGCAGCGCGCAGCCTGGGCGCGCGCGCCGCGGCGCCGAGACGCGGGAGAGGAACTCGCGCGCCAGCGCGGGCGACACCATGTCGGCGATGCCGCGTCCGCCCGTGCTCGACCGCGGTGACCCTCGACGACCGCCACGGGGACGCGGTCGTCAATGGTGGTGACTCGGATGGATTCGGACTGACGGTTATCTCGGCAGGTTTTCGCGCGGAAAATGCATTTGCAACTCGGATCGGTGGTCACACGCCATGCGCGCGGCGGTGCCGCTCGATATGCGCGCGGCGGCGCTCACGCGCCGCCGCGTCGCGCACGCGTCCGCGAGATGCGCCGCTCGCGCGACCGCCCGCGCTCCCGCCGCCGTCACGCCTCGGCCGGCCGCGACGTCGACGTTCGCCTTCGAATCCGCGTCGCGCGCGTCTCGCGGCGCGTCCCCGTCGGGCGCTCGCGCTCGCGCCGTGGCGCCATCGCGCACCCCGCGAACCACCGCCGGGCGCGGCTCCACGGCCACCTCCTCCGGTGCGGTCGCGGCGGCGGCCGCCTCGACGGCCGCTTCCCTCCCCGAGGTGGCGTGCGCGGTGTCCCTCGGGTACATGGCCGCCGCGTTCGTGGCGTACTACCTGGGCGCGCGCCATCCCAAACGCTTCGCGCGGTGCGCGCGGTTCACGGCGTCGCCCGCGTCGCTGGCTCCCCCCTGCGTGGCGTACTTAATGCTGCTCGTGGCGTCCTGGTCGCCGGACACGCTGAGCCTGATGATGCCCGGCAGCCTCGAGGCTGGTTTGAGCGCGGGGGGGTTCAACCCGCAGTTCTTCCCGTCATTAGACGGCATCTCGACGCTCCTCTCGCGAAGAGCCGTCGCCGCCTCGGCGTGGATGCACCTCGCGTGCGTCAACCTGTTCGTCGCCAGGCACGCGTCTTTGAAAGCGGCGAAAGGCGGGTATAAACTCGCGCACACCCTAGTGCTGTCGTTCGTGTTCGGGCCAGCGGGTCTTTTTGCGCACTTCCTCACGACGCGGCGCGGCGGTTCCGGCGCGCGAAAACATTTTTCGTCGTACGGAGAAAGGTACGGACGCGCGTACGGCTACGCGTACGGCGGCCCCGCGGACGCGCCGGCGCGACGATCCCGAGCCACGAAACACAAGTTCGCGCTCATGAGCTCGTTGTTCTAGAGAGACGCGTGTAGTACCGTACCACGCGCCCGGAGGTTTAAAAGGGTCACTTAGCCGGGTCGCAAAGTCGTGTATTAGTAGTCCAGACTAGTCTAATAACGCCGCTCCCGGAGACTTTTGTTTGCCCGAAAAGTCGCAACGACTACGCGCCGGAGTCTGCGTCGTCCTTCTTCGCCGATCCGCGTCCGCGCCGCGCGCCGCGCCCGCGCTTGGGCTTGGGCACCAGGCACCGCGCGCCGAGCGGCGGCGCGCGCGGCGCGTACGGCTCGCGGTACCACTCCGCGTCTCTCCGCGTCGCGTCTCCCTCCTTGTCGAATACCTCCGCTTGACCACCCCCCAGAGGCACGCGCGCTCTCACTTGAAACGGCCCGGATCCGTCGCTCGGCCTGCTGATCAGAAACACGGCGTCCACGTCGAACTCGAGCGGACGCCAACTCGCGTGCAGATTCGCCACAGCCGCGCTCGCGGAGACGGCGTCGGGCCACTGCCCGACGGAAACGTGCGGCACGAACCCGGCTTTCGAGATGGTCGAGAGATGGTCGGCGAACGGAAACGCGGCCTCGAGGTTTCTCTGCGCTTTCACCAAACCTCGGCTGGCGGGCGGACACGCCGGCGGTCCGGGCTCGAGCGCGTTCGAATTGGAAGCCACGTCGCACGGCTCGTCCTCGTTTTCGTCGCCGTCGCGTGCGTCGTCACTCGCGCTTCTCGTGTTCAGTCGCGCCCACTCCTCGTCGACGCCCGCGCACTCCGCGGGGTGGAGCCACACCGTGGCGCTGCGCGCGTGCTGGAAAAACGCGAACGCGCTCAGCGAGCACCGAAACGGCGCGGTCTCCTTCAGCGCGTCCGCGGCGATCGCGGCGGCGTCCGCGAAGGTCTCCCCGGACGGGTCGTCCTCCAGGAACGGGTACAGCAGGTTGACGTGCGGCATCCAGCGCAGGTAGGACTTGTCGCGCACGCACCGCACCTCCTGCACCGCCTCCCACACCGCGCGAGGGGGGATCATCACCAGCGCCGACGTGTGTTTCAGCGACCTCGAGGTCCACGGGCGCGTCGGCGGTCTGGAAGCGCCGCCCGACGGACCACCCGAGGCGCGCGGGCGGACCACGTCGGGAGAGGACATGCAGACACGCATGCGCGGGGCGAGGAGGGACGCCACCGCGGTGGCGCGTGGACGCGCGCCCACCGCGCGCGAAGCAATGGAGGAGACGATCCCCACGCACGTCAGCGTAACAACGGCGAAACGAGAGGTCCTTTGATTTTTTTGGCGCGACAGTGTACAACGCGAAAGCAGGTCCTTTCTACGCCGCGTCTCCTCCCCCCTCCTCCCCCTCCTTCGGGAACTTGAACGCGTTTCGCCGCGGTCGCACCAGCCCCGCGCGCGTTTTCGAGCCGGGGTGCACCGCCTCCGACGCTGCTCCCGTGCCGGGGTCCACGAGCGCGAACCCCGCGTTGAACCACGCGACGACGCCGCCGCACAGGTTACGGCAATCGGCCACCTTTGTCTTTTCGGAAACCAACGGCGCCGCCGTCCCCGCTTCTGCGCCAAACGCGCTGAAACACACGATCACGTCGCACGTTTCCAACGTCTCCAATTCTACGTTGGACTCGATGAGCGCGGCGATGTTGTTGTCCACGGCGTCCACGAACGCGACGTCGCCGAGCACGACAACGACGGAGGTTCGCGCGACCGCCGCGCCTCGCGACGCGAGGTCCAACGCGCTCACCGCTCTTTCCTCCGCCGGGCGGCAATCGACGACGCCGACTTTTTTGGTTTTGTCCTTCAGCAAGACGTCCAAGTCGCGCACGGATATTTGCCTGGTCGTCGCGTGCGTCTCCAGGCTCGCGACGTACGCCGCGAGCTTCGCGTGCAACGCGTCCGCGGCGTCGGGTTCGGTCGCGTCGCCGTCGGCGGCGAGGATGCGCTTTACCGCCGCGTCGAAGCGGTCGTCGTCCACGGGCGCCGTCGCCGCCAGCATCGGCGCCGCGAATTCCTCGAACGTCAACACGTCGTCCCCGTTCGCGTCCAGCCACTTCATCGTCCGCCGAACCTTCGTTTCGTCCCCGCCCACGATCAAAGAGTTGGCCAATGATCGGAGCTCGTCCATGTCGAGTCGCCCGTCGGCGTCGGCGTCGCACTTGTCGAACACCATCTTCAGCTTCTCGCCGCGCGAGGCGTCCGCGAAGGTCACCGCCGTCAAGGTCCGCTCGATGCCCAGGTCGAACACCTCGTCGTCGAGGTGCTCCATCACGGCGAGCATCGCGGTTTCGTACTCCGACTTGTCCACCTTGCCGTCCGAGTTGACGTCCATCCACTGGACCATGGACGCCGCCTCCTCGCGGCCGCGGCCGGGATCCATCTTGCGGCACACGTGCAGCATCTCGTCAAAGGTGAGGACGCCGTCGCCGTTGCGGTCCATCGCGTCGAAACACATCTCCAGCTTTTCTTCGCGGGTCAGCTCGTGCAACGGTTTTGGCTTCCCTCCACGCGCGGCGATCTCAGCCTCGATTAAACGCTTCGCCAAAGACGCCGCCTCCTCGGCTTCGCGCCGCGCGCGCTCCGCGACACCCTTTTTTGAGTTGGCGCGAAGCCACTCGCCGAGAAAACGCATCGGACGCACCGGGCGCCACTCGTCCGGGACGTACCCGTCCTCGTCCCAGTCCGCGCCGCTCGCGACGCGCAGGCGCTCGGACTCCACTTCACGCAGCAACGCGTCGAGACCTTTCTCCAGCAGAGGCACCAGCTCCTCGCCCAGGTACCCCCTCGCGTCGTCCCGATGGAAGTAGTACCTCGGATGTTTGACCTTTTTAGACGTGCGCGCGATGGTATCCCGCGCGCTCGTCGCGAACTCCGCCTCGGTCATGCCCCGGGTGACGTTCAGCATCCCCGCGACGTACTCGGCCTCGTCCACGAACCCGGTGTCGGAGACATCCATGGACCTGAACCACTCGTTCACCTCAAACTCGGTCATCGTCGGGCACACCCCGCACGCCGCGCGCACACACTCGTCGACGTCCACTCTGCCGTCCTCGTTCACGTCCAGCGCGTGGAACATGGCTGCCAGCGCGTCGCGTCGGTCGAGCTTACCCGCCGTCTCCGCGCGCGGCTGCGTGATCGCGCGCGGAGTGCGCGGCGTCGAGGGGACATCCGACGCGGTCGTCATCGCGCGGCGGTGGGGCGCACCGCGCGCGCGTAGCAGTAGCGAGGCTGGAATCCTTTTCCGGCGACAAAAGACGCTTTCAACGGCGCGCACGCTTGCATTTGGACGTCGCAGTTGTGCGTGCGAAAGATAGCCCTCCCCGCGTCGTCGCCGTCACTCAGGAGGCGCGCAGGGACGGCACAACTGTCGAGCCAGCACGATGCTCGCCTCTCGCGCGAGACACGTCGCGCGTGACCTGGTCACGCGCGCGATCGCCGCGCCGATGGCCGCGCTCGCCTCCGCGCCCGCGCTGGATGCGGTCGCGGCCACCGCGCGCGATCGCACACGGGGCGCGGACTTCGGGGTTGGGTCGACAGAGGCGTGGGCGCCCCGCGTCTCTCCTCGCGACGGATCCGAGCGCGCGGGCTCGGTCTCGCCGAGCGCGCGCGCGCTTCTCGCCGACACCCGAACGACGCCTTCCGCGCCTCGGTGGCCGAGACGCCGCGCGCCTTTCCAGCCCTGGCGCGTCGATCCCGCGCCTCCGAGTCGGGGCTTGACTGTGCGAGAGCTGCAGGCGCAGCTCCGCTTTTCGGAACGCGCGCGCAAAGCTTGGGACTCGCCGGAGTACGGCGGCGACTTTTCCGGCGAGGACGAGGACGCGTGGCAGGACGCGCTGGGCGCGGCGATCCGCGCGATCGCGCTGGAGGACGGGCCGGGGACCGGTCCGTCCTCGGTTCGAGCCCCGGCGGCGGCGGAGGAGGACGCGGATGCGCGCGCGGCGGAGGCGTTTTTCACGCGAGCCGTCGCGTTCGCGCCGCCGTCGCGCGGCGCGGCGCCGGCGTTCTTCCCGGCGTTCGGGAACCCCGAGAACGAAGGGTTCGCGGCTGCCTCGGTGAAGCTCAAGCGCGTGAAGAAGATGAACAAGCACAAACACAGGAAGCGTAGGAAGCGGGACAGGAACAAGACCAAGTGAACGCGGAGGAACGAGAACCGGCTTCCGCTTGTAAAAACACACCCTCAGCGCATCGTCGTAAAAAGTCGAGTTTCGTCTGTCGCACAATCAGTCTCGGAAATTTGTCGAGCCAGCTGGCATCACACAGCGGCCGGTTTGAAAGCCACGGCTGCCGCGTCCGCCGCCTCATCTTGACCCTGCACAGGCCAGACCAAGCACGAGTCAGATGCACTCCGTGTTCGCCCGTTCCCCGGTCGTCGCCGTGGGCACGACCCCCCGGCACGCCGCCGGTCGCCGCCGCGCGGCCGCGCCCGCGCGCATCGCGGTCTCCAGGACCAACGCGCTCGGCGCGAGCACGGAAGACCTGCGCGCGAGCTCGATGACTGCCGCCGCGTCCCGGCTCCGCCTCGCCACGGCCGCGCCCGCGGCGAAGCGCGTGTCCCACAGGTACGCCGCGCGCCATCCACCGATCGACGCATAGCCGGGACGAGTCCGCCGTCCCCGGCGACCGACGCGGGCCCGGCGACGGGACCACCGCCGCCGGCACTTTTTCCCTGTCAGCCCGTCCGCGCCGTAGGGTAAAAACCGTCGCGCGCTGACTCACCGCGGTTTCTTCCTTCGTTTCTTCCTTCCTCGTTCGTTTCCATCATCCATCGCAGGCACGCCGCGCGCATGTGCGGTATCATCGGCATTTACCGCCAGGAGGGCGCGGCTTCCGCGGAGCTGTACGAGGGCCTCTTGATGCTCCAGCACCGCGGGCAGGACTCCGCGGGCATGGTCACCTTCGACGGCAAGCGGTTCATGGAGAAGAAGGACAACGGCCTCGTGGCTAACATCTTCGACAAGAAGTCCATCGACTCGCTCGCCGGGAGCGTCGGAATAGGGCACGTGCGGTACCCCACCGCGGGCGGTTTAAGCGCCACCGAGGCGCAACCGTTTTTCGTGAACTCGCCTTTAGGGATCTACCTCATCCACAACGGTAACTTGACCAACGCGGACGAGCTCACGAACTCACTCGGCGGGCGCATGATGAAGACGTCGAGCGACTCGGAGGTTTTGCTCAACGTCTTCGCCGAGGATGTCAACAAGGAGCTCCGAGCGAATCCCGACGCCGACGTCGACAAGATCGTCTTCGACGCCGTGACCCACACCATGAAGAAGGTCAAAGGCGCGTACTCGTGCATCACGATGGTGAACCAAGTCGGTTTGTTCGCGTTCCGCGACCCGAACGGCATCCGGCCGCTCGTGCTGGGGCAACGGAAAGCGGTCTCGGACGAGGACAAGGACGAGTGGTGCGTGGCGAGCGAGGACAGCGCGTTTGGTCCCCTCGGGTTTTCCAGAGTGCGCGACGTGAACCCCGGCGAGGCGATCCTCATCACGGAGGAGGGCAAGATGGTGAGCCGCCAGTGCGTCAACGCCGAGCTCTCACCGTGCATCTTCGAGTACATCTACCTCGCCAGGCCGGACTCCACCCTGAACTCCATCTCCGTGTACGAGTTCCAGCTCGAGCTCGGCAGACGGCTGGCGCGCCGCATCAAGAAGCGCGAGTGGGAGATTGACGTCGTCGTACCGGTGCCGGACGGATCGAGGCCGAGCGCGATCGAGATCGCGGGCGAGCTCGATTTGCCGTACCGCGAAGGTTTAGTGAAGAACCGGTACGTCGGCCGGACCTTCATCATGCCCGATCAAAGAACGCGCGAGCTCTCCGTCCGACGCAAGCTCAACGCGATGCGTTCCGTGTTCAACGGCAAAAAAGTGCTGCTCGTGGACGACTCCATCGTCCGCGGCACCACCATGAGCCAAATCGTGCAGATGTGCCGCAACGCGGGCGCGCTGGAGGTGTACCTGGCGTCCGCCGCGCCGCCGGTCAAGCACCCGAACGTGTACGGCGTGGACATGCCCTCCAGGCAGGAGTTTGTGGCGCACAACAGAAGCGAGGAGGAGGTGTGCGAGTACCTGGGCGCGGACGGGTTGATTTACCAATCCGTCGAGGACATGCTCCAGGCGGGCCGGTCGATGAACTCGCAGATCGAGCGTTTCGATGCGTCGTGCTTCGACGGCGACTACGTCTCCGGGGACATCGACGAGGCGTACCTCGAAGCGCTCAGCAGTGGGGGGCGGGGGAAGGGCAGGAAGGGCTCGTGAGCGCGGTTCGCTTCGACGCGAACCGGACGATTGATTGATTTGAACGACGAGGCGAGACGATGTAATACAGATCGCCGCGACGACGAAAGAAAAAGACGAGACGGCGCCGCGACTCTTTCCACGCCTCCGCTCGCGGTCGAGCCGACCGGTATCCATCTAGCTATAGAATGCAAAGTTCCAGCCTGTCCTATCCCACGAGAACCGAGTTCGAGCCCACCTGTGCTCCTTGTCTTTTCCCATATGCTGATAGAGCTTCTGCGACGCTGGGTGCCACGAGCCTTCAGTAAACGTCTTGGCACAGCAGGGGCATCTATAGATATACGGGTACGAATCCTTCTCCTTCTCTTCCTCCTTCGTTACCCTCTCCCGCAGCAGCCCTACCTCTTCTTTCGCCTGAGCCAACGCCTTTTCGTTCTCCTCGAGTTTTGCCTCACTTTCTTGCAGTCTTGCCTTCGTCGCGAGGAGCTCGTTCTGTAAGTCCTGAAGCGTGTCCTTGGGTACCGGCTCGCTGTCGACGACTGTCGCGAGGGGGACAGGAGGGATGTTTACGAGAAAGCCCTGCATGCGATTCGACCGGCTGCGCGACGGGGAGTGGGCAAAGGTGACCTCCTCCTCCTAGAAAGGTGTCGTGGTCCACACAGTTCGCCAGTCCCTATCGGGGTTCCCGATAGGGACTGTTCGCGATCGCCGCGAAAATCCGAGGTGTGCGCGTCGTGGTTGCTTTTTCGTCTCGAGACGGCAAGCGACGCCGACAGAGATCTTGGAACACGGTGACATGACACGCGGCGAGGGCGAGCTCGCCGGCGGCGCAGCCGTGGCCGGGTCCGGCGAGGGCGACGTCCCCCGCGAACCCACCGCGGAACCCGCGGCGGAAACGGTCGCGGCGGAGGACGACGAGGAGGTTCTCGGTGACGAGGATTCGGATGAGGAGGATGACGAGGATGAAGAGGACGACGAAGCCGAGTACGCCTGGCTCAGCGAAGCTTCCGAGGATTTGAGCGACGGGGAGTTCATAGAGGATGACGAGGATGACGAAGATGACGAGTTCGACTCCGAACCCAGCGACTTCGACGACGACGCCATGCACTTCGAGATCGAGGGCGACGTCGATTTCGTGCAGGATGACGATGCGGAGAACGCGGAGGCGGCGGATCCCGACGCGGCGAACGCCGATCCGTCCGCGAACTCCGCGCGCGCGCGTCAGACTTCCCGTCCGAACCCCCGCGACGAGCTCGAGGAGCGCGGGTGCTACCTGCTTCCCGACGGCGAGCCCATCCCGTCGTCCACGGGCATGAACCACCGGCAGGGCGCCGACAGCGTCGGCGCCGCGTCCCCCGGTCGTTTGTTGGTCACCGGCGCGAAGGACGTGCGTCTCCTGGACGCGGACGAGTCGTCGCCGACGCGCGGGCAGGTGCTGGCGTCCACCGAGGAGCTCCCCTTCGACGTGTACAGCGTGACGTACGACGCGGAGTCTAGTCTGGTGGCCGTGTGCGGCGCCGCGGGCCGGGACGGGGACATCAACCTCGCGGTGTTCAAGGTGGCGCCGGGCGACACCTCGGCGGGCGAAGGCGCTCCGGTTCTGAGAGACGCGAACGAGCCGGGGCACCCGGGGCCGACGGCGGAACCCGTTTCCCAACGCACCAACTCGGCGATGTTCGTCCGCGTCGCGGACTGCGGCGTGGGCGCGACCGGGCGGTACCACGAGCGCGAGATGCTGAACTGCGTGCGGTTCGGGAAGCTGCTGGACGACGCCGACCCAAACGCGCCGCCGCGCTCGGTTCTTCTGTGCGCGTCGCAGGACGGAAATTGCTACGTGTACGCGCTCGACGTCAAGAGCGACGCGGGCGGAGGTGTTAACTCACCTCGTTTCGCGGACGGATCGGACTTCCAGCGGAGTGTCTCTTTGTCGCAGTCCGCGGAGTCGGACGGCGGGCAGGGAGGGCGGGGCCCTCGCCGGCGCCCGCGCCTGGATGCGCGACTCGCGCTCGTGACGACGATCGAGCTTCCCACCGCGTGCAACGCGGCGGCGTCCTCCCCCGACGGCGCGTTCGCCGCGTGCGTGGGCGACTTCGAGAGCGTCGTGTTGCGGGGCCACAGGCGGTTCGGGTACACCTCGGAGGCGGAACCCAAAGCGCGCGCGTTCGCGAACAACGAGAAAAGTGCTTCGTTCTTCACGCGCCACGTCCCCATCGACGGCGACGAGGTCAGCGCCGGCGCGGTTCTCGGCGAGCCGGAGGGCGGCATGTACGTCGCGTGGTCGGGCGATTCGCGCTACGTCGCGGCGACGACGGATTCCATGTGCGTGTGCGCGGTGTGGCGCGTCGGCAAATCCGCCCTAGAGACCACGCGTGTGGCGTACCTGTACAACCACGCGCATCCGTGTCTGCCGGTGACCTTTCTGCCGTCCGACCCCAGCGTGGTGGTCTGGGCGGAGCGCGGCGGACGCGTGCACGCGTACGACTTGCGCCGCGCCGAGAAACGGCTGCTCGAAGCGAAAAGCAAGGGCGACGCGGAAGTCGAGTCGGTGGACATGAGCCCGCCGAAGCCGCCCGGCGCCGCGGGCGGCCACGCCGTCGCGGGTGCCGTGCTGGGCGCGTTCGCGCTTCTCGGCGAGGACGAGGACGAGCGGAACGGCGACGCCGGCGCCGTCGCGCCTCTGACGGAGGCGCAGGTGGCGTCGATGGACCCCGAGACGAGACGCGCGCGCGTCGAGAAGACGAAGCGCGAGAGCGCCGCTCTCGCGCGTCGTCTGCAACACTGGCCCGCCGCGGGTGCGGGTCCCGGTCCCGGTCCCCCTGGGGGAGGTCCCGCGGCGACCGCGGGGCACCACCGCGCGCAGTTGCTCGTGCTGCGCGAGCTGCACCGTCTGGCGAACGAGCTGGAGATGCTCCGCGGGAAAGCCGGCGCGGCGGAGCGGCGTTTCGTGCAGACGGTTCGGCGGCGCGTGCGCGGCGTCTACGTCACGGGCGTGTGCGCGGTGACGGCGCCGGCGCCGCCCCGGCCGAAGCTCGCGTGTGGAAAGACGTACGATACGAACGAAAACGCGCTGGGCCCGGCGAGTCTGCAGACGCGACCGCCGCCGCACGACCTGGTGTTTGTCGGCGTCCCGAGCGGCGTGTTGCGTTTTCGCGCGCCGACGGCGTGGCTCCCCGACTACAACCACCTCGATTTCCCCCCCGCGTTCCGCGCCGCCGCGCGCGCGTTCCTGACGTGCGCCGAGGCGGACACGCGAAGGGGGACACAGCCGAAAAGCGTTTCGCTCGGCGACATGCCTCGGGAGGTGCTGCTCCGCGTCCTGGCGCTCGCCGCGGTGCCAATCTCGGACTGGATCGACGAACGCGACTAATTGCCCATAGAAGGCGCCTTCTCGGTACGGGAGCGAGCGAGTGTAGAGCGTGGGATGTGTCGCACTGACGTACGATGTCAAACGAAGAGCGAAACAGACGAGACTCTAGTCTTCACGTTGGAATCGATAGTTACGAAAAGAGCGCGATCAGTCGTCGACTCCTAAAAGTACGGCGCGCGCAAACAGCGCTTTCCGGATGCTCTCCGTCTCGGCTCCGTCTTCGGACTCACGCGCGGCCGTTTCCGTTTTTGATCGCGTACACGTCCATCCACCAGACGCCGAGCACCGAGTACGCGGCGAAGAGGAAGTAGACGAAGAGGAAGAAGTAGCCGTGTTGTTTGGTGAGTTTGAAGCCCGAGGCGGCGACGCTGGCGTAGTACACGAGCAGCACGCCCGCCAGGATGCACACCGAGGGCCAAAGCTGTTTCGTCGACACGGGCTCGAACATTTTTTCGTAATCGCCGTTCCCGCGCGTCGGCAAAAACGCCGCCCACGGTAAACCTAAACCGAGCCAGATGTCGAACACGTTGCTTCCCACCGCGTTGGCCACGGCCATGTCCCCGGCGCCGCCTCTAGCCACTGCCACGGACGCGAGCGCGTCCGGCACGGACGTGCCCGCCGCCAACACGAGCGTTCCCATGACCACCTCCGGGATATCAAGCGCGCACCCCACGCGCGACGCGCAGTCCACCATTCCGTACGAAATCAAACTGATCCAAACGACGGACGCGCCGAAGGAAACGAGGTACGCGTTCCCTTTCGTGTGCCGCGGGTGCTCGCAGTCGGGAATCGTGTACGTGAAGGCGACGTACCACGGGAGACTGAGGAGCCACAAAGGCACGTCCTTTAAAGACGCGGGGCGTTTAAAAGGACCTCCTTTCGCGTCGTCGTCGTTTTCAGCGTCGTCGTCGTTTTCACGTCGCGCGAGAGACTCTTCCCCGAGAGATTCCGTCACCGCCCGCCCATACGCGTCCTCCTCGCGCTCGAGATCGGCGACGGTCGCCTCCAGCGCGGCGTGCACGGTGTCCTCGATCGCGTCTTTTTCGTCCTCGCTCTCGCGACGACGTGACAGAAAAACGCCGTTTCCTCTCGCGAACGAATCGTTCGCGACCGCGGCTTCGACGTCGCGCGGTTGGACGACCGTTTTGTTCGCGGACAAGACGCCCACTCTGTTTTTCTTCCCGCAAAAGGCGTCCACGGCACGCATGACCTTTTCGTTGACTGCCATGAACGCCACGTACGTCGCGTACATGCACACGCACGCGACGCCTTCCCACCACCACACCTTCCCGTCCGCCATGACTAAAAGCACAGTGGCCACCGCCGCCGCGTAAAACGCGCAGTCGCGCGTGACCGGTTTCCAGTCGAGTCTCAGCGGTTCGTCTTTTTTCGCGGCGAAGATTGTGGTCGCCGCGATGATCACCAGGATGTTGAACACCGCCGATCCGACGATGGTGGCGACACCCAGCTCGTTCGTGGCGTTGGACGACACGAGGCTCATCGTGCTGGTGAACAGCTCGGGCGCGGACGAGCCGGCGGCCATGAACGTCGCGCCCGCCACGTCCTCGGAAAGACGCAGCCGGAGACATATTTTCTCGAGCGACGCGGTGAAGAAGTCGTCGCACACGATGGCCACGCCGAGGAACAGGTACAGGATCGCGAGCGCGTACAGCACCCATCCTCCCTGGCTCGAGATCCAGCCCGCGTCGCTGTCGCTCGCGCAGCTCGTCGAGGCGAGGAGCGAACGGCCGTGCGTGTGCGGGTTCGCGGAGGTCTCCGAAAGCTTCGTCCGAAAGCCCGACGGAAAGTGCGGAAAAACGCCCGGCGAGTCACCGAGAGGGAACGATTCCGCGTTCCTTCCCGAGTCGCCGCGAACCAGCGCGCCGACCGTGCCGAGACCGAGCGCGGGCGCGAGCGCGGCGAGCGCCAGGAGGCTCGCGACGACGACCAGAGCCGTCTGCCTGTGCGTTCGTCGAGATCGAGGCGAAGTTCAGCGTCGTTCGGAGACAGAGAAGCGACCGAGGCGGCGTGTCGTCGCGACGGTTCGCCCGCGCGAGAGAAAAGGTAAAACGAAGATCGCACAGATGCCGCGAGTGGGGTCGCCTCGCAGGCCAGCTCGGGATCGTCGACGGAGACTTCCGGAGACTTCCGCGACACGTTTACACGCCGCCCGCGTACCTGTTCTTCGCGCGCGCGTCGCGCCGCGCGCGGATGCGGCGGCGAAGCGCACCGGTGGCGAACCGACTCATCGCGCGACGCTCCCAAAACCGGCGCGCTTATGATGTTCCCGACCGAATCCAGACGAGGCTCGCGAACCCGAGACGGTCGCCTGACCCACGCGTCGGCGACCGTGCGCGGGACGCGCCACGCGCCGCTCGCGCGGTGCGACACGCGTGTGGGACCTCGCTCACGGGCGCGCCGAACGCGCGCGAGTGGAAGTGCCGAGGTCGCGAGTGCCCAAAGCGGCGTGTTCTTGTTTTTTGGTTTCTGGGATGTCGAGACACGAATCGTCGCGCACGCCCGAAAAAGGCTCGTCCAAAACGGAGGGCTCGTCACAACGGAACCGCACCCGCGGGCGGCAGTGGAGGCGAAAGATGGCGCGAACCCCCGTCGCGGTGCACGTCGTGCGCCTCGCGTCGCGCCTGCCGTCGACGGACGGCGCGCGCGGCGACCGCGACGCGACGCGCGCGAAACCGCACGCGCCCCCTTTTTCGGCCCATCCCGTGTTGGGGGCATCGCGCGCGACGCGAGTCGATCGATCCGCCCGTCCCGCGACGGCGAGTCGAGACGACGCGGAGGACACCCAGGCGCGCATCAGACGCAGACGCGTGTTCGAGGCTGTCCGCGCGCGCCTCCAGCGCGAGCGAAGGGCTTCGCCTCGAGCGTCTCGAGCGTCTCCTCGAGGCTCGTTCAAGCTCACGCTCGTCAAAAGTGCGTTTCGGTCCCGGTCGAGTCCGCGAAATTCCACCGGCGAGACGACCAAGGCGCGCGCGCGCGCGCGTCGGTCCGAAACGAGAAAAGAGACGCGTTCGCGAAGAGACGTGTCTTGCCCGTCGCCGCGCGAGTCCCGGAAGCTTGTCGGCCTGGCGACCCTCGCGCGCCTCGCGCCGGCGACGTGGCGCGCGCGTCGAACGCGGCCGCCGCGCGAACGGGACGAAAACGAAAACGAAAACGAAAGAAAAAAAACCTTCGCGCCGCGTTTTCGTCTCGACGCCTCGGCGCCGCCCACCTTCTCGAAGCACATCTCGCGCCTGCGCGCCGTGCGCGTCTCCGTCCCTAGACCTCTGCCCCGCGGGGACGAGATGTGGCTCGCGCGGCGCATGAAAGAAGTCGGGGACTGGAAAGAGGACCGCCGCGGAGGTCGTCCCGACGAAAACAAAAACACAGGACTAAAAACGCCGACGTCTCTCGGAGGCGTCGTCGGCCGCGCCGCGCCAAACGCGCGCCGCGCGGAGAACCGCGACGTTCGCGAAACTTCACCCGACGAGTCGAAAAACGAGTCGAAAAACGAGTCGAAAAACGAGTCGAAAAACGTGCCTCTCTCCTCGTTTCCTCCCCACCGCCGCGTTTTACGGCATCTCGAGACCGTATCCTCCTTATCCTCGGTGACGTTCACGGTGACGCCCTCGCCGTTGGACCAAATCAGGAGAGGGCGCGTCCGGGCGCGCGGCGGATGGCGCGCCGCGAAGGACGCGGAGGACGCCGACGAGGATTTGTTCGCTCGCGAGACGTCGACGCGCGTCGACGACGTCTTCGCCGCCGACGCCGCCGCGTGGGACGTCGCCGACCGAGAGAGCGACGGCGACGATGACCGCGCAGAGCGCGCCATGCTCCACTCGCTTCGAGCCGCACGCGCGAGGAGGTGATTGCACGACTTCGCGTCGGCGTCGACGCGACGTTTCAGTCGTCGCCGCCGCGCCGTCCGGCATCTATGAATATCGTATCAATCTAAAGCTACTTCGCCGACGTCGGGATGTTTCCCTTGACGCCGTCCTCCTCCTCCTGCACTTCTTTCCTCCCGAGTCCGAACACCTTGCTCACGTTCTCCGAGAGCGTCTCCACGACGCTTCCCGACCCCGAAGCGGCGACTCGCGGTGAGTCCCCGGCTTCGTCCCAGTACGAGTCCGCGTCCGCCTCGGCTGCGGCGTTTGCCTTCGCCGCCTTCGCCGCCGCCGCCTTCGCCTTCGCCTTGGCCACAGCGCCCGTGGCGGACACGTGCGCCTGCGTTGTGGCGGTCTTGATGGTGTTTCCCGCCGTTCGCGTGGCGTCGGAGAAGCCCCCCACGATGGACCCGCCCGCGGAGGACAGGTTCGCGGTCACGCCCCCCACGCGCTTGAAGAGATCCTCGATGCCTCTCCTGGCCGCCTCGACGTCCGCCAGGCGCGCGCGCCGGAACGAGCTCTGCTCCAGGGACGCGAGCTGGCGCTCGGTGTCCGTGACCGCCGCCTCGATGGCGGCGACGGTGTCCTCCACGGAGTCCACGTACGCGAAGTCGCGCGCCAGGCCCTCCGCGAACGCCTCCAGGACGGGCTCCAGAGCCTCCCTCTGCTCGCGGCCCTCCGCGCGGAGCGTCCCGAGCATGGCGCCGAGTTCGTCCAGGCGCGCGAGCATGGCATCCGCGGTGGACTTGACGTCCGCGCCGTGGTCGTCCAGCGCGCGGAAGTCGGGGTGGACGGCGCGGGCGATGTCATCCGAGAGCGCCGCGCAGGCGTCGCCGGAGGACGACATGACGCGCGGGCGTGTCCGGCGACGCGGCGAATGCGTTCGGGCCGCGGGGAGAACGCGAGTTGGTATCGAGGTGACGAAAGTTCGAGACGAAAACTTTGTCTATTTCAGCATCTTCAACCCTACCGCTCACCGCCCCCGCTCGGGGCCCAGAGCCCGCGCTTGTACTTCTCCACGTGCGACAGGAGCTTCTTGCGTTCCTTCACCGGCATGCCCTCCTTCTTCAGCTGCTCCGTCTTCACCGTGTGCAGCAGGGTTTTCATGTCCGGGATGGCGCTGTCCACGTACTTCCCGGATTCGATGGACAGGGCGTCGAGAAACGCAGCCACCAAAGCTTTCTCCCGCTCCGACGCCGATTCGTCGACCGCCCCCTCCCCGTCCGCGTTGCCGTCCGCGCTGAACCCGCGAAACGCCGCGCGTGTCGCTCGCGCGATCTCCGCGCGACGGAACAGCGCCGGGACCGCGCGTCGCGCCGAGGCCAACATCGCCGACATCGCGGCGCGCCGAAGACTGATGATCGACGGGAGTGAAAGTGAAAGCAAAAAATGGTCGATTGCAGGACGCGCGTCGCTAGACTACGCTCTCGCTCACGCCTCCGGCGGCATCGGCGTCGACGTTTCCTCCCCCTCCTTCCCCCAGACCACGCTCGCGGGCACACCCGACCGCCGCCGCTCGTGCTTCGGGGTCCCGTCGTCCTCCGAGACCGCGTCCGCGCGCGACGCGTCCCCGGACGGGGTTCGAACCGGGGACCGTTCGCCGACGGCGCCGTTTACAAACGCGCCTTCGTCGCTCGTCTCTTGCTCGTCCGCGCACAAGTCGTCCGAGCTCGAGAGCAGCGCGCCGTCGCGGGGCACCGGGCACGTGACGTGCCCCACGGATTTGCGCAGCACGTCCGCTTCCTTGGGCCCGCGCGTGCCTCTCGCGTACTCGTGCACGGGAACCTCCCCCGACTCGATCGCGGCGTTGATCGGGTCGACGATCGCCCAGGCGGCTTCCAGTTCGTCCCCGCGCACGAAATGCGCCTGGTGGCCGTTCACCGCGTCCAGGATGAGCCTTTCGTACGCGCGGCGCGGCGCTTCGCCCGCGACTTCCTTCCTCTCCTGCTCCTCTCTCCAGCGTGAGCTGAGCTCCATCTCGGAGGGCACCGGTCGCACACCCAGCCCCGGCTCTTTGATCGTGAGCTTCATGTACATCTCCTCGTGCGGCTGGATGCGAAGCACGAACTCGTTCGGCCCGGCGCCTAAATCTTTCGGCTCGGCGCCGAAGCGTCCGCGGCTCAAACCGTCATCCTCCGCGAAGATGTCGCCCGGCGTCGACTTGAGCTGCACGCGAATCTCGCTGCGGCGCTCGTCCAAGGCTTTGCCGGCTTTCAATATGAAAGGCACGCCGTCCCATCGCTCGTTACGCACGTTCAAAACCACCATCGCGTACGTGGGCGTGCGCGAGTCTTTCGGCACGGAGGCGTTTTCTTTGTACCCGGGTCGCTTTTCGGGATTTTTCGCGTCGGCGACGTACTGGCCGGCGACGACGTCGGTTGTCGGCACGACTTTCGCGACTTGCCTCAGCACTTTCAGCTTGGCGTCTCGGATATCCTCCGGGTCTAAACTCACCGGTCGGTCCATCGCCAGCACGGCCATGATCTGTAACAAGTGGTTCTGCATCACGTCGCGCACGATGCCGTGCTTGTCGAAGTACTCCGCCGTCGTCCCAAGATCGTCCTTGAAGACGATTTGCACGTTCGCCACGTTTTCCCGGTTCCAGATGGGCGTCAACATTCTATTCGCGAACCGCATCACCAGTAAGTTGTCGATGACTTCTTTCCCGAGGTACCGGTCGATGCGGTACAGGTCGCGTTCGGCCCAGTGCTCCTTAAGCGATACATGCATCGCGCGCGCGCTGATCAGATCGCTCCCGAACGGCTTCTCCACCACGATCCTAGTCCAGCCGTTTCCGGGGCTTCGCCCGTTGCGGTGGATCGCATCCGCCGCGGGAAGGTACAGCTCGTGCGGCATGGCGAGGTAATAAAGGCGGTTCCGGCCGGGCGCGTTTCCGGTTTCGTTTTTCGTCTCGTGCTCTTGGACGATATCGAAAACGTCTGACAAGTGCGTGTTCGCCGCCGAAGCGGTGGCGCAGTCGGGGACGCAGGCGTACCGCACGCGCTCGAGAAACTCGTCGATGAGGAACTCCGGAGGACACTGCGAACGCGCGATGCCGCTCATGGCCACCGCGGCGGATGGTTTCAGCGGCGACCGCCCGGCCTTGTGTTCCTTCGTTTGGGAGGACCCGTTCACACCTTGGTCGTCCGTGTTCACGGCGTCCAGATCCGTGAGGTTGGCGTAGGACGAGCGCGCGGACGTGTTCGCGCACCCGCCTATGTCTCTGAGCGTCGGCGGAGGCAAAGGCGGCTTGTCTTTCGGCGGGTCTCTTTTGCCCCGTCCCGGGTCCCCGAGGCTCGCGCGGAACTCGAGGTCCAGATCGTCGATGCCCGCGGACAGCGACTGCTGCCTCGTCACCTTGGCGCTCGGGTCCCCGCGCGCGGCTTTCGCGACGCTCGCACCGTCGAGAAACTCTTTCAAGCCAGCCGCGGTGATCCGGTTGAACTCCGCGTCGGAATGGGCAGGCCGGCCCGCGCACACGATGAGCGTCCGGGGCGGTAAATGCCCATTCGCGTAGAGGTTAAACAACGACGGCAGGAGCTTCTTCTGCGCGAGGTTGCCCGTGGCGCCCAGCACCACGAAGCTCAGGCACTCCCGCCGGACCTTGACGTGCGCCGGGAGAGGCATGGTCTGCGGATGGCGAGCGGGCGGGCGCCCCTAAAGTGGCTCTCCGGGCTCCGGGTTTGCTAACAACGAATTTTCGTTCGCATGTGTCTCTGAAGAGAGGCGGCGGTCGCGCTTTTTCTCGGATGAAAAAACCGCGGTGGTCGTCGCGATGGAAAGCTCTTCGTTCGCCACTGCCGGATGCGCGCCTCCGGGGGTCCGTTTCGGCTTCCCGGAACCGAGAGTGATCGGCACAAGCCCAACTGCCTGTGCTGCATCGGCCCTCCAGATCACGCCTTCGAGCGCGCGTGCGCAGCCGTCGCCGCGCTGGAAATCGCGGGCGTCGGGAAACCCGAGGCGGAGAAGTTCGTCCGGCTGCTGTGCACGCAGGGCGGGGGCGACGCGGTTCGGCTGAGCAAGAGCAAAGCCAAGGCGGCCGCGAAGTCCATCCGCGCGAAAACCTCGGGCTTACCCCCGCTGGACCCGGAGGCGCTCGAGCGCATGCAGACGGCCGTCCTCGACGCGTACCCGTCCGCCCCGAGCGGGAACGATGCGTCGTAGAGGCGTCCGCTGAACGCCCGAACGCGTCGCGTCGGAAAACGGAAAACGGCGGCGAGCGAAATCAAACGCGACCGCGACGGCGATGGAAACGCCTCCGTCCCCCCTCGCGCTGTTCGTGCGCCTCGCGCTCGACCCCGAGAAGTCTCGAGCCCCCGCGTTCGCGTGGCACAGCTTCGAGCGCGATCCGGTGACGTGGTCCTACGCCCGGACCTATCGCGCGGCGGCGGCGGCGGCGGCGAAGGTGTCGAACGTCGTCGGCGCGCGAGGCGCGCCGCCGCCAAAAGTGAGTCCGCTGCAGACGTCGCCCGAGCACCGCGCGCACTGCGTCGGCGTGTTCGTGTCCGAGGGCCCCGGTCTGTTGTTGCTGACGCTCGCGGTCGGTCTGTGCGGGTGCGCGTTCGTGCCGCTCTCGAAACACGACCCGCCGCGGCGGCTGGCGGCGGCGATGCGCGACGCGGCGGTTTCTCTGGCGGTGGTCGACGACGACTTCGCCGCGCGCCGCGCGAGAGACGCTCTCGAGATTTTATCGCGCGACGAGACCTCCGGCGGAACCGAGTCGGACGCGCTCGACGTGCGCGTTTTAAATCTCTCCGAGTTGCTCGACGTCGGCGCGTTCGAAGACGCGTCGAGCGCGGAAAGCGGCGACGACGCTACGCGTTTGAAAACAGAGACACACGCGTTTCCGACGGAAACGGACGCGCTCGTGTTGGAACTCGCGGACCTGGACCTCGACGCGTGCCTCGAGCGCCACCCCGATCGCGTCTCGCACGTGTTCTTCACCTCCGGGAGCACGGGCACGCCCAAAGGGTGCGTCGCGACGAGAAGCGCCCTGGCGTGGTTCGCCGAGGGGAAGAAAAAGACGCACAAACTCGATTTCTCGAGCGTCGTTTTGGTAGCGAGCCCGCACGTGTTCGATCCCTCGCTCGGGGATTTTTACGCGTCGCTCGCGTCAGGGGGGTGCGTTGCGCTGTGCCCAGAGGCGCGACTCAAAAACAACCTCGGTTTGTGTCTCCTCAAAACGAAAGCGACGCACCTCACGACGACGCCCACCGCGCTCGGTTCAATCGTTTTAAACGAAAACGAAAAAGCTGAAAGTAGTTTGGACGCGAAGGGTGACTTTAAAAACGCTTTTTCACGTTCGGCGTTCCCGTACCTTCGCGTCGTGGCGCTCGGGGGCGAGCCGACGCCCCGTTCTTTGGCGGACGCGTGGCTCGGTCGCGTCCCCGTGCTCGCGAACACGTACGGCGTCACGGAGTGCTGCGTGTACCAGACGTTCTCGAAGATGGAGATAAACGACCCGGAGACGCGAAGGCGTCTCGGAGACGCCTTCCCGGGCGCGCGGATGATTCACGCCGCGCCGCCCGGCGACGACCCCGCGAACGAAGCTCGGGTGGACGAAACGTCGTCGCGAGACCTCTCGCCTCTACGAGTCTCTCGTCTTCCGGACGACGACGCCGAAAAGAGCGAAAAGAGCGAAAACGATTCGTCGCTCGCCGAGCTGTGGCTCGGCGGCCCGCAGGTGGGTCTCGGGTACGCGGGCGACGCAAAACTCACCGACGTTTCGTTCAAAGTCGTTTTGCACGCCGACGGATCCGAGGAGCGTCTGTTCCGCACCGGGGATATCACCAAGCTCGTCCCCGGTGTCGGTCGGGTCTTGGTCGGGCGCGGGGACGGGCAGGTGAAGATCCGAGGCCGGCGCGTCGAGCTGGGCGAGATCGAGGCCGCGATGCGCGAGTGCTTGGCGGACGTCTTGAGCGACGTCGCCGTGACGGCCACCGGCAAAAAAAACGCAGACGGAGGCTCGGACGGCGCGCTCGTCGCGTGGGCGGTTGCGCGAGACGAGCAGAAAAAGACGAAGAAAGCGGAGACGCACGAGTCTGACGTATCAGACGCGTCATCGTTATCGTACTCGACGCCCACGGCGACGACGTGCGACGCGATGCGGTACGTGCTGAGCTCGAGCGTTCCCGAATACATGCTCCCCGCGCGGTTCGCGTTTATACGCGCGGCGCGTTTGCCGATCACCGCGTCGGGGAAAACCGCGCGCCGTGTATTGGCGCGCCTTCCCCCGCCGCCGCCGCCCGACCGAGGACACGGGAAGGACGCCTCTCGGACGAATTCGCGACGATTCAGCCGCCGCGAGCGTGCTTTGGCGTCCATCGTGAAACACGCGTGGTCCGAGGAGCTCGGCGTGCCGCCTCACGCCATAGAAAGAGCGTCGAGGTTCGCCGAGCTCGGCGGGGATTCCATGGTCGCCGCGCGCGTCTGTCGCGCCGTGCACGCGGCGACTCTCGGAAAAAATACAAACGGCGCGGAGGACGTCGGCGCGCACGGCGAGTTTTTGACGGGCGCGCTCGCGCCCGCGTCTCTGGCGGGGGACATCAGTCTCGGGGCGTTCGTGTCGCGCATCGCGGCGGACCTCAGGACGGGTCTCGAGACGGATGCCGACGGAAACGACGACGAGGAGGACGAGGAGAAGGAGGAGGACGACGACGACGATTTCTCGTCGGACCGACTCGGGTCCGACGACGAATCCGCCGCGGCGGGCGTTTCGCTCCTGTACCGCGCCGCGCGCGAGGACGCGGCGGGTATCGTGCGGGCTCTCCTGCGCAGTGGTGTGCCCGTGGACGGGTGGCGAACCTCCGCGCGCGGCGTGACGAACGACGCGCAGGAAGGCGCGAGCTCAGTCGCCCGAAACAAAACCAAAACCAAAACCAAAACCAAAAACCAAAAGGAGGCTCTCTTCGCGTCTTCGCCGCTCCACGCGGCGTGCGCCGCCGGCGCGGAAGCCACCGTTTTGGTTTTGCTGGAGCGCGGCGCGCTCCCAAACGCGCGCGCTCGGCGCGGCGCGACGCCTCTGCACCTCGCCGCCGCGGCCGCGAAGCCCTTCTCGGTGGAGGGTTTAAGACGCGTGCTCGCGTTCGCGGACGGCGCCGAAAAGACTTCCGCGTCGAACGAATCCGCGTTTTCCGAGTTGAAAACGACGCATTCCGCGCGGCGCGACGGACGAGACAAACGTTTAAGCGCTTTGGCGTCGTTGGACGACGACCGCCAGAGCGTTTTGCACTACGCCGCGCGCGTCGGGACGTCCGCCACGATCACAGAGTGGCTCATCGACACCGCCGAGACTTTGCACGGGCAAAAACGCATGGGCGCGACGAGTCTACGCGGCTCCGGAGTCGAATTAAACCAATCCGAAAACGCCTTCGCCGAGGCGCGCGACGTCTGGGGTCGCACGGCGATGCACTGGGCGGCGCTCAACGGACACCGAGCCGTCGTCGCGGCGCTGTTACGCAGAGGCGCGTCACGCAATGTCGCGGACGCGAACGGAGAGACCCCCGTGCAGCTCGCGGAGCGCCGCGCGCTGTGCTCGGCGCGCGACCGGCCGGACGGCGAGCGCGCGTCGCGATGGGGGGACGTCGCCGCGCTGCTCGGGGGCGCCGGAACCACCAAGCACCTCAAGAAGAGTCTCGCGCCGTGACGAAGACGTTTTTTTTTTGTCTTCGTCCCGACGCGGACGCGGCGACGCGCGTTTGGTATTAATATTATTACGGCGTAGTTTACCACTACATAGACTAGCTAGTTTTATTAGTTTACCACTACACGCGGTCACGTGTGATCACTCGGTGGGATGAACGCGAAGGGTTCGCCCGGAAACAAAGCAAACGCGTCTTTCGCGTCTTTCGCGTCGTTCGCCACGTCCTCTTTTTCTTTCTCCGGCAGTCTCTTTTTCGGCGTTTCGGCGCGGCGGTCCTCCTCCCCCTCGTTCGGACTCGTCCGTCCTTCCTCCGAGGACGGGTCTCCCCCCGAAAACGCTCCGCCGGAAGACTGTGAGGCTTCTCTGTTCGGGATGGGGGGCTCGGGCGTCTCTCGCGCCCCATCTCCGTCGTCGTCGTCCCAAAAAGAGTCCCGCCGCCGCTTGACCGCCGGCTCGGGCTCATCTTCGCGATGGAAATCCTCCGCGCACGCGGCGGCGTTTCCGTCCACGCCCAGGAAGTGCGCGCGGATGCTGAACGCGCCCTTGGCCTTCTCCCTCGCCGACTTGCTCTCGATGCACATGCGGCAGCGGTACCGCCGGCGGCCGTGCTCGCACACGCCGCTGCCGCCGCAATCCGCGCACCGGCTGCGGATGCGCTTGTGCACGCAGATCCCGTTGCCCCCGCACTCGACGCACTGGGAGCGCTGGCGGCCGTGCTCGCACATGCCGCCGCCGCCGCACGCGACGCAGCGCGAGGGCACCTTCCCGTGTGGACACGACAACTTCGCGATGCAGATCCGACACCCGTCGCGAAGTTGCCGGTGCGCGCAGCGCGTGCCCCTCATGGTGCCGTGGGGCAGGGTGTCATGCAGCGCCTGAATCATGTCGACCGCGCGGGGCGCTTTCGAAGGTTTTTGTTGGAATGAAAGAGAATGGGGTTCGACTGCGCCGCGTGGGTCGGGCAGCGCGCGCGGTCGCGCGCCGTGGCAGGCCGAGGGACGCCGGCGTCCGCGACGATGCTTCGAACCCGCACCCGGTGCGTGCGCTGCGCGAGCCCCGCGCCCCCGCGGTCTGGGCGTGGAAATGCAGACAGCCCGATCACGCGGGCGTTGGTCGCGCCGAACATCCGAACTCGTGACCCGAACGGTGTATGATCGCGTTTGGCGCCAAATCCAAGCCCACTTTTTAGTCTTCAAGTTCACGAAACTTCGTGGCCGAATAGGCACAGGTTTTGTTGCCGATCACAACCTGGGCTGACAGGCTGACGTGACCACGACGCGCGCGAGCGAACCGCGTCGCGCGCGAAACGTTTTTGGTTTTCGTCGGGCTTCTCGAGCGCTCGTCTCACATCTCGACGCGCGCGGCTCGGATACCCCCCGCACGCCTCCTGCGCATGGCCCGCGCGGCCGCGATGGAGCACGACGACCCTCCCGCCTCCGGGTCGGACTCCGACTCGGAGTCGGACGACGGCCTCGGCGGGAAGTCCCTGTACGAGATCCTGAACGTCGAGAAGACCGCCTCCGCGTCGGAGATCAAGCGCGCGTACCACAAAGCGGCTCTGCGCCTGCACCCGGACAAGAACCCCTCCCCGGACGCTGCCGCGAAGTTCCAGACGCTGCAGAAGGTGTACGGCGTGCTCGGCGACGAGGAGAAGCGCAAGGTGTACGACGAGACGGGGCGCACGGAGGATGCGGAGCTGTCCGGGGACAGTTTCAAAAACCTTTACGAGTACTACCGCGGTTTGTACCGCAAGGTGACGGAGGATGACGTGGATGCGTTTTTCCGGACGTACCGGGGGAGCGAGGAGGAGCGGCAGGACGTCGTCAACGCGTACGAGAAGTTCCAGGGGGACATGTCCAAGGTGTTCATGTGGGTGATGTGCTCGGAAGAAGCGAAGGACGCGCACAGGTTCGCGGACATGGTGACCGACGCCATCGCCGACGGATCGGCGACGTCTTTTGAGGCGTTTACCGAGTGGGCGCGGCGCGTTCGTTTAAAGCCCGCGCCGAAGGATCCGCTGAAGTTAGAACAGAAGAAAAAACCGACGAAAACCAAAGACGACACGAACGATCTGGCGGCGCTCATCTTGGCGCGGCGCGAGACGCGCGCGGATGACCTGTTCGCGTCCCTCGAGGCGAAGTACGGCGGCGCGAAGAAAAAGGCGCGGCCTGTGAAAGAAAAGAAGAAGGGCGGCGCGCCGAGCGCCAACGGGGGGGTCGCCAAGAAGAAGAAGTGATTGGACTTCTTCTCCGCGCTTCTCGGACGACGAAGAAGTGATCCGTCGGAGGACGCGCGCCGGATCGTGCGAACGCGCCGCCTATCAGAAAAAGACCTCTTGCGTAGAGAGGACGGTATTTTCGATGACATCGCTCGTTTTCGACGTCGTCACAGGAACCCTTTTGTCCACGCGAACGACGCGGGTCGGCCGTCGCCGTCTTCTTCCCCATCTTCCCCTGTCGCGACGCCGGCGCTTCCCTTTTCCGGTCGCACGTTTGTCTCGAGATCGAAGTGTGCCACCGTGCCGTCCTTCGAGGCGGTCACGAGACGGCAAAAGAGTTTACCGTTCGTAATCGAAGCGCTCCGCGTCTCTTCGTTGAGCGCGTCGAACGCTTTTTCGTCGGGCGCGTTTTTTTCGCCGAAACAGACGATTGCGGTGACGTCCCCGTGTTGCGCGGAGACGGTTTGCGCGCACCGCCCGTCGGCGGCGCGCCACAGCTTGAGACTCCCGTCACCCGCGACCCAGTATCCGCCCGCGTTGCCCTCGCACCCGGAAACAACGTAGTCCTCGTACGTAGTCCTCGCTGTTTTTGTTTTCGCGTCGGCGGCGTCGCGACGAAAAAACGGCGACGAAAAAGAATTTACGGGAAGCCGCACGGCGCGGACGCACACCCCGAAGCCGTCGTGGCCGCCGACGAACGTGCGAAGCAGCACGAACCCGGTCTCGTCCGAGACTTCCCAGGCGCGAACCGCGCCGTCCGACCCGGCGGTGTAGACGTTGTACACGGCGTTTTCGAGCGCACGGGCGTTCGTCGGCGTCTCGGAAACGCACAGCGCGCGGATCGCGCCGCCGGGAGCCGCGACGCTCCGCGCGGCGCGCCACGTGTTTTCTGCTTCTACTTCTCCTTCTTTTTCTTTTCGAGCGGAGGGCTCGTCGCGCGCGCGCTCAAGTTTGCGCCACTCGACCAGCGCCTTGTCGTTTCCCCCGGAGACCACGCGCGTGTTTCGTTGGTCCAGAAACGCGAGGCACGTCACCTTGTCGGTGTGTCGTCGCATGGCGAACAGGCTTCCGGACTCGGTGGTTTTCGAGGGAGCCGCGGTGAGCGCCGTTTTCGTTACGGGCGGCGAACGGAAACAAACGCCTTCTTTGTCTCGCGCGGGGACGGTTTCGTTTTTCTCTTCGTCGTCGTCGTCGTCGTCGCGATATTCTTTTTTTTTCGACGCAGACGCGATCGCCGCGACGTCCCACGCGTACACGTCGTTATCGCCCACCACGGGCGACGCGAAGAAGAGCGTCTCGCCTCTGCCGTCCGCCAGCGCGGCGCCTATGGACGGGCGACGCGTAGAAGGGCTCCACGGCGCGCGCTTGCGGTACTTGTACGCGTCCGAGAACGCGACGTGCGGGGGACACGCCGTGACCAGCGACAGACGCAAACCTCTCGAGACGACGGCAGAGGAGTCCGTCTCCTCTGCGTTTGTTTCCAGAAAAGGAAAACGCAGCGAAAAGACGCACCACGCGCCTGAGTCGTACGCGACGACGACGCTGACGCTTTTCGGTCGTAGCGGCGCTTTTCTTTCGTTTGTTTGTTCGTCGCGCGCCGCCTCGACAGACACGGGGTGTATCAGGCGAACGGAGGCGGCGTCTCCGCAGTCCTCGGGGAATGCCAACCAGGCTTCGCGGGAAACCACCGCGGTGGACGACGAAACGTCTCCGAGGCGGTACGCGATGACGTCGCCGTCCTCGAGGCCGCACACGACGGCGTCGCCGACGACGGCCGCCGCCGCGACGCCGGCTCTTTTTTTCGTTTCGATTTTTTTCGTCTCTGACGACCGCGACGCCGCCGCGCTCATCGCCGTCGGGAGAGGCGGCGGCGCGTCGCCGGTACACGAGGCGGCCGAGGCTCCCGGGGTGACGATTGCGCGCAGACGCAGCTGCGGGACGTGACGATTCGGGTCCGAAACGGCGTCGTCTTTAGGAACGGGCCGCGTTTGCGGCGGCTCTCTGGTCGCGTCGCGATTGGGAGATTGGCCGAGGGACGCGACGTCCGCGTTTTTTTCCTCTCGCCGCTTCTGGACGCGTCTCTTGCGACGCAGCTTCTCCATCGCAGCCTCCCGGGCGCTCGCCAGGAACGCCTCCGCGTCGCGCGAGGCGGCGTCGGGGGCAGACGCGTCGGGGCACCGCGCGGGTGCGAGAGCCTCGGGGGGCATGTCGACGCGGAAGGGACGAGGCGAGGCTCGCGCTCGAATCGAGCGACTCGGAAGGCCAAGAGGCGTTCGGCTGATCCGACGCGCGCGGAGAGATGGCGCGGGAAGGGAGACCGCGACGATTGTCGATCGACGCGCGGGTGGAGATTCGCGAGAGGCCTGATGAGATCGAGAGACACGGAGAACGTCGCTTCGTGCGCGTCGAACGCGCCTGCGAGACTGCCGCCGGACGCGGACGGGTCGCGCGAGGCACGTCCATATGGGCCGAATGGGGAAGCTGAACCGTCGGCCGTTCCGACGTTTCGAGAAATACGCGAACAGGGCTTCGGTGTAAAAATGAAACTGTTTGCACCTCTCGAAACCGCGCACTTCGTCGCTACGCGCCGCAAACGCGTACCACGTAGCTACGCCATACTCACGGCACGCGCATCACGCTTCGGCGGGTGCTTTCCGGATGCAGTTGTCCCTGTCCTGCGGCGCGAAGATGAGGGACTCGTGGTCGTCGAGTTTGATCTGGTACGGCGCGAACTGCCCGGTGGGCCACGACGCGGCGCGGTACCACAGCGAGACGACGGTTCCCGGGCGCCAGCCGTCCGGCCCTCGCGCCACGCAACACTCCACACGGTCCCCGACCGTAAAGCGCAGGTCGATCTCGGGCGGCTCGCCCGGCTCGGGGTTCTCCGGCTCCGGCGGCCACTGTTTCTGCTCCCCGTTTTTCCAGCACTCGAAAAAGTCAGCCGGAGGCATACACTCCTCGACGTCCTCGGGTTTCACCTCCCACGCCTCGCACGGCATGCCGAACACCGTGCCGCACTGGCCCTGGTAGATGATGCGCACGATCGTGTCGATCGGCGCGCAATCCGGGTCGCCGCACTGGGCCTGGAAGGTTCGATTGATGCGGATCGTGCATGGGGCGACGCGGTCAGCGCGCGAGCGACGAAGAAGAAAAAAAACGCGATACACGGCCACGAGGGAAAAAAACTCGGGACGGCTCCGCCGACACGCGGAGCGGTGCGGCGTGTGATCGGATTCGCGACCTACCTCCTGCACGTCCACGACGCAGCTTCGCGTCGAGAGGTGGTCCGCGGGGATGTACCCCTCGACCCAGCCCTTGATTTCGAGGAGAGCAGCCTGCGGAGGGCACGAGTGGGGGTGAAGCGGGTCAGCGTCGCGTCCGCGTCTGGGTGCGTGCCGAGGGTCCGCACGGGCGAGAGCGCGGTGCGCTCGTTCGCTCGAGAATTTGGCGCGGAGCGGCGGATCCACTCACCTTGCGGCGCTTGTCCTCCTCAGCCTCCGCGGAGGAGGGCATCTTGAAAGGCCCCCCCTTCATTGTGATGCGCGATCGAGAGTGCGCTCAGAAATGCGGGTCACGACGCGGCTCCTTGCGCGGTCGGAAGTGCGCGGGCGGCGCGCAAGGCGCTCACGAGAAAACTAACGAGATGTCTGGTTGTCGCTCGGGGAGGACGTTTCTAGACTGATTGTGCATACGACGTCGTGGGACCGATGGCGCGTACCGAGTCGCGACCGCCTGGTTTCGCTCGTCTTCAACCTTCCACGACACCCACTTCGAGACGCGCGTCCGTCGCGCGGTGTGCGTGCCGAGACACGCGCGCACGGCGACCAGGCCGGCACGCGCGCCGCGAACGCCACGGTCACGCGCGAAGCGCGTTCGGGCTCGCCGATAACGCTCGCCTCGCTCGGCGGCGGCGTCGCGTCGCGCGTTCGTCGCATCGTTCGCTCGCGGAACGCATCCGCTCCCCGGAGGCACCTTCCCGGTCGCGAGCATGGCGTTCTTCAGCCGCGTGATGAACTACGTGTTCAACGAGCTGCTGGTGGACGCGCTGGCGAACAGCAAGACGTTCCAGCGGTTCGCCGTGCGCACGGACAAGGCGCTGCGCGAGGCGCAGGCGAGCGGCAAGATCTCCAAGCTCGCGGACGCGCCGACGGAGGCGGCCAAGACCATGTCTGAGTTTTCGAGGTCGGTGTGGGAGACGGTCAAGGCGGAGGCGGAGGCGCTCGAGCGGAAAGCGGGAGAGGCGGCCGGAAAGGGCAAGGGAGGGGGGACATCGTGAGATGCGTCGTGAAGAGCGTCACGACATGTACACGTAGCTAGTTACGCCGAGACGATGACGAGTCGCGCGACGAAGACGAGTCGCGTACGTTACTATCATATGATCATTCATACTACAGCGTGAAGGTACTTTATTTATTGTTGCTGAAATTGGCACCCCGTGGCTCCCGGCCAGCACGCCGCCCCTGTGGGGTCCCGCGCGCCCGGCCCGTACCCCGGTCGCCCCGGGTAGTACGGCCGGTAGTTCGGCGCCGGGTCCGCGCGCACCGTGCACCGCCGCATCACCACGCCCTTAATAGAGACGCTCCCGGTGGCGAGCACGTCCTCGCCGCCGTGCCGGTCGCCGGCGAAGACGTTTTTGCCCACGGATTTCCCGCCGCAATCCAAAGTCACCTCCTGCGCGTTCTCCGCCCAAACCTCCACCATGTGCCCGTGCGGCTGCAGCTCGCGGTTGCCCTCGCCCCAGTACGTCCCGTCCTTCAACACGCACCGGTCGCGGTTCACCGCGTACCCGAAACCCTTCTGCGTGTCCCTCGAGTCGTCGCTCCAGCTCTTCCCGCCGTACAGCGCGCCGGTTTTCGGGCGGCGCCACCCGGTTTGGCGCGACTCGCGGTGCACGACCGCGCGCCCGGTGTACCCCTTGTCGTACCCGGTGGGCGTGTTCATGCCCTCACCGGTACCGTCCACGCGCTCGCCCAAAGTCTCGTCCCCGAACCGGGAAGTGCCGTCCGGAATCGAGGGGTCGCGATCGCCGCCGTCCGCCTTCTTGTACACGTAGTAGTCGCGCGCGCCGGCGAGGGAAGCGTCGATGCACTTCTGAATCGTGCGGTACGGACGCCCGGCGGTGCCCTGGCCGGTGCTGTCGGACCCGCTCGGGCTGACGTATATGTCGCTGTACAAGAAGTACACGCAATCTTTATCCGGATGGCCCAGGTTTACGTTACCGGGATGCCCGGGGAACGCGCCGTGTCCGACGTCGTAGTTGCTCGTGGAACGGTAGCGCGTAGCTAGACTGGGCGACCCGCCAGCGCCAATCGTGCTCTGATCAAACCCGTACGTCCCGTGACCGGAACCCGCGTCGTAGGTCAAGGCTTCGGTCGCGGCGACTAAAGTGACCGTCGGGACGGTCGTATAACTCATCCCGCGGTTGTTCGGGTCGACGACGATCTTAAACACCGTGCCGCCGCTCAAGACGGCGCTCGCGCGCGCGCCGTGGCCGGCGCCGCCGCCGGACACCACCACGATGGGCGGTTTGTTATACCCCTCGCCGGCGGTGTCCACCACAATCTCCGCCACGTAGCACCCGAGCGTCGTCGCGCACTGCGTGGCGTTCCCGGAGAGCTTGGCGTGCGCGGTCGCGCCCGATCCGGGCGCCCCCCCAACGGAGCTCCCGTCCAGACGCAGAAGCCCGCCGCCGCCGTCGGTCCCGCCGCCGAAGCCGAAGGCGGCGTCTAAGCCGTGCCCCTGCAATCCGGCAAACTCGCGCACGGGCGGGTTGTTGCTGACGCGGCACTTGTTCATCTCCGCGGCGCTCATGCCGCTGGTGGACCAGATCCAGTACCCCATGTCCTCGCCGGCGGCGGGGTTCTTGGTCAAGTCGCGGTACCCGACGTGCGTCCGGGGCGCGTCGCGATCGGAGGGGGGCACCACCCCCCACTTGTGGTAGTTGTTCGACACGCGAACCAACTCCTGGTGTCCGGGTTTGATCGAGCCGTCCATGAACGCCTTGCCCAACGGCGGAAGCAGAGGCCCCCGGTCCTCCGGGTTGCGCATCTCCGGACACAACTCACACGTCTTCCACCCGGAAGCCTTAGTGCCGCTGCTCGCGGGGTCGGGACACTCGTCTACAGATTTCACGCACGCGCGATCGTCGACGCCCGAAACGCGACCGTTGACAATGCCGGGGACGCCGTAGTGACCGGCGCCGCCGTCGGGGTACCGCAGGTACTCCACGTCGTACGGCACGGTCGTGCTCAAAGAGCCGGAGGGCCACGAGCCGTGCGCGCGCTCGGGATCGAGCTCGTCCGCGCTTTTTCCCTGCTTGGAGTACCCACCCACCACGCTCGGGTCGCCGCGCGTCGCGTTGCCGTCGCGCCACTCGTTCGCCGTCACCCGCACGTACGGCTTTCGCGGCGAGAAGGCGATGACGGGCGCGGAGGCGTAAAACGCCCCCGGGAACAGGACGTCGACGCGGACGACCGCGCCTCGCCCTTGGCACCGCTCGAACGACCGGTCGCACGTAGGGTCCTCGCCCAGCACGGCCACCGCGCGCGCGTGCACGCCGGGCGATATCGCCGTCGACGCGGCGCCGTCGGAGACGTCGCCGATCGCGAAGCACGATCTGTCCAAAACGCCCCCCGCGCAGGAAAAAATCACGTCGGGAGGCGTGAGGTACCCGCTTCCGCCGTCCGTCACGTCCACCACGGACACGGTCTTCGCGGCGGAAGCGACGGTCGTCAACGTGGCGGTCGCGGCAGCTCCCGCGCCCCGGTTATAGCCCCGCCCTCCGTCCACCACGGTCACCGTCGCGATCGCGCCGTACTGGTCAATCGTGCAGTTAGCTTTCGCGCCCGCGCCGCCGCCCCCCTCAAACGAAATCGTCGGCGGCGTCGCGTACCCGCGTCCGCCGCTCACGATGTGTACGCCGCCGACCGAGTCGTTCAATTCGGCGTTCGTGACAAACCCAGAAACGTCCAGGATCGCGCCCGAGCCGACCGCGCCCGGGCTCCCGCTCGGGTACTGCGCGCGTGACGCGGCGGGCCCGAAGGGGGGGGTCACGCACGCGATTTCCGTGCTGGAGATGTACCGCGCGCGCCCGCCGAGCTCGCCGACGACGTGGCTGACGTCGTCCTCGACGTACGCGCCCGCGCCGTCCGCGGAGTACACGCCTCCGAACTTGCATTTCAGGTACTTGGACGGCAGGAAGTTCGTGCCGATGATCTTAACCTCGGTGTTCCCCGCGAACGGCCCGCGCGCCGGCCACGCCGATCGCTGGTTCGTCTCGATGCGCGTCACCGTCGGCGCGCGATCCTCGTAGCGCCACATCGCGTAGGACTCGTTATGGTAGGACGCGCCGTCGTCGTTGGAGACGCGGATCATGCACGTCGTGGGCGCGATGGGCTCGTTGGCCGCCGCGGGCACCTCGTGCGGCGGGGACTCGCACGTGATCTCCGTGTAGTCTTTCCATCTCGCGGGGATCCAATCCGAGCGAGTCACATTCTCCACGCCGCGCAAAAGCTCGCCGTTCACCGTGTAGTTCTTTCCGCTCCAGATGTTCTGGTCGCGGTCGATGAAGCACTGCCACTGGCACTTGAGCTTCAAGTGCGGGTAGAACGTGCCGGTGACCGGCGGGCCGTTCCCGAAACTCGTCGGGTCGACGTTGTGCGGGTGCGGCGCGCCGGGGCCGCCGACGGGCCCGTTGTATCGCAACCCGAACCCGGGAACGAACAAGTCGTAGGGCGGGCGCCCGACGTCCGCCTTGACCCAGTCCAGCCCTTTCGCGGTGATCGTGACATCGGTCCCCCCGATGTACGGGCCGGTCTTGTTATCGACGCTCCACAGCTCCGTGATCTGCAGCGGGTTTAAACCCGAGCCGTCCGCGGAGCCGGGGACGATCGAGTTGACGCAGTCGAAGCACCCCGGTTGCGAGTTGTCAAAGAGGAACTTGAGAAACGTCCCGGAGCCCTTCGTGTACACCAAAGGCCACCCCGAGAACTGCCGCCCGTCGTTCGATACCGTCACCTGCGCTGTGCTCGGGGTCCGGCGGGAAGGGGTCACGCACCGGCCCTCGCTGTCGCTGATGTACAGCAGCTCCACCTCGTCGAACTCGTTCTCCGACGCGAAGCGACACTGTTTTTTCGAAAGGGACGCGAGAAGTGTCAGTCGGCGTCCGGGTGGTCGAGTCTCGGTCGACCGACGGTCGCCGCTCGGTTCGATTTGAACGCGCGAGGGGTTCGCGGACGTACCTTCGCCACGGGCGAGCGCTTGAACCCGGAGCCGTACACGGTCACGACCGTGCCGCCGCTCATGCTTCCCTTGGGGGGGGACAGCCACGAGATCTGGAGCGTGCGCGGGGGGACAGGGGGCGGGTCAGTCGATCGGCGGGCGAGCCGAAAAGATGCGTCGGAGAAAGGCACGCCAGGAGGGAGGAAGCCCCCGGTCGGGCGCGAGGCGACCGGGAAGGTCGTCGGGCTCGAGTCGTGACGCGCGTACGCACACTCGGCGGTTCCTCGAAGTCCTCGCTGATGCCGTAGCCGCTCTGCGCGAACGCGCCGCGCGAGGACAACAGGCACGCCGCGAGAAGCACCGCGAACCGGCCGACGACGCTAGCGGGCACGCTGGTCGGTCTCATTGTTGACATCGTTCGGACCCCAGCCTCTCGCCCTCGCGTGCGTCCCCGGAGCCGAGCGCGTCTCGTCGCGAGATCGACGCGAACGAGACTCGCGGGACTACGCGCGGCCGACGTCAGCCGCCGCGCCACGCAGTGACCGCGCCGGTGCGAGGGGAACCCGCTTCGTGTCCTCACTCGAGCCCCGAGTGCTCGCGTGTGCCAAGACTGCCAACAGCTTGATTCTCTCGCCGGCGCGCATTTTTGGAAACGCCTCTTGGATGACGCGAGAAAGCGCGCGGGCCTCACTTCCGGGTGCGCGTCCACGTCTCGTGCGCGCTCGCGATGCCGACGCGCTCGTTTTGGGACGCCGTCATAAGCGGCCTGAGTGCGTGGTGCTCCGACCCCCCTCTCCCTCGACGCGTGCCCTCCGTCGCGCCCGCCCCTTCATCGCCTCGCGGCCGTTTTCGGCATGTCCCGTTTCGGCGCGACCGAGAGACGGCCGAGAGACGGCGCGCGTTGGACGAGGCGTCGAGGCGAACGAGACGATCGCACGGTTCGCGTCGCGAGGATAACCGTCCCGAAATCGTCCTATCGCGTCTCTCGCCTGACCCAAAGCCCTTCCCCTCCCCGAACGCTCGTCCACGCGAACGTCGTCGTCGGCATCGTCGGGATGACACAAAAAAAACAAAACAACGCAGCGCTTTGGGAATCCGTGCGCGACGTGAACGAGACGGACGAGCGCGGCCGCACTCTTTTGTACGTCGCGTGCCGCAAAGGCGACGCGCACTTCGCGAGGCGCGCGCTTGAGCTGAGCAGCGGCGACACCGTCAACTTCACGAACGTCGCCGGGAAACACGCGCTGTACGCGGCGGCGGCGGGCGGCGACGAGCACGTCGTCGAGCTCGTCGTCAAAGCCGGCGCCGCTTTGGAGAAGAAGGACCGCCAAGGACGCGGAGCGCTGTGGGCGGCGTGTTACCACCTGAGGCCGAACGCGGTGGCACGCCTGTTGTGCCTGGGTGCGGACCCGAACGCGCGCGACTATGACGGGACCACGCCGCTCATCGCCGCCGCCGCCGCCGAGGGCGGCGGCGACGAGCGGAGGAACGGAAAAACGACTTCGCGGTTGAGACTTAAACGAGCGCGAGAGACGACGACGGCGGCGTTAACGTTTGCCGATCCCGAGTCGTTAGACCTCGAGGCTCGCGAGCGGCTCACCGGGTGCACGGCTCTGTGGGCGGCGTGCGCGTCCGGGAGCGTCGGTGTCGCGCTCGAGCTCATCGCCGCGGGCGCGGACGTCGACGCGAAGAACGCGCACGGCAGGACGCCGCTTCTGGCGGCGGCGCTCGGGGGGCACTGCGAGATCGCTCTGGCGCTGGTGGCGGCGGGAGCCGACGTCGACGCCGCCGACGACGACGGCGAGACGCCTCTGTACGCGGCGGCGTTCGAGAACCACCCCGCGACGGTCGCCGCGCTGGTCGCCTCGGGCGCGGACGTCGACGGGGGTGAGCCGGAGACGGCGGAGGCGGCGGAGGCGGAGGCGACGGAGGCGAAAACAGCGTCGCGAAGGATGGCGGGGGAGGTTTCGAAAAACGAAAACGAAAACGAAAAAGAAAACGACGTCCCGCGGGACGCGACGCTTCGCGTGCCCATTCGTCGCCCCCCCCCCCTGGTGGGCGCGTGCTGGCGCGGCAACGCCGCGGCTGTCGCGGCTCTGCTCTCGGACGGCCCCGGTTTTAGACCCGACCTCGAGCGCGTGACGAGCGACGGGCGCACGGCGCTGACTGCGTCTTGCTGGCGCGGAAACCACGCGTGCGCTCGTTTGCTTTTGGCGGCGGGCGCCGAGGTGGACCACGCCGACGCCGACGGCCGCACGGCTTTGTGGGCAGCCGCGCGCGCGGGTGACTCTATGAGCATTTCGTTATGCGTCGAACGAGGAGGTGACGTGGATAAGAAAGATGCGCGTCGCGATGCGTTCTCCGCGGGCGCGGGCGTCGCGACGTGCACGCCGCTGTTCGCGGCGGTGTGGCAGGAGGAGCACGACGCGGTGCGCTCTTTGCTCGCAGCCGGCGCGGACCCGCGCGAAGGCGACGGCGAGGGCCGAGCGCCGCTGAGCTTGGTCGACCGGGGAAGCGCGGACCACACCGAGAACACGCGGCGGATCCGCGAGATGCTGCTCGACGCCGTCGCCAAGGTGGAGAAGAGCGAGAAAGCCGCGCGTTCCGTTTCTATGGGAGCCGAGACTTTCGGCGACTCCGGAAACGGCGACGAGACCTCCGGCGGCGACGAAAGACGAATCTCGGCGCTCGAAGAGGCGCGCGCGTTACGGCTGGAGCGCGCCGACGCGCAGGCGCGCCGAGCGGCGGCGTGGGTGCGGAAACGCGAGGCGCGCGCTCGAGCCGCCGAAACGCAGGCTCTGGAAGAGGAAGAGGACGAGGACGAAGACGATTCGGATCGGGAAGAGGGTTCGGCGCCGGACGCTTTTTTGTCGGAGGGTTTCGAATCCGGCGCGGACGACGACTTCGCGACCGGCGCCGTTTCCTCCGCACGCGCGAACGAAGAACGACGCTCTGTTTCCGGAGGCTCTGACGCGGAGATCATGAAGGCTTCGAGAAAGGCGCGCGTTTCGCTCGCCTTGAGGCGTCGCGCGGCGCGCGGCGCAAAGCGCGTGGCGCGCGCGCTGGCGGCGTTCCGAGACGCCTCGCGCGCCGCGCGCGACGCCGAGCGCCGAAGCACGGTCATGCTCAGGCCCGCGGACGTCGAAGCGCGCGAAGTCGAGACTTCGCCACCCGCTGTGGTTGGCGTGGCCAAGTCTTCCGCTTCGTCGTCATTGGAGAAACGGAAGAAGACGCCGAACGTTTCGGCGGTTTCGGGAAGCGCGCGTCGCCGCGGCGCGGAGAAACACTCTACGCCCGCTCCGTCTCCAACGGAGGTTGCGCGGTTGGTCGCGCTCGCGGACGACGCGCGCGTCGCTTTACGTCGCGCGTTACACGCGCGCGCGTTTGAGATCCGGAACTCGCTCGCGGACCTGCCGGACGCGCTGGAGCGGCTGCGCGCGCGCGCCGTATCTCCGGAGGCGCGAGAGACGGAGGAGACTAAATACTCTCTCCCTCGAGACGGACGCGACGCGCGACGTTCTAAACCGGGCGTCGCGAAACGTTTGTCCGCCTTCGCGTCTGCCCGATCATCTCGCACGAGATCGAGCATCGGCTCCTTTCCGGATTTCGAAGACTCGGACGAGGACGACGGCGCGTTTAACGGCCGCGCGCGGGTCGAGTCCAGGGCCACCGCGGCCGTGCTCGGGAGCGAGTAGAGACGAGCGCGGAGGCGTCGCGGAGGCATCGCGTCAATGTCAATGTCACGTCAGCGGCGAAAAAAAAATCTCCGTTCCCGCGGTTCCACCCCGGACAGAAGCGCGTGTTGACGCGAAATCTCGACGAGAAATCGTTCGTCCGCGAAACGCGCGTTCTGGTTCGTGAACGGTCGAATTTTGTGTGAATTGGCGTTTTCTCGAAACGACGTTCCCCCCCGACACTTGGCTTCCGACAGTGGCGTCTCGCATCTTGCTACATAGTTGCCCGCGCGCGCGGAGCTCTCGCGACTGCGTTCGCGCGCAGTGCGTTCGCGAGGCGAGTGCTGTGCATACGCGCGCGCTCTCCCTCTCCCGGCTAAACCGCGGGTGAGAACGAAAGAGCCCGCGCGATGGCGTCCCGCGCGTTCCCCCTCCAGCGCCATGCGCTCGGTCTCGGATGGCGCGAAACCGAGGCTCGCCATCGGCGGCGAACGACGAGACGCCCGGCCGGACCGGCATCGCGCGATTCGAGCGCCGGCGTCGCGCGCGCCTCTGTGTCGCTCCCCAAAAGTCTCGGCGGGATGCGCCGCCGAGACGACGGCACGTGGGACGGCGCGTCGCCTCCCCGGTGCCGCTTCGCCCCGCCGACACCCGAGACCTCGTCCCGACGCGCAACGGTTACCGAAGCGTCGCGGACGGAGTCTCCCTCCGCGGAGACGCGCGCGGAGACCGAGCCCCCAGAGCCCGCGCCGGACCCGTTCGTCGCCGACCTGTCCTGGACCCCCTCGGGCTTCATCCCCGACCACGAGAACAACATCGTGACCCACCTGTTCCCCTCCCGGCCGAAGAAGAAGGCGGAGGCGGAAGGCGGAGGCGCCGAGCCGGATGCCGATGTCGCCGAGTTACTCGGCGCGCGCGTTTTCGTCGCGTCGGAAACGGAAGATTTTTCTTCATCTTCGCGGAACCTGGACGACGACTTCGAGGCCGCCGCGCTCATCGCCGCCGCCGAGCGCGACCCGACCGTCTTCGCGCCCGTCGCGACGGTCACCGTGACGCGCGCGACGAACGACGACACGGACACGCTCGTCCCCGAACGAGGCGAGGAGAAGACGGACGAGGGAATGACGAAAGAAAAGGACGACGACCGCGTCGCCGACGCGTCGCAGAGCAACAACGTCTCGGCGATTTCGTCGACGCCGGCGCCGGCGCCGGCGCCGACGCCGGCGCCGACGCCGACGCCTCCTCCCCCCCCTCCCCCTCCCGCGCAGAGAGGCGCGCCCATCATCTTCGTCACCTCGGAGGTGGCGCCCTGGTCCAAGACCGGCGGCCTGGGGGATGTCTGCGGCGCGTTGCCCGCGGCGTTGGCCAAACGCGGCCACGCCGTGCTGGTGGTGTCGCCTTTATACGAGCCGTACGACGGTCTCGAAGAGATCGGTCGGTGCGAATTTTTCCTGGCACACGCGAACCAGGAGGTTCGGTACTGGCGCAAAGTGAGAGATGGCGTGACGTACGTGTTCTGCCAGCACCCCGCGCTTCAGCGCGGGGGGGGAGGTTTGATTTACGGGTCATCCCCGGGGAACCCGTACCCGGATAACGCGTTCCGCTTCGGCGTGCTTTCTCTCGCCGCCATCGAAGCGCCGCTGTGCGTGAAGTGGTCGGAGCTGTTTTTCTTTGGCGGCGAGGAGGGCGAACAGAAAAGAGACGCGTTTCACTTCACCAGCGCACCGGTTTTCGTGGCGAACGACTGGCACGGTGCGTTGACGCCCGTGTTTTTAGCGGCGCGGTACCAGTCCGTGGCGTCGACGGCGCTCGCGCCGAGACTCGCGTGGGCCCCGGAGGGCGCGCCGGAGTCCATCGCGCGCGCCACGGCGGTTACGATCGTGCACAACCTGTTCCATCTCGGTATTTTCCCCTCAGACCTGTACCGCACGTTGAACTTACCGGAAGACAACCACACGGAGTGGTTCCCCGCGTTGCGGTGGCGCTGGAGCGACGGAGGCGAGTGCATGAACTTCCTCAAAGCCGGTTTGAGCCTCAGCGCGGCGGTCGCGCTCGTGTCCCCCGCGTACGCAAAAGAGACGCAAACGCAAAAGTTGGGGTGCGGGATGGACGAGGTGCTTCGCTCCGTGGCGAACTTCGGCAGCGACGTTGATTTGGGCGTTTTGAACGGTAAGCTCAGCGGGGCGCTGGTGGGGGTGGTGAACGGCGTGGACACGAACGAGTGGGACCCGGCGACGGATGTTCACCTGCCGGCGAACTACTCCGTGGAAGTGAAACGAGGCGAATCTGTGGTAAACCCAGACACGGGCAGAGTCGTGTTGGACCCGCGCGCGGGGAAGGCGGCGTGTAAGCGCGCGTTACAGATCGAGCTCGGTTTACGGGAAGACCCTGATGCGCCTTTGATCGGGTTCATCGGGAGGTTGGACGGGCAGAAGGGTGTCGATGTTCTGTTGGAGTCCGTACCGCGGTTAGTGCAGCTCGGCGCGCAAATCGTTCTGCTCGGCTCGGGCGACCCTGGGTTGGAAGATGGTTTGCGCGGCGTCGAACACCGGTTCCGCGGATCAGCCGTTGGCTGGGTCGGGTTCTCCGTTCCGGTGAGCCACAGGATCACCGCGGCGGTGGACATACTGGCGATGCCGTCGCGGTTCGAGCCGTGTGGCTTGAATCAGCTCTACGCGCTGCGATACGGCACCGCGCCCGTCGCGCACAAAACGGGTGGTTTAAGAGACACCGTCACGAGCGACGTCGGTTTCCCCTTCGCGCCGTGCGATTCGAAATCGCTGACAGAGGCGATGGAGCGAGCGATCAAGGTTTATAGACGGCGGGGCAGAGAAAACGTGGACGAAACGAAAAAGTGGGACCGCATGCGCATACGAGCGATGCGCAGAGATCTGAGCTGGAACGTCGCGGCGGAGAAGTACGAGAGTCTGTTCACAAAGGCGGCCAACCCGGCGCCGTTCGCCATGAACCGACGCGCGGTTTCGAAATCCAACCCGGCGCTCGCGGCGGCGCGGGACGCGGAGGACACCGCGCACGAGTGGCGTGACGCCGAGCGGCGCGCGGAGAAGATGCGTCGCAAAGCCGCGCGCGCGCCGAACAAAGACACGAGGGAGGGTGACCGGTCGGAGGACTCGAACCTGCTGTGGCGCGTGACGAGCGCGGTGAAGTCGGCGATTTTTTTTCGCCGGTGAGCCTCACGGTATTACTATTCCGCGCATACGTCGTCGCGTACGTCTCGTATGTAATATCGCCAACTTATCATAATAGGATAGGACTACCTCCACGCACTTTGTGAGACAAAACACATCAAGACACAAACACTTCTTCTTTCGCCCTTCTTCTTATTGTCCTTCGCCTCTAAACGGCTCCGGAGCTCTGAAACACGAAACCGCGACATTTAAAAGTCGCGAAATTCACTTCTTGTCCACCGCTTCGATTCGCTCGCGGAACCACGCGGCGGCGTCGTCCGCCCACTCAAACGCCTCCAAAACGTAAAGCGCGGTGGCGAGCTCGACGTTGGTCACGGCGCTCTTGACGACGCGACCGTCGGTTCGTACCTGCTTCTTGACAGCGCCGTCGGCGATGAGCGCCCACGTGGTCTTCGCGGAGCTTAAATCGAGCGCGCCGCTTTTAGCCACGAAGCCGCGGCACGCCTCCAGGACGGCTTTGTCGTACTTGACGCCGGCGACGGTTTCGTAGTACGCGCGACGCGAACTTTTTTCGCCTTGACCCTTCTTCGTCTTCGTCGCGCCCTTCTTCGCCTTGACCGCCTTCTTCACCTCCAGAGCCTTCTTGGACTTGGCGAGCGTCGCGCTCGCCTTGAGGCTCTTCTGCCAGGCGTTGATCCAGGTCTGCGCCTGCTTCACGCGCGCGGCGACGGCGGAGCGCGTCTCGGCGGCGGCGCGCGGAGCCTCCGCGCTCTCCGCTAAGCCCTTGTTCCAGGCGCCGATGATGCGCCCAGTCTCCCAGTCGTGCAGCGCCTCGTCCGAGCGCTTGTTCTTCTTCGCGACGGACTCGGCGAGCAGACCGAGCGCCCAGGCGTCGATCCAGGCCTGCGCGTCCCCCGCGCGGCGCTCGACGTCGGCGCGCGAGTACGGGCGGGGGCGCCTCGCCTGCTCCGCCTCGGCGGCGTACGTGGACGCCTCGGCGACTCTCTCGAGAGTGGGCGCGTTGCGGTCCCACGCCGCCGAGAAGACGTGCTCGGGGTTCTCGGGGTACAGGATGGAGCGTTGCCAGGTGTCGATCCAGACCTGCGCCTCGGCGACGGACTTCGCCGCCGCCGCGGGGTCGTACGCGCGCGAACTTTTACGCTCGAGCCCCACGCCCATGAGGGTCGCGACCGAGGCGAGCAGAAGCGTCGCGCCCACCAGGGGCGCGACGGCGTTCTTTCCGTCGCTCACCTCGGGCAGCGCAATTTTCATCTCAGGCAGCGACACCTTCATCTCGGGCACCTTCATCTCGGGCATCTCGAGCTCGGCGAAGACGTTCTTGTTCCAGTCCATCGCGGGGATGGCGGGGAGGTCCACGGCGGGCGCCTCGAACGTCGGCGCCTTAAACGTCGCCGAAAACTTGGACTTGGACGCGAAGCTCTTCGCGTCGCTCTTCGCCGTCTTCGTCTTGGTCGCCTGGTCGGGGTTCGCGGCGCTTCCCGCGAGCAGAAGCGCGCCGAGGCCGACGACCGCGAGTACGGCCGCGGACTGCGACGACGCTGAGTCGCCGGCGTCGCCGGGAGACCGCCGCGGCTTGGCTTTGGCGTTTCCGGCGCCGCCGAAGGGGGGCTTCGCGGGGGGCGCCTTGACGACGCGCGTTTGCGCGCTTGTCCGGTTGATGATCTTCGTGCGCGTCTTCGGCGCGGGCGCGACCGCGGTCTTGAAGGTGATGATGTTGGACCGCACGTCCGCCTTCTTCTTGGTCTGCGTCGACGCGGCCGCGGACGCGGCGGTGCCCAGCAACACCGCGCTCGTCGCCGCGGCGGCGACGGCGGCGCCCTCCGCCTCGAGCACGGCGGGGCCCGCGCCGGCGAGCCCGCCCAGCACCACCGTCGCGCCCAGCGCGGCGGCCGCCTGCATCGCGGGCGCGGGACCCGAGCCGGAGTCTCGGGATGCGCCGGAGCCTCCCCGGGAGGAAGAAGAAGAGGAGGCGGTGTATCCTCTGTACGAGGGGACGTACGCCGTTCCGGTGGTTTTGCGGTTGAACGGCTTGCTCGTCTTCTTCACGATGTTGGACTTTTTAGCAGTCGCCGCGTTGTTAGATTTGCTCGAACCCGGCTTGGGGCCCTTCTTGTTTGTGCCGCTCAGCCCGAGCGCAGCCGCGAGGCCAACCGCGAACGCGGTGCTCACCAGGCTCGCGGTCTCGTCCGCGGCGGTCGCGGCGCTGCCGAAGCGTTTCAGGCCGGTGGCCGGCGCGCTCCGCACCTCGATGCTGGCGGGTCGCACGCCGCTCGCCTGCAGCGTCTCGAGGTAGTAGTCGTGCGCGCCGACGTCGACGCTCGGGCGCGCCTCCGCGCCGCGCGCGGGGGACGCCGCGAGCACGATCGCGGTCGCGACCGCGGCCGCCGCGAGCACCACGGGGCTCTTGGTCGTGCCCTCGGGCGCGTCCTCGTTGAGGGAATCGTCCACCTTCATCGCCGATTCGCTGACGAGGCGCGATTTCGCGGGAACGCGCGAGCGCACGACGCATCGGCGCCTGGAATCGAGGCGCGTCCCGGCGACGCGCGCGGCGAACGCCAGGGGGGCGACGGTGGTGGATGCCATCGCGGTTACGTGAAAGAGTCGAGTTCGAGGGCGCACAAGGAGCGCGCGCGCCTGTCGTTTGAAGCAATCGGCGGGCGCTTTTTGAACAGATATTTGTGCACTTTTTTCAATCCAAAATTGGCTTTTTGTCCGAGTGCCGAGGTGACGAGGCAGAAGCGACGATCAGCCAATCGTGACCACGGAGATACGTATAACGTATTTACCAAATTGTAATTACGACCCCAAGCTTTCGGCCTTTCGCGAAAGAAGGCTTCGGAGTTCGGAGTTGGGGCACACAGCTAGACCGGCGCTGTCAAAGCGTGTACTGATGTTCGGCGCGTTCACGCGATGAAACATCACGTAAACGGGTGTAGAGGCCTCATATGAACCTGTGTCGACGTCTTTGGTGATGACATCGCGTCATGCGCGTCGCGAAGGGCGGCGGCGGTGTCGCTGGCGATTTCGACCAGGGCTCGGCTCTCGATCTGGTAAGCCACATGCGTCACGAAACTATCGCGCCAGGAAACAACGCGCTCGAGCGCAGGGCTCTATGTTGATACCATGTGTGATGTCTGATCTCACGTGCAGCGTCGTGACATGAGTTACCTGCTCGCTCGAACGTGTTGGGACGCGCTGTACGCGCCTCCAGGTTTGAAAATGCTGACTCCGTTTGAAATGCCGAAGGGCGTGAAGCACGAAGCTCGGAGTGAAGTGGTCGGCGCGCGCTATTTGTTGCTCGATGAGCCGCGCGTCGCGCGCGGAGGCGTCCTCCTGCGCCCTCTGCTTGCGCTTCTGCGACTGCTGGCGCATCTTCTCCTCCCTGTCCTCCGGTGTGTACGTCAGGAACCAGCCCTTGGGTGTTTCGTCGACGGTCGCGATGCCCTCGCGGCCGAGGTACTTGACAAACTCCGTCAAGGAGGTCCACCTGGTGCTGTTCATGTGCGTGTGCTGCTTGTTGGCGATGAACTCGTTGTACACCACGTTCGCGGCGACGCGGCTGTTGCGGTGGGAGATGGACATGAGCTGCAGGAACTCCTTCAGGAACTCCTCGCTGTACCCGTCGATGAACCGGCTCTGGTTCTGCCCGAACAGCTCCATCTGCCGAAGGTGCGCCTCGGACGTGATGTGGCACTTGAACCCATTCTGGTCCCGGCACTGCTTCGCGCACACCTGGCAGTAGAAACGGAGCTTCTGCAGGCCCTTCGCCTTGGACGCGTTCGCGATGCCCTTCGGGGAGAGGAAATCGTTCTTGCCCATCCTCCGGAGGGGGCGGGCGGAGGGCGCGCCGGAACCGCCGGGCGCGAGACGTTGTGGTTTCGCGACTCGCGCGAAACGCGAGAAACTCGCCGGCGACCGGGGTCATTTCTCTCGGACTCCGTGAAAAAGCCACGACACAAAGCCACGTCGAAGACCTCAGCGGCCACTTCGCGCCGCGCGGGGTTCGACGCGCGCGATGGGGGGGCGGAAGCGGTGCGCGCACGGCAGGGTGAAAAGCGACTGCTCGGACTGCGACCCGTGCCCACATGGTAAGCTGAAACGCTTCTGCGCGGACTGCAGCGGTTGCCCGCACGGGAAGGTGAAAAGCGACTGCGTGGACTGCAAGGGCTGCCCGCACGGGA